>SXGU01256297.1_pt1 | contig 45777 bp, 31 predicted proteins | sample 3174531 | NCBI WGS metagenome assembly SXGU01 (sample SAMN11356863, study PRJNA531348) | freshwater metagenome | isolation source: freshwater sample F1-140 | place: China: Fuxian Lake, Yuxi | collected 2017-12-25 | reverse complement strand
CGCGGAGGCGACCGCGGTGGGCGGCCCCCCCCCCCCGGCCCCCCGCCCCTGCGGGGATGGGGGCCGGGGGGGGAGGTTCTTCCTGGGTCGAGGGGGTTCGTGCCGGGAACACGTTCGTCACCGCAGGGCCGCTGCTCGCGCTCACAGTAGAAGGACAGCACACGAGCGTGACCCGACGTTCGCCACTCGATTCGTCGGGCGTGGAACTTGTCGCGAACGGAGTGGTGGTCGCGTCCGGCGAACACGTCGCAGAAGCGACGATCAGCGAACCGAGTTGGGTTGCGGCACGCACGACCGCCGCCGGGTTCGCGCACACGTCGCCGGTTGCCTTGGGTTCGGCGCCACGACAACCGGAAGCGGTCGCGGCGCTGCGGGCACTCATCGAACAGACGCGCGATTGGATCGAAACGATGGGTCGGTTCACGAACCCGAAGCGGAAGCAGACGCTCCTCGGCCGGTGTGCCGAGGCCGCGCGGAAACTGGAGGACAACCCGTGAGTCGCGGGTGGCGATACGCGGTTCACGCGCGATACTGGGCCCGTCGGGTCTACCGGTGGCTCCGCACGCACGTCCCGCGGCGTGTGTGGCTCGCTTTCCTCATTCCGGGGTTCCTGCTCGGCGTTGGCACGGTGGGGTATCGGTGGATCGAGGGTGAGCCGTGGACGTACTTCGACGGTTTCTACATGACCGCGATCACGCTCACCACCATCGGCTACGGCGAGACGCACCCGCTGTCGGATCCCGGCCGAGTGTTCACGGTGGTGCTCGCGTACAGCGGCATTTTCACGCTCGCGTACTTCGCGTCCGAACTGGTCCGGGCGGTTGTGACGGGCGAACTGCGACAGGTGATCGGGAGGCAATGGGTGAACGACCAAATCGCGACACTCTCCGGGCATCTCATCGTGTGCGGGTACGGCCGCATGGGGAAGTTCGTCTGTTCGGAACTGGAGCGGCAGAAGCGGCCGTTCGTACTCATCGAGCGCTCGGCCGACATGCTGAAGGACGCTCCACTTCAGCACGCGCTGCCGCTGGTCGGTGACGCATCCGCGGACGAACTGCTGCGCAAGGCCGGGGTCGAGCGCGCGCGGGCGCTCATCAGCGTGGTCGGTTCGGACTCCGACAACCTGTACATCACGCTCAGCGCCCGGCTGCTGAACCCGAAGCTCTTGATCGTGGCGCGTGCGGAAGAGGAAGCTGCCGGAACGAAACTCCGCAAGGTCGGGGCAACGAAGGTGATCTCGCCGTACCTCGCAGGCGCGCACCGGGCCGTGCAAGCAGTCCTGCGGCCCACGGTGCTCCAGTTCATGGAACTGACAACGGGGTCCGAGTTCATGGACCTCCAACTCGAAGAGGTTCGAGTTGCGCCCGGCAGCGCGCTGGCCGGGCGCTCACTCCACGAGTCCCAGGTTCACCAGGAACTCGGGATCGTGATCGTCGGCGTGATGCGGCCCGGTGGCGAACTGCTGTACAACCCGAAGGCCGATCTGATTCTGACACCGGAAACGGTACTGATCGCGCTCGGCCCGCGCCGGCAACTGGAGCAGTTAGAGAAACTCGCCGCGACTGGGGGAAACCCGTGAGTGTGTCAGCGGTTTCTGTCCTCGCACGAACCTTGTATAATTCGCAAAACTCATTCTTTTACGATGTGTGCCAGAGCAATCGATGGCAGACACTCCCAAACTCTCTTCCCCCGATTCACCCGCACCCGACGGTGGCGCGGAACTTGAGCGCCGGCTCCGGCTCGCCCACTCGCGCCTTACTGAACACATCGAAAACACACCGCTCGTTGTGACCGAGTGGGATCACGACATTCGGCTGATTCAGTGGAACGTTCAAGCCGAGTGCGTGTTTGGTTGGTCAGCAGCGGAGGTACTCGGCAAGGGGCTGTTTGATTTCCCCTTCATTCGCGAGGACAACCGCGAACTGGTTGAAGGGATGAAGAACGAGGCGCTCGCGGGGCGACTGCCCCGGACCGTGGTCGTGCTACCGAACTACACGAAGAGCGGTTCAGTGGTTTGGTGCGAGTGGCATATCGCGGCGCTATACGACGCGGGGCGTTTGGTCTCGTTCCTGTCGGTGGCCCTCGACGTAACACCGTACCGTGCCACAGCGGAATCGCTGGAACATAGCCGCGCGCAGCTCCGGGCTGCGCTGGACGGCGCGAAGATGCTCGCCTGGGATCTGGACCTGGTGACGAACCGGTGGGAGACGACAGTTGATATTGCCGACTTCTTCGGGATTCCGCGTGGGCCGGACTACTCGAACCCGGAACTCGCGCTGCACGCGGTCCACTCGGACGACGTGCATCTGGTGCTAGCCGGGCGTCAGCGAGCAGTCGAAACCGGCGCGCCGATGCGATACGAGTTCCGGGGCCGCGCGCCAGCCGAGGACGGCGGACCCCGGTGGTTCTCGACCCGTGGTCAGGTGCTTCGCGACGAGACTGACAAGGCGGTGCGGATTGTCGCCGTGACAACGGATATCACCGAGCGGAAGCGGGCCGAAGAGCAGCGCGAGGCGCTCAACCGTCAACTCCGCGACACGGCCAGGTGGGAGAGTCTGGGGGTGCTCGCTGGCGGCGTTGCGCATGATTTCAACAACATCATTACTGTGGTGTTGGGCAGTGCGAACCTCGCCCGCCGCGGTCTTCCTGCGGACTCGTCCACAGCTGCCTACCTGGACCAGATCGAGCAGTCGTGTCGGCGCGCCGCCGAAGTGTGCCGGCAGATGCTCGCCTACTCGGGGCACAACCAGGGCGGGGCAGTTCGGATCGACCTCACGTCCCTGGTGCGCGAGGCTGCGTCCCTCCTGGTCGGACCTGCCTCGCCGTACGCGGTGCGGTACGACCTGGCGAACGACTTGCCACTGACTCACGCCGACGCCGCCCAAGTCCGGCAGGTGTTGGTGAGCCTTGTCACCAACGCGGCCGAAGCACTTGCCGGTGTACCTGGGGAAATCGCGGTTCGCACGACCACGATCGAGGTATCTTCGGGTGTGCGCGACGGGTTGTTCCACCTCGCGCCCCCACCGGGACGGTACATTTGTTTTGCGGTTCGCGACACTGGCCCCGGCATGTCGGCCGAGGTCCGTGGCCGCATGTTCGACCCGTTCTACTCGACCAAGTTCACCGGGCGCGGGTTGGGATTGGCTGCCGTTCTCGGCATCGTCCGCGCGCACAAGGGCGGCATTCGCGTCGAGAGCGTGCCGGGAACCGGTACCACCGTGACCGTGTACTGGCCCGCCGCGGCCGAACAGATTGCGGTCCCCGTTGCACCCGGTCCGGTCGCCCCTGTCGCGAACGTCGCGTTGGTGATCGACGACGAGATGTTCGTTCGCGAGGTGACCGCTTCGACGCTTGAAGAGATGGGTTTCGCTCCGCTCCTGGCCGCGAACGGTGCTTCCGGGATCGAGTTGTTCCACCGCAACCGCGAGGCGATCAAGGTCGCCGTGATCGACGTGATGATGCCGGGGATGACCGGCGATCAAGTCCTCAAGACGCTCCGGCTGTTCGCCCCGAAGTTGCCCGTCGTGCTCGTCAGCGGGTTCACCGATAGTCGTGTGGTGACCGCGGAGTTAGGTGCCAACACCGAGTTCCTCCAGAAGCCGTTTCACCCCGAGGATCTGATGGCCGTGGTGCGGCGGCTTCTTGCTGTGTGAGGGAACTGAAGGCAAAGGGCCGGGGAAAGGCAGGAGACCAGGCAGGGGCACGGGTACGTGTCTTGGTTTTAGCCCCGTAGGGGCGGAGATTCGGTCGCCCCACGGGGCTTCATCATTCTTCGTGCGTCCACCAGGGGTTGCGCTCGCTGCGCTCACTTCACCCCTGGCTACCATCCGATGCCCCTTCGGGGCTCGAACCATGATGCGTGCCCATGCCCCTGCCTCGTCTCCCCTTCTTATTGTCTCTCCTTCAGCCTCTTACTTCTTCAGGCCCTCGACCGTGAACGTATCGGTCGGGAACGTGGGCTTGAGATCCACTTCGCGGAAGAAGTAGGTGCCGAGCGTGACTTTCGTACCGTCCGGTTCGGTGCGGTACAACTCGCTGCCGACCTGTAGCCAGCGCTCGCGGTCGATGTACACGATGACTTCGGTGAAGCCCTCGTTCGCGACCACCTTCGGGTCGTTCGCCGCCTTGCCGCCGAGTTCAAACGCGTCCACTTCGGTGCGCACGCAGATGCGCCGGATCTTGTGGCACTCGCGCCCGTCCGCTTTCTCCATGATCTCCGTGCCGAGGTATTGGTACTTGAACTCGCCCGCGTCCTGGCGCGACCTCCAAGCTTCGTGGGTTCGGAGGAGGGTGCGGTAGAGTCCCGCGTCGCGGATGCAGTACCGCGACTGGCCCTGTGCGGGCGTGCTGTTCGCGTCCATTGGGTCACTGACGGGCTTCCCGAACCGCTTCTCCCGCTGCCACATCACGACCTTGCCGCCGAACCCATCGGGCGCCGGCTTCTCGCTGAACAGGGAACCGGTGATCTCGGCCGCGATGCTCAAGCCGGCCGGTTTCTTGGCTCCGGACCGCCACTTCATCACGACTTCGATTGCGGTCGTCGCGGTCGCCGGGTCGGGCACGTCACCGCGCACGCACACGTCGATCACTTGTACCGGTGGCGGTTCGGGGTGTTTCGGACTGCCCTTGACCCGTTCCTGCATCTCGAAGGTGAAGCGCGACCCGCCTTGAACCTCGCGTTCGTACCGGGTGAGGCCGGCGGAAAGCATCTTCACGGGATCGGATTTGGCGAGGGCGTCGAATTCGGCTTGGGACGGGAGTTTGCCACCGGAGTCGGTGTGAGTCGGCGTGACTGCCAGCGGCGAACCGCGCATGAAGTACGCGAACCCTGCGTACCCGCCTCCTCCGGCAAGGAGCGCGGTCAGAACGATGCCGATGACGAGGCGACGGCTCATCCTGTTCCCTCCCGCGTCGTGCTGCGACGTTTCGGACAGTTTACGCCGACGGACGAAGGGGAACAACGCCCGCACGGCGCGAAGTAGTCCGTGAACCATCTGAATTGCCCCGGTTGCGGAGGTGATGGCAGATTGTGTATTCCCTGTGTTCGACCGGGGCGCAATGAAACTTCAATTGAAGTTGTCGGGACCGGAGACTATTTGCGAGGAACGCGTGTCGGGGGCAGTCCGTTCGCGGTCGGAACGACGAGGGTGTGGGATGCGAAGCCGTTGGCCGGTCGCGGTCGGTGTGGTGCTCCTGGGCATGAGCAGTGCGGGCGCGCAGCCCCAACCGCCGATTCCGCCGCCGGCGCTGCCGCCGATTCCAAACGGTCCGCCGGGTGCGAGCGAGCTTCCACCGTTCTTGCCTTTGCCTCCGAGTACGCCGCTGCCCGAAGTACCCCGACCCGGGACGGCACTGTCGATCGAGTACGATCCCGGTTACCTGTATCTGCCGCCGCGTGAGCCAGAACGCACCCGGCGCGGCGGCGAGGAATGCGGTCCGGCCGGTAAGTGGTGGGCGACGCCGTCGTGTGAACTCGCCTGGGTTCCGACCAGCCGCCCGCCCGCGAATGTGCGACTTCGGCTTCCCGACCCGGCGGCGCTGGGCGGCACGCTTCCGGGTCCGGTGGTGCCGGTCGCTGGCCGTTCGTCCGGGCCGTTCGATGCCGCGCTGGGTCTGGTTCTCGGTCGCTGGTTCGGGAAGTCGAACACGGAGGGTTTGGAAGCGAGTTTCTACTTCCGCACCGCGCAGTACACGTTCGGCGCGACCGCGCCGGGTTTTCTGGTACTGTTCCCTGACGGGCGCGGGCGCGGCGCGCCCCAGGTGATCGCGTTCCCGGACCCGACTGGCCTCCGGGTCGCGAGTACGTTTCCCAGCACGCTCGCGACGTTCTATGCCGCAGTGGAAGTGAACTATCGGCGCCGGTTGCTTTGCACTGACAGCGCACGCCTCGACGCGATTGTCGGCTACCGCTTTGCGTACCTGGAAGACGAACTGTATCTCGGTGAGGTGCCGGATGAAAATGACGACTACAAGCGCAACTGCGTGTCGGTGTCGAACCCGTTCAACGGCGCACAGATCGGCTTGACGGGCGAGTACCGCGCGGACGGCTGGTACGTGTCGGGGTCGGCGAAAGTCGCGTTTGGGGTTGTCACGCCGGAGGTGACCGCGAGCGGGCTATTCGTCGGGACAGAGGGGCGCACCGGGAACGGGTTCCGGCGTCTCGGTGCGCTCGACCGTGCGGTAGAGAGCGTGTTCGCGGTGATGCCGACGCTGAACGTGTCACTCGGTCGACAGGTGAGCGAAAACTCGCGAGTGTTCGCAGGCTATTCGTTCCAGTACCTGAGCCGTGTCGGGAGGTTGGGGGACGCGCTCGACCCAGCCAGTGGGCGCCTCACGCTCACAGACTTCTGGGTGCAGTCGATCGGCATCGGCTTCGAGTGGCGGTACTGACGTAGGACAGGCTAGCGGCCAGTCCTACGGAGCACACAATTTCATCAGACTCTTCACCGCGGCGGCCGGTCCCGCGGGCGCGCCGAACACCGAGGTGCCCGCGACGAACACGTTTGCGCCCGCGGTGGACGCAGCGCCGATTGTCTTTGCGTCGATGCCGCCGTCCACCTCGATCTCGCACGCCGGGTTGTGCTCGTTCACCAGCGCGCGGAGTTTTTTCAACCGCACGAGGCTCTCCGGGATGAACGCCTGCCCGCCAAAGCCCGGGAATACGGTCATGCAAAGCGCGAGGTCGATGTCGCGCAGGTAGGGTTCGATGCGCTCGACCGGCATGTCAGGGTTGAATGCCAACCCCACCTTCTTGCCCAGCGCCTTCTTGATGTGCTCGATCATTGGCCGCGGGTCCGGGAGCACCTCCAGGTGAACGATGATCGCGTCGGCACCGTCCTTCACGAAGCCGTCGAGGAACCGGCCCGGGTCTTCGACCATCAGGTGAACTTCGAGTGGGCTTGTGGTGACCGGGCGCAGTCCCTTGACCACGACCGCGCCCATGCTCAGGTTCGGGACAAAGTGCCCGTCCATCACGTCGATGTGAATGCGGTCAGCCCCGGCCTTCGTGACCTCGCGCACGAGTTCCCCAAGCCGTGAGAAGTCGGCAGCCAGAATAGATGGTGCGATCATTGGCTTCGCGTGGTTGGTGTTTAGTATTGGTTGTGACGCGGTCCGCGATCGTGGTGTGGGAACTGTAAACTCCGCACCGAAACAGTACACACTAAACACCAAACGCCAAACACTAAACGCGAACCGAAATGCGCTACCGATTCCCCATCGCGCGAAAGTTGCTCGCACTCGCGGGCCGCGCGCGGCGGAATTGGCTGGTCCGGCACCGGACACGCGCGAACTTCTGGCTCCACATATTCGGCATCCCGATGGCGTTCGCGGGCGTGGCAATGCTGTTCGTTGCGCCGTGGTACTGGGGTGTCGGTGCGATCGTGCTGGGATACCTGCCCCAGTGGGTCGGCCACCAGTTTGAGGGGAACGACATGGGCGAACTCATCCTGGTAAAGCGGTTGCTCGGCTTGCCGGTGGTGACTGTCGCTCCTCAATGCGAACCGCGGGTTCTGGAATCGCCCGCGGAAAATGTGTGACGGCTCGTTCTCACTTCACCAGTACGCAGTCCTTGAGTTGCACGAACTCGTTGGTGCGCCCGGTGCAAAGCCCACGGACCTTCACCTGGTGGCCGCGTTCGACCGACGCGAGCGGGTGTTTTTGTTGCTCGGTGAAGTCGCAGTTGATCGTCTTGGTTCCCTCTCCGGTCTCCAGTTCGAGCGTGTAGGTCGTCTTGCCGACTTCGCGGACGACTCGCACCACCGTCCCCGTTACTTCGAGCACCTTCTCCTTGTACTTCAGTTCTGCCGCGACCACGTTCATGAGGTAGTCCGCCTCCAGTTTCTCGGCGGTCACTGGAAGGCCCGGGCCGCTGCGGATCGCTTCCTTGATCCGGTCCTTCGCGAGGTCTTCGAGCAATTGCTTCTGGAACTTCTCGTCAGCGAGTTTGGTGTCCTCGACGCCCTTCTTGGGCGGTGCCAGCGGGTTCGGGTTCCCCTTGATCGGCGGCGGGGGCGCCTGGATAGGCGGGGGCGTGGGGGCGTGCCGTACGGAGGCGCGGTCTTCCGTGCTGCGGAACATCGCACCAAACACGGCGAGCCACAGGAGTGAGAACGCGACCGCGGTGCCGCTGACGATCGTGGCCGCGACCGGGAAGCCCATGCCGTGCCGGTAGTTGCGGGCGATGAGGATCGACACGATCGCGAGCAGCAAGGCGAACCCGCCCGCGAAGATGGCGAATGCCCCGAAGCACGGGATCACGCTGAATATGAGGGCGAGGATGCCCTTCACGAGCGCGATAATTCCGAGGACGCTGACTTCCTTGGGGTAAGTGCGTCCTTCGCGGTCGTCCTCGTAGCGCCGCCGGCTCCGTCGCGGGCTCCGTCGCGGGCGTCGCTCGTCGCGGTCGTCTCGGCGTCGGTCGTCACGGTCTCGGTCGTTGTCGTCTGCCATAATCGAACCCGCCATCGGGTGAGTTGTGTCTTCTGAAAGTCTGACCGCAAACGCGGACCCCACGCAACCGTATTCGCTCGGGCGGCCGAGGGATTTACGCTCGCGGCCGAACCCGAGCCATTTTATCCTGATACCGGGCCGTTGTGGAGTCACGAATGAACGAACGCGAAGCACTTCTGCGGTCAGTGTGCGAGAACTCCGACGAGGACACGCCGCGCCTGGTGTTCGCTGACTGGCTTCAGGAAAACGGCGAGGAGGCACGCGCTGAGTTCATTCGGGCGCAGGTTGAAGCGGCGAGGCTGCCGACGGACAATGATCGTCGCGCCGGGTTGGTTCGCAGGGGCGCGGCGATCCAGAAGCGGTTCGGCGAACAATGGTTGGGCGAACTGCCCGTGCCCGACAAGGAACACATCAACTGGGTCGAGGCTCCTGATTGGCTTGACGGGGAGACGTTCGACCGCGGGTTCCCCAGCCTGCTCCGCGTCAAGACGACCGGGACGCTTGCGAAGTACGCGGACAAATTGTTCTCCGCGACCCCGGTGCGGCGGCTGATGATCTGGCACATCATGAAGGCGGACAAACTCGCCAAACTGCCGCAACTCCGGCACCTGCACACGTTTCGCGTCCGCGTCGTGTCGCAGCAAGCGGCCCTCGACCTCTTGAAGTGCCCGCATCTGGACCCGGTGCCGGACGTGCGCCTGTCCTTCACCGCGCTCCCGGAGAAGTTACTCGACCTCCTCCGCAAACGCTTCGGTGACCGGCTCAAGCATCAACCGTGAACGGGCCTACTCCCCCGTTCCGGTTTCCGGGGCGAAGCCGCGGCGCATCTGGTTCTCGGTGATCGTGCGTGGCAACACGAACTGCAACAGGTAGTCCGGGCCGCCCGCCTTCGAGCCAATGCCGCTCAACTTGAACCCGCCGAACGGTTGACGGTCCACCAAGGCGCCCGTGCATTTCCGGTTGATGTACAGGTTGCCCACGCGGAACGTGCGTTTCACCTTCTCCAGATTGATCGGACTGCGGCTGTAGCACCCGCCTGTAAGCGCGTACCTCGTTCGATTGGCGATGCGGAGCGCGTCGTCCAGATCCCTCGCGCGTATCACCGACAACACCGGCCCGAAGATTTCCTCTTGCGCGATGGTCGCGTTCTCGGACACGTCCGCAAAAATGGTCGGCGGTATGAAGTGCCCCAAGTCCATCAGCGCGCCCAAGTCGGTTTGGTGCGCGAGCCGCGATTCCTTCTTGCCCGTTTCGATGAACTTCATGATGCGGTCGCGGGCTTCGGCGTCGATCACCGGACCGAGCGAACAACCGGGATCGTCGGCGGCCTTCACCGCGAGACTCTTTGTTGCTTCCACGAGGCGCGCGAGGAACTGATCGTAGATGCCGTCGAGTACGATCGCGCGCGACCCGGCCGAACACTTCTGCCCGCCGAAGCCGAACGCGGAATCCACCACGCCCTTCACGGCTTCGTCGAGGTCGGCGTCGGCGTCCACAATGATCGCGTTCTTCCCGCCCATCTCCGCGATGACCTTCTTCACGAAGTTCTGTCCGCCGGGTGTCTTCGACGCCTGCTCGTTGATGAGCAACGCGACTTTCAGCGAACCCGTGAACGCGATGAGCGCCACATCCGGGTGTTGCACGAGCGTGGGGCCGATCTCTTCGCCATCGCCGGGAAGGAAGTTCGCAACCCCAGGGGGAACGCCCGCAGCTTGCAAACATTCCATCAGCTTCGCGCCGATGATGCCGGATTGCTCCGCGGGCTTCAGGATGACCGTGTTGCCAGCGACCAGCGCCGCGGTTGCCATGCCGGTGAGGATCGCGAGTGGGAAGTTCCACGGGGCAATGATGACTGACACGCCGCGAGGCTCGTAGAAGTAGCGGTTGTCTTCGCCCGGCACGTCGCGGTTTCGCGTCGCTCCGAGCTTCTCCATTTCGAGCGCGTAGTATTCGCAGAAGTCGATTGCCTCCGCGACATCGGCGTCCGACTCGCGCCACGGTTTGCCGCTCTCGAACACGATCCACGCGGACAACTCGAATCGCCGTGCCCGGAACTGATTTGCAAGACGCCGGAGCAGGGCGGCGCGTTCCTTCACCTCGGTGTCGCGCCAGCCGTCGAACGCTTTCAGGGACGACGCGACCGCAGCATTGGTTTGCTCGACGTTCGCCATCGCGACCTTGCCGAGAAGCTCCGACTTACTCGATGGATTCTCGCGGTCCAGCGTCTTTCCAATGGGAAGAGGCTTGTTGTCGATCACGATGGGATAGGTGCGGCCAAACTCCTTATGCACATGATCGAGTGCGGCCTTCATCGCGACGCGATTGGCTTCGATGGAGAAGTTGGTGAGGGGGTCGTTTTGGAAGCCCGAAGCCGCTTGCGGCTTCGCGAGTGCGTTTGGGTGCGTGTCGTGCGAAGCCGCGAGCGGCTTTGGAGAGTTGGGGTTCATCAACAGCACCTCTTCCGACAAGCCTTCCGAGAAGCCCTGTCGCAGAAACGAATCGTTCGAGGAGTTCTCAAGCAACCGGCGGACGAGGTACGCCATGCCGGGGAGCAGTTGCCCATAAGGCGTGTAGATGCGCACGCGGTGGCCCAGCGATTGAATCGATTCCTTGATCGCGTCGGCCATGCCGTAGAGCATCTGGAACTCGTACCGCCGCGGTGGTACACCGAGTTTCTCCGCGACTGCAATCGCGTGCGAGATGCTGCGGATGTTGTGCGAGCCGAACGCCGGCACGAGCCACTCCACGTTCGCGAGCAAGAAATCCGTGAGGTTCTCGAAGTTCGCGTCGGACTGCCACTTCTTCGTGAACACTGGCACCGGCCAGTGATTCTGCGACGCGATCACCGTTTCGTAGTCCCAGTACGCGCCCTTCACCAGGCGGATCCACACTGGTGCCCGGCGGACATCGCGCGCCCACGCCAGCAGCGCGTGCAGGTCCGCTTCGGTGTCCTTCAGGTACGCTTGAATCGCGATGCCGACGTGCGGCCAATCGCGGAACTCCGGCTCCGTGAGGATCTCGCGGAAGATGCGGAGCGTTACGTCCTTGAACGAATGCTGCTCCATGTCGAAGTTGACGAACGCCCCGGTTTGCTTCGCGAGCGACAGGATCGGCCGCAGGCGATTGCGCACCGCGCGCGAGGTGCCTTCCGGGTCGATCGGGTCGAACTGACTGAACAGCGCCGACAGTTTCACCGACACGTTGACGCGCGGGATCGGGCCGCGATCGTCGCGGTCAATGAGCGGTTCTTCGGGCCAGTGGTTCACTTCCGCCGTCAAACCGTGAAGCAGGTCGAGGTACTGCTTCTGAACGTGGTCCGCTTCGGCCTCGGTGAGGGTCGCTTCGCCGAGCAGGTCGATGGTGAACGCCAACCGCCGGTGCCGCATCGCGCGAACTGCTTCGACGGCCTCGCTCACGTTCGACCCGGCGATGAACCTCCGGGCCATCTGTTCCGCGCCGCGCTGCGACGCGAACGCCAGGCCCTTGCCCAAGATGCCGCTGTTCGGGATGAGCTTTGTGCCCCACCGTGCCCACCACGGGAGTTCGTCCTTCGCTTCGTTGAGGTATTCGCGCAAGTGGCGAGCGACTTCGGCTGGTTGCTTCAAGTACGGGAGTGTGTCCACGAACCGGAACAGTTGTACCTTGAGCGCTGGGTCGTGCATCCCCAGGCCCATGAGTTTGTCTTCGACCCAGGCTCGCGTGAACAGGACCGGTCCCTGTCGGTCGAGCCGGGCGAAGATCTCACGGCCGTACTGCTTCGTGCGCTCGTCGAGATCGTTGGGCATAAGTATCGCGCTCGCGCTCCCCTTCGGGTCCCGGCCAAGTGACCATTTGCCACCACCCGTGCCAGCCTGTACCATTCACTCGATCATTCCACTCATCATTTGGTGCCCGATGGCCATCGACAAAATCGGCAAGTTCACGGTGTTGGGCACGCTCGGGAGCGGCGCCCACAGCAACATTTTACACGTCCGCCGTGCGGAGGACCAAAAGGAGTACGCGCTGAAACTCGTCCCGATTGAGGACAAGGAGGACCTCAAGTATCTGGAGCAAGCGAAACACGAGTTCCGCGTCGGCCAGATGCTCAACCATCCCAACCTCGTCAAGGTCTACGCGTTCGAGACCGAGGGCGGGTGGTTTTCCGGCCCGACGAAAGCAAAACTACTTCTCGAATATGTGCCCGGCAAAACAATGGACAAACTGCCACTCCAACGAATGGCACGGTTGCTCCGCATGTTCGAGCGCGTTGCGGATGGGCTGACGCACATGCATAAACAGTCCGTGTGCCACGCGGACATCAAACCCAACAATCTGATCTACGAGCGCGGTACGCGCATCAAAGTCCTCGACTACGGTCTCGCGTGGATCAAGGGCGAGGGCAAGGGCCGCGTACAGGGGACGCCGGAGTACGTGGCGCCCGAAACCGTGGAACACAAAATCGTGAACGAACGCACCGACATCTACAACTTCGGTGCCACGATGTACCGGCTCGTCACGTTCCATTTTCCGCCGTGTTGGATAACCGGCGCGGACTCGCTGCCGATGGATAATGTGTCGTTCAACGAACAACTCAAGCCCGTGCGCACCCTCAATCCGATGGTGCCCGAAGGACTGGCTGACATCATTCACCAGTGCCTCCAGCCGAACGCGAACAAACGCCCGGAACGCATGAGCAATATTCAGGGGATGCTCGACCAACTGGCCGACGAATCCGCCGCGAAGATGAACGACCCAGGGGAGTTGGAGGAGTAGTTGCGAGTTGCGAGTTGCGAGTTGCGAGTTGGAAGCCAGACCGCCTTCAGCGAAGAACTGTTGAGCCGACGGCAGGCGGCTTGTTGATCCCGACTCGGAAATCGCAACTCGGAACTTGCAAGTACCATGCTGAGAGAGCAATACATCCCGATTCGCGTGGCCGACTTGATCGGTTACCTGTGCGTGGAATCGGGTCCGCTCGGAGACAAGGTTCTCACCGCCGCCGAGCAGTCCGCGTTCCGCCGGTTCGCGCGCACCGTCGCCTCGCACGTCCACACCATCTACCAGGCCGAGATCCGCGAACTCAAAGACGCTTACGCCGCGTTCGATCCGGACGCGGACCCGAAGCCCCTCGACCCGCCAACCGGCGAGCAGCGGGCCGCGGCCCTCGACAAACTGTTCGCCACCTTCGTCCACCTGATGCGGCGCGCCAACTACCGCCGTCTCGCACGCGACGAGATGGAACAGATCATGCGCGGCGCGAGCGCCTGGGGCGTGGACATGGATGTGGCCTGGGATGCGTTCGAGAAGGTTGAAGTGTTCTACCGCGGACGAGGTGTCGGCAAGCGGACGAAGCACGGGTTGGTGCGGTTCTGGCGCAAGTACCCGGTCGAGGTGCCGACGTTCGCCCGTGCCGCGGTCATCTTCAAACTGCGCCCGCACAAGCGCCTCGACGAGGATGCGGACACGAATAGCGTCGTGCTGAAACTGTTCAAGAACATGCCGCAGATCGACATCGAGATGCTGCTCCCTGGTGGGCGCATCCGAATGCCGAAGTTTGACCGGCTGAAGATCGGTGGGTCGCTGACCAGTTCGGCCGCCTACATCCTCTGGAAGTTCAGTACGATCTCGCTTTCGCTTGTGGGCGGGTTCGCGACCAGTACGCTGTTCGCCCTCTACACTCCGCTCGCGCTCCTGGGTGGCTATGGGTACAAGCTGTGGTACACATTCCGGGCGTCGCGTCAGACGTACCTGCACCAACTCCAGCAGAGTCTGTACTTTCAGAACCTTGACAACAACAGCGGCGTGATGTTCCGTCTGCTCGACGAGGCCGAGGAACAGGAGATCCGCGAGACGCTCCTCGCGTACTTTTACCTCTGGCGATACGGGGGCGAAACAGGGTGGGGTACGGACGAACTGGACCACTACATCGAGAAGGATTTGAAGAAGCGACTCCCGGCGGATGTGAATTTCGAGATCATCGACGCGCTGGCCAAACTCATGCGTGCAGGTTTGGTTGTGAAGACCAACGACCGCTACAAGGCGGTGCCCATTGACGAGGCGCAAGTCAAGTTCACCGCTATTTGGGAAGGCTACGCTCGCACCGCCTCGCCGCAGTGCTTGCCAGAGGGCTAGGCGAACCCGCACCCGCGAGGCGGGGGTGGCGACTGTGCTTGCAACCGTAAGATTAACACCTGTTGCCAAGGTGCCACCCCCCGCCCTTGTGGGCAGGGTTCGCCAGGAGTTGTTGTGATTCCCGAAACGTTGTTCGCGGACCGCGCGCGGGCGGTCGAAGTGTCCGGCGTGCGGAAGGTTTTTGAACTAGCTCGGTCGCTGAAAGATCCGGTCAACCTCAGTATCGGGCAACCGCACTTCGCCGTGCCGGATCCGATCAAGCGCGCCGCACACGCTGCCATCGACGCGGACTACAACGGCTACACCGTCACGCAGGGCATCCCGGAACTGCGCGCACGCCTCGCCACCGATCTGGAATCGCGCCTCCCTGGTCAGGACCGAGATGTCGTGGTCACGAGCGGCACGAGCGGCGGGTTGCTCCTCGCGCTCCTCGCAGTCGTGAACCCCGGCGACGAGGTCATCACCGCCGATCCGTACTTCGTGGCGTACCCGAACATGGTCGCGGTCGCGGGCGGGAAACTCGTCACCGTCGATACCTACCCGGACTTCCGGCTTGATGTCGCGAAGGTCGAGGCCGCGATCACGCCGCGAACGAAGGCAATCATGCTCTCGTCGCCGTCGAACCCGACCGGAGCGGTTCTCGATGCCGCTACGCAGAAGGCGCTCGCTGAACTCGCGCGTGCTCGCGGCATTTTGCTTATCAGCGACGAAATCTATCGCGCGTTCCACTACGACGGGCCACCGCTGTCGCCCGGCACGCACGACCCCGATGTACTCGTCATCGAGGGCTTCGGGAAGACCTATGGCATCACCGGGTGGCGGCTCGGTTGGGCGCATGGGCCGAAGCGTATCATCCAGGAGATGGCGAAGTTGCAGCAGTTCACGTTCGTGTGCGCGCCGAGCGTCGTACAATGGGCCGGCGTCGCCGCGATGGACTTCGACGTGTCTGAGATTGTCGTGGACTACAAGCGGAAGCGTGATCTACTCGTCGAATCGCTGAAGGACGTTTACGACATCGAGGTGCCCGGTGGCGCGTTCTATCTGTTCCCGAAATCACCTTGGGGCACCGGAACCGAATTCGTTACTGAAGCCATCAAACACAATCTGCTCGTGATTCCGGGTAACGTGTTTAGCACGCAAGACACGCACTTTCGCGTGTCTTATGCCGCGACGGATGAGACACTGCACCGCGGCATCGACATCTTGCGCCGGTTGGCGAAGGGGAAGTGAACCGTCGTATTCCTGTCTTGTCTTTGCCCTCTCCCCTTGCGGGTGAGGGGTGAAACGTTAGCCTTCAGAAGGTGCCACCCCTCACCCGTCTCGCATAGCCTCGACACCCTCTCCCGCAAGGGGAGAGGGCAAGACAAGAAGCAGACCCTCTCGTAACGCCTTCGCAAATGCGATTGACGGTTTCCGTTCGATGGTGACAATACTCAGAACAGTGGCCGACCGTGTCAGGCACATAGGAGAGGATAACTTGATGAATGCGCGTGTGTGGATTTTGGGCGCGATCGCGGCCCTCGCGGTAACGGTCGGTCCGAACGAACAAACGTCGGCCGCCGACATCGACAATGGGAAGGCCCAAGGCCCCTACATCGTGATCGTTGGCGTTGGCGAGTACAAGGACAAGGCGATCAGCCCGCGACCGACAGCCGACGCGGACGCCAAGTCGTTGCACGCGATGCTCACCGACAAGAAATACCTCGGTGTTTCAGCCGATCGCGCGAAGTTGCTGCTTTCCGCCGATGCGACCCGCGAAGCGGTCGTGAAGGCCATCGACACGGCTGTCGCGTCCACCGCGACAGAAGACACGGTGATCCTCGCGTTCTTTGGTCGCGGCACCTCGGCTGGCGATAAACCGTGCTTCTTCACCGCCGATAGCACCGTGAAGGAGCGTGGCAAGACCGCACTCCAGATGTCCGATCTTGAACCCGCGTTCAAGAAGCTCAAGAACCAGAACGTGCTTCTGATGATGGACGTGCAGTACAAGGGTGGGATCGACGCCGGCACCGAGAAGATCGTCGAGCCGAGTTACGCGGAGATCATGAAGCTCGTTTTCGGCGACGAAAAAGACGACAACATGCTTCCGCCGAACCGCGTCATGATCCTTGGCAACCCGCCGTTCCAGGACACGCTCACGAAGGGCGATCACGGACTGTTCTACTCAGTCCTGTCCGCCGGTCTTGGCGGGAAGGCTGACCAGACGCCGTACAACGAGGGTTACGAGTCGGACGGCATCGTAACCACGCGAGAACTGCTCAAGTACTTGGAGAAGGAGATTCCCAACGGTGCCCGCGCCGTGGGCAAGACCGACAAGGAAAAGGAACTCGAACCGGTGTTCGTGGGTCGCGGAGCCAGCAAGTTCTGGGTCACTCACAACCCGGCCGAAACGGACAAGGTCAAGAAGCGGCTCGAGGCCATCGAGGCGCTCTCGAAGGGCACCAAGTTGACCCCAGACCTCTCGAAGGAAGCGATCAACCTGCTGTTCCGCATGCCGAAACTCAAGTGGACGCAGGTGCTTCGCAAGGAGTACCAGAAACTCGCCGATGGCGGCACCGTTGCCGACCTCGAAGCCGCGCGCAAGACACTCCTCGCCGACCTGAAACTCGCGGTCGAAGACGCGGCTCAGTTCACCAAGAAGGTGCAACCGGCGATCTACAAATTGTCGGCCGAGTACATCAAGCCGATGTCCCGGGGCGAACTGACCGCGCTGGCCGTTCGCGGGATGTTCACCGAGGCCGACGAGGCGCTGCCAGCGGACATCGCGGACGCAATCAAGACCCCCAAGGACATCAACGACGAACGCGGCAAGGAGTTGCTCACCGAAGCGCGGCTCCGGCTTGGCAAGCGTGAAGACTTCGACGGCGAGAAGGCCGCCGACGTTACCATTCGCGCCCTCATCGGCGCGTTGCACGACCCTTACGCCGGGTACTACACGAAAGAAGAATGGCTCCGGACGCAGGGCCAACTGTTCGGCCGGTTCCCCGGTGTCGGCATCATCATCCGCCGCGAAGCGGTTCGCGATGGGTTGCTCGTCGTCACCCCGATCAAGGGCAGCCCGGCGTTCCGCGCCGGCATCCAGGCGGGCGACCTCATCACCGAGATCCGGCTCGAAGTTGACAAGCAGGGCAAGCCGCTGCCGGACGACGCGAAGAAGGTTCACAGCACCAAGGGATTGAAGACCGACGACGCGGTGAACCTGATTACCGGTAAGCCGGACACGCCGGTCACGCTCGTCATCGCACGCGAGGGCGAAAAGGAACCGAAGGTGATCCGCATCACGCGGAACTACGTCATGGTGGAAACCGTCCATGGCGTGCAGCGAGACGACAAGCAGGACTGGGGCTTCTACATCGACGAGAAGAGCAAGATCGGCTACTTGCACTTAAGCCAGTTCATCTCGATCTCGGACGAACTGGGCACGACGGCCGACATCAAGCGCGCGCTGAAGAGCATGAAGACGACCGGGCTGAACGGTCTGATCATCGACGTGCGGAATAACCCAGGTGGGTCGCTCAAGGGCGTCATCGACATCTGCGAACTGTTCGTGGGCCGCGAAGCGATCGTGACCACGAAGGAACGCGGCGGTGCGGGCGCGACCTTCACCTATTCGGGTCGCGCGGCCGGTGACAAGAGTTTCCCGATCGCGGTACTCATTAACGGCAACAGCGCCAGCGCCAGCGAGATTCTGGCCGCCTGCCTCCAGGATCACAGCCGCGCGACGATCATCGGCGAGCGCACTTACGGCAAGGGCAGCGTGCAGCACGTCGAACCGTACGACCAGACCGAAGGCCGCATCAAGTACACGGTGGCTCGATACTACCCGCCGAGCGGCAAGAACATCGACAAGGTCGCGTCCGAGCAAGACCCGGAGTTGAAGAAGAAGGATGAGTGGGGCGTGAAGCCCGACGCCGGGTTCGAGATCAAGATGACCCGCGAGGAACTCGCCGACTGGTTCGAGTACAGCCGCGACCTCGAAGTGATCCCCGTTCCCGGCAAGAAGCCGGCGACCGTCGATCCGACGAAGGACAAGCAACTGTCGAAGGCTCTTGAACATCTGCGTGGGCAGATCAAGGACAAGAAGTAACTGCTACCGGACGAAACCGATTGCATCGCGGGCGTTTGACCGGACACGTCAGGATCCCGCGATGCAATCGGTTTTCTGATGAACGCGGTTCATGGATGTTGCACTGTTGGTTGCCACACCAGAATCTCCCCCTTACCGGGCACCGCAGCGTCGCCGAGGTGGCGCTGATAGCTTCCCGCGCTCGCTTCATGTGGAAGCACGAATCCGTGAAGAGCGAGGTGTTTCGCATAGAGGCTCACGAACGACGGGTTGTACACGCACGCGGTCACGAACGTCGGCATCAGTTTCAACGGCTTCAGCGAGATAATGGTGCCGCGCTGCATCCATGCACCAGTGCGCTGTTCGGCTCCGCTCATTAGCACAATGGTGCCTCCCTTCATCTGAAGCCCGGCGAAGTCGCGAACTGGGCCGCGAACCACGATCAGCCCGCGCTTCATCCGCATGCCGATCTCGATGCCCGCCGAGCCTTCCACCAGAATTGTGCCACCGCTCATGCCGGACATGCTGCCGCGATACGCGGAGCCGAGCTGCGCGCCGGCGTTGCCTCGCACGCGAATCGTGCCGCCGGACATCTCGCCACCGACCCAGTCGGTCGCGTTGCCGGTTACTTCGATGCTGCCACCTCTCATATACGCGCCGACGTGCATTCCCACATTGCCGACCACGCGAATTGATCCACGAGTCATGTTGCGGCCGATCCACTTCACTTTGGTGAGGTCGCCGCGAATCTCGATGTCGTCGCTCCCCTCCCCTTCCACCTCGAACATCTCATCGAGCCGAAGTTGCCGCTTGCCGAGCATCACAGGCATCGCGCGAACATCGCTGTGGGCGAGGTGCGCGAGCGCGTCCGGCGTGAGGACTTCCGCCTCAAGCGGTACCGTGAGCGATTCTTTGAGCGTGAGTGTGAGCATGAGGAGTCTTGAAGAGTAGGTCACTCGCTCCGCGAGTGATCATTTCTTTTCTCTTGAACGCGGCACCAAGAAGTGACGACTCGCGGAGCGAGTCGCCTACTCTTTCACACACGCGTTGCACGCGTGGACTTCCAACCCGTGGACGCACTCGGGCGCGACCGGGTAGTTCTCGAACGACATCGTGTAGTGCTGCGCGAATAGCGGGCGCAGGTAGTCTTCAATCGCGGGATCGTAATCGGGTCGCGTGGCGAACTGACTGCCTTCGATGGAGTTCCGAATCTCCCCTTCCTCAACGATCAACTGCCCGGACTTGAAGACGAATCGCGGGTAGGAGAACATCTCCATCGGGTCTTTCACGTCGTTGAAGATCGCGATGTCCGCGTCCGCGCCGATCCCGAGATGACCCTTCTGCGCGAGGCCGAGCGTCTTCGCGGGGCCGGCGGAAGTGATGATCGCGATTTCGCCAAGCGTGTATTCGCGGTCGAGGTCCGGTAGCACCATTCCCGCTCGCGCTTTGTCCGAGAACGCTTTCAGTTGTTCTTTGCGGAACTCCTTGTCCATCAACAGGCGCACGATTTCGGGGTAGCGCCAGAAGCACGCGCCGTTCGGGTGGTCGGTGGTGAGACACACGCGCCACGGGTCGGTGATGAGCAACATCAGTTCAAGGCCGACCGCCCACTGAATCGCGTTGACGAGGTTCTTTTCCTTGTAGGTGTAGGGAACGACGCCGCACCCGGTTTCGTTCTCCACGTCGAGGTTGCCCCACTTGCGGCCGGTCAGTTCGTGGAGCAGGTGCTGCCACGGGCCGTCCGCGGTGATGGTCACCGTGTCGCCGAACAGCACCGCGCCGGCGTCGCAAGTTAAGTTCGGGTGCGCGTTGAAGTATTCCGCGATCGGCACCGCCGCGGACTTCATGGTGTACCAGTCGTCGCCGCCGTAGGCGTGGTACTGAAGGTGCGCCATGTGAGCGCGGTTGCCCTCCAGCAGCTTCATCGTTTCGAGGGTAGTGGTGTAGTTGCCCGGTGCGCCGAGGTTGTTGCAGTGCAGGTGAATCGGGTGCGGCAGCGAAAGTTGGTCCGCGATGTCGGCGAGCGCCTTGATGATCGTCGCGGGCGTGACCTTCTTGTAACCGGGCACCACGTCGTTCAGCCCCTTGCAGTCCTTGCCCCACTTCCACCCCGCGACGCCGCCGGGGTTCACGGCCTTGATGCCGTAGGCTTTCGCGGCCCACACCTGCCACCCCGCGACCTGCTTCGCGCGCTCGAACTCGTCGTTTTCGAGCAGGTCGAGAATGATCTCGTTGTTCGCCATCAGCACGCAGCAGCACTTGTCGATGATGGGCGTGTCGCGCAGCTCCTCGTGCGTGTGCTTGGCGGAGATGAGCGGGACGGCGGCTTCGTTCGCGGTGGTCCAGCCCATGCCGGCGTAGACGTAGCCCGTCGCGAACGTGGTGGGCGTGCTGCCCGCGATCCCGGCTCGGCACTGCGGCGTATGAAAGATCGGCCGCGCCTTGCGGTGCTGTTCTGGGATGAGTCCGCGTGCGAAGTTGAGTGCCGCTCCGCCGATGTGCGTGTGAACATCGACGCCGCCGGGGAAGACGATCATGCCGCGCGCGTCGATGACACGCGCGCTCGCGTCAACGCTGGCGACGACCTTCCCGCCGGCGACGCAGATGTCTTGCACGACGCCATCGACGCCGTTCTTGGGGTCGTAAACTTTTCCGCCCGTGATCCGAAGCATGGAGACTCCGCAAGAACCCAGGTCGTTGGACACCCCGCAGAACCCTTGACCGCTGGCCTGGGCTGAGGAAGTCTGGCCCTTCGGGCCTCAAGTTCCGTTCATGCGGCCCGAAGGGTCGGGTTGAAACCGCGCTCACGTGATCTGTGCCCCGGTTCGCGTGACGGGGTACCACGCGGGCTTCTTCTGCACGGCCGCGATGATCCGCTTCAACACTTCTTCGTCACTCGGATACGGCGACTTCAGCGGCGGGCGCAGTGGCATCGGCACTTCGTCCATGCGGTACGCGGTGCCCGGCGCGCTGATCCCCGCCACCGATGTCGTGATGTGAACGCGAGCCAGTCTACTTGTGTGCGTCACTTTAGGGTCCAGCACGATCGTTGGCGTGCGCTTCAAGTGCTCGATCGCCGGCTTCGGCATCGTCGCGCCGGGGTCGGCGCCGAGAACAAGTGTCGCGTCGTTGTCGCCGCGAACCAGGAGGTCGATGGTCGAGTATTCGCCTGGGTTGAAGCGCGGATAGCCGCGCGTGAGGCTGATTCCGAAGGGGTAGGAGAACGTGTACCGCATCACCACGTCGGCACCGGTCACGTTCCCGTGACCGCGCATCGGCATCGCGACGAACTTCGTGTACGCGTTCAACTCCGCCGCGAGGATGAGGGCCGCGGCGCTGTTCATGTGCTTGCCCCGCGTCATGGACAGACCCATTCCAAAGAACAGCACGCCGAACTTCGCGGCCTTCATCCGGTTCACGAGATCCTGGAGTTGCTCCAGCGTGAGACCGGTTTCGGCGGCGGCTTCGGCGCTGACCGTCTGGCCCTTCACCAGCGCGCGGAGGATGGTGAGCATCTCGAAGTCTTTGCCTGGGCGCACCTGAAGGAAGATGTCCGCGGCCTTCGCGCTCATCGTTTCGCGGATATCGACGAGCACCATCGTGCGGTCCTTCCGGCCGCGCGGCAGGAACTTGCCCTTTTGCGTGAGCGTGTAGCGCGTGAAGTGTCGCGGGTGGCACTCCGCCGGGTTCCCGCCCCAGTAGATGATGAAGTCGGCCCGGTTCTTCACTTCGCCTAACGTACAGGTCACCTTACCACCCAACTGGGCGGCTATTTCAGTGGGGCCGTGTCAGAGGGATGTGTGACTGTCGATCACACAGCCGACCAGTTCCGCGAGCCACACAGCTTCGCGCTGGGCCTCGCAGGTGGTGTTGCTCAGCCCGTAGATGAGCGGCATGTTTGCTTTGTGGAGGAACTCCGCCGCGGCTTCGACGGCTTCGTCAACGGTGGCTTCTCTGCCGTCGATGAGCGCGTCGGGGTAGAGGCGCTCCGCGGTGTGGTTCTTGAACCACGCTTCGCCGAGAATACACGCGCGCTTGGTTTCGACGATGCGCACGGCGTCCGCGTGCAACTCGATGTCGTCGCACACGCAGCCGCAGAACGTGCAGGTCGCGTTCTTGACTACCTTGAGTTCGTGCTTCACGCCTTCGGTTGCCGTTGCGGTCGTCATGGTGAATCGTCAGTAGGGAGAAGTTACTTCGGCTTCGGTTCTATCTGCGGGCCGCCCGAACTGGGCGGCGGTGCGAGGAAGGCTCAGCCCAGCGCGCGACCTCGGAAACTACCGCGAATGCGTCGCGGCATGAACCGCCCCGGCTCGATCTCTTCCCACGGTTGTTCGGTGGTGTCGAGCGGCTGCGAAGCGGCCTGCTCTTGCGCGTCGGTCGGTTTGTCGTTGGTGTTCATGTTACCTCCCTGTCGAACCGCCTGCGTCAGCAGGCTGGGTAAGCCCAAACAACCCAGCCTGCTGACGCAGGCGGTTCGACAATCACGACCTAAACCACTTCCACTTCCACGTCCCAGCCCTTCGAGGTGGGCATCCCGGTGCCGTCGGTGTCGCCGCCCATGAGCTGGCACGTCGGCGGGCCGTAGGGCACGAACAGCATCCCGCGGGGCACGTTCGCTTCCTTGCACTGGAACTCTGCTTCACCGATCTCCGTCCGCACGCGGATGGTTGCCCCACTCACCACGCCGAGTTCCTTCATGTCGTCAGCGTGCATCGTCATCGTGTTCACAATGGTCTTGTACTCGTCGCCGTCCTTGCCGACGTTGATCTGAACGCCTTGCTTGTTGGTGCGAATCGGCATTAACAAGAAGCGCATGGTGTCTTCAAAGTAGTAGGCACACTTCGTGTGCCGTCGCATGGCGGGTGGGAGTAGCAACGGCACAGGGCGTGTGCCAACTACTTTCAGAACCGCCATCTTAGCGGTTGCGGGCACGAGGTAAAAGGAATAGACGATTCCTTATTCCACCGCGAGAGAGCGTCTCACCTTGCTAACCCTCAATTCCGTCGAAGTCGAAGACACGTTCGCCGAAGCGTTCCCGATGACCGCCGCGCGTGTGCTGGTCACGGCGGAGACGATCGGCTGGGCGCGCACCGCCGGGCAGAGCGCCACCGGGTACGCGGCAAGCGTTATCGGCTGCGACGCGGAAGCTGGCATCGAGCGCGAGCTGTCCGCGAGCGAAACCCCCGATGGGCGTCCCGGCGTATCGCTGCTGTTCTTCGGGTTCAGCCGCGACGCGCTTCAGAAGGCCATCAGCAATCGCGTGGCGAACTGCGTGCTCACGTGCGCGACGACCGCGTGCTTCAACGGCTTGGCGGGCGATCCCGGTAAGACGATCCGCATTGGTGGTGGACTGCGATACTTCGGCGACGGCTGGCAGATCAGCAAGTTGCTCGACGGCAAACGCTACTGGCGCATGCCGACGATGGACGGCGAGTTTCTGTGCGAAGACGCGTTCGGAAGCGTGAAGGGCGTCGGCGGCGGGAACTTCCTCATCCTCGGCGAAACGCAATCACAAACGCTCGCGGCAGCGGAGGCAGCGGTTGCCGCGATCCGGCAACTCCCCGGCGTAATTCTGCCGTTCCCCGGCGGCGTGGTCCGCAGCGGCAGCAAGGTGGGCAGCAAGTACAAGGGACTGAAGGCCAGCACGAACGACGCCTACTGCCCGACCCTTCGCGGGGCGGTAAAGTCCGCGCTACCGGAAGGCGTGAATGCGGTGTACGAACTGGTCTTCGACGGCTTGGACCTCGCGACGGTCGAGCGCGCGACGTGGGCAGGGATGCTGGCCGCGACCCGCTGCCACGGCGTGAAGCGGATCACAGCGGGCAACTACGGCGGCAAACTCGGCCCGCACCACATCCACCTCGCGAAGCTCATTCAGGGTGCGACCTGAAACCGTCCTTCACGGCGCCTTCTTCGGCACTTGCGGCGGGGTGACGTCTGCTAGTGTCGTCCCTTCAATCACGTGATCGATCAGGATCGTTTCCGGCACGTCGCTAGTTTCTCGAAGCAGGCCGATCTGGAAGAATGCGACGTTCTCGTCTTTCAGCGTGGCGGTGTTCGTGAGCGGCACCACCTTCTCGCCGTCGAACCACACCTCGACATAACCCTTCTTGGGATCGCGCGACCAGAGAACGTGAAGGGCGAAGTCGTGCCATTTGCCCGACGTCATCTTTCCCTTACCTGCCCACTGACGGGTGTACGGCACCCGCGTGGTGAACAGGATGTCTTCGCCTTTCACCTCGAACGCCATCAGTTGACTCCAGCTATTTCGGGTCTCGAAGTAGCCAAGCGAGTGGTTCGCATCAGTGAGCTTCATGGGCAAGTAGACGCTCCACCCGAAGTAGCGTTCGGTGCCCTCGGCTGTGCCGGGCGCCTTGGGTTGATGTTGAAACTCGATGCGGTCGAGTTTGCCCTTCTTGGCGGCGTTGGTCCCGCCGATGCGCACCGCGTACTTCCCTTCGCGCACGGGGTCTTTCACGACCGTGACCGCGTCGGACTTGGGCGCTCCGGGCCACTGCTTCAGATCACCGGTCTCGAAGTCGCCGCGCCAGATGACTTCGGCCGAGACGCTCGTCGCGGCGACGATAGCGAGGAGTGAACCGAGGACCATTCGCGTGGTGCGCATCGCGGATTCCTTCAGAAGGGGTATTCATCGTAGTCATCACGCTCCGCGTGATGTCCGCGCTCCGGCAAGCGACAGCGTTTTGCTCAAAACGCACCCGCGCTGCGAAGGCGACATCACGCGGAGCGTGATGACTACGATAAAGACCACGCGGTTACCGTAGTCATCACGCTCCGCGTGATGTCGCCTTCGCAGCGCGGGTGCGTTTTGAGCAAAACGCTGTCGCTTGCCGGAACGCGGACATCACGCGGAGCGTGATGACTACGGTAAAGACCCTCAACCAACCGGGTCGAGACCCGCGAGCGTGCCCGTGCTTGAACTGAACTTGTTTACTTCGACACCCAGACGCTGAAGCATACTCAGGTACAGGTTGCACAGCGGCGGCGGGTTCTGCGCGTCGAAGGCGAGGTGCTGACCGTGCTTGAAGCCGCCACCGGCCAGCAGGACCGGGAGGTTCTTGACCGCGTGGCTGCTGCCGTCGCCCAGGTTGCTGCCCATGAACACCATCGTGCGGTCGAGCAGGGTGGCCCCGTCTTCCTTCGTCTGCTTCAGTTTGGCGAGCAGGTCGCGAACGGTCTTCATCGTCTCCTCTTCCACGATCTTCAGTTGCGCGAGTTTGCTTGGCTCCTTGCCGTGGTGCGACAGGTCGTGATGGCCCAAAGTCACGCCCGGAATCGGCGGCGCGGCTGTCGTGCCGCTCAGCATGATAGTAACGAGTTGCGTTGAATCCGTTTGCAGCGCGAGGTGCGTGAGGTCGAACAGTAACCGCGTCCGGCCGAGTAAGTCGGACGCGAGGGGAATGTCCTTCGGCGGCGCGACTGTAACCTTGGGCTTGGGCGTCTTGGCCCAGGCTTCGTCGCGTGCTAACCGCTTCTCCAACTCGCGAACGCTGCTGAGGTACTCGTCGAGCTTTTCGCGGTCGTCGATGCCGAGTTTCGTGCGCAGCGTACCGGCCTGGTCGCGAACGTCGTCGAGAATGCTTCGCCCGTCCGCGAGCCGGTTCACCTGACCCTGAACCTCGTCGGGTTTGCCATCGAGGAACAGTTTAGCGAATACCTTCGACGGCGAAGTTGCCGCTGGGACGAGCGCCCCGGTTCGGGTCCACGACAGCCCGGCGCCCTCTCCCGACAACGCGAGGCTCGGAAAGCGCGTTCGTCCACCGATGTGTTCGGCCGCGAACTGGTCGAGTGAGATCGCGTTGCGAAACCCAGGCCGCCCCGCGTTCTGCGCACCGGTGAGGAAGCTCGCGGACGCTTGGTGAGCGAACCCCGGACTCATGCCCGCGTGCGACAACCCGGACACGACCGTGAAGTCGTTGCGGAACTCTTTGAGGACTTCGAGGTACGGTGTGAGTTCGTAGTCCTTGCCGGCCTTCTCCGGGAAGAAGTACGGCGGGTGCAATCCGAGTGGCGTGCAGATGCAGACCATGCGCCGACGCGGTTTGGCCTCCGCCGCGCGAGCGCGATTTGGCGCGAACGCATCGAGAGCAGGCAGGGCCAGCGACACGCCGGTTGCGCGGAGGAGTGTGCGTCGGTGGAGAGTCATGGGTATTTCCCTGTTGGGTCAATTTGTCGCGTTGAACGGCGCAGACATCAGACCGACCAATCCTCGATCACGAGTCCCGGGACGCGCCCGAAATCTCGACGATTACGAGTCGCGACAGTCGCTCCGAGTTCCAGTGTAATTGCCGCAATTCGCAGGTCGTTGTATCTCACGTTGAGTTTCGCCCGAACAAGTAGCTCAAATCGCTGGAGCGCGGGTTCGGTGATTGGCACAATCGCGAATCGATTCCAGGAAACGACAATCGTCGAGAGGAGTATCGCCGCTCGTTCCTGGTCCTGATGGTTTTTCGCGGAACGTGATAACCCCGACCATCCGCCAATTTGTTCCTCGATTGAAGTCGAACTCAAACAGAGTTGGTCGGTTGAGTGATTGGCTATAGCTGCAAGAACCTGCGCGTGGTTTCGCTGATACAGGCTCAGAATGTCGGTGTCGAGCAGAAAAATCGCCATTGCTGAACGAACCTCACTCGTAGGTTGCCCGGTCTTCGAGTTCTTTCTCCTCGCGGTATTTTTCAATGGCGTCCAGCCACGCATCGAACAGTGGGTTCTCGGCTAACGGAATCAACGGGATTGGCGATTGAGGTGCGGGAACCGCGTGCTGCACGAGTATCGCTCCTCGCGCAAATCGACAGTCGATTTGCGCTTGTAATGCCGTCACAGCCTCTGCAGCCGAAGTTGCCTCTGCCGACATATCCAGCGGCCCTCCCGTTCGGGCGCGAAACCCGGCTTGGCTGGGTTCCACTAAAATCGAAATCGTCATGGCAATCTCCAACGTGTCATGGCTACTTCAGCGTTGCTCCATTCTATCCGTCATGTCGCAGTGCCGCTCGGCTTGCGGAACCTACTTGTGTTGGAACACCCTACTCTGGACGATCTCGTGGACGAGCGTGCGGAAGCCGTAATCCTTCGCGCGAATCTTGGCGATTACCACCTCAATCTCTGCCTGATCCGCTTTCGCGGGCGTTCCGCCTGTCGCGTAGCACAGCAGCTTTTCGGTCAGCGCTCTCGCCAACTGATCCTTGTCCTTCAACAGTAGTTGCTTGAACTCGTCGATGTTCTTGAACCTCTCTCCGTTCGGCAGCACGTCGGACGCATCCACATCTGGCCCCTTCTTGTACCGCATCGTGCGGCCGTCCACGACCGCTGGTCCTCCTTTGCCGACGCTCCGATAGTAGTCTCGCCAGCCGCCGATCACGTCGAAACTTTCGAGCGCGAAACCCGGTGGGTCGATTTTGACGTGACAACTCGCGCACTCAGCCAACTGCCGGTGCTTCGCGAGTTGTTCGCGGATGGTGGTGGTGCCGCGAATGTCCGGCTCGACCGCTTCGACATCGACCGTGGGCTTCGGTGGTGGCGTGCCGAGGATGCGGTCCAGAACCCACGCGCCGCGCAGAATCGGTGAGGTCGTCGTACCGTTGGCGGTGACCTTCATCACGCTTGCCATCGTGAGTACGCCGCCGCGATGACTGTTGGGCGGTAGCGAGACCTTCTTGAACTCCTGACCGGTCACATCGGGGATGCCGTAGTGCCGAGCCAGGCGCCCGTTGAGCATCGTGAAGTCGGAGTGCACGAAGTTCGTCAGGCTCAGATCGTTCTTCAGCACTTCGCCGAAGAACAAGAGCGTCTCCTTGACCATCGCGACCTTGAGAACGTCGTCGTATTCGGGGTAGAGCGACGGGTCCGGGGCGGTGTCGTCGATGGCGCGGAGACCGAGCCACTGCCCCGCGAAGTTGTCCGCGAACGCCGCTGCTTTGGGGTCTCTCAACATGCGCTCGACTTGCGCCCGGAGTGCGTCGGGCTGGCATAACTTGCCCTTCTCGGCGAGCGTGAGCAACTCCTCGTCCGGCATTGTGCTCCACAGGAAGTACGACAACCGTGCCGCGAGAGCGGAGTCATCGAGCTTGCCCGGCTTCTCCTGAAGGAACAGGAAGTGTGGCGACAGAAGCACCAATTTGAGGCCGACGCGCATCGCTTGCTCGAATGACGCCTTCGCGTCGAGTTTGGCCTTCACGCGCGCGAGTACCGGCTTTACGTCGTCGTCGGTCACGGCCCGCCGGTAAGCTCGTCGCATGAAGTTTCGCAGAAGTCGCTCGGCGTCAACCAGCGGTTGCTTGGAAACAACCTCGATACGCTTGGTGTCTTCGGCGGTCGGTGCCGGTCCCTGCGAGAGATCGCCGAAGACGTTGCGGTGGCTCGCTGGTGGCCACGTCTCGTGTATCGGCCCTTCGATCTCGACCCACTGGATGGCCAACCCCGGCCCCTTGTACTTGTCCGCCCCGGCTTTTTCGATCACGGGCGGCGTCACGCCGAGATTGTCGACGACGAAGCGCACCGTGTTCTTTGCTTCCAGTTTCTCAACGAACTCGATCACGGTCGGTTTACCGGGCGGGACGTCGTGGTAACCAACGATGCGTTCTTCAGTCACTGCGGTCATCGTTCCGGCTGTCATGTGGAAGGTGACCGGCTTCTCGGTCTGGAACGCGTACCCGGAAATGCGGAATCGGTAGTTGCCGCGGAAGTGCGTGCGGAAGTTCCACATCGTGACCTGGATGTTCGCGGAGACCCACGAACTGAAGATTGCGACGGAGTCTTCCAGGTGCCGGTACACGCTGCCGGTCGCCTTGACGGACTTCTCGTCCTTGATGTCGAAGCGTTTCTTGATCACCCACGGCCTCGGCCCGTTGACGATGGCCGCGTCCAGCACTTTGTCGGCCGCTTCCATGTACTGTTCCATCAGGAACGAGGAAACGTGCAGCGCCTCGGCATTGTTGTCGAAGCCGTTTGCGGACGTATCCGGCGGCAGGAGGTCTTTCAGATCGATCTCGACACCGAGCAGGTCGCGCACGGTGTTCTGGTATTCGGCCCGGTTGAGTCGGCGCATCATGACTCGGCCCTGGGCGGCGTTCCGGGCGGCTTCGGCTTTCGCCACCTGCCCGCCGATCCAGTTGGCGACGGTCGAAACGTCTTTCTCTTTCGGGCGCGGCTTCTCATTTGGCGGCATGGTGCCGTTCTTGATCTGCTCCGACACCGCGAGCCAGCGTTCGCGGTTGGCCTTGTCGTTGAAGTCCTGTGTGAGGCTATTGAGATTGAAGCCGCCCTTGGGCTTCACCCCGGTGTGACAGGTTTGGCAGTGTTGCGTGAAGAACGGCCCGGCCGGTTCACCGAGCGCTTTGGGAACAGGGTCGGCGGTGCGTGCCGTCGGCCCGAGCGCACTGAGTCCGCACAACATGAGTCCCGCGACGAGCACACCCGCCCGCGACCGCCAGCGGTTGCCGGAGCGAGTTGAGGGGTGCCCATCGGTTTGGCTCAGCGGCTGTCGCTTTGGGTCCATGTTCCGGCTCTGCTACGTCATTCCGCGCTTTGGGGCGAGGTCAGATGCCCGCGAGTTGTGCTTTCGCGTCGCCGAACTCGGGCACCTTCAGCCCCATCTTGTCCATCAACGTGAGATAGAGACTGCACAATTTCCGCTTGTCGTTGCCCGCGTTCAGGTAGTCGAGTGAACGGCCGGTTTTGAGCGCGCCGCCGAGACCGCCCGCGAGGATTAGCGGCACCCTCGTCCCGTTGTGCGCGTTCCAGTGTTCCGACACGAACATGATGCACGAGTTGTCCAGAACGGAGCCTTCGCCTTCCTTCATCTTCGACAGCTTGTCGATGAGGTACGCGTACTGCTCGACGTGGAACTTCACGATCGCCTGGTAATCCTTGCCTTCGTTCGAGTGCGAGTAGCTGTGGTGGTCGTCGCGGATGTTGAGGAATGGGTACACCTGACCCGACAGGTCGCGGGACATGAGCAGCGTTGCGACGCGCGAGCGGTCGGTCTGGAACGCCAGCGCGATGATGTCGCACATGAGCTTCGCGTATTCGCGGAAGTCCCTCGGCTGAGCGGTCGCCGGGCGCTGGCCCGCGGGCACCACAGGGGCGTCGTCCTTCGCCATCTTGTTGAGGCGCTGCACCCGCTGTTCCGTCTCGCGTACCGACGCGAGGTACTCTTCGAGTTTCTGCTTGTCGGAGCCGCTCACCTTGCCAGTTACATCTTTCGCCTGACCGAGTACTTCGTCGAGGATACTGCCCTGGAGCTTACCGGCCTTGCCGCCGAACAAGCTGTCGAACGCGAGCGCGGGGTAGAGTTCGATCGGCACCGGTGATTCGGAGTTGCGCCACGAAATGTGCGACGCATACACCATCGAATACTGGCTCTCGTGGAAGCCGCTGACCGGCTGTTCGCAGCCAAGCACGAGACTCGGTTGTGCGGTGTCATCCTCGTAGTGCTTCGCCAGCAGTTGGTCCATGCTGACGCCGCCCTTGATCGTGCGTCCGCGGCTGAGTGCGGCACCCGAGAGGATGTTACCGGTACACTTCGCGTGGCCACCATCGCCTTCCTTGTTCCACAGTCCGTTAATGACGTTGAGCTTCTCTTTGAACTGGGAGAGCGGGGCCAAACTGGAACCCAGTTCCATGTCGGCGCCGTTGCCTTTCGCCCACCAGTGTGGGGGCGAGATGCCGTCACCGATGAAGAGACATGCGAACCGCTGCGCGGCTTTCTTTGCGGGCGCGGCATTTGCCAGTACCGGCACGGATTCGAGCCACGGAAGCGCGACCGTGACGCCCAGACCCTTGAGCAGTACACGCCGCGAGACAGTGTTAGCGGGCATCTTTTTTTACCTCCGGGGGTGGATCGGTTCGGAACCTGGTCGGGGAGAAATCCTTGCACCGCTGCGTGCGGAACTGCGGGCTGGTCGCCACGAGTTCAAACACCGCGGATAGTTTGTAATCGTTCTTTTCGAGTTCTGCCTGCATCCGCTCCAACAGCGGCTGATCGGACAACTGCAGCGAGCGCCCCAACGCGTAGCCGAGGAACTTGTACGAGAGCGTCTTCGCGAACTCGGCTTTGCGGTTCTTTGCGAGGTAGTCGCCGAACTCTGAGACGCCGCGCGTTTCCTTCCCGCTGGGGAGCGCGACGACGTTATCCACGGGGCGGCCGGCGAGGTCTTTCGCGCGGCTCCGGCCAATCGGGTCGAAGCCTTCCATCGCGAGGCCGATCGGGTCGAACCGCTGGTGACAGCGCGCACAAGCCGCGTCCTCGACGTGCAACTTTAGCAGTTGGCGGATTGTCTTGCCATTCGTGTCTGTTTCCTTGGCGGGTAGCACGGCCACATCGGGCGGCGGTGGCGGAATGTGTTCGCCCAGCAACTTGTGAACGACCCAGAACCCGCGCTTCACCGGGCTGGTGCGCTGTGGCTGCGAGTTCTTCGTGAGGAACACCGCCATGCCGAGCACACCACCGCGACCGCTTGCGTGCAAACCCGTGACTAACTCCCATTCGTCGGCGGTACCCTTGAACGGTAGCCCGTAGTGCGACGCGAGCTTCTTGTTCACGAACGTCACGTCGCCGTTGAGGAGATCGGTGATCGGCTTGTCCTTTTGAATCAAATACGCGATGAGCCGCGTCGGTTCCTCGAACATCGCGTTCTTGAGTTGGTCGTCGAAAGCCGGAAACACGGTGCGATTCACGGCCTCTTGCGAGAGGAAGTCGCGGTGGCCGAGCCACTGACCAAAGAACTCCAGCGCGAAGCGGTTCACCTTCGGGTCTTTCACCATACGGCGGACCTGCTCACCGAGCACCTTTTCGTCGCGGAGTTTGCCGGCTTTCGCGAGCGTGAGTAACTCCGCGTCTGGTGGGCCGGACCAGATGAAGAAACTCAATCGTGAAGCGAGCGCGAGATCGGAGAGCGGTGCGACTGAGTCGCCGGCGGGGGTCGCGTCGAAGCGCATCGCGAAGTGCGGCGACACCAGGACGCGCACAACGGACGCCCGCACCGCGGCGTCGGTGCCGTGGTCCTTGTCGCGGCTCACGTCGGTGAAGAACTTTTCGAGCTTCTGCCGCTCCGCGTCCTTCAGCGGTCGGCGGTACGCCTTCTCCGCGAACGCGAACAGGTCTTTCAGGTAGAGCGATTCCGCACCCTTGAGTGACTCGGCTTGCCATTTCAGCCCGGCGCGCACGTCCTCGAAGAAGACGCTGATCGGGTGCTTGGCGAGTTCGTCGCCAGTCAACTTCACCCCGGCGCGCTTGAGGTACGCCTCCTTGAAACGGACCAGCGTTTCGTCCTTCGTCAGTTCCGGGTCTTCTTCCTTGAATGAGTCAAAATCGGGGTGCTTGAGGAAGTTCCGCTCCGAGCGTTCGAAGAACACGAACCCGCGAAGCATCTTCTCCCAGATGTTGGTCGCGAAGTACAGTTCCGCCCACAGGCTATCGAGTTCGCGCTTCTCGGTATCACTCAGCACGGAGCGGCACAGTGGCACGTCGTCGCGGAAGAAGCCTTCGATGAGGTGGAACCCGGCGGAGAGGCCGCGTGTGGAATCGACGTAGAAGAAGCGGCTCGGGAACAGCTTGCAGAACGCATTGCCCGACGCCTCAAACTTGTCCGCATGCTTCGGGTCGATCAGCGGGCGCGCGACTCCGCGTTCGTCGTTGGTCGGCTTCCGGTCGAGTACGCGAACGAGTACCGCGCCCGCGGTTGAGCCATTGAGGTTGCAGTCCGAGGAGAAGGTCACGCTCCCCTTGTCCTTGAACGGGAAGGCCTTCGTCGGAATGGCGAGTTCCAGCACCGCGGGGGCTTTGAGCGCGAACGCGTTCACGTCGAGTTTCCCGCCGATTGGGTGCTCGCCGAACTTGAGCCTCTCCAGTTGGTCCGGTGCGTGTGCGGCGAGGATGCTTCGCAGCGACCACTTCTTCACGTTGTCGGTGGTCTGGTTGTTCGTGGTGAACGTGCCGTTGACGATGACGTAGCCGTCGGCCTTCGCACCGCCCGCGTCAGCAACCTGGATGACCAGCATGACAGTCGGCTTGTCGGTCGCGTTCTTGAACTCGAACGAAAACTTCGGAACCGCCGCGGGCGCGTCGAACGTATCGCGAGTGTCGGCGGTCTTGCGCCGGCGCGCCAGGTGATCGATCGGCCCGTTCCCGGCGTCGGCCACGATCGGCGGTGTCTCGCGAGGGCACAGTTCACGGCTCAGCTTCTGCACGTCCGCGACGAGTACGCGGATCGCCGATTGTGTTCCGTTCTCCGGTAGGGCGTTCCACCGCTGTCGCAGCCAGTGGATCGCGAACGTGTCGGGAGTGTCGCTCGTCAGCGCGTCCCAGAGGAGTTGGGCGTACTTCGGGCTGAACTCCTTGAGGTTCATTCCGTTGTCCTTCGCCCACTCGTCAATGGTTGCCCCCTTCTGCGTGGCCGGGCGGTGCTTATACACCCACAGCACCGTGAAATACTTTTCGTAATCGACCGCGTGCGACTCGTAGAAGCGGATGATTTGTTGCTCGTAGAACTTCTGCCGGTCCGCGAACGTGACGACCTGGTGCGGCGCGAACTTCAACCCGGTTGTACTGAGTAGCGCGTGGTCCGCGACCTGTTCCCCGGCCCCGTAGTACTTCTTGAACAGACTCGGCGACATCGCGAGCGCTTCGCCGGTGTTGTTGAAGCCCTCGCCGGACGCGGGATCGACCGGGAACGACTTCGCGGGGCGGATGTTCGCGCCGGTGAGGTCAAAAATCGTATAGTCGTACTCGGCGTTGGTGAGGCGGCGCGGCGGCACCGCGCCAGGGTCGCCCGCGAGCTTCCGCGCCTCGGACATCAGCACCTTCTCAATCGTCGCGACCATCTCCGTGCGTAACTCCGGCGTCGGCTGCTTCGCCTTCGCGGGCGGCATCTCCGCTTTCTTCAGGAACGTGACAACGTGTTCCCACTGCCTGAAGTCTTCGACGATCTTCGCTGACGACGTGAACTTAGTGAGGTCGAGGTCGCCGCTTGGCTTCTCTTTCGTGTGGCACTGCACGCAGTAAGTCTTGAGAAACGGCAGCACCTTGTCCTGGTACGGGTCGGCCGCTCGCGCGCTAGACGCGCCAAAAAGGATCGCCGCGATCAACGGGACGACGCGGACGGGCAGAACCACGGACATCGAGTGCCTCATTGTGCGTGCTTACAACGGTTACGCGTTCGCGGTGGGGGGATACCGGGTGGGCTTAAAGGCGGATGGGTTCACCTAGAGGGTGAACGCCACTACCAAGCGTACCAGACTTCGGGTGCCGAGTCGCGTGTCTTTCGTGGCGAACTAGGATGTTTTCAGCAACCCGTGATGGAGGTACCATGCGAATCAGGCGACGATTCCCCTTTCGCTCGCGCAACTCTACCTTCCGTCGCGAACAAGGAGTACCCTGAGCCAGTTCCACATCCTCACGGGTACTCTTCACATGACCACACCCAACAACGCCGACTCCCCCAGCCGCCGCGAAGTAATCGGTACGGTGGCCGGAGCCGCGGCCGGAATCGCGCTCGTACAGCAAGCCGTTGGTGCCGCCGACAATCCGGCCGCGAATGTCGCCGACAAGGGATCGACGATCCGCATCAAGTCTCTCACGCCCTTCCGGGCCGGGCCGAAGGTGTTCATCAAGATCGAGACGAACCTTGGCGTGACCGGGTGGGGCGAGATCGACCAACTCGAACCGACCGTTGCGATCGCGCTCGTGACCTCGCTCTTCGATTTGCTCGACGGCGAGAACCCCACCCGGATCGAACACCTCTGGCAAAAACTCTACCGCTCTCACCGCGACATGCGGGGCGGGCCATTCATGGTTCACACCATCGCCGGCATCGACATGGCGCTGTGGGACATTGCCGGCAAGCTGTGGGGCGTACCGGTGTACCGGCTGCTCGGCGGACCAACGCGCGACAAGATTCGCGTGTACCCGTCGGCGAAGTCGATCAAGCCGGGCGCGGGACCGGGCGAGTTCTGCGCCACCCCGCAGGACCTCGACCGCTACGTCAAGTACATCGCCGATTGCCGCAAGAAGGTCGGCCCGGATGGTGCGCTAATCTTCGACGCGCACTGCGCGCTGCCGCCGCCGTTTCTCATTCAACTCGCGAGCCTCATCGAACCGCAGAACGTGATGTTCATCGAGGAACCGGCGGTGCCGGGGAACATCGAGGTGTTTAAACGCCTGAAGGCCGCGATCCGCATCCCGCTCGGCAGCGGCGAGCGCGACCGCACCATCTGGGAGTTCATTCCGTACCTCCAGGAACGGTGCCTGGACGTGTTGCAACCGGACTGCGCCCACACCGGCGGTATCACGCAGATGAAGAAGATCGCGACGCTCGCGGAGGCGTACCACGTCCCCATCGCGCCGCACTGCGTGACGTCCGAACTCGGCGCGTCGGCCAGTTTCCACGCGACCGCAGCCGTCCCGTTCTTCCTGATTCACGAGTATTACCCCAACCTGCTCAAGGGCGCCGACAAGTTCTTGCGGAAGAACTGGACGGTGGACGCGCAAGGTTACGCCTCGCTCCCCGAGGGGCCGGGGCTGGGCGTTGAAGTCGATGAAAAGGTGTTGGCGGAGTACCCGAAGACGGACAAGAGCAAGTGGGAGTGGCCGAAACGCGGGCGCCTCGCGGACGGCTCCATCGCGGACTATTGAGGTGGCAGGTCGGCGTTGTTCGCCTCACTTCTTTTCGGGGAGCAGATAGCCCTTCAGTTTGCAGTCCTTCAGGGCACGCACGCCCTCGACCACGCACGCGGCATTGAGTTCTGCGCCGGCTGGGCTGGTGTGCGTGCCATCGGCCGCGGTGAAGTACTTCGTCTTGATGTCCGCGGGAGTGAGGTCCGCGTACTTGCCCATCGCGATCTTGTTCAGGTGTACGAAGTCGCACTTCTCCGCGGTCGCGACCTCTTCGGACCACGTCACGTAGTTGCTCTGCTCCACATTGCCCTTCGCGACCTGCTTCTGCGGGCAGTGCGGGACCGGCGATACGATGATGGGGATCATCTTCTTCTCGCGAGCGTCGCTGACGTACTTCCGCATGTACCAGCCGTAGGTGTGAACGATTTCCTTCTTGTTGGTGATGGGGTTGTCGATCTCCTTCGTCTCCTCGCCGGTGCCGCGAATGCTTCCGCGTGCGCGGGCCGCATCGTCGAGCGGACCGCCGTCGTTGTGGCCCATCTGGATGAGCACGAAGTCGCCCGGCTTCGCGGCGGCTAGGATCTTGTCCCACCGCCCTTCGGTGATGAACGTGCGGCTGCTGCGTCCGCCGATCGCGTGGTTCACGACCTTGATCTTCGTCTTGTCGAACAGCACGCCGATTGGGTCGCCCCAGCCCTGTTGACCCTTCGTGCCGGTCTTCACGGTGGAGTCGCCCACGATGAACAACGTGGGCGACTTCGGTGTCGGTTCGTCGGCGGGCGCCGTTGCCACCGCAACGAAGAAGGCGGTCGCCGTCGCGATCATTGCTCGCATGGTCGTTCTCTCCGCTACGGGTTGACCGGGGTCGTGACGATGTTCGGCCTCGGCGCCGGGAGTTTCATTCCGTGTCCGAGATAGAAGCCGGTGTGCGCCGGCTGATTGTACGATACGTTCTGCCACGCGACCCCAAGCCGGTAGATCGGGTCGTGCGCCAGCGTGTAGATGCGGTGTTCGGTAGGAATCGTCGTCGTAAAGATGCGGAGTTCCTTCCCGTCGCGGGTGCGGGCGATGATCTCCTCACGCCAATCACCGAGGATGTCGGCGCACAAACAGGGGTTGGACTTCGACCCGTTGTTCGACGCAACTCCGTGGTCGGCACCGGTGAACAACCGAAGTTCGCGGCTGTTCTGATGGTCCCACTTGCTGACCGTGACGCCGTCGAGCAACTCGCGGAGCAGATCGCCGTCCCACCAGCAGCCCATGTTGCACACCCGCGGCGAAGCGTCGGAGATCTTCTCGCCTTTCGCGTTGAACAGCCCGCCGACGCCCTCGCCCTTGCCCCACGCTTCCATTCCCTTGTGTCGCGGGTCGATGTCGAGCGCGCACGCCCGACCAACACCCTTCGCGCCGGTGGAGGCGACGCCCCAGACTTGCTTCCCGGTCCACGCGTCGCGGAGCTGGATGCCGGCCTTGTTCGCGGTGTCGCCGTTGGCCTTGAACACTTCCAGACCCGGTCGGTCCGGGTCGAGGTCGCCGAAGTGCATCGCGTCGCCGTGGCCAAGACCGGTGGAATAGATGCCCTTACCGTCTCTGCCGATCACGCACGAGCCGTAGATGACCTCGTCTTTCCCATCGTCGTTCAGGTCGCCGGTGCTGATGCCGTGGTTACCCTGTCCGCGATACGCACGGTTGCCCGCGGTGCCGTCTTCGGTGTCGAACACCCACCGTTTGGTGAGTTTGCCGTCGCGCCAGTCCCACGCCGCGAGGACTGCGCGTGTGTAATACCCGCGGCAGAACACCGCGCTGGGGCGCACGCCGTCGAGGTACGCGACGCACGCGAGGAACCGGTCCACGCGGTTCCCATAGTTGTCGCCCCAGTCCGAAACTTTGCCGCGTGCGGGCACGTAATCGACGGTCGCGAGCGCCTTGCCAGTCATGCCGTCGAACACCGTGAGAAACTCCGGCCCCGCGAGCACGTAGCCGTCCGCGTTGCGGTGGTCCGCGTCCTTGTCGCCGATCACCTTGCCCGCGCCGTCGATTGTTCCGTCGGCGGTCTTGCACATCACCTCCGCCTTCCCGTCGCCGTCGAAGTCGTAAACGAGGAACTGCGTGTAGTGCGCGCCCTCGCGGATGTTCTTGCCGAGGTTGACGCGCCACAGGAACGTGCCGTTGAGTTTGTACGCTTCGAGCTTTGTCTCGCCGGTCTTCCCTTTCTGCGAATTGTCCCGTCCCTGCTGCTCCTGCTTCACGACGATCTCGTACTCGCCGTCGCCGTCGCCGTCGAGGTCGCCTACGCTCGCGTCGTTAGGGATGTGCCCTGGGAGCGTCTTCAGCGGAACCGAGAGGTAGGGCTGTGCGGGCGCGTTTGCGGGCAGCGTGAATGCGCCGCTCGCTTCGCCTTCCTTGCCCTCGATCACGGGGCGCACGAAGTAGCGGACCGGATTCGCAAACTCGACGCCTTGGTCCGCAAAGTGCGTGACTTTCGTGAGCGGTTCCTTCGTGAGATTCACAGGCTCCGCGTCGCCAGACGCGCGGTACACATTGAACGCGATCGTGTGTGGGTCGGTGCCGAACAACCGCCAGGAGACGAACACCTTGCCCTCGCCCTGATGCGTGGCGACGATCCCGCGCCCGAGTTTCTCCATGTGCCGGGCGGGAACCGCTTTTGGCTTCGGCTCCGGCTGGCCTTTCGACTCGTCCGGCGTTGCGGCACCGCCTGCGGCGAGCAGTAGCAAGGGCGATGCGCCGATCACGAGAAACGCGGCAACGCGGAACATGGCTCCCCCTGACAAGTGGCTTTCGTGATTCAATCGAAACTGGCAGCGCGTTTCCTCGCGGTCACTTGGTAATGCCCATGCGGTCGAGCAGGAACGCAAGCACCAGCGCGTCTTCCTTGAGGTGGTCGTAGCGCCCAGAGGCGCCGCCGTGGCCCGCATCCATGTTGCACCGCAACAGCAGAGGGTTCTTGTCCGTTCTCAGCGTGCGAAGTTTCGCGACGTACTTCGTAGGCTCGTGGAACAACACCTGACTGTCGTTCAGCGAAGTCATCACGAGCATCGAGGGGTAAGCCGCTTTCTTGATGTTCGTGTACGGGCAGTAGCTCTTGAGGTAGTCGTACTCGTTCTTGATCTTCGGGTTGCCCCACTGAAGAAATTCCTGCACCGTCAGCGGAATCGACTCGTCCAGCATGGTCGTGACCGCGTCCACAAACGGCACCTTCAGCACGGCCGCTTTGCACAGGTCCGGGCGCAGGTTGAGCACGGTCGCGATGAGTAACCCGCCGGCGCTCGCGCCCTCGATCGCGAGTTTGTCACGCGAACAGTATTTCGTTTTCACCAGGTAATCCGCGCACGCGATGAAGTCGTTGAACGTGTTCATCTTTTTGAGCATCTTGCCGTCTTCGTACCACGTGCGGCCGAGGTCCGAACCGCCGCGAATGTGCGCGTTTGCGTAGATCACGCCCCTGTCGAGCAGGCTCACGCGCACCGCGTCGAACTCCATCGGCATGTTCAGGCCGTAGGAGCCGTAGCCGTACAGCAGGCACGGTGCGGTGCCGTCGAGCTTCACGCCCTTCTTGTAGACGAGCGAGATCGGGACCGTGGTGCCGTCGGTCGACGTCGCGAGAACGCGCTCCGTGATGTAGTCGGAAGGCTTGTAACCGCCCGGAATCTCCTGCACCTTGAGCTTCTTGCGATCGCGTGTGTCCAGGTTGTAGGAGAACTCGGTATCCGGGTCCGCGAGTGCAGTATGCGTGAGCCGAATCGAAGTGGTGTCGAACTCGGGGTTGCGAGACAGGGCCACATCATAGGCCTTCCCCTCGAACGCGACCGCGTGCGACTTGCCCGTCTTGAGATCACGCACGATGAGTTGCGACAACCCGCCGACGCGGGCCGATAGCACCGCGTGACCATTGAACAGCGACACGCCCTCGATGTACACCTTCGGATCGTACGGCGCGAGGTCGTTCCAGTTCGCCGCGTCGGTCTTCTCGACGGGGCATGTCACCACTTTGAAGTTCGTCGCCTTCTTGTTGGTGCGGATGTAGAACGTGCCGTCGCGGTGCGACGCGTCGTACTCGTGATCCGGCTCGCGCTTCAGGATCGTCTTCCATTCGCCACGGGGTTTGTCGGCCAGCAGGAACCGCTGCTCGGTGCTGCCGTAACTCACCGACGAATGGAACAGATATTTCCCGTCGCGCGACCTCGACAACTCCAGCCAGAACAGTTCGTCTTTCTCCTCGTAGAGAAGTTCGTCCTTCTCTTTCGGCGTGCCGAGTGTGTGCCGCCAGACCTTGTGTGCGCGTTTGGCTTCATCCTCGGTGGTATAGAACAGCGTCTTGTTATCCGCGGCCCACTCGAACATCGGTGCCTTCACCAGTTTGCTCTCGACCAACTTGCCTGTGCGGAGGTCTTTCACCGAGAGCGTGTATTCGTTGAAGCCGGTGGTGTCGGTAGCGAATGCGAGCAGCTGGCCGTCGTCGCTCACGCGCCGCTCGCCGAACGAGAAGAACTTCTCGCCTTTCGCCAGTTCGTTGCCGTCGAGAAGCACTTCTTCCGCGGGTCCGCTTGGACCCTTGTCCGCGAACCGACGGCAGTGGATCGGGTACTGTTTGCCCTCGACGGTGCGCGAGTAGTACAGATAGCCACGGTCGTAGACCGGCACGTCTTCGTCTGTTTGCTTGATGCGTGAAAGAAACTCCTTGTACAGCGTTTCCTGAAACTTCTCGGTGGGCTTGAGTAATGTCGCGGTGTAAGCGTTCTCCGCTGCGAGGTACTTCAGCACGTCCTTGTTCGTCTTCTCCTTGATCCAGTAGAAGTCGTCGATTCGCGTTTCGCCGTGCTGTTCGAGCTTGTGCGGCACCCGCTTCGCGGCGGGCGGGGTAGCCGACGTCGGGTCGATGGCGAGCACGCTAAGCGGCGAGGCGAGGATCGCGAACGCAAGTGCGAACCGGAGCGGGGGCATGGTGTCTGTTCCTTGCGTGATGGGTCGGGCTATCGTATCCGGTTCTCCCGCTTCAGAATATTGACATTCTTCCGCGCCCGCGTGCGGTGGGCTGTAGAATGAGGGATTACCTTTTCGTCGGAATAACAGCGAAAGAAAGCCTCTATGCTCGGGACAGTGGACGCGGTTGCGGTGGTGGAGTCGGAATTTGCGAAGCTCGGTCTTGATGCTCGCCTCGTTGAACGCCTCACCGGTTTGGGATACGAAGAACCGACTCCGATCCAGCGCGAGGCGATTCCACCGCTGCTCACCGGGCGTGACCTGATCGGGCGCGCCGCGACTGGCACCGGGAAGACGGCTGCGTTCGCGCTTCCGCTGCTTCACCGTCTCGCTAGCGCCACCTCACGCACCAAGCCCACAACGCTGATCCTCGTTCCCACGCGCGAGCTCGCGATGCAGGTCGCGGAATCGGTGGGCCGCTACGGGCTGCCGCTCAGTGCGCGTGTGCTCGCGGTGTACGGCGGTCAGCCCATGGACCCGCAACTGCGAGCGCTGCATCGCGGCGTTGATGTCGTTGTGGCGACCCCCGGCCGCGCTCTCGATCACTTGCGCCGTGGCACGATCACGCTTGACGGAATCAGCGTAGTGGTGCTTGACGAAGCCGACGAAAGGCTCGACATGGGGTTCGCGGAGGACATCGAAGCGATCCTCGCGGCGACGCCCAAGACGCGCCAGACGATGCTGTTCTCGGCCACGATGCCCCCGCGAATCAAGGCCATCGCGGGGCGCCACCTGACCAAGCCCGTCGAGATTACGGTAGCGGGCGAACTGGTCGCGGCCGGTGAGTTGCCGCGCGTGCGTCAGACCGCGTACCTCGTTCCGCGTGCGCACAAACTGGCCGCGCTCGGGCGTGTACTCGACGCGGAAGCACCCAAGGCCGCACTGATCTTCTGCAAGACACGTTCGGAAGTCGATGAGCTAACTGAGGCGCTGGCGGCTCGCGGATACCGACCGGAGGCACTGCACGGCGGGATGGCCCAGGAGCAGCGCGACCGCGTGATGCGGCTGTTCCGCTCCGGGCGCGCGGACCTGCTCGTCGCCACTGACGTGGCCGCGCGCGGGCTGGATGTCGAACACCTCACGCACGTCGTCAACTACCAGCTTCCGCTCGGGACGGAACCTTATGTTCACCGGATCGGGCGCGTGGGTCGGGCCGGGCGCGACGGCGTTGCGATCACGGTCGCCGAACCGCGCGAGCAGGGCGCGCTGCGAGCCATCGAACGCGTTACCGGTCAGCGGTTCGAGTACGCACGCGTTCCGACGGCTGCCGATGTGCAAGCCCGCCGGATGGAACGCGCCGCGGTTGAGATTCGCGAGACGATCGCGGCCGGCGGATTGGAGCGGTTCCTCGGTGCGCTCGCGTCTCTCGGCGGGTTGAACCCGACTGAAGTCGCGCTGGCCGCGCTGAAGATCGCACACAGCGCGAAGTTCGGTGGTGCCCCAGACACAGCGGACATTCCGGTTGCCGCGCCCGAACAGAATCGCGGCGGTCCGATGCGCAACACGGCTCCGTCGCGTGGATACAACACGCGAGGCCCCGGTCCGGGGTTGGCCTGTATCTTCATCAGCGCGGGCCGGCAGGACGGCATCGCGGCACGCGACCTGGTCGGGGCCATCGCGAACGAATCGGGGCTTCCTGGCCGCGACATTCGCGGGATTGAGATCACCGATCGGTTTTCGCTCGTCGAAGTTCCCGAAGACGCTGCCGATCACGTGATTGAGTCACTCAACGGAGCGCGATTACGCGGGCGTCGCGTCACCGCCCGACGCGACCGGCGACACGAAGGCGCGCGATAGCCACACCTTCCGCACGCGATGCCGGCCGCGCGAGGTGGCTGGCCTAGTGTGTCTTCGGATTTGCTGAATCGCGCTGGCCCGCGTCAACACCACGCGGGTATCATCACATCCACGCCAATCCGCTCCTGCCGTCCTGGAGGCTCCATGCTCTCCTTTCTTAGTCGCTCCCGCTTAAAGGCCGGAATCAACCGGCGAGAGGTTCTTCGCGTCGGCGGGCTTGGGTTCACCGGCCTTGCGTGCGGCGACCTGTTCCGCGCCCAAGCCTCCTCGAAACTTGAGCCGCGGGGGACGTTCGGCCGAGCGAAGGCGTGCATCGTGGTCTTCAACTACGGCGGGCCGAGTCACCTTGACCTGTGGGACTTGAAGCCCGACGCGCCGGCCGAGATCCGCGGCGAGTTCAAGCCGATCGGCACGAACGTAAACGGCGTCTCCATCAGCGAACACCTGCCCAGACTCGCGCGTGTCGCCGACCGCTACGCGATCGTGCGGTCCGTCACGCACAATGACAACGACCACGCGATCGGGGCATACCTCGCGCTCACTGGCTACTCGCACCCGAAACACGAAACGCTTGGCATCGAGCCGCCCGCGACGCCACTCGATATGCCTGCACTCGGCTCCGTTGTCGCGAAACTCCGCCCGGCGACGAAGCCGGTGTTCCCGTACGTGGCGCTCGGCGACCTCCGACACTTCGGTAACAACGACAGCCTTGGCGCGACGGCTGGATGTCTTGGCTCGACCTATGAACCGTTCACGCTCCCGTTCGAGACGCGAACCAACGGTGCGATCGACCTCCGCGCAGTGACCGCCGTGATGACGGACACGAAGGGCATCGACCTGGACGGTCGCCGCACGCTGCTCGATCAGATGAATCGTGCCGCGCCATCGCTCCGAACCGCGGCGGAAGCGCGTTCGCTCGACGACGCGTCACGCCGCGCGTTCGATCTGCTCTCGTCGAGCGCCACGCGTGACGCCTTCGACCTGACACTCGAGCCGCAGAAGGTCCGCGACGCTTACGGCCCGCACCCGTTCGCGAAGAACTGCCTGCTCGCGCGGCGCATGGTCGAAGCCGGTGTGCCTTTGACCACGCTCTACTCGATTGGCAACCGCGACTGGGATACGCACGGCGGGAACTTCCGCCATCTGAAGGGATCGCTCGCGCCGCCAATGGATCGCGGCTTCTCCGCTCTTCTCGATGACCTTGACGCGCGCGGGATGCTGGACGAAACGCTGGTGGTGTGGATGGGCGATATGGGCCGCACGCCGAAGATCAACAAGGACGCGGGCCGCGACCACTGGTCGTTCTGCTACTCGGTGGTGCTGGCCGGTGGCGGCATCAAAGGCGGGCAGGTCTACGGTTCGTCGGATCGCGGGGCGGCGTACCCGTCCACGAACCCGGTCAGCCCGGCCGACATTGCCGCGACGATTTACCACTGCTTGGGCATCGACCCGCGTGGGCACATCACGGATCAACAGGGACGGCCGATGGTCGTGAGCAGCGGCACGCCGGTGAAGGCGATTCTTCAGTAGTGCGGCGGGACCGTTTCACGCGAGCGCGTCCTTGATGACCTTCCCGAACACGTCGGTCAGGCGGAAGTCGCGGCCCGCGTGCTTGAACGTCAACTTCTCGTGATCGAAGCCGAGTTGATTCAGGATCGTGGCTTGCACGTCGTGAACGTGAACCGCGCCTTCGACTGGGTGGAACCCGAGGTCGTCCGTGCGGCCGAGCGTGACCCCCGCTTTGATCCCACCGCCGGCCATCCAGATTGTGTACGCTTGCGGGTGGTGGTCACGCCCGAGACTGCGCCCCAGAACCGGGTTCGACTCCACCATCGGCGTCCGTCCGAACTCCCCGCCCCATACCACCAGCGTGCTGTCGAGCAATCCCCGGCGTTTCAGGTCGCTGACCAACGCGGCCGACGCCTGATCCGTCGTTTTGCAGTTGTTCCGCGAGTTCCCGGTCACGTCCGAGTGCGCGTCCCAGCCCTCGTTGTAGATTGTGATGAACCGCACGCCGCGTTCGACCATGCGCCGTGCGAGTAGGCACGCCCGCGCGAAACTCGGCTTGTCCGGGTCGGCTCCGTAGAGCGCGAGCGTTTCCTTGTCTTCCTTCTTCAGATCGGTCAGTTCCGGCGCGGCGGTCTGGAGCCGACCGGCCATCTCATACGCGGCGGTGCGGGTCGCAATCTCCGGGTCGCCCACCGTAGCCAACCGCTTCCGGTTCAAGTCCGCCACGAGATCGAGCGTATCCTTTTGAAGCTCCGCGTCGATGCCGGCGGGCGACGAGACGTTGAGAATCGGGTCGCCCTGATTGCGGAACCGCGTGCCGGTGTAGATCGTCGGCAGGAACCCACTGGACCAGTTCGCCGCCCCGCCGCTGATGCCCGCACCGGTGGACATCACTACGAACGCCGGGAGTTCCTTTGTCTCGCAGCCGAGGCCGTACACGACCCACGATCCCATGCTGGGCCGCCCCGGTTGCGAGAACCCGGTGTTGAAGAAGATCTGCGCCGGCGCGTGGTTGAACTGGTCGGTATGAACGGCCTTCAGAATGCACACATCGTCCACGATCTTCGCGAGGTGTGGCAACACCTCGGCGAGTTCCGCGCCGGACTTGCCGTGCTTCGCGAACTTGAATCGCGGGCCGAGTACCGCGGCCTCCGGGCGGATGAACGCGTACCGCTGCCCCTTGATCACCTCCGGCGGGAGCGGCTTGCCT
>SXGU01136122.1_pt1 | contig 45784 bp, 24 predicted proteins | sample 3174531 | NCBI WGS metagenome assembly SXGU01 (sample SAMN11356863, study PRJNA531348) | freshwater metagenome | isolation source: freshwater sample F1-140 | place: China: Fuxian Lake, Yuxi | collected 2017-12-25 | reverse complement strand
AGTCGAGTCGATGGCAATCGACAAGAAGAGCCTGGACAAGGGGCTGCAGACGCGCGGATTCCGCGCGGTGACGCTGGTCGAGTATGCGCGGCGCAAGAAACTCTACGACCCGATCGCGCACGCGCTCGCCTCGACGCTCAATTACGAGAAGAGCTATTTCGACAAACTGGTGGCATCTCTGCTTCCCCTGATGGAAAAGCTCACCACCGGCCGCACGGCGTCGCTGCTTTCGCCGGATCTCGACGACGCCGGCGACTGGCGCCCCGTATTCGACTGGGCTTCGGTGATCAACCTTGGCGGCATCGTCTATATCGGGCTGGATTCGCTGTCCGACTACGAGGTGGCCGCCGCGGTGGGTAACTCGATGTTCGCGGATCTCACGAGCGTAGCGGGGAGCCTCTACAAGTTCGGCACGGGGAGGGGCCTTCCCGGCGAAACGGTGGCAAGGCGCATCGCGATCCACGCCGACGAGTTCAACGAGCTGATCGGCGACGAGTTCATTCCGCTCCTCAACAAGGCTGGCGGGGCGGGTTTCCAGGTGACCGCGTACACCCAGACGTGGTCCGACGTGGAGGCGCGCATCGGGTCGCAAGCCAAGGCGGGGCAGATCGCCGGGAACTTCAATACCCTCATCATGCTGCGCGTCAAGGAAGTCGCCACCGCGGAACTGCTGACCAGCCAACTCCCGGAAGTGCGCGTCGTGTCGACGGTCGTCTCGTCCTCGGTCTCCGACACCAACGATCCTGGTGACTTCGCCGATTTCGCCAGCCGTAACGAGGACCGCATCACGACCGAAAGTGCCCAGATGCTTTCCCCGAGCGATCTGGTTCAATTACCCAAGGGGCAGGCCTTCGCGCTCATCCACGGCGGACAGCTCCACAAAATCCGCATGCCCTTGCCCGACGCCAGCCACGACCCGCTGATGCCGGCCAACCTCGAAGCGATCGGCAGCGAGGTGAGGGGACGGATGGACAGCCGTTCACATAGGGCGCGGCACGACGCAACATCGACGGAGGCGTCAGTTGGCCTCTAGGAATGCGTCGTTTCACGAGGGTGGAATCGCCGGCGCTCTGCTTGCGCCGCTCAAGCTTGCCTTCGCGCTCATGCTGACATTCCTTGGAATTCTCGTTGCAGCTTGGATTGTCGATTGGATGTTCGTTTTCAAGGTCTGGCCGGACGGAATCGACCGGTTGCGGAGCATCCTGACCGCGGACCTCGCGCGTGCGCGCGATCTCGCTGCGTGGCAGGGCGGAGTACCGGGCGCCGTGGCCGGAACGGCGAACTTTCTGTACGGGGTGGTCTTCCGGATCACCGGAATGCACGACATGGGAATGCGATTCGCGGAGGGGGCAGCTCTATCCATTCCGGACACGATCGTGCGCAACACCTATCTCGCCAATATCGACGCAATCGAGGTAGCGATGATCGGAACGCAGTTGCTCGGTGTCCGCCTCGCAGGGCTGGCGATGCTTGCGCCGATTCTCGTGCTCATTTACATCATCGCAGGAGCGGATGGACTGACGCAGCGTGCGATACGCCGGGCATCCGGCGGGCGGGAGTCGGCGAGCCTCTACCACCGCGCCAAGCACCTTCAGGTTGGGCTGATGGCAATCGCCTTGTTGGTTGGCCTACTCTGGCCGGCGTCCTTCGATGTCCGCTCGATTGGCCTACTGCTTGCCACAGTCTTGGGAGTTTTCACCCGCTTGCAATGGGCTTACTACAAGAAACATCTCTAAGCGCGTCTAGCGAAGCATTCCTCCGATCGGCTACCACGATACAAGCGTTGAGCTGGCGCGTCTTAAAACCACAGATCTTGGTGGATCAAGGCATGGATCCTTTGGATCCTTTGGATCCTTCGGTCCTCGAGGGATTCCTTAGGGTTTATAGAGCTTATAAAGGGTGTCCTCGAAACTTTGGACCAGAAGTGGAACAACCTTCTTCTCCGTAAGCCACTCTAGGGCCTTAACTCGAAAAGCAAGTTGCGCATCTCTTAATAAATCCACTCTATCGGGTTCCAGAAGGAATTTCGCTGCCACGGATAGCGCCAAATCATGTGTTGAATATGGGACCTGGCCAGCGTTAAGTCCAACTGCGATTTTTGTGATTTCCTCTTTACTGATCAGCTTCAGCAGCAACTCTTCATGCGCAAGCTGAATGGCATCGCCCAGTTTCGCCGTTTTTGGCGGCGGCGGGTTTCCATAGAGAGCAAAAATTAACGCATCAAGAGCGTTGGCTGGAGCTTGCTTCTTCTTGCCGAACAAACCGAACATGGCATCCCCTTCACAAAGTCATACGCTTCGAATCACTCGGGCTCCTATTGCCAGACGCAGCATCATTACACCACTATGGCCTGACGGCAATGTGGGCAGCGCACGCCAAACGAAAGACGCTCTCTGACGTCTTCAGGATCGAATTTCTTGCGGCACTGAGGGCACGTAGTGGTCCCGCGCGGAAGCTTGTTGTATTCGGGTTCGGGCGGTGTCAAGTCCTCCGTTGCCGTCTCTTCCTCTTCCAGTTCTTCGGCGTCCTCGGGTTCTTCCTCCCCCGACTCCTCTTCTTCCGCGGGTTCTTCCTCCTCGTCGATATCTTCGTGCTCCGAGTCCCAGCGGTAGATCGCCTTCTTTTGCTTGGTGATCCACTCGCTGGTTTGACCAAACGACGGCAACTCGGCAGCCCAGTCCGCTAGTACTACGGCTGTACTGACAGCCTGGTATTTGTTAATGGCCCGTACGGCGCAGGCGATTACCTCGTCCGCGAAACTGTTGGCAATTGCTTGAAACCGATGGTTGTCATCGCCCAAGGCGACCTGAAGCTCGTAGATGATGTGCTCGACTCTGGTGAGGCCATTTTTGCGGCGCAGGTCATCCAGTGACGGTCCATCCTCTCTGAGGCTCTTGCTTCGGTCGATCGCGTCCTGAACCAGATTGATTAGGGGGTTCGAGACCTTGGCTTTAAGGTAATCGAGCGCATCGGGAGAGAACGACCAACAGAAGTCGGGCAACATGATTCCATTGAGCCCGTAAGGCCGATCGGGATCCGCCGAAAGCGGCACCACTACGTCAACAATTGACCTGCGTAGAACCTCGGGACTGACCGTCGATGTGTCGTTTATCACTTCCGACATCGTTTCTTCGAGACGGTCATCGGCGACGAAGCCGATATCCTCAAGAGCCGTCTCGAAGTGCTCCTGATCGAAGCTCTCATCGGCAATTGCGAGATAAAGGCAAAGCACCCAGCGGTTAAGTCGCCAGGTAAATGGCTCCTCGTCGGCCTTCTCGATCTGTTTTGCCCAGATCTTGACCGCATCTTCAAAATCCGAGCTCTCGATGCACTCGAAAGCCAACTCGTCAACAACGTCGCCGGGGCGGAACCAGAAGAACGAGTGGAACAGTTTTCCCTCGGGTTGCTCGATCTTCCTGGCTGCGTCTCTAACAGCTTCAACGGAGCGGTCTAGCGGCCCCAGCGCCAGAAAATCCCGAGCGTAGCTTCTGGCCTTGCCGAGTTCCGCAAATACTTCGAGATCTGAGATCCGCTTTGTAATGTCGCGAGAGGTGGCCGTGGCAGGCAACCCAAGAACGCGGAAGGGATTGTTGAGAACAAGATCGAGCACTTAGACACGCACGTCTGGGCGGAACTTAATGCTTGCCAAAGAAGCTGGTGATGTCGAAGTAGACGGTGATCTTCTTTCCGTCGGCCAATTCCAGGGCAAATGCTTCCAACTGCCTGCCGTGATCATCGGCCTTGAGAAGAAACCTCGGCCCCATCTTCCAGTCCTTGTCCTTCTCCCCGAAGTGCTTGCCGATATAGGCGTACTCAGCGGGAACGCCCATGAGAGTGGTTGCCGCAGTAATGATCACTGGATTCTCTCGACTCAATCCGTCGCCGCCTGAATAAGAGACGCCGCCGTCGCTAAGGTAGACATAAGCCTGATAAATCTCGTCCTTCGTAACCTTTCCGTGCGCACGATTCATCAGGCTGGGAATGATCCGGTCAGGGGTCTTGTCGTCGGCGATGTAGATGAGCGTCTTAGAACCTCTTACGAATCCTTCACATTCTTGCTGAGTCAATTTGTTGTTGAAAATGGCCCGAATTGCGCGGGCGTGCCTGGTTACGTCCGCGTTACCCCCGGGGAACACTTCGTTGAATACTTTCGACAGGAGCTCCTGAACACCCGGATCGACGCTCGGCTTGCTCTTAAAAATATCGAATAAGCCCATGTTCGTGCCTCACTCCTCTTCGCTGAACGTTCTCTTGTCGCGGAACTTCTCGTACGAGCGAATCTGCTCTCGTGAAATGGAGGGTTGGTGTTTCTCAATAACCGCTATGAACTGCTTATTGGATATCTTGGTGCGGTCCTGCAGCGCCAATCTGGAAGCCTCGTTGACTAGGAACTTGATGTCGCTCGACACGTAGCCCTCCATAAGTCCGGCCAGATCGGTAAGGTCGATGTCTGACGCTACGGGCCTGCTTTGGAGATAGAACTTGAGAATCTCCTCCCGCGCAAAGATGTCTGGAGGCGACAGATAAACGACCTTGTCGATACGCCCGGTTCTCATGATTGCCGGGTCAATGTTGTCGGGTCGATTGGTAGCGGCGACAACGAAGATGCCTCGCTCGGCACAATTGGTCATCTGCGCGAGAAATTCATTCACCTCGGATGAAATGTGCTGGTCTAATCGATTGCCCCGGCTTGGCAACACCGCATCTACCTCATCTATGAATATCAACGTGGGCGCTTTCTCCGTCGCAACCTTGAACATCTGGCCGATCTTTTCCTGTGTTCCATGGATGTAGGTGCTGGCGAGATCGGATGGCTTAACCTCGATGTAGTGGTAGCCAATCTCCTCCGCCAGCTTCTGGGCGATATAGGTCTTGCCGCAACCAGGCGGCCCATAGAGCAAGATCCCATTCGGGGGCGTTACGCCATATTCCTTGTAGAGCGCGGGCTCGGACAGTGGGCGAATGATGTCCTGGTACAAGGTTTCCTTTAGCTCATGCATCCCGGCGATCTGATCAAACCCCTTGCCATGTTCCTTTGCGGCGTAACCCTTGGTTGGTAGTTGCCCTTGATCTGCTGGCTCGCGCAGCCGTTTCGGCATATCAGTTACGCCATCTCGCCATCCTTTTAGCGCGGAAAGAAACTCTCCGGCGTTCCTGTAGCGCTTCTCAAGATCGCGCGAAATTGCGCAGAGCAGGATTTCATCCAGGGCCTGATCCTCTGTTTCCAGGTGGAATGACGCGGTCCTCGGGGGCTGTTTCCGGGCTCTGGATATCTCGGTGACAATCTCTTCTGGATCGGTGTCAGCCCATTCAATTTCATACTGCCATGGGTGGATCCCCGTGACGGCTCTATACAGGGCAACGCCAGCCGAAAAGACGTCGCTAGAGAGCACGTAAGTTCCCCAGAAACACTCTGGCGCCATGTACGGGTATCTGCCTGCCGCGCCGGGAAGGTGGTCATCCGAATCGAACGGTTGTGCCAGACCGAAATCGGAGAGCAGGCCGCGAGGCGTTTGGCCCTCATAGGAGAGCAGAATGTTGTCTGTGTTGATATCTCGATGAATAATCGGCGGCGACATCGAGTGCACGTGGTTCAGGCCTTCCAGCACGTCGATCATGATGTTGACCGCCTCGGCTCTGGACAGATTGATCCGTCGGCTGAGCAGCTGGGTCAGGGTTTCTCCCGAGACAAACCCCATTGTCAGAAAATGGCGGGTCTTCCCGCCGAGTACGAACGAATTCGCCTCGAATACCCGAACAACGTTGGGGTGCGTTACCTTCGAGAGAACGCGTGCCTCTCTGGCTATCGCTTCGATGTTGGCGGCTTTTTCAAAGTCTTCCTTGAAGAGTTTGAACACCTGGACACCGAGGTACTTATGCTGGACGCGGTAGACCTCTCCAAACGCTCCCTCACCTATGAAAAACAAGATTTCATAGGTGCCATCAATTACCTGGCCCCGAGAGAGGCTGCCGCGAGTCTTCATCTAGACTTCACCTACGCAGGATGTCGTCGCTCGCCTTGCGGGCGGCTTCGCGCTTTTCCTTGGGCATCAGGGCCCAGAGCGCTCTCACGGCTTCCTCCACCTTGTTTTTTGAGGGGTTGGTCGCAATCATGGACTTCGCCTCGTTAAGCACGCGGCGAGCCTCTCGCTTGTCGGTCCATGGGATCGTCTCAAACTCTTGATCGTATTCCTTAATCCAACTCATCCACAGTCCGATGTCTTGCTGGATCAGAGCCCATGAAAACGCAAAAAGCTCGTCGATAAGTTGCTTGGCGACCTTAATGTCTTTCTCGCTTTTGGCTTCGCGGACTCGTTTCTGATATTCGGCCACCAGCGTCTGCGACTTTTCGTTGCCGTAGCGTTGGTCATTGATCAGCAGGTGTTCGATCGCTCCATCAAGCTTGGTCTCTATCTCTGGCCACTGATTCGATGCCTCGACTTTATCAAGGGCAATGAATATCTTTTTGAGCTTCTCTCGGGCAAGAATCTTCGTGTCATAGTCATTGCCGCGATTCGAGAGCAATTGCTCGATCTCGTCGAGATCTGCCTCATGCACCGAAGTATCCGCAGGATTCTCGGACGCACCGATCTTGTTGACAATGTCCCGTGCCTGTTCAACATCGTCCATAAGCACCGAGACTTCCTCTGCTATTTGGGTGCTGCTCTCGAACTTCAACTCAATCGTCTCGTCGAGCACGGGAATGAAAATCGACAGCGACGCCCGTCTTGACGCGTCGATGCTGAGAGTCAACTCTACATCGCTCTGGGCGGGGAGCATCGCTGGCAATTGCTCACCATTGACGGTACACCCGCCGTAGGGCGTATTGAAAATGGCCCGGGAACCTTCCGTGCCGTAATCGAACTCGTAGAACTGAACCGTGAACCTGTCAGTCTTGTTGCCCGGACGAATGTCTTTGGCCGTCTTGTAGATGCCCTTGCCCTTGGCCGGTAGGCTTTGGTTCTTCTCAAGCCCCTTGATCGCATAGACCCCTTGATTGCCCGTGGCGGTGTCATACACCTCGAGCCCGATCGAGTACGGCAGGGTAGGGTTGGCAATCTTTAGTCCATGAATGATTGTGATGGAGCCGGGTTCGCACGGAATAATCGAACCGTCCGCGCCAAACAGCTTGATGTCGAATTGATTGGCCTTGCCCTCGTTAAGCAGGATTTCGACAATTTCCGAATCACCGTCCATTTTCATTCTTCCGCTCGACCAGCCGCGGTCCGCACGGATGACTTCGACGGCGAATCCGCTCGGCAGGGTGCCGGATGATTTCTTCCGGTCAACCCTAATACCCAGATTCTCGTGCGTCTCTACCGTCGTTTCCGGGTACTTCAGTGTTAGCTGGGCTTTACTTGCGTCCCGCTTTTGTAGATCGCTCGGGATGTTTTTGGTGGAGGCGAAGAGTGCGGCGCCCTTTGCAACCGCCGTCATCGGATCGACATTTGTGTCGATGCGATTTGTGAGTTGCTCCTTGAGCATCCCACGGAGAGTCTGGGAGAAGGTCGGGCCTCCAACCAGAATCACGGAGCCCAGATCGCTTCCGCTGAGGTTGTTCCTCCCGAGGAGGTCCATGCAGATATCGGTCGCCTTCTGAAAAATCGGGCCGCAAACCGATTCGTACTGACCGAGCGTTATCTTTAGATCTAGCTGCATCTCCTCACCGGAGGAATCCTCGCCGAAATCCTCCAGAAAATACTCCCATGCCGGCTTGGAAGAGAGTGCGATCTTGGCCTGCTCCGCGTACCTTTTGAGTGCGTCCTGGAGGAGGTTCTTGCTGCCAGGGTCATCAAGGATTGCATCGATGTCGTATTGGTTACCGATCTCGGGGATGAAAAGCTCATCCACGATCGCCGTATCGATGTTCTTGCCGCCCAGGTGATTGTTACCTTCGGTATCAACCACTTTCATGATTCCCTCTTCCACGTGCATCAATGCCGCGTCAAAGGTGCCGCCTCCGAAATCAAATACGAGCCAATGACCACTGGCCGCGTTGGCCTTGATGCCGTAAGCAATCGACGCGGCAATTGGCTCTTGAAGAAGCTCGCAGTACTTAAACCCGGCAATTTCCGCGGCCCGCTGAGTGGCGTCAATCTGGTTCTGCTTAAACATTGCAGGCACCGTGATTACAATTGACGTCACCTCCTCATCGCGGACGTAACTACGTAGCTTCTTGAGTACTTCGGCGGACAGCTCCTCGGACAGGAAGCTACGTTCCATCGCGGACGACTCATACCGCTGGTCGGTCCCCATGGTTCTCTTGAATTCCAGATAGCTGTTGCTTTGAGCTTGGCGACGAGACCGGAACGCGGATGCGGCCTCGCTTTCCACCTGGTTCTTCGCGCTTTGCCCAACGAACATGGTTTTTTTCTTGTTGAACGAGACGCACGATGGCGTCGTGTCCATCTGATTGTCATCACTCTTGATGATGACTGCTTCTCCAGACTCCATCCGAGCGATTGCTGAATTCGTGGTGCCCAGATCAATACCGTAGTCAATTTTTTGCCGCATTTGTTGTTCTCCCATTTACTATGATCCGATGCTCACTTCTATATCGGCCATTCTGATCATCACGCCCTTGTAGTTCACCTGGGGGGTCACAACTTTGGTGATCATTTTTTGCTCCGGCGCCAGCTCGTCGCTTGAAACAAACCGGGCCTTCACCGACAGATTTTCCGAGTAAGCCATTCCCGTGTGGTCTACGATCTCATAACCGTGATCGGTTAGCTCAGACTCAAGTCTTTCGACAGATTTCTGCAGGGGCGTAAGCCCCTTCGTTTCCGCAGGAAGAGACACTAACCGCTTGCGCATGCGGTGAATTTCGTCTGCCAACTTCAGAGGCAGATCGTGGTCCGGTTCGGTGGACGCCGGCTGAGTGGACGTGGCGGCGGCTTGGAGATCTCGGACCTTGAGTTTGTTCAGGATTTCGAACAGGCTGTCAGCAAGAGCGGTATCGGCTCGGGCGACCTTTTCCTCGGTTGAACGCACGGAACTCAGGGCGTTTTGCACTTGTGCGGACAACGATTGCTCACTGGCATCGTTTCTCCGACGGAGATACCAGTAGCTGGTCGCCAGCAGGATAAAGACGACGCCGATCGCTATCAGGTACCACGTCGACCGTTCAGAAATCGTTTGCGTGAGGATCTCCGCCTTTTGTTCGGTGTCCACACTCAGCTTGTTCAGCGACGTGCCAAGCCCGGCCTGCCCGTTTTCGAGGGCAGAGAGCTTTGCCGTAAGGTCAAGAATTTGTGCGTGGCTTGCTTTGTTGGCTTGGCTCAGTTCCATCGCCTGCTTCTTCAGCGAGAGGATTCCCTCTGACGATGCGGCGGAGCTTTTCTCAAGCGTTCTGACCGACTGGCTTAGTTCGCTCGCTTGCTTCTTAAGGGCGGCCATAGTCTCGGCTGCCAACTTTGCGTTTTTGTCCAGCGCCTCGATTCTGTTCTCCGCTCTCTGTAGCTGAGCCTTTATTTGATCCACCGCTTCGTCAGAACGCGCCAGAGGGGCTGTCGTAAGCAGCGCCAGCATTAGTATTATTCTTAGCATTGACCCTCCATTTATCCGAACATTGCGAGCAAGATAATTACGGCAACAATCCAAACCCACGCGGGAATTTGCGCAAGAATATTGTCCCCCTCGGGGGACTTAACCGACGCCATTGCTGCGTGAAGTACGGCGGGCGCAAGTTTTCGGTTGATGTCTTCAATAGTGTCCAGGTTCTCCTTCAAGCGGTTCCTGGTTTCAGCATCCATATCAAAGCCCGAGAGTTTCCGCGTCAGGTCAGTCGCCGGATTGATTATTGAGTGCAGGCTGGCCAGATTTTGCGTTTTTCCGAAGCTCTCTTGGGCGGCATTTACCGTCGTGACCAGGAAGCCGAGAATTCGATGAACGCAACTGGACGACAGCTTCAGGTAGGTCTCATCCTCTCGACCGACGGCCGCTCGAATTTTGCTTAGCTCGGTTCGCATCGATTCAAGCATCCTGCCTGCCTGCTCAATGCTGTGAAGCTCGACATCAAATACCTTTATGGCGGCGCCATAAAGTTCCTCTTGCTCCTTCGATTCGACCCAGACGTCTATGGCCTCCCTGTTTTCCTCTATTTGCGATTTGACACGGGCAAACGAGGGCATTCTCTCGGCCCATTCGATGTACATCGACGCTAGCTCCACTTCTTCGTATTCGTTGAGGGCAGTGACTGCGCACAGGCGGAGTTCGTTTGCGTAGGAATTCGCGATTGACTGAAACTTGGGGCTATCCTCGCCGAGAGTCGCCTCCAGCTCATGGATGATATGTTCGACTTTGTCGAGCCCGTTCTTGCGCTTGAGTGTTGCGAGCTGAGCCTTGTCGCTCCGGACTTGCTCACTGTTCTGAATGGCCTTTTGAACGGCTTCAGCTAGCGGGTTGATGACCTTTGATGCGACGTAATCCTTGGCCTCCTGGGGAAATGACCAAAACGAGTCGACGATCTGGACCGCGTGCGCGCCGTACGGCGCGTTTGGGACCGCATTTACGATGAACAGCAATTCATCGACGATCTTCTTCCACAGCGACTCACGGCTGATCCCGGAGTCGGTGCCGCCAAGAACATCCTCGATGGAATCGTCCAGATGGTCGTCGATAACAAACCCTAGATCCTCGAGCGCGTTGTCGAACTCCTCCCGGTCAAAGCCCTGTTCGCCACTGAGAAAAAGCCGCAGAACCGATCGGTTGAGACGCCACGTATATCGTTTCTTGCCCTTCTTCGACAGCTGTTTCTCCCAAAGGTCCAGCGCCTCGTAGACACTTGAGTCGCGGAGACTCTCGAGAGCGAGGGCGTCAACGCTGTCCGCGCTACGAAACCAGAAAAACGAGTGGAACAGCCGTCCTTCAGTCTGTTCAATCCTCCTGGCGGCATCCTTGATCGCTTCCAATCCTCGGTCGATGGGCCCTAGAGCCTCGAAATCCAACGGGTAGGCTTTCGTCTTGCCAAGCTCGGCGAACGTTTCCAGGTCCGAAATGCGCTTGGCTATATCTCTGGCGCCGGCGGTCGCCGGCAGGCCGAGCACTCGAAAGGGATTATTTAGGATTAGGTCCGCAGCCATTTCACATACTCAGAAAGACCACCATTGTTTCTTCTTCTGCTCCGGCTGGGCAATGCCGCCTAGTAATTTCCCGACCGGGGTCTTCCTCAACTTAGCGAGATCTTCGAGAAGGTTCTTTCTCGTGGTCTCATCCAGATGCGGTGGATGACCGTCTTTTACGGATTGGCCCATTTGAAGCATTGTGTCCAACTTGAAGTAGTGGTCGGTCATTGCCAAAGACAAGACAAGTTCGTCATCGGTGTGTGGGAGCTTTCCGCATTGTTTGCACGCGGTGAATGCCCCGAACTTCATCTCGCCGCAGCTGAAACAAACGGCCTGTGTCATGATCAATCCTCCGCTAACTTTCGATCAAGCTGTTCCTTTGATGCCAACAACGTGTAAGAAGATTTCAAAGCCTAGGAATCCTCAACCCACTGGTGGGTCAAGGCCCGATTTGCTCATATCTATGCCGAATTTGTTAACGCACCGATCAAGCTTTCAGCAATGCGACTCGTAACTTTCCCTAATTTGGATTCCCAGCCTTATGAATAGGCGCCAGGCCATCGTATTTCGGCACGACAGGATAGCCGCGGTAGAGCTGCCCCCCTGCCGAGATTGTTTCCATGCACGCGAATCCGACAGACGCGAAGTTGCCACGCTTACTCAGTTTTGAGCAGCTTTCAGCGACAGACCGCCAATTCTTGGGCGCTGACGCCTGGTTTTCCGGATAGCGGACAAACCTGACGATTACCCATTCGGGCCCATCGTTGCCGACAAACCAAATCGATGGATCTACGGCGGGATTGGACTGCCAAGACATCAACTCGCAGCCGCTTTTTTCGAGTTGCTGCCTCACGATCTGAACCGCAAAGTCCTGAAGTTCCCAATCCGTCATCTCGATTTTCTTGTCCGTGATGAGCGATGGAGGATCGACCAGTTCCTCGGTTAAGGCGTCCTGCAATCCCCAGCGGGGAAGGGCGGGCGACCATCCTTTGGACCCCTTGCGCATCGGCATCAGGCACGCCTGACCAGCGCATCCTTCGGCAATACTGAGTAGCCCTGATCGGCTAGCGGGAACGTCTAGATTTCCGTCGACTTCTTCCAGGCGAACAAAGAACAGCTGGTTGCCCAGCCTAAAGGAAAGATGTTCCAGCATCGGAGGTTGCAGATGTGCTCTCAGCCAGTTGATCGAGCCCTGACCCTGCTGCTGGAGATGGCGCCCAGCCGCCTGCCAGCACTCCGCGAATGCGGGCGAAACCTCGTTCATTGGGATGTCATACATAGAATCCCCCGATTCGAGGTCGCACATGCGGGAACCCCGGTTAGCATAATGGTAGCAGAATTGTTATCATGAAGATACGGTTGAAGGATTGCGTGCCCCAGGAGCGGATGCTCTGTGCAGATGACTAGGTCGAACCCAGTGCCGGCGAATTTGAAGGACGTGCCCCCCTCGCAGGTTGAGAGGCTCGCGTTCATCGAGGCCAGGCTCTATTTTCTCGGCGAGCTGAGGAGGGCGGACGTTGCCAAGCGCTTTTCACGAGCCTCGATCCAGGCCAGCCGGGATTTGGCGCTTTACAAGGAGCTCGCGCCGGGAAACCTGGCCTATGACTTTCAGGCCAAGACGTATCTGCCGGGGGAGAAGTTCAGGCTGATTTTCAGCCGGACGCCGGAGCGGGTGATGTACTGGCTGCGTTCGGGTCTGGGGGACGGATTGCCGCACCCGCAAGGGCTGCCGACGGTCGCCGTCGAGAGCCTGAGCCTGCCGCGGCTTAGTGAGTTGGCGGTGGTGACGAGGGCGATCTATCGCGGGCGGGTTTTGGAGGTGACGTACGTGTCGTTGAGCAGCGGGAATACTCGCAGGCAGATCGTGCCGCATGGATTGGTCGATAACGGCCAGCGCTGGCACGTGCGCGCATATGACCGCAACAACAGCCGGTTCTCCGACTTCGTGATAACGCGTCTATCGAGAGCCGTCGTGATCGACGCGAGCCAGGCAGCGCGGCACGAGCGCGCCGATGCGGACGAGCAGTGGAACCGCACTGTGGAACTCAAGTTGATTCCTCATCCGAGACTCAAGCACAAGGGCGCGGTCGAAGCCGACTACGGAATGAGGGCGGGGGCGCTTGTGGTCAAGTGCCGGGCTGCGCTGGCGGGTTACGCGCTGCGTCGATGGAGCGTGGATTGCTCCCAAGGCCATCGCTTGAACGAGGCTGAATACCAATTGGCACTTGTGAATCACCGCGTGCTGGCATCGATCGATAGTTCGGCCCTGGCGCCGGGATGGGGGGCCGACGTTGAATAACGCCCGGCGAAAAACAGCGCGCGGTGTCTTTGGCGCTCGTTCCCAAACGCCGCCCGAACGTTTCCTCACTGATATCCGACAGCCGATTCGGAAATCCCTACTTGTTGCCTATGCCCGGGACACTCTCACCTATGAAACTCTTGGTAGCACTTGTCCTGACGATCGCATGTATCAGTGCCTGGGCCGACACGATTACCGGGAGGGTTGTCGGGGTGACTGACGGTGACACTATCAGGGTTTTGGATGCGGAGCATGTCCAGTACAAGGTGCGACTGGCGGGTATCGATGCGCCGGAAAGCAAACAGCCGTACGGAGCGCGCTCGAAGAAGAATCTCTCGGATCTGATCTTTGGAAAAACGGTGACCGTTGAATTCGCCAAACATGATCGGTATGGCCGGGTTGTCGGGAAGGTGCTACTCGAGAACGTCGATATGGACCTCGGACAGATCGAGGTAGGTCTTGCTTGGCACTACAAGCAATACGCGAAGGAACAGTCGCTAGAGGATCGTCAGCGTTATAGCGAGGCGGAGGATCGCGCCCGGGCCGGACGGCTAGGGCTGTGGCTAGACCCGCGCCCCATTCCACCGTGGGAGTGGCGTAGAGGAGGATTTGCACGATGACCGCTCAAATTGCAGAAACACTGCACTACGAGGGCCAGCACCTGTCGATGTGTAGCGAACCACTAGGCGATTACTTTGCGCTCGGAGGGGTCAATCCCGGCTTCGAGTCGAACTCCACGGCACTGTGGCGCGGATACGTCGGCACTTGGGAAATCCTGGCTGGACGACTGTATCTCATTGAACTGCACGGAACGCTGGAAGGCGGAGGCGAGGCGTCCGTGGGAACGTTATTCCCCGATTTCCCGGATCGTGTCTTCGCACACTGGTACTCAGGGACGATCAGAGTCCCCCAGGGAAAGATGCTCGAGTATGTTCACATGGGCTACGCAAGCACATACGAGCGGGACCTGTTCCTGGAGATCGAGAAGGGGGTCGTAACAGACACAAGGGTCCGCCAGAACGGCGTAGCCGAGTCCGCCGATGCACCGGAGGGATATGGGATTGGTGCGATGACTACATTCCCGCCTCGCAGGAAAGATCCGGAGGACGCATCTTGATCTATCTGGCTTGGTACCTGGCCGTCGGTGTCGTCATCCTCGCAGTGGTTTTTATATCGCACCGAGTCACCACGAAGGATGAGTCGCAGTCATTGAAGGGTCTCCTAGATGCCGTCAACCCTGAACGCAAAACACTTCGGTACCGGATCCTGAACAACGTCGTTGTGCCTGTATTGGCTGGCGTGGCGGTGGTCGCTGTATGGCCAGTCGTCATAGTCATGAAAATCAAGGAAATGTTCTTCAGGAGCGCCGAAACGTCGGTCGAAGACGAAAAAGCGTTCGCTGTCGCTCGGGGCGATCTGCTGGAGCGGATGGCCATCCGTGACATCGAGGGGCGTGAAGGAGTGGTCGATCCGATGGGGGCGGTTCCCGACCTGCCGTTCGGTCATCTGAATGCAGCATGGATGAAATTCCTGACCGGAGTTGGGCCAGAGGACGCCATCTGGTCGTTCTCTACGAACTGGACTAACACTTGGGGTCGCAAAGAGGTAAGGGCCGGATACGTTGTCGTTCATGGCGACTCCATTGGTCCGCACTTTCTTACGGTGTGGAAAACGCTGGGTGGCAGCTAGCGTGGCACAAGATTGGCGGTATGAGCGTTGCTCATTCGCGACAGCCCTGATTGGAGCGTCCGCTTCGCTCCTGTTGTGGCGAAAGCGCGAATGGTTTCGCATCGGGGCGGGGATGGCATCACATGAGTGACTTCAAAAAGCAGTTGGCTCCAATTCGGTCGTCGGTACCGAAAGTAAAGGCATTGGATACGCCAGCTGCAGTGCCATCTCTAGCTTTCTCCAAGGAGCCTTCGAGTGTTTTCGGCCCTTGGATAGCAATCAATAGCGATCGCTCTGAAAGGTCTGCTGACACCTATGGGCTCGCAGGAGGAAAGCCTGTCCCAGCATCAAGACTGACACTGGGATTTGACACTTCTTTTGCCTATTCCGGTTGCGCTTCGGCGGAGACACCCCTTTGAAGTGGAATCTATTTGATCTTGCCAAGAAGCTCTTCGAGCAAGAGCCCTCGCCAAGGGATAGCCAGGCCTCGAAGGCAGTCAAACAGGCGAGTTCGGAGACCACTGCTCGGGTAAGCAATCAGCGCGCTTCACCGAGCGCCCCACGCGCGGAACGTCAATCCGACGCTCTACGTGCGGACCTGCCGCGAACGAAGGAAGCGCCTGCGCCGGGCTCCACGGCCACGGCCCCTTCCCCGGGCATCAGGCGAGCAACTGAGTCACCGACTGGGCAATCGGTCGGAAACGTCTTCTTCGACTTCGCGAAGAACGCGGAAGATACCGTCGACCCTCAAGGCAAGACTTACTGGGGCCTTCGGCGGCAGCTAGTCGTCCTGAGACGCAAATACCCCGACACACTCTTTCCAGGAGTTAGTGACCAGGAGATTCTCGCTGCGTTTCAGGACGCCTTGTTCCCAAACGGAATGCCTCAGACATATCTCATCTCCAATATTAGCTTGCGAGAAGGCCAGCCGTACTTGGCGGTCCGCCCGAGAATCACTGGGCCACGCCTTGAGAAATTCTTGCCACGGGGCGTCACACTCGCCATTCGCGGGCGCCTTTGGGACAACCAGAGAGATCCTAACAACCCGGTCTTCCAAGTTCAGAACGTTCTTGACCTCTCTGAATCAGACCCGCGTCTGTTTGAGCGCGAAATCACCGCTTTTGTCGTAAGTCAGTCCGAATTGATTTACCCAGCGAACAAGCGTCAGCGCAACCAACTGACCAAGGAGTTTGTGGAGTCGCTGCCGCCGATATCGATTCGGACAAGAGAGAGGTTACTTGACTGGCGTAACTATCTTGACTGGCGCGAAAGACTGATCAAGGCCAACAGGATCGGCCTCCGCTTTGCGGGAGCCGAGTTCATCCGAGAGGGGCAATTTCGGTTTTTGGTTGTCGCCGAATCTAGGGAGTCCTTTGACAGGCTGCGGCGGATATTCAGGAGTAACGACCTTAGAGCATACGGCCTGCAGTGTTCCAAGCACCCCTGGATTTTCGACTATGACGAAGATTTTCGGGAAAGGGTAGTCGAGGTAGGTGATTTTCTGCGATTCGAAGAATCAGCGCCGCAGCCAGGCGTCGCCCTAGAAGGGATTCCCTGGGACAAGCCGTTCTTCGCTCACGTGTACTTCCGCCTTTCTGACGATCACCAGAATGAATTGGAGTCACTCAGCGCCTACGGTTCAGGCGAAGACGTCTCAAGGCATTTCCAGGGGTTACTCCCAACTGACGGATTCCTGGCGCTGTCGTCGGTCGGTGACATGTCTCTTGTTCGCCGACAAAAAAAGGAACTGGATCTCCTTCAAGAGCAGTCTGGATATGCCCCTTTTCTTTCTTCATATCTCTTTGACATTGGCGAAGCCAACATACCCGCAACCCCTGAAGAGATCCCCGATGCACTTTGGTCCCGCACCGACCTGAATGACGACCAGAAACTTGCCATTAGAAAGATGGTCAGCGCCCCTGATCTCGCAATGGTCCAAGGGCCGCCTGGAACGGGCAAGACCACCATGATCGCCGAGGCGTCATGGCAATTCGTCAGAAAGCACAAGAAGGTCTTGCTGGTCTCGCAAGCCAATCTCGCCGTTGACAATGCCTTGGAGCGACTTCCGCAATCTCCCGCGATCCGCGCGATTCGCTTGGGCAGGAAGGGGGACCGGGAAAACCCGTTCAGTCGAGAGCGCGCCCTTACGACGTATTACCGCTCGATTGCTGAATCGTGCCGGAGTCGAACACTAGATATTTGGGACCATACGGATACTCGACTCCGTGAACTTCGGCAGTGGCTGTCTTCCGCGGACCTGATCGCGGGAGACATCGATCGTTTGCGGCAGCAAGAGTCCACCATTGACGATGAGTTGCGGGGGTACCGCGAACAATTGCAATTGGAAACTGCGCGCGATGATCAGGCAAAAGAGCTCACAACCCTTAGAAACGGGGCTACGGCGTTTCTAGAGGTAATGGACCACCAAGGACCTTCTCCTGTCGTGGTTCCGGAACAGATTCTCGAGATCTTTTATACCCACGTTGTCTCCCCGTTGCGGGAACTCGTCCCTCTTGGAATTCGCATCAATCGCGTATGGCCAAGCTTTGAATACGGATCTTTGTCCGAGAAGTCCGCCTTCGCGACCGAAATCATGCGGGTTTGGCGCGACATATGCGAGGCCCTCCCACAAATCAAGGGCGACGCAGAACGACTAGCCGCATCGGAAAGCGAACTCGTCATCTCCCCAGAGGATAGCGTCGAACTGTCCGATCTGGAGCGCCGTTTGAAGAAGGCCGTCGAAGCACTTGCCGACGATGGAAGTTTGCTCACCGAAGTGCAGACCCTCCAGAAGCAGATCCGCGAAATCAAGCGCAGGGGGTCCGGACTCGATCGAGCGTTGTACGAACGCGTCTTCAATGTAAATGAAGGTGATAAGCCTGCGCACAGAACATTTACCGATCCACTAGTGACTCGAAGCGACGTCGTCGCCGGACTCAAGAAGTCCATCGAGGCACTACTTGAAGTCACAAACCAGGTCACGCGTGGCATGGAACAGACCCGCGCCAGTGTTCGCTCCTATCTGGCGCTCAACCCGTTAGGGGAGGCCGACCAAGCATTGATGCGACGCATGGAGGGACAGGCCCGGGACGCCGGCGCTCGCAGGGACGAAACTAGCCGTCTGCGACAGGATAAGGAGCTTCGGCTGCGCCAACTCATCTCGGAGCGGACGAGTGAAGACGGTCTACAGGGGGCGTGGGCTCCAGATCAGTATTCAGGTCTGCGCCGCCTCGTATCCGACTACGTTGATTCGATCGCCGCTAAGTCCGACGAAACGCGGGCACTGAGGCAAGACTGGGAGCAGATTCTTCGGGACTGGGTCAAGGATCTGGTGCGACCGGAGACATGTGTAGCCGACCAAAGCAATTTCATGGATACCTACCTTGGCTCATGCAATGTTGTCGGCGTCACGTGCACGGAAAACCGCAGGACTCTTGAAGATGCCGGGCACTCGAGATTCGACGTAGTCATCGTGGATGAGGTCAGTAAAGCGACCCCTCCCGAGATCATCATGCCGATGATGTTGGGACGAACGGCGATTCTTGTAGGCGATCACCGCCAGCTTCCCCCGCTGTTCAAGGAGCAAGAGGGCTCCTGGGAGGAGGCCTTGGCAGAGAAAGAGGAGGCCCCCGAGACCGACAAGGACGCAGATCCAGGAAGCGAATTGACGGAGGAGAACTTTGAGCGCTTTCGCAAAATGGTTACGTCCTCGTTGTTCAAGGAGCATTTCGAGAACGCACCAACGGAACTGAAGTCGTTCTTGTTCACGCAGTACCGGATGCACCCGCAAATCATGCAGGTCGTTAACCAGTTCTACGAGAATCGACTTGTCTGTGGCTTGCCCGATCCAGATGGCAAGTCTCTGGGATCGGATCCGCGCGGCCATCGACTACACCGCATGACATTGTCTGGAGTGCAGGGAGTGCCTTATGTCACTCCCGAGCAGCACGCAATTTGGATCGACTCAGGGCATGATCCAGAACGCAAGCGGCACTACGAACGCCGCGATGGACATTCGAGCAAGGCCAATGACCTAGAGGCCGCGTTGATAGCCAAGACGCTTCTGGACATCGAACTCGCTTGTCGTCAGCAGGGCTACGGCACAGCCGGCAAGAAACCGAAATCAGTTGGCGTTGTTACCTTCTATGGCAGGCAGATCAAGGTCATTCGTGAAGCCGTAAAGCGCGCTCGGGCGCAAACGGGCATCGAGCTTACTGCGACTCGCGTGGACATCAACACGGTTGATCGCTATCAAGGTCAGGAACGGCCAATCATTATCGTAAGCATGGTCCGCAATCCCCCATGGAAGCTGTCGGCTCGCGCGAATACGGCGCAATTCGAACGCATCAACGTAGCCTTCTCACGCGCCCAAGAACTTCTCGTGGTCGTGGGCGCAAGGGACGTCTTTTGCAGCTATCCAGTGCAATTGCCGTTCCTGGACCGCCCGGGCAGCAGAAGTGTCGAGGTTTATCGCGGTATCGTCGAGGAGATTCAGCGATTTGGAGGCGTTTTTCAATCCGAGCAGATTCTGACGCAGAACGAGTACCACAAGTTCGCCGCTAACCAGGATAGCCGAGGGCAGAGGAGGTAACAAATGCACTTGGCAGACGTCCGACTCGGACTTCCAATCCTGCGGCTCCAGGTTCGAATTCACCATTCGACGCCAAGGCGTCCCACGGCTTTTGAGCGTGTGTTGCTGAAGCTTTGCGATCGCCTTGGCAGCAACGTGGCGTACAACAACATTGCTCTTGACCGATTGTTCAGTGACTTTCTCGGAGTGACTGACCCGATCCCACTTGTGGAGCCGATATTGCACGAGTTGGTCCGGATCTCCGTCCTACGGTCCAGCGCAACGGAACTCCTCGTGGACCGCCTGTCGCTGCGGGATATCGAGGTCACCGAGCGCGGCCGACAGCTGCTTGCCGATGACCAACTCCCCTCGCACCCGCAGTCCAACGATGAGGTGTACTACTACGATCCCATAGGAAACCGACTGCTTTCCCCCCTAGAGGCCACGTTGGCCCGCGAGGTCCCCCCTCAGGCGCCTCTTGACGCGGAGGCCTTCCGCGATCTGCTACCAGAAGAGCTGATTCGAGCTCATGTGGCTCGCGGTGGTTCTCCGTGGTGGAGCAGTTCAAGTCGTATTGATCGAATTGAAAGGGCTTCAGCCACATCAGTTCTCTGGAGGGAGGCAACTGCAGGCATTCAGTGCAGCGATGGTGAGATCCAGATTCAGACCAAGGATCCAGCGCAAGCGGAATATATCCGCGGACTGCCTTCGGCTGAGATTTACAAGCGTGTCCTGGCCACTTCGATCCTTCAGTCTGGCACGGAAGCCGACGAGTGGAGGTCGTTGCCTGCCGTTGACCTCGCAACCGTTCCTACGGATCAAACAGGCTGGCTACCAATACAGCAGGCTTTGGAGAGGGTCCCTGCTGGGGCCGCCGTGTGCATACTGAATCAATCGGCACCGTTCATAACGATGCCCGATCACGTCGCTCCCAGGCAGGTCATCATCGGCTTCGATGCGACTGCGGCCCATCGAGAGCCAGAGCTGACGTGGAACGATACCGGTGATGGATGCCTAGTTCGCTTCGGAGCACCATTTCCGCTGCCAGCTGTTGCGTTGGCATCGACTTCCCAGATCGTATCGCTATATCGGGCAAGCGTTAAGGTCGGACGTGATCCCTACGATCTTCCGCTGGCAAGGATCGATACCGGGGACCAGCCCAACTCGAATGTGTTGTCCGTGCTCAACGCAGTGGCAACCACGCTTCGGCGAGCCAACGAGGATGATGGGGTTGCGCTCGCGTCTCTTTGGATGCCCGCGGCGGAGTATTGGTCGGTATATGTAAAGGGCAGCCTCGCTTCCTCCGGTGACTTGGGCCCTGTCCTGGACCGCATGAGACACATGCGGCAGAGAGTCGCCAGCCTAACTGGTAAGGACGTGGACGAGGAATGGGAAGCGGCTGCAGCACGGATCATTGGTGATGATCTGAGCAAGAGGGGCCGGTTGGACTTGGATCAATTGAGCGCCCTCATGAAGGCCATTGAAGGCTGCACGATTACCGCACCAGCAGTCGTTGCCAACCTTATTGAGGATGTCGTTGCTTGTTCCCCGATACCAAAGGACCTCAAAGAGTATGCCGAAACAGCGAGCGCTGTTCATCGGGGCGGGCCGGCGTGGCGCATCCCATTCCCGTCGCCATTACATAGTCCTCAGCTTGTTCGAGACGCCATCGATGCGTTTGGCAATGGCGAGCTGCTAAGGACGCTTGGCAACGACAACAGGTTCGACGACGTTCTTCAGCAGTTGCACACGGCCTATAAGGAACTAAGTGACGCCTTCGGTGGCCCCGGGCTGAAAGGGCTTGGTTCCGAGGACGACTATTTGGCTGCAATCAAATCCAAAGATGCAGGGGCCATAGACGAACTGGCGGTTAAGTGTGGCGACAGGTATCGGGATCTGTGTCTTCTCCTGCAAGACTTTGAGACTGACGTGAAGAATTCCGCGTTGGGAAAAGCCATGGCGCAGGTCGAATCGCTGAATGCCGTATTGCGAAAGCTGGTAGGGGCCTTGAACAAGCGCTTCCGCGCCGTGTATGTCGTCGACACCTCTGCTTTGGTTGAGGAACCAGAGTTGCTCCGGAAGTTTGGCGACGATGAGCTTGTCGTTGTCTCCAAGCGCGTGATTGAAGAACTCGCTGACAAGAAACGGGATGAGTCGCTACGTCCGGCGGTAGCCCATGCGACACGGCTACTCCGTGAGATCCCGACTGTTCGAATCGAGTTCTGCGACGGCGATCTATCTTTATTGTCACCCGATTACCGCAACAAGGGCGACAACTTCATACTTTCTGTTGCGGTGAAGTTCAAGAAGCATCGACCGATACTGCTCACGAACGACAACCTATTGGCATTGAAGGCGAAAGCGGAGGGGATCTCGACCATGGACTCTAAGGGCTTCTCTCAGCGGGTTCGACCTCGGGACAGTACCCCGTCCGCCACAAGACCTCCCCAACATCCAAGGGGTAGGGGAGCTGGTGGTGACAGATCGAAGCCCTCGCGGAGGCAGTGATGAGTAGAGCCGTTAACTACGACTGGAAGCTAAGACAAGAGGCGCGTCGTCGCGAATACCTTGCGCGCATCAGCAATAACGCCAATAGGTTCATTGCGAAGTATCGGTCATTGCTGAACGATCTCTCGCGGCAGGGCTTGGATCAATACATCACATCCGAGTTCTCTCAGGCACAGCGCAAACTGGCGATGGCCGAATCGGCGTTGAGTGGTGATCCGGAGCGTGCGCGTGATCTTTCAGTCGAACTGGGGCTTGAGATAAGCGGCCTGCCGGCGCTTGCTCGCGCTACAAAGAATGAGGTCATTGCGCGCGAAAGGCAACGCCAGGAGGAGCTCGCGTTGATGCGAGAGCGTGCCAGCGTGGAGTTTTCGCAACTGCTGCAGGCCGCATTGACAGAGATATCGGATCCTATCGAACGGGACTATGCGTTCGATGAATTGAAGCAGTTACAGACCGAGTACGCCGGCCGCATGGTTCAGCCCGACGAGATCGCCCAGTTAGAGGTGGCGATTCGACAGCGGTTGCAGAAAATACAAGGGGCTGCTGCAAACAAAGCGCAGGAGTGGAAGGACCGCAAGACGCGCGAAGCAATGAATGAGACCGCGAAAACGCTGATCGATATGCACCGCGATGAGGCGACTCAGGAGCGGGATCGCAATCCCAAGGCGATAGAGGGTTTGCTGACAAGGCTCGATGAGATGCGGACTCAGCTTTCGAAGCCGGGTTGGACGATAGATCAAGTGAAGACCCAGCTCTCCGAGATCACGGCACAAACAGACACCGCGGTTGTTGACGAGAACTGTCGCCGAACCACTGTGCGCTCTGTGCTCGAAGCTCTGGGCAAAGCGGGGTTTGTTACGGCGGCGCCGCAGCGACAAGTTGGTGACTCCGATGAGGTGATCATCACTGCCAGGAAGCCCTCAGGCAACGAAGCGACCTTCCGGATCACCGTGGATGGCGGCTTGAGCTACAAGTTCGAGCACTATGAGGGCAACGAGTGCAAGAACGACATCGACAAGGTGTTGCCGCTGCTACAAGAGGTCTACGGTATTGAACTATCGAACGAGCGAGTTCTGTGGCAAAACCCAGATCGCATCAGCCGGTCAGCGAGGCCGATTGATGTCTTAGGCCAGGAGAAAAAGCATGGCAAGTAATACCGAGAACTCCTGGCTAGGAAATCTAGAGCGGCAAGCCGGAATTCGGCGCATCTTGCTGATTCATGGGGACGTGTTCGACGTCCGGTTTTCTCAAGACACGCAGGACTACTGCTCCGCCGTCGACTTGGTGGTTAGAGTCTTGAAACGCCGGGGATTTGATCAAGTCGTCTTATGGGATCGCTTCGCCGGTGCAGACATTACGGTTAAACCGGCCTGGGATGCCCTCGTCAGGGAGGCAACATTAGGCCCGGCAGCCCAGACGACCGGTTCGTCCGACTACGACGTGGGGCCGGCAGGACCAACAGCACCTGCCATGACGTCAGGCGCTGCTCCTCCCAGCGTCGATGATTTCCTTGCGGTAGTGCATTTTCACATGCTCCACCCCAAGCGACAACGATATGCATTCGTCTTGGACTGGTCGCAATATCTGTTTGGCAATGCGAACGCCCTTAGTGAGCAGGAGCGACAGTGGCTCTTGGTACTTTCAAGAGCAATAAGAAATGCACCGCTAAGCGTCGCTGATGGGGAAAGTCTGTCTCGACCAGAGAATATTGTGGTCCTGCTGTGCAACAAGATAGGCGCCATCCCCCCCGCTCTTTATCAGGGCAACCCGTCTGCGCAAGAAATCTTGATTCCCCCGGCTGGGAGACTGGAACGAGAGGGGTTCTTGCTCCGATCAGTCGACAAGTGGAACTTGCGCGTCGTACCACGGCCCGGTGAGATCGCCTTCTCGGACTTCGTCGATTCGACCGAAGGCATGTCGATCAGGGATCTTCAGCAGCTCGTGAAACTGTCTCGGCAGGTGAGCGAAGAGTCGCCAACCTTCGAGCGACTGATCAATTTATACAAATACGGTGAGCAGAAGAGCCCTTGGGAGGACCTAAGTCGCGCGAAACTCAGGACCATAAGCGAGCAGCTTACGACCCGAGTCAAGGGGCAGAGCGAAGCGATTGACAAGGTCGCGAGCGTGATTGTGCGGGCCTACACCGGGTTGTCCGGGCTTCAGCACTCGAAGAAGCAGAAGATGCCCAAGGGAATGTTGTTCTTCGTTGGCCCAACGGGTGTCGGGAAGACCGAGCTCGCAAAAGCTCTTGCCCAGTTCTTGTTCGGTGACGAGGACGCGTGCATCCGCTTCGACATGTCTGAGTTCAATCACGAACACAGCGATCAACGCCTCGTTGGGGCGCCTCCTGGGTACGTCGGCTTTGAGGAAGGCGGACAACTAACGAACGCCGTCAAGAAGCGGCCGTTCTCTGTGCTTCTGTTCGACGAGATCGAAAAGGCTCACGTTCGAATTCTCGACAAGTTTCTCCAGATTCTCGAAGACGGACGTTTGACTGATGGCAAAGGCGAGACCGTCTACTTCTCCGAGACGGTAATCATCTTCACATCCAATATCGGGGCTTCCGAAGTCAAGTTGGATCACGACGCCGCTGCGGTGAAGGCGCAGTTTCTAGCAAAAGTGAGAGAGCATTTCGTCACGGTCGCCATGCGGCCCGAATTGCTCAATCGAATTGGCGACAACATTGTGCCATTCAACTTCATTACGGGGGATGACTTCTTGGTGGCCATTGCACGAGCCAAATTGCAGCCGCTTCGAGAGCGACTGAAGGAAAAGTACAGGATTACGGAACTGAAGTTCAATGACGAAGAAAAAGCGCTAAAGGCACTGGCGAGCAGTGTCGATCGTCAGATGGGTGGGCGGGGCGTGCTCAACGAAATGGTCAAGCGCCTAATTGATCCACTGGCGGCCTTTCTCTTCGACGAGGAAGAAGACTCTTCTTACTATGCCGGACGAACGGTGGTCGTTCACCAGGCGGGTGACAAGGCCGATTACGCCTTTACATTGGAGTGAGATGGCGCTGCTAAACGTCGCGGAATGCATCACTTGTACGGCTGTCGAAGGGCCGGGGAACCGCTTTGCGCTATGGGTTCAGGGGTGCGTGATCCGGTGTCGAGGGTGCTGCAATCCCCACTTTCTTGACCTGACGCCAAGAAGGCTAATCGATTCATCCGAGGTGGCTAGCCTAATCGCGAAGGCGCGTCTCGATCACGGAATTGAAGGGGTCACTTTTCTGGGTGGCGAGCCTATGTTGCAGGCACGCGGCCTATCGGACGTGGCGAAGGCTGCGCAGAGGCTAGGTCTATCGGTCATGGTTTTCACCGGTTATCGCATAGAAGAACTCGATGGCATGCGCTTGCCTGGGGTACCGGAACTTCTCGCGATGACAGACTTACTGGTTGATGGCCCTTATGTTGCAGAGATGCCTGAGTCCAGCCGGAATTGGATCGGTTCGAGTAACCAGCGATTCCATTATCTAACTGAGCGATATGAGCCAAGTATCGAAACGGACCCGGCTTTTGGTCGCGGAATTGAACTGCGAGTCCAGAAGGATGCAACGATAAAGCTAAACGGATGGCCAGTGGATATTACGCGGCGTAAGACATTCAGTGTGAGTTAGAAGCAGCTTGGCTGTAGGTCAGATGCCCTTGCCAGGAAAGGTCGGACCGCTCGGAATTGCATCGGCCCGAATCATGCACCACGGATTATTTTTGCAGTTGAGGCAATTGGATGCAGATTACCTTCGGGCTACTGTTGGATGGCGAGCGCGGCTGGCGCCCGGCGAATCGGCTGGGAGAGCCGATTCTTGGCCCGTTGGGTTTGCTGAACCTGCTGGAGACGCGGCTCGGCTTGCTGCGCGCGGAATGCGCGCACGCGCAGCGAGTGACGCAGTACCGGGAATGTCTCAAGCGCTGCGACACACCCGATCGTTTCTACCATGCCTCGTTCGGGATCGATCCGATAGGAGTGTCCGCTTCGCTTCTGTCGTGGCGCGACGCCTGGTATCTGCACGGCTGGAACGGCGAGGCGCCGTCCGGCGCAGGCGTCCGGATTGCCGACATAGCAGCCGTTGAGACCGCCGCCCGCAGTCTTCTCGTTCCGTCGATCGGCGAGCGATTGGTTCGCGTGGCCGAGTTCCTCTCTCGACAGCAATCCAAGATCGAAAGCGTCGAGCTTGTCGACCCGATAGAAGCGTTTCCCAAGCGCTGGAGAGAAGTGCTCGCGAAGTTACCGGTTCGATCGGTCCGCAGTTTCGCGCCCGCGGCGGACGCGAATACGGTGCTGGGCAAGCTCCAGATCGCATTGAAGTCCGCGCACGAAGGAAAGAAGCCCAACGGCAAGATCGCGTGGTCGGACGACGGCAGTCTGCGCGTCGTGCGCGGGGAAACGGGGCTCGTCGCGGCGCGTTGGGTCGCCCAGGCTTTCGCGTCGCGGGAGACGGAGGTTGCGATTGTCGCCGAGCAGGACCGCTCGTTGCTCGACGCCACGCTCGACGCGGTCGACATCGCGCGGCAGGGATTACAGGATTCGAGCCCACTGGTACCCGCGCTTCAGGTCCTGCCGCTTGCGCTCGCCACGGTTTGGGAACCGCTCGACGTCTATGCGCTCCTTCAGTTTCTCTCGCATCCGATAGGCCCGGTCCCAGGCTACGCCCGCAGGCGACTGGCCGAGGTGATCGCGGAACGTCCCGGAATCGGTGGCCCGCGTTGGAGGGAAGCCATCGCCGAGATCGAAGCGCGTTACCCGGATCGGGCTGCGGATTTTCGCAAGGCTTTGTCGTTCTGGGTCGAGCATTCCCGGCACAACCACGCGCAGGGTGCGCCGGTTGCGGTGCTGCTAGAAAGAGCCCGCGGGGTTCGCGACTATTTCTCCGGCAGGCTTGCCGATAAGGACCCCATTCGCAGCGCGGCGAGCGCGACGGGATTCGCACAGGCAAGCGCGGTGGCTGCGGCGCTCGATGCACTGGCCGCCCAAGGGGAGTCTTCGATCACACCGGCGGAGCTGGAGGCGCTGATATTTCAGTGCACGGCGCGCGGCGCGCCGAACTTCGCAATGCACGCCCAAGTCGGGTGCGTGCCGGCGGCTTCCGACCCCGGGGCGTTGGTCGAGCCCTTCGATCGGGTGGTCTGGTGGCAGATGGGAGCGCCGTCGCTGCCCGGGCACTATCCCTGGAGCCGAAGCGAGATGGAATCGCTCGCGCGCGCCGGCGCGGAACTCCCGCCGCTCGGCGATCTGCTGGCGCGTCGAGGAGAGGACTGGCTTCGCCCCATTCTGAACGCGAGAAAGCAGCTTGTGCTCGTCCTTCCCCCTGCGGGCGAAGAGATGCACCCGCTCTGGCAGGAAATCCAATGGTTCGTCGATGGCGTTCGGCCGGAGCCCCTGGAAGACCTGGTGACCGGTCGCGCCGGCAAACAACTACCGAAAGTTGCTCACGCTCATCTCCCGCAACGCAGCCGATGGTGGAGCGTGCCACCCGAGGTCAAGATATCGCTTCGCCCGCAGGAATCCTATTCCAGCCTCAACGCTTTCCTGAATGCCCCCTATCAGTGGGTTCTGAAGTACAAGGCGCGGCTCAGCCCGTCCAACCTACTGGCGGTGGCCGACGAGAACCTGCTCTACGGCAATCTCGCCCACAGGCTGATCGATCGGTTCTTTCGCGCCGACGGCGCGCAGGCACTGGGGGGCGATGCCTTGAAGGCCTGGTTCTCGCGCGAGTTCGCGACCGTCGTGGCAGAGGAGGGCGCGGTACTGTTGATGCCCGGCCGGCGCTCGGATTACGAACGGCTGCGCTCCGCGCTGGAGCGCGCAATCGGAGAGATCCAGCGGCAGTTCGGGGCGGCGGGGATCGACGCGGTGGAGTCGGAGCGCGATCTCGCCGGCACGTTCCCGGGCGGCGCCCTCGAAGGGCAGGCGGACCTGGTCGTGCGCAACAAATCGGGCGAGCGGGCCATCGTCGACATGAAATGGTCTGGCGCCAACTACTACCAGGACCGGCTCGCGAAGAATCGGCATCTGCAGCTGGCCGTCTATGCCGAGATACTTCGGCAGGAAACAGGGGTCTGGCCCCAGGTTTCCTACTTCATCCTCAAGGCGTCTCAGCTCCTTGCGCCGGACAAGGCGTTCTTTCCGGAGGCCCGGCCGGTTCAATCCGGAGCAACGGGATCCACACCGCTCCTTTGGGAGCAGTTCATCGCCGCCTGGAGATGGCGCCGGTCCCAGATCGATGTGGGAATGATCGAGGTCGCCATAGAGGGCATTGAACCGACCCCGGAATCGGCGGGGCCGCCAGACGCGCTCGTACCGGAAGCGTTGCCGGAGGCCTACAACGATTACCGCTGGCTTGCCGGCTGGGAGGACTGACGGATGGCCGGCACGCTCAGGTTCGTCAGCGCAGGTGCGGGAAGCGGCAAGACCTACCGCCTCACGCAGATCCTCCACGAAAAGCTCAGCTCGGGGCAGGCTGCGCCCGGAGGAGTGATCGCCACCACCTTCACTCGCAAGGCGGCCACGGAGCTTCGCGAACGGGTCCGCACGGCGCTCCTGGAGAAAGGCGAGTTCGCCCTTGCCAATGCGATGGGGCAGGCGCGCATCGGCACGGTGAACAGCGTGTGCGGGGGCTTCCTCGAGCGCTTCGCATTCGAAGCCGGGCTGGCCCCGGAGCAACGCGTGCTGGAGGAAGCTCAGTCGGGCGCTCTCGTGCGAGAGGCGATCGATGCGGTTTCCGACAGCGCCACGGTGCAGGACATCGTCGAGCTCGCGCGGCGATTGGGCATCGAGAGCTGGGAAGACGCGCTCAAGTCGCTCATAGACCAGGCGCGGGCGAACGACATCGCGCCCGCGCGCCTTGCCACGTTCGGCGGGCGCAACGCGACGGACCTCCTTGCACACTTTCCCGCGCCGAGCGCCGATGACCTCGACGCGTCGCTCGCAAGCGCGATCGAGACCGCCGTTCCGGAGATCGAGAAGCGCGCGACCGGCAAGAAGAACACGGCCGACTACATCGCGCTTGCTCGCGAATCTTTGCGCCTTGTTCGCGGCGGCACCGCGGCGTGGGCCGACTGGGTAAGACTCTCCAAGGGCGCGCCGGAGGCGGGGCTCAAGACAATTGCGCAACCCGTAACGGACACCGCGAGCCGTTATGTCGCGCACCCGCGGCTGCGGCAAGACATCGAGCGGTACCTCGCGGCGGTTTTCACGCTCGGCGCAAAGGCGCTCGACGCCTACGCACAGCGAAAGCGCGAGCTGGGCGTCATCGACTTCGTGGACCAGGAGCACCTCTTCCTCGGGCTTCTGGACAAGCCGACGGTCGTCGAGGCGCTGTCGGAGGAGCTCGACCTGCTTCTCGTGGACGAGTTCCAGGACACCAGCCCCATTCAACTGGAACTCTTCGTGCGGCTGTCCCGGATCGCCCGCGAAACGGTCTGGGTCGGCGACGTCAAGCAGGCGATCTACGGGTTCCGGGGCAGCGACGCCGAACTGATGAAGGCCGTCCTCGGAAAACTTCCGACTCTCGGGGGCTCCAAGGAGGTTCTCGCGCAATCGCGCCGGTCTCGGCCGAACCTGGTGCGTCTGGTCAATGGCGCCTTCGGCGACGTGTTCGCGCCCGGTCTCTCGCGCGCGGAGGTGGAACTCGCAGCCGTTCGCAAGGAGCTCGTTCCCGACGCGGCCCTCGCCAACTGGACTCTTAACGGCAAGAACATCTCGGAACGCGCCGCGGCACTCGCCGAGGGCATCAAGGCGCTAATTGCCTCCGGCTATCGCATCGTCGACCCCGCAAGCGGAAAGCCGCGACCCGCGCACTACGGCGACATCGCGGTGCTCTCCAAGACCAATACGGGCGTGCAGTCTGTGGCGGAGGCCCTTCGGTTCGGTTCGGTGCCATGGGCCACACAACAGTCCGGCTTGCTCTCCACCCCCGAGGCAGTGCTGGCGCTTGCGTGCCTGCGGCGACTGAACGACCCGCGCGACACGCTGGCGAGCGCAGAGATCGTCTCGCTCGCGGACTGCGAGGCCCCGGAGTCCTGGTTGGCGGATCGCTTGCGCTATCTCGAAGGCGGTGGCGACAGCGCCCTCTGGCGGGATGGGGCCGAGGACGGTCACCCGTTGCTTTCGCGAATCGCGAGATTGCGTGAGCAGGCGCCGCTGCTTTCGCCGTACGCGGCGATGGAGCTTGTCGTCGCCCAGTGCGATCTCGCCGGGCGCGTCCTGCGTTGGCGGCGCGACGAACTCGTGGCGCGCGTGCGACTCGCCAACCTGCAGTCCGTGCTGGCGCTTGCAAGGTCCTACGAGGACGCGTGTCTGGCGCGACGCGAGCCGGCCACTGTCTCCGGGCTCATCCTTTGGCTCGGCGAACAGGCGCAAGGCGAACTCGACATGCTCGCGGAGCCGCCGGTCGCTGCGGTCAAGGTCATGACGCATCACGCGGCCAAGGGACTGGAATGGCCGATCGTCATTCTTCTGGATCTGGAGAAGGACATTCAGGATCGGCTCTGGTCGGTCGGCGCTCGGTCCGATTCGAGCCTCGACGTCGCCGCGCCGCTGAAAGACCGCTGGGTCCGCTACTGGCCATGGCCCTTCGGCGCCCAGAAGAAGGTCGATATCGCCGATGTCATCGCCCAGTCGCCGGAGGGGGTACGCTTGCGCGCGGAGGCGATCGACGAGGCCAAGCGCCTCCTGTACGTGAGCATGACGCGGGCACGCGACTGTCTTGTTCTCGCGTTTCCCGCGAAGAAGAGCGCGTGCGAATGGCTGGGATCGCTGAACGCCCACTGGCTTGCGCCGGACGCCGCAAGCGAGGTGATATCCCTGCCGGATGGTTCGAAGATGACCTGCGACTTCCTGTCTTTCGCGGCGCCCGGGGCTATCCCAGCGCTGGCCGAACCGGATTCATCCCTTCGATGGTTTCCCGATCCCGACTCGCGCACGGAGCGATTGCCGGCGACGCTTGTGGCCTCGGCCTCCGTCGCCAGACAGTGCAATGTCACGGACACCGCGTCCGTTGGAGAGCGGATCGCGCTGAAGGCGGGAACCGACATGACGGCACTCGGCAACGCCATTCACGCCTGCATCGCGACGGCGTTCACCGATCCGGATGTGCCGCTGGACGATGCGCGCGCGGCGCGCATTCTCGCCGCCTTCGAACTGGAGGGCGCGATCGATCCCTCTGGACTCGTGCGGCAGATCGGCGCACTGGACCGGTGGATTTCCTCGCGCTGGCCGGATTGCCGCCGCTACGCGGAGATCCCTATCGAATCGGTACTCCCGAACGGGCAGGTCATGCACGGGCGGATCGATCTCCTGCTGGAGACAGGGGAGGGCTGGGTGCTTCTCGACCACAAGGCGAACCCCGCACCGAGAGACAGGTGGGATCAAGTTGCCGTCGAGCACGGTGGGCAGTTGTTCGTCTATGCCGACGCCCTGACGCGCGCCACTGGTCGCTCGGTCACGGAGACCTGGATCGTCCTGCCGGTTGCGGCCGGTGCGGTCCAGATAGCGGCGGGCGTGCCATGACCTACAGCCGAAGCCATGTGCAAGAGCTTGGGTTGGGGTGGCGCGTGCTGCAAGGCCGGGCGCTGTGGAGTCGGATATGAAGCACGACGCAGTGACTTGGCTCGACTTTCGCGCTGACGATCTTTCGCAAGCGCGTGACTTCATTCGATCGCTTCAAGAAGAAGGCGTTATCGACGAGCTTGGATTCCTCGCTCTTCTGGGGCGCTTTTCTGACCTTTTGCATCCGGCGACCACCACGCTGATGCGATCCGCTCGATATTTCTACTTCGTCGCTGGAATCTACAGACTGCTCGAACGCGAAGGCGTCCGTGCGAGCCACGTCGCTCACCTCGCAATGCAGCGACAGGATGAGCTGAAGGACGTTCTCGCCGCCAAGGAAACAGTGGGCGTCATCGGTCGGGAAGCCGGTATTAACCTGAGGCAGTTCCCTTCGCTCATCTACTGGAGCGGACTGCGCAAGCTTGGAATGTTCACATCGAGCCTTTCCGAAGGCGCGTATCAGGAGCAGTTCGACGACATCCGGCGCAGTCGTCGAGGCTATCAGGACGACGACAAGACGGCGCAGGGGCCCGAGGGTGTGCAGTATTGGGCCGCTGATCTTCCGCCGGCAAGATTCCTGGATTCAGAAGGGCAGGTGAAGCCAGGAGAAACATTCAAGCTCACGAAGCCGGAGGCCCAGGATCTGCACAAGCGGTTCACCTCGCAATTTCCCGATTCACTCTTGTCGCACATGCTCGGGCACCGCCTCGTTGGCATTCAGTGGCCGTGGGATTGCCCGAAGCCCTCGCGGCAACTCGCAGTCTGGCTCGGGCACGCCAGAAACATGAGCCTCCTTGTACGAGGCGCAACGCTCCAGTACTACGCTCTCTTGATCGAAGAACAGGACAAACTGGGGATCCGGAAGGCGACGAATGCAGTGCAACCGGTCTTCGAGCAATGGTGGGCTGAGGCCAGAGGCCCTCTGAAGAGCTGGAGCACGAGCGAGTTTGTGACCGTGCCAACTGTGGCATCCGCATTGCGCCCAGGAAATCGAGGCGATAAGTGGTTCATCGATGGCTGGCTTGAGAGATGTGTCGCTGCGTCGACGGCGGAAGCTCTGTTGAGCGACAAGACGGCGAGGGATTTGGTCCGAGAGCGCGAGCGGCGAGTCAAGCCCGCCAAGTCGCGCCTCAAATATGAGAAGCACCTGAAGCAGTGGAAGTCCGCTCGGGTGAGCGAAGGTGTCTACCAGTTTGACTACCGACATAGCATCGGCTCGCGGTTTGTCTCCGAGATCCTCGACGGCATGGAGCGTGGCCAATGAGCGTTCTCGATGTAACTCGCCAGAGAAGCGCCTTTACCGATGCGCTACGCCCACCGCCTGGATATGTGCTGGGCGCGTGCATTGGAACTACGTATAGCCTCGACTTTGAGCTGTTCACTGCAGTGCTCTTGGCCTTTGTTGGGGCCGACGTGGAAGAGCCTCTGAACAATGCTCCGGCAGTCTTGACGACCGTCGCACGGCTGCGGTCTCGCCTCAGGGTCTTCGTCAACGGTGGAAGCCTGCACCCACCAGCGACGACCAATAGGCTCTTCGCCCTCTACGACCGGTTACTGCGGCCGAAGACAATGGAGAGTGGAGCGTTCCATCCGAAGGTGTGGGCGCTGCGCTTCGACCCCGTGGCGCGCCCCGAACGTCACGGCGTCGAGCCCATCTATCGTTTGCTCACGGCAAGCAGAAACGTGACGGATTCTGGTTGTTGGGAACTTGGCGCGCTATTCGAAGGTACGCGGCGAGCCGGCACGCAGAAATTCGGCTCGGAGGTATCTGCCTTCTGCCGGAAAGTGGCGGCCTCCCGCGATCTGCCAAGAGCCCTGTGGAAGTTGATTGAAGAACTCAAGAGCGTCGAGTTCGCTGCGCCTCGGGAGGCTGCAAAAGGCTTGAGATTCGATTGGCAGTGGCCGGCCGACCGAGTGCTGATGAATAGGCTGCCACGGGCTATGTCGCGCGTTCTCCTGATTTCTCCGTTTCTACGCGCGGGTTTTCTCAAGCGGCTGTGCGATCGGACGGACGAGCTGACTCTCGTCAGCACCCAAGACGAGCTCGACCAATTGTCCGACGAGGCTTACGCCCGTTTGGCAGGCGCACGGGTCTTCGTCGTCTCGGCTGATGCCGACGAAGACGTGCCGTCGCTGGATCTTCACGCCAAGCTGCTGGCGTGGGAATCCGAGGGGGAGTCCGAGACCTTAGTTGGCTCTGCCAACGCCACGGGCCCTGGCTGGGGCTGTGGTTCGAACGTCAACTGTGAAGCGATGGTGTCGCTCAGGCCGGGCCTCGGCATCGACGCAGTTGTGAAGGCCTTTGTCTCACCTGCCAAGGACCAGCTGCAACCATGGATCGAGACGTACGAGCGGCAGCCGGACGTCGCCGACCGGGAAAAGGAGATCACCAAGCGCCTGGAGAACTTCAAGCGCCTCCTGCACGCGGACCAGATTCGCGGTGAATACGACTCGACCAAGAAGACTTTGCGGTTGCTCGCGCCGTCCACTGCGGGTGCTCAGGGATGGCCTGCCGGTATGTGCGCCGAGATTATTCCGCTCCTCCAGCGGGATCAGGCGATACGGGCCGACTACCGTCTGGTCTACAGCTCGGGTGCGGTCTTTCCGGGAATTGACCTTGAGGACGTCGCCGCTTTCGCCTACATCGTCATCTCGAATGAACACCACAAGGACATCGAGCTGCCGTTCGTCGTCCAGTTCGAGCTGAACCTCGGCGCCCGGGACGCAGACGACCGGGACAAAGCTGTGAACGCTCGTCTTCTCGAGGGAGTAGATGCTCGCAGCCTGCTTCTGGACGTCCTCGCCGGCCTGCCTGGCGGAACGTCGCGCTCCTCGGGCGACCGGCACCCCGGAGGTGCGCAGGCCGGTGAGCCGCTGCTGAGGCGGGCGACTATCGAGCGAATCCTTGAAGCGTGCACGGCGGATCCTAGCCGGGTTCAAGAGGTCGAAGCCGTTTTGGCCGCTTGCGGCGATGCTGCGAGCATGAGCGCATTCCGCGAGTTCTGGACGGTGTTCCAGGAATCGCTCGCAGAGGAAAGCGCCGGTGTCTAGCGTGAAACTCGCGGAGTTTCAGAGCGCCGCGGTCGAGACAATCTGCGAGCGCTTGACGGACACCGGTGGATCACGGCGATTTCTTCTCGCTGATGAAGTTGGCCTCGGCAAGACTGTTGTTGCGCGCGGCGTGATCGAAGAGCTCATTCGCCGCCGCCGGGGCCGTGAGTTGGTCGTGGTCTATCTCTGTTCGAATTCCGAAATCGCCGACCAGAACCGGACGAAGCTCGCACCCAACGCGCCTCCTTCCCTACGAAGGATTACGCAACTGGCGTGGAGCGCCAGCAACACCGATAACCTTCAGCTTTATTCATTCACACCCGGTACGTCGCTATCCGAGGGCACCGGACTGGCGTGGGAACGGCAGTTGCTGCTCTTCCTGGCCCACCGTGTGCTCCGGCAGGACATTCGTAAAGGGAAATGGCGCGAGTATTTCCGCTGCGGCGCCGGAGAAGAGCGCTGGAAGGAGGCCACGCGGTTCCGCGTTCTAAGACTCGAATTCAATCGGAAGCTTCGTTCCGGCCTGCAACAGAGGATCGCCGAGGAATGGAGAAAGCCGATCGAGCTGGATGGTTCGACTCTGGTGTTGTCTGATGTGTTGCGAAGTGAGGTCGATCAATTTCAACCGAGCGATGCGGGAAGCAGGAGGCGCCGTAACCGCATTGTCGGAATTCTTCGCAGTGCTGCCCAGCGTGTCTTGCTCGACGATCTTCAGCCTCAGCTTGTCATACTCGATGAGGTCCAACGATTTAGGGAAGTCATCGAGGAGGCGGGTAGCAAGAAGTCCATCGCGGCGCGTCTTTTCGACAGGCATCCTGGCGTTCTCATTCTTTCCGCGACGCCCTACCGCATGCTGGCCTTGGATCATGAAGGGCAAGGGCACTACGACGAATTTCTGGACACCGTGCGCTTCCTCTTTGCCGATCAAGGGAAACGGGAAGTCGCGCGCCTCCGGGTCGATCTCAAGGCGTTTCGAGAACGGCTCGAGATTGGGGCATTCCTTCAAGGTAACGACCACGAGCTAATGGCGCTGCGGTCTCGTATCGAGAAGCGCCTTCGCAAGGTGATCTGCAGGACCGAGCGGAACGCGTACATTCAAGACCCGACGAAAGGCATTCAGGAGGTACGCCCAACAGGAAATGCGTTTGTCGTACCGCAGAAAGAGGAGGTGGTCGACTACATCCGTCTGCGGAGGTTTCTCCTGGACAAGGTCGACACCTCCCAGCACATTACGGAGTACTGGAAGTCCTGTCCGGCACCATTCACGTTCATGGATGCGCAGTACGCCCCGATGGCGGCGGCGAAGCGCAAGAAGGCCATTGTGCCTTTGGGCGTCGTCGAGCCGCCATCGAAGCTGGGCGGATTGGCACGACGGAACCTGCGGTTCCGGGAGCTGTTTCAGGCGGTGTTTGGCACTCCCGATACGCTGTGGAAGTTCCTGTGGACGCGACCGACCTATACCTACTACCGAGACGAATTCTTCCAGGATGCGGATCCGACGAAGATGCTCATCTTTTCCGGCTGGCGGTTTGTGCCAAAGGCCATCGCCCTGCTGACGAGTCATGAAGCCGAACAACGGATAGCCCCGCGTGGGCGGCTGTGGGACGGCGACGACCGGCCTCCGCTGCGCTTTACCGAAAAAGGCTCGTTTCACATCTTCGATGTCTGTCTACCGTCTCCGGCGCTGGCCCGGCTCATTGATCCTTCAGCCATCGCGAGCGACGACCTCACGGCCAAGGAACTGCTTAGACGAACACGGAAGTCCTTGAAACAGGCGCTCATGGAAGCTGGCGTCGAGGTTGCCGCCACGAGCCGTTCGCCGATATGGCAAGTTGTCGCTCGTCTTGAACAACACTCGGATTCTTCTATACGCGGAGCTCTCAAGAAGAGCATCGCGTACAACGGCGAGGACATCACGGAGCGTTTCGCCGAGCATGTCGACACCTTTGCCGGATGGATGGATGACCAAGGATCGCTGCGAATCTCGGAGGAACGGCTGACGCACCTCGCGCGCATCGCCGCCTTTTCGCCAGCAATCTCCTTGTTACGCGCGTTTTGGACGACCTTCCCGGATAGCAGCGGCGAGGTACATGAGAAGCTCGTTGACTTGTGCTTCGGAGAGCTTCGTAGTTACTTCAACAGGCGAACAGTTCGCGCCATCGTCGAGCGCACGGCGCCGGCGGGACGCGGTTATGCGCGTGCCGCGATTGAGTACTGTGAGCGCGCGCATTTCCAGGCGGTCGCAGACGAATACCTCTACGTCGGCAAGAACGTCCTGCAGCGAAACACGGCCGGAGAAATGGCGGAGCATTTGGCCCGGGTATTCGGTGTAGGCACAGGAAGCCCCAACATCAACCTGACCACGAACACAGGGCGCTTGCGCACGGAGCAGTTGGCCCGCCGGTCGCATTTCGCGCTCGCCTTTGGCGAAGACGTCAAAGCCGACCAAGGGTCACCGCTTGAGCAATCGGGGCCGAGCCGAAAGACCGCCGTGCGCGAGGCCTTCAACTCACCGTTCTGGCCATTCGTGCTCTCCACCACGTCCGTTGGGCAAGAGGGGCTTGATTTTCACCTCTTCTGCCGGGACATCGTCCATTGGAACCTGCCATCGAATCCGGTCGACCTCGAACAGAGAGAGGGCCGAATCAATCGGCGCGACGGGCTGGCGGTTCGTCGCGCTATCGCCAGAGAATGGCCGCTCAAGCAGCTCGCGCAGGCAGCTTCAGAAGCCCATCCCAGCTTCTGGGAGCGTGTGTTCGCTGCGGTCTCCAACGCGCCTGACGTGCAGCGGTACAAACATGGGCTCTATCCTCACTGGGTCTTCGAGCCGAGGGGCGGCCAGGTGGAGCGGATTCGCCGACACCTCTTCTTCTATGCCGACAGCCAGGACGCAAGCCGCTACGAAGAACTCAAGGAGCGACTGGCTCTGTATCGGTTGGTGTTCGGCCAGCCGCGCCAGCAAGATCTTCTCGATCGCATCCACCGAACCGTGCGTGACGAATCTGGCCGTGAAGTGAGCCACGCTGCCCTGACCCGCTACATGATAAACCTCTCGCCCCTCGGTGAGGCCCATGCGCTCGTTAGGGCGGCACTTGAGGCCGAGGAGATCGCGGCGTCCGCTGACAAGCTGCGGCAGCTTTTGCGAGATGTCGAGCAAATCGCGGCCGACCGTGCGGCGGAGCTGCTTTCGGTAGAAAGTGATCTTGACCAGTTGAAAGCCACGGTGCGACGGCACATTGAGACGCCTGGCGACGATCTCCTCCGGCTAACGACTGCTGTTCAGGCGCTGATCTATCTTCGAGACCCTTACGATGCGCTCATGGACCAATACATTAACCTTGGATTGCATGACGATTGCGCAGTGATCCGTTCCGCTGCACGCTCGCTGGTCTCCGATCAAACCGTCAAGTCGACGTCCTGATGCGACGAGCTAGTGCAGACCTCGTCGAAGACTCTGTTGGTGCCGGGCTAAAGCGGTAACGGGCACGCATGGGAGACTTCAAAGAGCAGTTGGCTTCGATTCGGTCGTTGGTGCCGAAAGCGCAGGCATCGGATGCGCCACCCGCAACGCCAGCTCAGTCTGTTCCGAAGGAAAAGAAGGCGCGTGCGGGGGAGGGGACGCCGCATCCACCCCCTGGCGACGCCCTGTTGAGGAAATGCCTCGAACGTCTCCCGCTCCTTGGGCGTATCGAGAATTTTGACGTGAACCGAGGCTTCGGCTTTGTGGCCACGGGTGGCCGGAGCCTCTTCTTTCACGTCTCCGGAAGGCTTCCACCCAGCACCGAAAGAGTTGCTGTCGATCTGAGCAACCGATCCCTTGCCTACGCGGTCGGATCCTCCGAAAAGGATGGGCGTCCATGTGCCGTACAGTGGGCTCTGGCTGATGATGTTGCATGGCCGAACGGCCAAATACCCCAGAGCCAATCCCAACTCGACGACATTCGGGCAAAATGGTTCGAGCAGCAGGACCTCCCGCGCCTTTTAGCGTGCCTGCCTGCCAATTGGTACAAGGGGTTCTTGAAGGACAGCAAACCGTCATCGGATCTCACCGATCCGGTGCTGGAGAGGGCGATATTGGGTGGCTTGCGATCACTGTCTCCAGAAGAATGGCGGGTACGCAAGATTCGTGATGTTCTGCAAGTCGGCCGTTACTCGTTCCTGAGTAAATGGAATTGGATGGCCGATGAGCAAGTCCCCGTGGTTCTTTTGCGAACGTTTTCAGCCGAACAGCTGGTTACCCTCGGGCCACCACGCTACCAATGGCTGACCTCCGTCACGGAGGACTTGAAACCGAAGCTCGTCGAATGGGCGAGCAGGGCATCGTTGGATGCAACGCAGGCACAGAGATGGAAAGCGGAGCTTCGTCGCGACTTTCCATGGGATGCCGATATCGCGTCCTCGCTTCTGGAGTCGACCTGGCAGCCGACAGCGCTTGGCGTCGAGTGGATTCAGAGACTGATCGTTTCGAAGCGGCTCCCGGCCTCGCAAATCGAGAGCCGCTTGAAAGGAAATCCAGACGAGGCGCAAATCTGGATGAACTGTCTGCCAAGCGACACGCAGTTGGAGTTCCTCATTGCCAGGTATCCGTCGGCCACCGAGCTGGCACACCATATTGCGGCCAAGAACGACCCAGGATTGGCGCGATTGGCGCTGCGCTCCTATGCCCTTGCAATCGATATCGAATCGGATGGCGAGAAGGTATGGGAAATCGGAACGGCCACATGGAAGGCGAAGTCCCTGCTGTTGTCTCGTGACGACGCACCCGGCCGATCGCCCGATGCGATCCAGGTCCTCGCCCAGGAGATCGGGCGCTCAAAGGTTGTCGTCGGCCACAACATTCTTGCGTGGGATTGGCCGATCCTGTCGCCCCGGCTTCCAGAGACGGAACACTTGATCTTCTGGGACACATTGCTTGTGGCATTCATGTTGGACCCATGGAAGGCTTCTCATGCTTTGGGCGGATCCCACCGAGCGGATGAAGATGCGCAGCATGCTTTCCGGCTATTTGAATCCCAGATAGAGCGAATCGGCGGAGACATCGGACTCAGGCTGCTATCGGGCGAAATCCAGAGCACCTCGGTGCTGATGAAAGCGCTTGGCGAACTATTGCAGGCGGTGGCGTGGACACCTCCATCGTTCCCAGCGGACCTGGTTACGCATCGAAAGACGTGGAGCGCGTCCCGGACATTGATTGTCCATCAGCACTGGATCGAGCGCTTCGATTGGGTTTCCGGTGTGGACATCGTTTCTGCCGATGATCAAGCTTCATTGAGGGTCGAACAACTAGCCATAGACGAAACGGTTTTGAACGGGGCCACGCAGGCCGGGCTTGATGACGATCCCTTTGCTATCGCATTGACTGTTGTTCTGCGAAAAGCCTCCGCCGGCGATATTGCTGTCCGGCTATCGATGCTGCCGCTGTGGCTGCGGGAAAGGCAGCAGTTGGGCGCCGCGGTTCTTTCGGCGGCGTCTGGCCCGGGAATTCACGGCAATTGGCTCGCCGTCGCGCCCTATCCCAAACGGGCGGCGTGGTATGCGCAGACTCGTTTCGAAGACTTCGTCTTTTTGGATCCCCCGGAGTCATTTTTCTTGGCCGACGCAGGTTGGTCGAGAGCAAGCGAGCTGCCCCGGGTGGCCCAGCCGAACCTGCTACTCGGAGGCGACGCCCCGCGATCGGGTACCCAGTACCGAATATGCGTCGGAGAGAACCCGCTCGTCGACCTGTGGGTTTCGCTAGACCCGGCGGCCCAGAGGCTTTCCAAGTCAGGAATGTGCTTCCGCACCCTGAAGACCATCGACTCGCTCCGGAGCGGCACCCTTTCCATTGTTCGAACATCATCAAATCTGCAGGCAAGGCCGCGCTTTCTTGTTCGCGACGACACAACCCTGTATCCGGGGACGCAAGATCAGGCGAGTTATTGGAAGGATGTCATCGGGGGGCTTCGTGCGATCGCCGGCAAACAACCCCCGGGGACCGTTTGCATCCTTCTCGTCGGTAGCTCCGCATCGACGGAGCTTGTGGCCCTGATCGAGCAATGCCTTTGCGAACTCTCCATGGCCGTGCCTTATGCCGATCATCATTCTCGAAGGGACCGGCTCCGGAAGGCAGCCGCGGTCCCGGGCGGATGCCTGGTTGATTTGGTGAATGCGTGGTCCGACTGGCATGCGCTTGCCTCAGAGTCCGGGGTTCCTCTTTGTGCGGTAGTCGAATATTTGCCGGTTTCCGACTGGTTCGCCGCAGGGCCGCGGGAATCGGTCAGCGAAGAGTTGCCTAGTGTTGGCGCTGCCGGTCTCGACGAACCGGACAACGAACGCGATGAGATCGATACCGCAGAGGACGATATCGAGAACGACGGAGACGATGTCTCCCTGAAAGCACCGCTGCTCGTTAGTGCCGCCGACATCGCGGCACGCACTCCCGAGCTCGTCAGAGCCAACCTAGCGCTCTGGTTGCACCAGGCTGGCATGGCGGAGTGTTCGCTGGCGTGCGTGATTCTGGACCCGCGAATCGCGCCGCGTCATCGGGACATTCGCCAGCTTTTCGAGTGCTTGGATTGGAAAGAACTGGCAATCTCCGATGAGCAAGGGGAGTCGCTCGACCGCCTGCTGAACCCGCTGGATGTAAAGCGCGAAGACGCGCCGAGCGACTACGAATCGATGCGGGTGTTCCTGGAGAAGTACTGGAATGCAGGTAAACACCCGGGCCACCCCACCTGGATTGCAGACTTTCGCGAGAACACCCAACGTCCTGCGATCGAGGCAATTCGCGACCGCGCCGCAGATGTCCTAGTTACTCTTCCAACAGGGGAGGGAAAGTCCGTCCTCTTCCAGGTTCCGGCGCTTTGCAGGGGGCTTCGAACTCGCCGCTTGAGCATTGTTATTTCGCCCCTTCGTGCGTTGATGCGCGATCAGGTCCAGCGCCTTTGGCAGATTGGTTTCCATCAGTCTGTGGACTACCTCACGGCCGATCGCCCCATTCACGAGATAGACGACGTTTATCAGGGAGTCCTGGATCACCGGATCGTGCTGCTTTACGTGGCTCCTGAGCGGTTCAGAAGCAGACGCTTCATCGACGTCGTGGATCGGCGATTCGCTAGCGATGGCGCGTTCGAGTATGTCATTGTCGATGAGGCGCATTGCGTCAGTCAGTGGGGATACGAGTTCCGGCCGGATTATTTTTTCGCGCTCAACTCGATCTGCCTGAAGTACCGCTCGACCGATTCTGCCGAGAAGACCCCGTTGCTGCTCCTGTCGGCAACCGTCACGGCGGCCAACAGGGAACACCTTTCAGACCTGATAAGGGGCAAAGCGGATAGCCCTGACGGGCGGTATCTCGAATTCAAGGCGAGGCCTGCCCAGTATTTTCATCCGATCCGGAACCACATCGAGATTCGACCGGCGGCCGTTCCCGGTCGAATCAATTCCAGACCCAAGGCAGACTGGCCGATCGCTCCCCGGCTTGAAATCATCATCGGCCTCGTCAACGAAGCGCAGGAGAACAGCCGACGTACCGGACAGAGAAGTGCCCTGATTGTCTTCGTTTCCCGACGCGACCATGCCGAGGAGTTGTCTTTCCTGATCGGCAAAAAGGTCGCCGCTGAGGTCGATTATTTCCATGCCGGCCTGGATTCGGAGACCCGGGAGGACGTCTATCAACGATTTCTCGACGGGTCGATTGACGTGCTGGTGGCCACGAAGGCGTTCGGAATGGGCATGGACATCCCGCATATCCACTGGGCCGTTCACCTTGCACCGCCAACGTTCTTGGAGGACTACCTGCAGGAGGTCGGGCGCATTGGCCGCGGGGAGAGGGAGCGGAAGGATGCCAACCTTGATCGTCTGACAGCCTCCTTGCTTTACTCTGCCGAGGATTTCGAGACCAATCGCACATTCTTACAGCGCAATCGGCTCGAGCTGCGCCAGGTATCGGATCTATACGGCGCCATCCGAGACCACTCCAAGCTGTCTGAGGACGGCGTACTTGTGACCATGATGCCGGACGCTGGCTTCGCCACGTTCGACACCGCCGGGAAGCGGCGTGCGGGGTGCGTTCAGGCAAGAAAGATGCTGTTTTGGCTTGAGCGTTTAGGGCGGGTGGAGATCCTGGCCATGATGCCTGGTCTGCTGCCCGTCAAGTTGAACTTCGATCAACTTTCCAAAATCGCCGAAACGGAACGCGGTCCGCTCGCCGACGTGGCGAGGCTTCTGCATTCCGTTTCTCAATCCCAGAGCCCGGCTGTAATCAGTGAATTCCCGGCGCGTGCATCTCCCGAACGGGAGGGCCGGTCGGTTCTCGACCGAATCATTGATGGCTTGACGAGTTTTGTCGGCATGCTTCTCGGCCCGCCAAGACGGCCTGAACTATCCAATCTAGCGCAACCGAGTCCAACGGCCTCAGCCCGGCAAACACCCGCGCGCGACGGGGAAGCGATCATCAACCTAGGCCAGATCTGGCGAGACACTTCCCTGCCGCACATCGACGACGTGCTCTCGACGGTAGCGGAACTGGAAGACCGCAAGGCCCTTGAAGTGACAAGGAAGATCGGTTTCAGCCGTCGGCGGTATTCACATGCCACGTCATCAGAGATAGATCAACTCTTCGATGCTCTCAAAGATGTTGCGATTCAAATCGTCAAGGCGCTGCAGAAGGACTCTCAGTACATCATCGACTTCGAGTTGCTTGCCGAAGGCCTGCCCGCAACCGCGGTAGCCGGCGAACTTGTCGATGTTCGAGAAGCTTTCGAGCGTGCCGTGTGCTATCTCCTTCGCTCTACCGGCGTAAGAATCCGCGACCGCCTAAATGACGGCAATCGCGAGCTGGTCGCCACTCTGGGTCGGCGGCAGACAGGCAATGTCGCGGGAAGGGTAGGGGCGGCGGTAACGGCAACCCGCGCCCTTTGGAAGGAGTTCGTTCCCCGACTGCAGTCGGAAGAGCGCGTCATCGAAATTTCCAGGCTTCTCAGTGCAACACGCCTCCACGCGCCGAGTCGTCGGTTTCGGGAAAGCAACCTTCGTCGCCACCTGGGGTTGCTCGGCGCGCTGAGATTGATCAGCGTGTCGGAGTCCCTCGTTCCCATGTCGTACGTGCTCTCCGTCCACAGGACCGAGGAGGCGCTCGACGAAAACGATCATCCGGAAGTGTGGGCGGAACTAGGCAAAGTCAATCGCCTGACGGAGCTGCGCAGCGACGCCATTGAAATCTTCGTACATTTGCCTGTCGAGGTCAGGGACCAATTCATCGAGGGCTACTTCCGGCAGACCAACCCGGACGAAATGGAATCGTTCCTTACCGAGCAGCTGGGTCAGATCGATGACCCCGACGCCGGCAAGTTCATCGAGGAAAAGCGCGAGCAGTTGCAGGCCAAGGCGGTAGACAAGTTCCTCGAACGCTACACAGTCGAACCGGAGGAGCCGAACCAGTGGCTCGCCATAACCCATCCGTTCGATCGCAACCTCCTGGTGAATGCCGGTCCGGGTTCCGGAAAAACATCGGTTCTCATCGCGCGCCTCGCACACCTGATCCGGTTCCAGCACATTCGGCCAGAGGAGATATTGGTTCTTGCCTTCAACAGGGCGGTTGTCTTTGAGATTCGGGCACGGATTCGAGAGCTGTTCGGAAAACTTGGGTATGGCGCCTACGTTCGCCGGCTCGACGTGGCGACGTTCCACAGCTTTGCGACTCGCCACCTTGGAAGACAAGTCAAGGATACGGACGACTGGAACAAGGATCGAACGACGCTTCTCCATCGATTCGCCGATCGGTTGGAGACAGACGCTGTATTTCGAACTACTGTCGCCGGCGGCTTGCGAACTTTGCTGGTGGATGAGTTTCAGGATGTAAACGAGGAAATCTACAGAATCATTCGGCTGCTATCGTCGGCTGCCGGCCGTCAGACCGGGGTAATGGTTATAGGCGATGACGATCAAGACATTCTCGGCTGGAATCGGTCTGGCGGAGAGTCGTCGGATGCGTATTTCCGACGCTTCATTCAGGATTACTCGCTCGCAGCGCAGGACATCCTCGCTTTGTCGGTCAACTTCCGTTCCGGGCCGCAAATCGTGGCTCAGACACAAGAGTTTATCGGCCAATTCTTCAGCGACCGCGGCGACCGCTCTCCGCGTCTGAAGACCAGCGCCTTGCGCGCGGCAAGTTGGGCAAAGGCGTCGTCTGCCGAGTCAGTTGTCCTGGACTCGGGCGGATTCGATCTAGCCTTGGAGCGGGCACGGAAAGAAATTGCGAAGGGTTCGGCAAACCGCTCTAACGCCGTCGCCATCTTGTGCCGGACCAACCACGAAGTGGCACTTGCCTATCACGCGCTCCTTCCGAGTTGCCCGGACCTGGTAGTTCAGAACAACGTCGGCTACCCGATCTCACGCATGCGGCATCTCGGCCTGTGGCTTGATCTACTCAGAATGGATCTGGCTCAGCACGGCGATCGCCCACTTTCGGAGCCCATTTTTGATGCCGTCGAGGTTGCCTACAAGGCGTCAAATATTCCCGAGGTAAGGAGACCGAGGGCTGAGGACATCAGTCCTCGACAGTTGTGGGATTTGTGCGGCCGGGAATCGTCGTACCCCTATGTTTCCCACTTGATCGAGTTTGTGGAGAGCATCGACTCCGAGGACATTGTCCGCTTGCTGGGGCGAGAGGAACATCTGTCGCGGCCACCTGTGGTATCCACGATTCACAAGGTCAAGGGCTTGGAGTTCGACGAGGTGATTGTCTTGCCGTCATCGTCGGGATTCTTCGCGAGTTCTGGGAAATCGATGCTCGGCAGTGCGGCCGAAGAAGTCCGGCTTCAGTACGTGGCTATGACACGGGCCAAGACTAGGGTTCAATACTTTATAGGTCCGCGTGAACGCAGCTGGCTTGGTGTCCAGGCCTTTTCCGGCGATATAGGAAGCGGGAAGCTCCTTGATGGCACGCCCAAAGAGGTCGGGATAAGTTGGGCGTGGGAGACGACTGGAAGATATAACCCCGACGCCGAACAAACGCTGGCCTACATCCAAGAGCGAGTCCGGGTGGGCGACCAGTTATCGGTGGAGGGGTACGACGGACGAAGCCTCATTCACCGT
>SXGU01075761.1_pt1 | contig 45836 bp, 46 predicted proteins | sample 3174531 | NCBI WGS metagenome assembly SXGU01 (sample SAMN11356863, study PRJNA531348) | freshwater metagenome | isolation source: freshwater sample F1-140 | place: China: Fuxian Lake, Yuxi | collected 2017-12-25 | reverse complement strand
TTATGGGCGCAATTGGAATAGGTGGTGCAACTTCAATCGAAGATGAGGAGATTGCAAAAGCAGCATTGCAAAAATGGGATGGAAAAAATAATAATTCATCTAAAAATTAAATAATTAAAATTGATTTGATAAAAAATGGACTAATAGATTTTTCATATTTACTTTAACGCAATTTAACAACTCAAAATTATTTAATGACAGTCGTTGATTCTGTAATAATTATTTATCAATGGAAAGTCTATTAGTTGATATTCATAAATGTCTTGGTATAAATGATGATCATCTTAAGATGAATCGTCTAACGCTTCAAAAACAACCTAAGCTAGAAGATCTACAAGTTGTTGAGATAGATTATGAAGGTAAACCTTTTGTTTTAGTTTCAGGGGCCGCAAAAGCTTGGTTAGAAATGAAGTCTAAAGCCATCGAATCTAATATTATGTTAATGCCCTTTTCTGGTTTTAGATCTTATCTCCATCAAAAAAATCTTATCGAAAGACATTTAAAAAATGGAAGATCCCTAGAAGATATTTTTACTCAAATAGCAATTCCAGGTTATAGTGAGCATCATTCTGGAAAAGCAGTTGATGTTCATACAAAAGAAAAAGCTCTTCTTGAAGAAGAATTTGAAAATTCTCAAGAGTTTAATTGGCTCATGAAAAATGCTTTTAATTTTGGATTCAAATTGAGTTATCCAAGATCTAATCCCTTCGGCATTATTTACGAACCATGGCATTGGTTATACATAGGTTCATAAATTTAAAACTATTTTAGTTCTTAATAATACGGGGTGATTCAAAAATCACCCCAACAAACAAGAAAATAACTGCTCATGATTATGTCTGATATAATCGCGCAATCAATCAGACTTAATCATGTGCAGTTATTTCAATTATGCTGTGCAAAACCTATTATTTTACCACTAGGATCTTTAGCCCAAATCTCGAGAGCACCATAAAAAGTCTTTCTCTTTGGACCAATTTTAAAATTAAAAGGTTTTAGGTAATCAGCAGCTTTATTAGCGTTTGGAACTAGAATAGCGACATGATTTAATACTGAGGTCATTTGGTCTCCATTTGAAAACATGAAATTTTTTGAGAAGGAAATAATTTTAGCTTTTCAAATAATTTCCAAATTTGCCGTGAAAGTCCGACAGAAATAAATAGCATAATCCATAGACTAACTTTACCAACAATCATACGAATAAGAAGTCCCTCATTTAAAGAGGCGTTTAAATTGATCCAAAGATAAAAAATAGATTTACCTAAAAAATAGATTGACCAAAAGCAAGTCATAATTTTGAAATAAAACTTTTTATCTTCTGATTGAGTTTCAGAAGTTTTTTTCTGGGTCTCTGCAATTTCTTGAATGAGTGATTTTTCTTTAAATATTGAATGGCCAAAAAACAAAGCAAAAAACAAGTTTGTAATTGAGGCTTCAAATTTTATAAATAATGGCTTTTGAATTATAAGATCAATTACTCCAAATAGTATAATCATTCCACTTGAAAAATAAAAAAAGGTGCTGATTGATTCATCTTTATGTTTTAACCATAAATATTCGGCAATCACCAATATAATTGAAGCAAAAACACCGACCTTCATTCCCCATAATTGATTAACTAAATAAAATCCAATTATAGGTCCAAAATTGGATAATATAAATTTCAAAAAAATTTTAAACTTATTCATAATAAGAATTTCTTTATTTCAATGCAAAAATGCAAATTTATTTTTTTTGATAAATATGAAAGTTGTTACCAAAGGGATCAGTAAACATATAGGCACAACCAAGTTTTTATAAACGTAATTTGAGAGATTCAATATCTTCACCTGTAGTCATTTCAAAATGAACGTTTGAAGTATTTATTCTATTTTGAGTTTTTGTTAAAAATATTGTGAGTGGACCGAACTTAAGTGTTTGTTGATGATCGCCTTCAATGCGAGTCCATCCAAAGTTTTCAATATAAAATTGAGCTGCGGCTGCAGGATCAATGACTTCAAATTTTGACATTAGGTTCTCCTAAATTTGCATTCAAGGGCAATTACTGTTTATTACGTTTTATAACACTAGAGTTTGAACTAAAGTAGACTAGTTAATTTTGCAGAAATGTAGCACAATTATTGATGAAAAATCTACTTGTTTTATCCAGCGTTGAATTTTTGTTTAAGTACCCATAATAGCCTTTAGATATATGTTGATTTGGGTTGACTAGGACTAACTTTAAAAGTGACAATTTAATAATGAAATTATGGTTTTGTTTAGGTACGGCAGCGGAGTTGATAAAAATATTTCCGATTATTGATGAAGCTCAAAAAAAAAATATTGATTGGTATTTAATATCAACAGGGCAAAGTGGTATTAATTTATGGAAGCAATATCAAGATTTTCAACTACCAAATCACCGAATAGTAAAATTAAATGATTCTAATCAAGATCTTTCAAATTCAAAAATGGCACTTACTTGGTTTGTAAAATCTTTATTTAAATCAAAGAAAAGCATTCAAGAAAAAATATATAATCAATCATCCCAAAAAGTTGCTTCAGAAGATTATTGGTTTATACATGGCGATACTCTCTCAACTCTACTGGGTTCTATTTATGGTCGCCGGCTTAATGCTCAAGTAGTTCATATTGAAGCAGGGATGCGGTCACATAACATATTTAATCCATTTCCAGAAGAAATTGCTAGACGAATTGTTTCACGCCTTTCTCAATTTCATATGGCTCCAGATGAGTTTGCACTTAAAAATTTAAATAATGAAGGAATAAGCCAAAATGTTTTTGTGACCCAAGGAAACACGGTCATGGATACGCTTGCAGCAACCTTAAAAACTATTTCACCCTCAAATAATATTCCAGATAAGCCTTTTGCACTGGCTAATATCCATCGTTTTGAAAATTTGAGTTCTGAATTGAGATGGAACAAATGCATTGATACAGTGATAAAGGCCAGTCAAAAAATTAATGTTGTCTTTGTAATAATGCCGAATACAGAAAATAAATTAAAAATTGATGGGCAAACATTTTCCAAATTAAAACAAAATAATATTCAAATAATAAGTCGCCTGCCATTTAGTGAGTTTGCTCATCTTATGAATCGTGCGCAATTTGTAATTACAGATGGAGGAAGTAATCAAGAAGAGTGCTTTCATTTGGGGAAGCCATGTTTGTTATTGCGTGCAAACACCGAGCGATTTGAGGGGCTCGGTGAATGTTGTGTGTTAAGTGAATTCAAGGATGAAGTAATAAATTTATTTTTAGAAAATCCTATAAAATATTTACGATCCCCAAACGTATCAAAGATTCGTCCTACTGATTTAGTATTTAAATATCTGAACCTTTAGTTAAGAGTTTTAAGTTTACATATTTTGATTTTGACGATTAAAATCGTACAGACTCTCAGAATTAATCTAGAGTAGTTTTTGGTTTATCAATCAAGGCGACCAATTCAGAACGATGGCTTGGCATTTTTGGAATTAATGCATAAATATAATTTTCAGCTTGGGGTTTGCGGTTAGAATCAATTAATAACTCAACTACTTTTTTTACAATTTCAATTTCTAACTGACCTTCAGAAATTAATTCTTTTCCTTTTGCGATGATTCGGTCAGGGGTTTCTAGTAAAGAAATTGTTTTGAAGTGCAAACTCTTCCATTCAGGTAGAACTTGATCATCAAATGAATAAAGTTGTAGAAATTCAAGAGCCGCTTTGGGTTCATTCATTTTAAGAGCAAGTTCTACAGATTTTTCTAAATACTCTTTTGAGCGCACTGATGCTGTAATCGTTTTTTTTAAAACAATAATTCCTTCTGCGTTTTTTTTGTCATTAAATAAAACTTGAGCATAAGCAAACATTCCAGCAGAAACAATTTTGCTGATTCGTTCTGGTTTTGTATCAAGACTTACATAATAATCATAATATTTATCCATATCTGAAAAATTTTTAGTGTAAACTGCCAACATAGTCACCGAACCTAATCGTTCAGGACTAAGAGGGTATTTTTCAGCAAGGTAATGAATTACATTGTAAGCTTCATTAAATTTTTTTTCGGCATACAAACATTCGAATTTGCCAATTAAACATTTAAAGTGCTTAGGATGAGCTGCTAGGCCATTTTCAAATTCTTCATAAGCTTCGGTGAGAAGACCTTGTTGTTGATAGCATACACCTCGGTAGTAATAAATAAGAGCAGGAGAATCTGCAATCTGAAGAGCATTAAATAAGTGGTTAAGTGCGACGTCATAATTTTTATTCGTTATTTCGTTTTTTGCTTTTATTAGTTCTTCATTATGTGGACTTACAGTTATTTTATCTCTTATGGTATTAATAATATATCGCTCGATCATTTCTTTAGAGAATGGTTTTATAACAAAGGCATCAACGTCTTCTTCTGCAGCCTCGGCGACAGCGTAGTCCTCAGTGTTTGCGGTAATTAAAAAATAAACGCGCTCCCTTTCATTTTGACAATGTTCACTGGTTTTTTGAAACAAAGAAAAGCCAAGTTTATAATCGACCATATAATCAGTAAATATTATTTTAGGTTGCTGATCGCGAATAACATTCAAGGCATCAATATATTTTGAACACTCAAAAATTGCGCTTTTAGGTTGTCCTAACTCAAATAGTAACTGAGAAATTGACGTACGTATAACACCACTTTTATCTAATATTAGGGTTTTTCTCGTCTCTAAAAATGATTTTATTTTATCCTTCAATTGACGTGGCATTTACTTAAATCCCCTCAGTTGCAATAATAAATCATTGAGATGTATTTGCTTATTTTCGATTAAATTTAAAAATTCAAGCCAATCTTTTTTATTAAATTGAGTGAATCTTACTTCTACTTTAAGAGGTTCAGTTTGGTCATTGGACTTTTCTACGCTAATAACTTTACCGTTCATAACAAAATCAAAGATGTGTTTACCGATGTTAATAATAAAACGAAATTGTACTATATTGTCTTTACTAATATTTTGCTCAGACAATGAAAAAACTAAATATTCCGGATTGCATTCAATCAGTGAAATTTTAAAATTAGGATTTTCATGATGTGATGCGAAGTTAGTTGATCCAATAGTCAAATTTTTAAAATTTTTAATTATAAATTGAAAAAACATATTTAACTTTTAATGCTGTTAGAATATTAAGCACAAGTCAATGTTAGAAGAGAGAAGTCATTTATTTATGGAATTTAAATTGTATAAAGTAGTAAAAATTAAGAAAAACATAAATAATGCAACAAGTTAGTTTTCGATCCTTTTTTTGACAAGTATTTTTTGATCAAGCTAGTCTCACTGTTAAATGAAAGAATTTTTAAAAAGTAGGTAATTCACGTTGAAATTAAATTTTGTAAATAAATACATTTTGTTTTGTAGTATCTGGATAGTGTGTTTGAATTCAACGTTTGCATTCGCCCAATCTTCAGAGGCAACAATTTCTAAAGTAAGTATTGAAGGTCAAAGAAAATTAGAAAAAGATGCCATATTGGCTCGAATTAAGAGTAAAGAAGGTTCTCCTTTTTCTAAAGATCAAGTTTCTGAAGATGTTCAACAACTTTTTAAACTTGGCTATTTTAATGATATTGAGGTTCATAAAACAACAACAGGAAATAATGTCGAGTTGACTTATAAGGTTGTAGAGAAACCTTCGATATCTGAAATTGTTTATCAAGGTAACAATGAAATCAAAGATGAAGATCTTACTGAGGCTACAGGGCTTAAAGCATTTGAAATTATTAATTCAAATAAAGTTAAAGAGGCACAAGATAAGATAATTAAAATGTATGAAGATAAAGGCTTCTTTTTAGCAAAAGTTGATATTCGTTGGGAAGAAGTTGTAAAAGGTGAAACACAAAAGCTCATCTTTGATATTCGAGAAAATGATAAAGTCAAAGTTAAAAAAATTAGATTTATTGGAAACGAAAAATTAAAAGATCAAGCTCTTAAAAATAAAATGGTTACTCAAGAGGGTGGGTATTTTAGTTTTATGTCTGGATCAGGCGCCTATAAGCAAGAAGGTTTTGATCATGACTTGCAATTACTTAAATTTTTATATTTTAATGAAGGTTATATTCAAGTCAAAATAGACCGACCTCAGGTTTATGTAACTCCTGATAAAAAGGGAATATATATTACAATAAAAGTAGATGAAGGCAGTCAATTTAGAGTGGGCAGTGTCGAATTTACTGGTGATTTGTTATTTAGTACAGAAGAACTAAATTCTACAATTAAAATAAAAGACAATAAATTTTTCTCACAAGAAGTTTTACAAAAAGATTTAAGTGAACTTTCTGCTAAATACGGTGATTTAGGTTATGCTTTTGCCAATGTGATACCTCGACCTCAAATTGATGAAAAAGATAAACGAGTAGATATTATTTTTGAATTCGATAAGGGAAATAAAGTTTATTTTGGAAATATTAATGTCATAGGAAATAGTAAAACACGGGACAAAGTCATTCGACGGGAGTTAAAAATTTTAGAGGGTGAATTGTATAACGAAACAAAAAAACGTGAATCATTAGAAAATGTTCAACGCTTGGGTTTTTTTGACGAAGTTAATTTTAAAACTTCCACTCCTCCCGAAAACCCAGATTTATTAAATATTGATGTTGTTATAAAAGAGCGAAATACAGGCTCGATTCAATTGGGTGCAGGCTATAGTAGTGCAACTAAGGGAACCTTTACGGGACAAGTTAATCAATCTAACTTTTTAGGTAAAGGTCAAAAATTAGGAGCATCATTAAATATAAGTGAAGCTGGTTCTTATTATAATCTCAATTTTACAGAACCAAATTACAACGACACGGATTGGTCTTTAGGTTACGACTTATATCAAAGTATATCAAATCGTTCTGACTATCACCAAATGGTAACGGGAGGGGCTGTACGTGTTGGACATCCTTTATCAGAGAATGTCGCAGCGTTTTTAAAATACAGATATGATAATACTAAACTTGATGAAATCGTAGAAAACAATGTTAAGTATACAGATTTGGATTTATTTCCATTGGATACAGCTTCGGGAAAGACAAGTTCTGTAACAGCTACTATCGAATATGATAAGCGTAACGATCGTTTTAGCCCTTCAAAGGGGGTTTATGCAAGTGGGTCTGTTGAGTATGCAGGTTTGGGGGGCGATCTTCATTATATTAAAACCCAAACCTCATTTAAGTATTTTCAAAAAGTATTTTGGGATGTTGTATGGAGAAATAATATAACATTTGGCGAGATTCGTTCACAAGATGGAAAGGCTCCACCATTTAATGAATTGTATTTGTTGGGAGGCGCTTATTCACTTCGTGGCTATCAAATGTATACTGTAGGGAAAAGAAAATTATCTCTTATGCGAAAAAAATATTTAATGGATTCTCCAAGAAATTATTCAGAAGAAAAAGCCACCAAAGAGTCCTATAGACCATTTGGTGGTCAGCAACAATTTTATTACTCAATGGAGTTTGAATTCCCATTAATTGCGGAAGCTGGCATAAAGGGTGTTACATTTTATGATGTGGGGCAGGCTGAAGATCATATCACAAATAATAATTTTTATAGTGATGTGGGTTTTGGTATTCGCTGGTTTTCGCCAATCGGGCCTTTACGCTTTGAGTGGGGATTTCCTGTAAAAAATAACTCTGCATATGAATACGACCCAATGAATTTTGAATTTTCGATTGGAACACCATTTTAACCAATAACGCAAATTAGAAGTGTTAATATAAAATACTTAAAATTAATTTAATTAAAAAAAAGAAAGACTTATAGAGGAGCCTAAAATATGAAAACTTTAATCACATCACTTGTAACAATCATCATGTACAGCAGTTTTGCTCTTGCAGATATTAAAATTGGCTATGTGGATTTACAAAAAGCAATTCAATCAACAAGTGCTGGTAAAAAAGCAAAAACGGAATTAGAAACCGAATTTAATAAACGTAAAAAAGAAATCGAAACAAAAGAATCTGATATTAAAAAGAAGACTGAAGATCTAGAGAAGAAAAAAGCTGTACTCTCAGAAGAGGCTTTTCAAAAAAAACAAGTAGAAGTGCAAGAAGAGATGATGAGCTATAGAGATTTAGTTGGTAAAAACCAAATGGAAATTCAGAAAAAAGAAAGAGATTTAACAGCTCCTATTTTAGAAAAAATGAAAAACATTATTGATAAAATGGCAAAAGATGAATCTTACTCTGTTATTTTAGAAAAAAATGAACAAAGCGTTCTTTGGGTAAAAGGCGATTTAGATATTACTGAAAAAGTAGTGAAAGAATTTGAAAAAGCAAAATAAGGATTTTAAAATGACAACTAAAACACCTATAATGGGTTTTAATGAAATTGTTAAAATACTTCCTCACAGACATCCTTTTATTCTAGTGGATAAAGTTCTTGAAAAAATTCCAGGACCTGATTTTGCAACCAATCGAACGGGTACAAAAATTGTTGCAGTAAAAAATGTAACGATTAATGAACCCTATTTTCAAGGACATTTTCCCCATCGCCCGGTCATGCCAGCAGTCATTATGTTAGAAGTAATGGCTCAAGTTGGAGCATTGTTATGTTATCGCCCAACAGGTGAACGATTTGATGTGGCATTTGTTGGTGTTAATGAAGCTCGGTTTCGAAAACCTGTTTTACCTGGCGATCAATTAGTTATTAAAATGGATTGTCGAAAAGATCGAGGTCAAATCTTAGTTTTTGGCGGTCAAATTTTTGTAGGAGATGATATTGTCGCTGAAGCCGAAATTTTAGCAAAAGTTTTTCCACTCATTGAAAATTAAAGAAAGGTAAAGTGTGTAATGGCAGCTCCCTCTGTGCATCCAACTACAGTTATTTACGGTGATCTTCAAATGGACGAAGATGTTGTGATTGGTCCCTATTGTTTGATTCAAGGAAAAGTAAAAGTCGGAAAAGGCACCTTGGTTGAAGGGCATGTTTCAATTGGTAGCAAGGGTGGATATGTTGAGATTGGTGCCAATAATCATTTGCATCCAGGAGCAGTCATTGGTGGTCCTCCACAAGATGTGACATACAAGGGTGAGGAAACTTCACTTATTATTGGTGATAATAATGTTTTTCGTGAGTTTAGTTCTATGAATTTAGCGACAAGTAAGGGTGATAAAAAAACTGAAATTGGTTCCAATTGTTATTTTATGTCTTACACACATGTCGGTCATGATTGTAAAATTGCAAATCATGTCATTGTTGCCAATGATTCGCATATTGGTGGTCATTGTGAAGTGGCAGATGGTGTTGTCGTTGGTGGTATGTGTGCTTTTAATCAATTTACTCGAGTAGGTAAAGGTGCGTTTATTGCCGGAGGTAGTATAGTTAATAAAGATATTTTACCATTTACACGTGCCCAAGGAAATCACGCAATTATTCGTGCTACAAATAAAATTGGATTGGCTAGAAAAGGTGTACCACGGGAAGAAGTTGATAATATCCATAGAGCCGTTCGAATATTAATCATGGGTTCTGAAACTGTAGAAGAAGCGTTAGCAAGAATAGACACCGAATGTAATCCTTCAGAAAATATTGAATATATGATTAAGTTTATCAGAGAGTCCAAGCGTGGAATAGCCAAAGAAGGGTAGGGGTAATAATATGGGTAAGAAATTAAGAAGTGCTGTAGTCGGTGTTGGTTATTTAGGTACCTTTCATGCTCAAAAACATAAAAATAATTCTCTTGTTGATTTCAAAGGTGTTTTTGATGTTTACGCGCCTCAAGCCCAAAAAGTCGCTGAATCCCTTGGCGTAAAAGCTTATACACAATTGCAAAGTCTAGTTGGAGAAGTTGATCTTGTAACAGTTGCTTCAACGACTCAGTCCCATTTTGAAATATGTGAGTTTTTGTTAAATTCAGGAATTCATGTCAATGTTGAAAAACCAATTACTGCCGAAGTTCATCAAGCAGAAAAATTAATAGCCCTTGCAAAAAAAAATAATTTAAAATTAAGTGTTGGTCATATTGAGAGATTTAATCCGGTATTTAAAAAATGGAATGAACTAAAGTCTAAAACTCCAAAATTTATGGAGCTTTATCGTATGGGTCCTTTCAAAGAGCGTGGAACTGATGTTAGTGTTCTTCATGATTTAATGATTCATGATATGGATTTAGTCTCATCACTAAATGTTGGCGAATTAAAGAAAGTACAAGTGGAAGGGCAAATTGTAAAATCCAAAACCCATGATTGGGCAGTCGCATTTTTAGAATACAGTTCTGGTTTTAATTGTATGATCAAAGCCTCAAGGGTATCCCCTGTGGTTCGCCGTGAAATTTGGGCCGATGAGTGGTTCTTGAATCTTGGTCAAATTGAGTTAGAAAAACTAACAACCTCAGAAAAAATATCTATTGATAAAGTTGATGCCCTTCAGGTGGAAACTGATTTATTTATTGATTCGGTTCGTAACAATACTACAGCTCCAGTAAGCGGTGAAGCTGGTTTGCTTGCATTAATTAATGTTGAAAAAGTATATCAAGCTTTGTGTAAATAATTATGTCAAATCTAGATTCTAAACGAATCCTCATCATTGCAGCAGAAGCCTCTGGTGTACTTTACGCCGAGAGATTAATGGAGTATTGGCAATCAAATAAAAAAAATTATTTTTATTTTGGGGTTGGCAGTCGGAAAATGGAAACTTTAGGTTTTAATTGTTTTGGTAGAGCAGAAGAAATGGCTGTGGTTGGTTTTGTTGAAGTTTTAAAACATTACTCTCATATTAAAAGTGTCTTTAATAATATATGTGAAGAGATTAAAAAAAATCCACCGAGTGTGGCCGTATTAATTGATTATCCAGGCTTTAATTTACGATTAGCTAAAATATTACATCAATACAAAGTTCCAGTTGTATATTATATTTCACCCCAAGTTTGGGCTTGGAAACAAGACCGTGTTTATACCATTAAAAAATATGTTTCTAAAATGCTTGTTGTTTTTCCATTTGAAGAAGAATTTTACAAAAAATTTGATGTTCCAGTAGAGTTTGTTGGGCATCCCTTGATGGACGAACTTAGTTTAGTATCTAATAAAGATTTAAATAATCCCCTAGAAATTGCAAAACAAAGAGCTCGAATGGGTATTCCTGTTTCTGCAAAAGTATTAGGACTAATGCCAGGTTCAAGAGATAGCGAACTTGATAAAATTTTACCAACACAGATTGAAGTTGTAAATCAGCTCAAGAAAAATCATCCAAATGTTTTTGTCATAATTATGGTGGCACCAACCTATTCGAAAGAACAAATTAAGGATCGACTAGAGGAATTAAAAATCCCATATTTATTATTTAAAGACGAACCATTTAAAATGATTCGTTTGGCTGATGCTGTATTAGCGGCATCGGGTACAGCCACCCTAATGGTTGGTTTGCTAGAAAAACCAATGGTAATTATTTATAAAGTAAATTTTTTAACAGCATTTGTGGGGCGACGAATTGTTAAAGGTTTTTTTGGATTAGTAAATTTGATTTTTCAAAAAGAAATTGTTCCTGAACTTTTTCAAGAAAATGCTGTTCCCGAAAAAATTATTCCCTTGCTAGAAAAAGCTTTATTTGATGAGCCCTATAGAAGTGAAGTCATTCAAAATTTACAATTGTTAAAAAGTAAACTTATGTTTCAAGAGCAAAGTGATGTTGAACATCTTTTTTTAAATGAAACAGTAACAGCTCGTGTTGCTAAAAATATTGAGCAATTTATTTTTGAAAGTACTAAGGATAAAAAATCTTGAAAAAAAAAATAAGTTTAATCTTTACTAAAATTTTAACTCCCTTATTTGTATTACTCACCAAAGTAAGATTATTTTTATATAAGAAAAAAATTTTAAAATCAATTAAAGTAAAAATACCTGTTTTAAGCATTGGTAATATTAGTATGGGGGGCACAGGAAAAACTCCGTTTACACTTTGGTTGCTTAATGTTTTAAAAAAAGTAAATCCAGAAAAAAAAATTGGGGTAGTTGCTCGCAATTATAAAGCACTCAATAATAAATCTGAACGAGTGCAAATTCATATTTCGTCTCCACTTTATTTTGGTGATGAGGCGGTTTTGATTCAAAGTAAAAATCCAGATGTTATTGTTTTTTCAGGACCTCAAAAATCAATTTCAGCATTAGAATTATTAAGTCAAGAACCCGAAACGAACATACTTATTATTGACGATGGATTTCAACATTTTAAGCTTGAACGAGATTTGGATATCGTACTTTGTGATGTTTCAGTACCCTGGAGTTATTATTTGTTTCCTCCAACTGGGTTTTTACGTGAGCCCATTCAGAGTTTAAATCGCTCTCATATTATTATTTTCACAAAATGTGAAATTAAAAATGAAGAGACTTATTTAAATTTAAAAAATATTGTTCAGAAAATTTCGCTCCAAGGCACTCAAAAATTAATAATAGAATCTGAACAAGTTTTAGGAGAACCAATCCATTTTGGTGGAACGTTACTTGAAAACTGGTCTGGATTAAAATCTTATTTTGTTTTTGCAGGGCTCGCACATCCAGAGCAGTTTGCACAAACCCTAAAAAATAAAAATTTAACAATAAAAGATTTTAAGTCTTTACCTGATCATAGTTTATTTGATCAAAGTTTGATTTCAAAACTTATAGAAGAATCTAAAGGAAGTATTTGTTTAACAACCGAAAAAGACGCCGTTAAATTGCGTGAGTGGCCCTTTGATGGACCTCCTTTATTTGTAATTCCAATGCAATTAAAAATTGATTCTAAATTTGAAAAACTATTAATAGATAAATTAAAATTATTGGAGTTCTACTAATGAGTAAAATTGGATTTTTCATAAGTGGAATTTTATTTTATCTTCCTGAATCGTTTAGATATTTATTATCTTGGATTTTGACATTTACTTTTTTTGATTTATTTAGACTCCGTCGTACAGTTATGCTTGAAAATATTAAAAGAGCGATGCCTCAATTAACTTTAGAGCAACAGATAAAAATAGTTAGAAAACATGTTTTTTATATTTTCTATAACTTTTTAGAATTTTGCATTTTTCCACATATCAACGAAAAATGGATAAAAAAAAATATTATTTTTGATGATATTTCTAGTTTAGAAATAGCATTAAAGGAGGGTGGAGCATTACTTCTAGCTCTCCATCTCGGGCATGGTGATATGGCGATTTCGATGCTTTCGCATCGTGGTTTACCGATGTTTGTTATTTCAAAACATTTTAAATATAAATGGCTAAACGATTTTTGGTTTGGGACAAGAAAAAAATTTGGAGCTCAATTTATTGATCCCCATGGACGTAATACTTCATTTGATATTTTAAAAGCATTAAAAAACAAAAACGCCGTAATCTTTGTTCAGGATCAATATATGGGACCTCCATATGGCGTTGAAACAAAATTTTTTGGCATAGATACTGGTACAGCATGTGGGTTAGCACTTTTTTCACTTAAAACAGCAAGACCTGTAATACCGGTCTATTGTTATCGTGATGATAAAAGGAGAACACACATTGTATCACTTGAGAGGGTAAGTTTAGATCATGAAAAAGAAGTTGGACAAACTCGAGAACAAATATTAATTGATAGAACTCAATTTTATAATTCAATTTTAGAAAAAATAATAACCCAGTACCCAGACCAATGGTTGTGGATTCATCGTCGTTGGAAAAAATACTGGTCTGACCTCCCATAAGACTCTATAGTAGATTGTATGCAACTTAAAATTAACAAGTTTTATTATTTTATTGTGATTTGTTTATTGGTGAGTTGCACCAGTACCTATATTAAAAATAAAAATGCAGACACTTTAAAAGTTGATGATGTATTAAGTAAAGATGTTGTTATTACTGAATATAAAGAAGGTGAGCGAACAGTAATTGTTTTACCTACGGCTCAACCAACTCCTACACCAATTCTCCCCATCACGCAAAACTTAGTAGATAAGAGAAATAAAAAATCTAAAAGGTCGACGGCTCCGATTGTTTCACCAACAGCAACGCCAACTCTAATACCGTTAGTGAGATTACCAGAGTTTGAAAGTAATGTCGGGTTTCCAACGGGAAGTCGAAGACCCTTTTTAGATCCTTTTCAAGTTAATGAAAAAGTGGTACTTGAAGTTAGTTATTTTAAAGCGGTTGCAGGAGAATTGGGAATGGAAGTAAAGCCCTTTATGCAAGTGAATGGACGAAAGTCCTATCGTTTTTTAACGACGCTTCGAACAACTGGGTTTTTTGAAAATTTATACACTATTAATGATTGGGCAGATACTTTAGTTGATTATGATACTTTAGTACCCAGTGTATATAATTTAAATGTAAATGAAAAATCTCAAATTAAACAGGGTAAAGGTTTTTTTGATCCAGTCACACTTGAAGCCCGTTATCACGAAAAACGCTATACTGAAAAAAATGGTAATGAAGAAAAAAATCAAAAATGGACCATGCTTGCCTACTCTCAAAATGTATATAGCGCCGCATTTTATATGCGAATATTTGACTATGAAGTGGGTAAGGAATATTCATTTAATGTTGCTCATGATGATAAAAATATTTTGTTTAAAGGAAAATGTTTACGAAAAGAAAAGTTAGAAACTTCGGCAGGAGTATTTAATACCTTAGTGGTACAGCCTAAATTTGAAATTGGTGGAGTCTTTAAACCAATGGGAGATATCTTTTTTTGGTTAACTGATGATGATAGAAAATTTATAGTTAAAATTGAAGCTGATATTCGTATTGGGACCTTGGTGGCCGAAGCAATTAGTGTAGAAAAGTAATAAAGAAAGTGTGTCAGATTAATTTATGTTAAAAAATGTTTACAAGTACACACTTTCTGAAAATGTATTAAGTTATTTGGGAGCTTTATTTAAAGGTATAGATCTTGGTTTCAATGAATATTCAAGAATGGCAAACGCCATACAAGAGCAATCTGATTTTTATATTCAAAATCCTGAATTAGAAACGCAATGGAATTTAAAATCAACTCAAGTCGCGCAAGTAAGTTATTATTTTCCACTTAACTATCTTCGTAACTTACGAGTGATGGATCAATTTTCAAAATTAGTTCCAGAACATTTTTTACAATCATTTGATAATTATTTAGAACTAGGCTCTGGATTAGGGCCGTCGTTTTTATCTTTGCAAGATAAATTTGAAACTGCACATTTTCGTAAAATCTTATTTATTGAAAGTTCAAATTGGCCATCACAAATGCATCAAAAAGTATTTCAGGGATCAAGTCCTAAACAACAAGTGAGTTGGAGTGAAAAACAAGCCTCAATCGAAAATATAAATCTAAAGAAGACTATTGCAATATGTTCATATTCATTAACTGAGTTTAATAAAATTCCTCAATGGTTGTTTGAATGTGGGTGTGTGATAATTATTGAGCCATCAACACGTGAGGACGGTCAGCGCCTTATCAAATGGCGTTCAGAATTCTTAAAGAAAAACTTTTATGTAGTGGCACCCTGTCTTCATCAGAATATGTGTTCACTAGATTATGAAAAATCTAAAGATTGGTGTCATGATAGGCTACATATTGAGTCTCCAGATTATTTAAAAAAAATTGAACAATATTTAAATTTTAAAAATAGCACTTTAACCCTAAGTTATTTAGTAATGGTTGCAAATGATTTATCATTAAACTTAAAAAATAATTATACTCAGAAAGCCAGAGTAATTGGGGATTATCTTGATGAAAAAGGAAAATCAAGACAGCTTATATGTCGTTCTGACGAGAGAGAGTTTTTGACAGTACTCAAGCGTAGTAATATTGAATTAGAATATCAACGAGGTGATATTATTGATATTGAACCTCATTGGCGTAAAGTTGGTTCAGAACTTAGAGTGGACATTAAAAAGTAGCTTGTCAGATTTTTAAAAAATGATTAGCCTTTATATATGTTATTGAATAAATATTTAAGGAAAACTTTTTTTGATTCTGTAAATTTATTTTTTAATATTATATTCATTTCGTTAGTTTGTAAATCTAGTATTAGCATCGCAAATGTGGAAACATCACCATCAGTTGTAAATATAAAAAACAAAAAAAAAATATCAAAACCTAAACCTAAATCTAATTCTAATTCTAATTCGAAAAAAGATACACAGAAGAGTTTAGATTTAATACCATCTAGTCCTTTAAATGAAAATTTGATCAATGAATTAACACCCCTACATGAAGAAATTAGTTCGCATCACTCAACTGATGTTGCAGATATGATATATCCCCATGAAATTGGAAAAGATATTTCTGAAGCTGTAGTATTGTTGGCAAATCGGTTGGATTCATTTTTTGGAGAAGCGAGGGGTGATGATGAAAAAAATGGAAGTACACTTAGAATCACCCCAAGTGTTATTTATTTTAATGATCGAAAACCAATATATGAGTTTGGGTTTAATCTTAATTTAAAATTTAAAAATTTAGAAACTAAAGCTAAGAAAATTGAAAAGAAAATTCAGGATGAAATTGATCTAGTTACAAAAGATCAAAATGAAGAGAAAAAAAGTGAAATTAAAAATGTAGAAAATGCTATGGATAAAGTGGAACAGGAAGAATGGAATTATAATTTTGAGAGTAAAATACTGGTCAAACCTGCAATATATTACTCTGGAAAATTTCGTGTACGACGTGATTTTTTAAATCAAACTTTCTTTTTACACCATTTTGCTCTGAGTGCAGGTTGGGATACGGATGATGCATGGTCACAGTTAACAAGTTTAAATTCAGATCATGCCATTACTGAAAATGTACTTTTTAGATTTTCAAATGAAATTAATTGGTACATATCAAATAATAGCTTTCAAACATATCATGGGCCAACAATTTTTCAAACTGTAAACAAGTATAATTCTGTTTCCTATAGTTTTAGGGGAGTGTTTGGAGTCGTTAATGGAAATTATCAGAGGTTAGATTCACCATTAGCAATTGATTGGCGTCATGGTACTCCTTCAAAAAGAATTTACATAGATTTTATCCCTATGCTAAGTTATCCCTTTACAAAATCATATAAAGAAGTAAAAAGTTTTCAGATTAAATTTGAATATCTTTTTGGAGATATAAATTAAAAAAAGTATCTAACGCCCAAGTTAAAATTTATTGAAACATTAGTATTAGGAATAATTTCTAAATTTCCTCCCAGTTCACCAAAAAACTCAAATCTTGGATCAGAAAGTAAGTAGGATAGCCCAATAGGGGCGCGAATTCCAATAACTGATTCATTGGTTTTTGTTTTATTATTTTTAACTTGGTTTTTAAATAAAAACCCTCCACCATAATAAATATTTATAGGATGAGGTAATTTAACTTTTATAATATTTGCATCATGAACTAAGTAATCGCCATGAAAATAAAATGATGTTGTGGTGCTGGTATTCCATGCAAGCATAGCATCTAGCGCTCGTGATGGATTTTGATCGAGCCATAGCTTTAAAGCTAATCCAGAGGGATCCCCAATTGCTGCGCCTAATCCAAAGGGAGTGGGATTTGCTTCACATGGTTTTACAAAAATAAATGTTAATAAACTTAAATAAATAATAGAATCAAATAATAATTTTTTCATATTCTACAAGTTAACTTTAAAAAGAAATAATGAGCAAATATTTTTTATGATTCCCAATCTTGTTTATGGCCATGCAGTAAACTATCGATATAATGTGCGTCTGATAATATTTTTTTAAGTGTTGGTTCTAAATTCCATGTGGGGTGGTACTGTGTATAATTTTTCATTTCTGCAATTTTTTCATGTATATCTTTATATGGAAGTCGTTTTAATTCTTGATCTAATTCATTAAGATATAAATTAGTTTGCCGCATGAAATCTCCATAATCATTTGATTGGATAAATGTAACATCGCTTACAAATTTTTCTATTACAGGGCACATAATCCCTCCCCTTTTAAGATTCTATGTTTGCAACTATTAAAACACAATTCAGAAAGGATTATTTGGTAATTTAAAATCTAAAGCAAATAGAAATTAATCAAAGTTTCTTAACAAATAAGGGAAATAAACATGATGTACCTAAGCACTTTTTAAATTATCATTGTTTGAAGCCGAAATAACTTTTCTTAAATCGTCCATTGCTTCATTAAGAAAATTGATTTGTGCATTTATTAGGTTTGCTTCTTTTGATAATAATTCAGAATTCACAGAATTTGATTTTGTGACTTTATCCATATTATGCATAGCTATATTTGTTTGTTTAATGCCTGCTTCTTGCTCATTAGTAGCTTGACTTATAGCTTGCACACTTTGTGTAATACTGTTTAGAGTAATAAAAATTTGATTAAAATTTTGATCTGTAACTTTAAATGAGTTAACTCCTTTTGATACGCTAGAGTTAATATTATTTACGACATTTTTAACTTCTGAGATTGATTTTTCTAATAGACTATTAATTTCTGTAGCTGAATTACCACTTAAGTTTGCAAGTTTTCCAATTTCCTCTGAAACTACGGCAAACCCTTTGCCATGAACACCTGCTCTTGCGGCCTCAATGCTTGCATTAAAAGAAAGTAATCTAGTTTCAAAAACAATATCATTTATGATTTTAGTTTTAGATTGAATTTGATTGATTATACTTTCAATTCTTTCGAGTTGCATTGCTGAAGAATTAATTTCTTCCATCGCTTTTTCTAATTGATTTGTCATTTGTTTAGTTTTTTCCGACTCTTCGATAGTTCTTTGTGTTATTTCTAAACCTTGTTTTGAAAAGGTGGTAGTTTGTTTTAACATGGCTGTCATTTCTTCTGTACTTGCTACTGTTTCTTCAATTGCAGAAGCCTGTTCAGTTGTATCACTTGCTAATGCTACAGAAGTTTTAACGAGCTTTAAATTAGATAAATTTATTTGTTCTATAATTTGTGAAAGTTTAGTAACTACAGAACTAACACTTTTTACGATTTCAGATTTTATACTTAGTCCTATTAATGTTGATAAAAGTGCAGCAACTATAACTGCAATTGAACTATAAATTAAGTTTTCATTTTTTGAATTTATTTGTGCTTCGATTCTTTTATCCAAAAGAAGATCTAGTTCATTTAAACCTAAGTGATTAAGCTTAAAAGCTTGATAAAAAACGTTTTTAAAATTTGGAATAGAATTTTTAACTAACTCAAGTGAGAAATTATTTTGTTCAATTTGGTCCATATTTGCTATTATTGTTTCTAATTCAGAAAAGAAATTTTCAATTTTAGGTTTAAATAGATCAGTTAAGCTTTTTAATGAACCATTAAAATTAATATCCTCTTTTAGAACTGAATCAAAATCAGATTTTAAACGTTCTAGAATTAAAGTTTTTAAATTTTCGGTTTTAATAGCAAACCACTTTCGATCTTGAGGAGTTAGTGAATTTGAGTTTTCAATTTGATTTAAAAAATTCCAAATTTCAAAAATATATTGTTGTGTTTGGGGTAAAGTTAATAGTGTCAAATCCATAAGATAAAATGAATCTAAATCTGGATCAAGTATCAAATTTGATGAATCACCAGTGTATGTAATTAGCGTTCGCAAATCATTTATTATATTGTTATATTCGGTAAAGAGTTCACTCTTAGAGAATGTGTTTTTTATTTTTGATTGAGTTAGTTCAATAATTTTATTGTTTATTGTTCTGTAATAAAGATTTTCTTTGTTTCTTTTTTTTAGCTCTATGAGAGAAAGATTTAAATTAGAAGAATATTTTTCGGAAACATTTGAAAACTCTTCTTGCGAAATTGAGACATTTGTAATTTCATTTTTAAAATTATTTTGGTCATTTTTCTGAGTTAATAAATTTTCCTTATGAACTTCGTATAATTTATTTAGATTTTCAATCAAATTAAGTATTTTATTTTCATATAAATTTCCTAATTTTTCTTTTTCGGCAAAATCAATATTTGTTTGATAGACAGATAATATTATTAAAATCATAATTGAAATTGGTGCTATATAAATTAAATTACTGAGAATTATTTTGATAGAAATTGGAATTGATTTTAACTTCATAAGGAATCCTTAAACTTTTGTACTTTTAAAATATTTTTCAAAATAACTGCTCATAATTAAGTCTGATTGCTTCGCGATTGTATCAGACATAATCATGCGCCGTTATTCTCTTGTTTGTTTGGGGCGATTTTCAATCACCCCGTATTATGAAAATCCAAACTAAAGTTTGTATTTTCATAATATCATTATCTCTATCGGAAAAAGTTGTTTAAGTTTATACTAGACCATGATCTAAATTGAAACGTCATATCAGTTTGGTATTCATATGAAGATTTATTGTATTACAAATTTACGAATTTCGTACTAATGTAAGAAGTTTGACATTTTTTTCAATTTTTTTGAAAAGAAATGTTATTATTATATCCATAAGTCTGTTCAATCCTTTTGGAGTGAATCCGATAGTGAGACAGACAACATTTGAACGTTGTTGGAGGACATATGAAAAGATACATAACTTATTTTGTTATCTGTGCATTTTCGGTACCCCAAAATTTTTCGAGAGTTTCTCAAGCGTCTGATCAAAAGACTACAGATGGATCATTTGTTTACAATCTTAAATGTGATGATAGTCCTAACCGAGAAGATTTTTCTTATGCATGTATACGCAATCGTGCTATTCATGCTGCTGTAGCTTTTGATATAAATCCTAAATTATTACTATGTATTTTTAGACAAGAAACTGGTGGCACTTATCGTTTAGACCTCTCTAAAGGTAACGGTAAGGGCTTAGCTCAGCTCACAATGCCAGCTATTAATGAATTTGATGATCAAATAAATAACTTAAAATTTTCTTATTCAACTGAAATACGAAAATCGTTTTTTGAATATTATAATCGACTAAATACTCATAATTTAACAAATATAAATTTAAAAGATGATCATTTCGCATTTAAAATTGATCCTTTTAAAAGGGATGATTCAATAGTTGCAGCAAGTGTATTAATTAAAACTTTGCAATACAGGTATGGTATTAAAGAATATAAAGAATTAGCAAAGCATTATAATGGTTCTTACTTAAAAATTGAATACTCTGAAAATGTAGAGATTTGCATGAAAAACTTTGCTTTAGTCGAGCGTTATGAGCAAGGACGATACTTTAAAGTCGCTTCAAAATAACTGCTTATGATTAAGTCTGATTGCTTCGCAATTTTATCAGACATAATCATAAGCAGTTATTCTCCTGTTTATTTGGGGCGATTTTCAATCACTCTGTATTATGAAATTTATTGATAAATCTCTTTCTTTAATTTAAATTTTGATGTTCAATTTAAATATTGCAATTAATTCCTAATAAAAAGGTAATTTTAAGATGAGCCATTGGAAAGAGCGTTCAACGATACAATCAGATGTTGTGTTTTTTAGATATATTGCTAGTGGCGCAGAAAAAAATAGTGATGAGGTCTATGTCTGGGATTTAGATAAAACTTATCTAGATACAGCTTGGCATGGATTACTTGATCTTTTGGGTGTTTTGATGGAACGTCCACTTTCAAAAAAGAATGTTCCTGGTACTAGTACTTTAATTCGTTCATTGGTTGATTGTTGGCAAGAGCGTAGAGGGCATCGTCATTTCCCCCTTTATTTTATAACAGCTTCTCCTCCTCAAATGGAAAGTCGTATAGGTGAAAAACTATCTTTTGATGGAATTGTTCCCTTTGGATGTTTTTATAAAGATAATTTACAAAATATATCTCCGAAAAGACTTTGGCGTTTAACAAAGCAAGTGGGTTACAAAGTTCAAGCCTTATTACAACTCCGAACAATGTTAAAAGAAGATGTGAGACAAGTATTATGGGGAGATGATAGTGAATCCGATGCTGTGATATATAATCTTTATTCTGATATATGCTCTAGGAGGTTGGGGCCCCACGAATTACGTCAAATTTTAAGTCAATTTTATGTCACAGGTGAACAAGTTGATACAATACTTACTCTTCAAGCTCAAATTCCAGAAAATGATCCAGTCGAAAAAATATATATCAATTTAGCAGTGGATACTGATCCTGATTATTATTTAAAATTTGGTCGTAGAACCGTTCCAACTTATAATACTTTTCAAATTGCCTTAGATTTATGTCAAGATAAACGATTGGATTTTACAAAGGTCATAACTGTTGCTGAAGATATGTTGTTAAATTACAATTATACTGAAGATGAGTTAACAAAAAGTTTTGATGAGTTAGTTCGAAGAAAAGTTTTAGCAGATCCTTTTGTGTCACAGATCATGACTATTCTTAAAGAACAAAAAATTATGTCAGTAGATTTTATACCTTCTGTGGCAGCAGTTCAATCGCAAGAAGAAAGTAGTTTAAGACGAGGATTTGATATCCAAGGAACTCATGAGTCATGGGTGCAAGAGCATATTGATTACATTCATGACTACCGTTAATTTATTTTTAAGATGAAGAAAAAAAAGGAGAGTTTTAAGTAAAACTCTCCTAAGTGAATCGTATTTTATCATGAGTAAACAAACAGGAAAATAACGGCGAAGGATTTTGTCTTATATTATTGCGAAGCAATCAGACTTAATCATGAGCAGTTATTATGAGAATACAAACTTTAGTTTGGATTTTCATAATACGGGGTGATTGAAAAATCACCCCAAAAAACAGGAAAATAACTGCTTATGATTATGTCTGATAAAATTGCGAAGCAATCAGACTTAATCATGAGCAGTTATTATGAGTGGCAACCACCACCACAACAACCACCTTCATCATCATCTGACGACATCATTGAAGCCGAAGAACTTGAGCCACAGCCTCCGCCAGCTGTCATTTCACTCTCATTTCCAGCGCCCATTGATTCACTTGCACTATGGCAACCGCCACCACAACAACCGCCACCGGCCATCATTTGAGGAGCTTCACCCAGTAAAACTTCGCTGATTGCTTGCTCTAGGACTTCTTTCGGAAGTGCACCTTGTGCCATTTGGGGTTCAGAGTCTTTTGGAATAAATAAAATTGTGGGAACACTCATGACGCCAAATGCACTTGCTAACTCAGCTTCAGTATCAACATTAATTTTATAGACATCAATTTTTTCAGAATATGTTTGTGACAGTTCTTCAAGAACAGGGGATAGTCTTTTACAAGGTCCACACCAGTCAGCATAAAAATCAATTATAGCTGGTTTTTCACCTTTAAACGACCATGTTTTATTGTTTTCATAATCAAAAACTTTTGTTTTGAATGACTCATTAGTCAGTGCTTCCATTAAGTTCTCCTTACAATTTATAAAGATAATTATAAATTTGAAATAATTTAATTTTTTATATGAACTTGTGCAGTAAATCAAAAAAACGTTGTTTTTGGTATCATTAATTTTTAATAGAGTGAAATTTTTTTTAAAGTTGCCAATAATCGTTTTAATTAAAGGGATATGACTATTGCCAAGCGTCGCAATGGTTTTTCTTGGATTATGAAATAATTTTACTTATGCTCAACAAAAGTTGTTTTAAAAATACAAACAAAAGTTTTGTACAAGGAGAATTTATAGTGTCTACTTTTGAACTAATTAGCAAACATGGTGATCATGAAGAAGTTATTTTTTGTCATGATAAAGCTGTAGGATTAAAAGCAATTATTGCCATTCATAATACAACACTAGGGCCTGCACTTGGTGGAACTAGAATGTGGAACTATAAAAGTGAAGAAGAAGCATTGACAGATGTTCTTCGATTGTCAAAAGGAATGACTTATAAAGCTGCGGCCTCAGGACTTAATTTAGGAGGGGGAAAAGCGGTCATCATTGGAGACCCAAAAGTTTTAAAATCTGAAGCTTTATTCAGAGCTTTTGGTCAGTATATTAATGCACTAAATGGAAAATATATTACAGCCGAAGATGTAAACACTGGTGTTACTGATATGGAGTATGTTTTTATGGAAACACCTTGGGTTACTGGAATCCCAAAAGGATTAGGTGGATCTGGAGATCCTAGCCCTTATACAGCACATGGTGTATTAATGGGAATAAAGGCTTCTGTTCAAGAAAAATTAAACACTGATTCCTTAAAAGGATTAACAATTGCGGTTCAAGGTTTAGGTAATGTGGGGTCTAATTTAGTAAAGTATTTACATGATGAGGGAGCCAAAATAAAAGTAGCAGATATCGATCAACAAAGAGTTAAAAAGCAAGTTGAATTATTTGGTGCTGAAGCTGTGAGTTCTGAGTCCATAGTTACTACTCAATGTGATGTTTTTGCACCCTGTGCATTAGGTGCTGTAATTAATGATCTTACAGTTGGGCAATTGAAATGTAAAATTGTTGCTGGGGGTGCAAATAATCAATTGGCTGAGGCTAAGCATGGTGAAGTTCTTCGTGAGTTAGGAATTTTATATGCTCCTGATTATGTTATAAATGCAGGTGGATTGATGAATGTTTTTGTAGAGCTAGAAGGGTATTCTTCTGATCGCGCTTTTGAAAAAACAAGACGAGTTTATGATAATATGATGAAAGTATTTAAATTAGCTAAAGAGTTAAATGTTTCAACACATGTGGCAGCAGATCGTATTGCAGAAGAACGTATCCATACAATTGGAGCTTTAAAACAGAAACATCAAGGAAAGTCTTCGCGTTTATTTACAACTTTAAAAGAAGTAGAAAATAGATAATTAAACTTTTATTTGTATTTTCATCATAAGTATTTAATTATTTTCATAATATGGGTAATTCAATAATTTGCCCTTAAGAAACAAGATAAATTGACACCAAGTTGGCTATAGAAGATATGAGGACAAAATGACTAAACACATTTCTAAACAAGAGTTGAAACAAACTGATACTTTTTTACAAGAGGGAAGGAAAGCATTTTTCGCTTTTGCAAGACACCAGGGCCAAGTTGGTGTAGCAATAGGTACAATTGCAGTCATCATTGCTGGAATATTATTTTTTAATCATAATTCTGAAAAAAAAGAACTTGAGTTGCAAGCACAATATTATAAAATTGAAAAATCCTATTTAAAGAAAAAAGAAGAAATTGAGAAAGCAAAACAAGCAAAATTAGATACTAAAAAAAGTGAAAAAGAAAACGAAATAAATATCGTTGAAACCAATGAAAATTCTGAAAGTACTATAGAAAAATACAAATCAGAAGTAGAACAGTTTACTCAATTGATTCAAGCAAATCCCAAAACAATGGCGGCTTCAATGAGTGCATTGTTAGTCACTGAAATTTATTCAGAAAATAAAAAATATGAAGAGGCAAAGTCAGTTCTAGATCTCGTTTATTCAAAATCAACTGGAAATAATGTTGTGCGAGCGCTAATAGGCCATACTCTTGGAACTTTAAATGCAAATTTAGGTAAGTGTGATGAGGCTTTAAAAATTTGGGAACCAATGATCAAAAATAAAAATTTAGAATACTTAGGTGATGAACTCCAATTAAAATCAGCTGTATGTCAGGTGCAATTAGGTCAAACTCAAAAAGCTGAAGAGATTTTAACAAACTTAAAATCAAAACAAGGCTCATTACAGGGACGTGCTGCTGAAAAATATTTGCGTTTAATTAATTTGAAAAAACAAGGTACATAATATGTTTTTGGCCGTAATTGCGTCGGTTCTCATATATAGTTGGGTCACAGGTGTGCCATTACAAACTAAGGGTACGCCACAATTTGAAGTTTACAAAGAATGGATTGTTGATACTCGAATAGAGGATGATAATTCGTTTCGTAAGACTCACCGTATGAAACCTTTACTCATTGAAAATTCTGTCATTCAAGGAAATGCCATTGATGGTATTGTCTCTTATGATCGTAATACAGGGAGAAAGCTATGGAATTTTGCCGTAGTTGGTGGTGTTGAAAGTGGAGTTGTCCATGTGAATGATCGACTTTTTTTTGGAGGCAATGACGGAAAATTTTATTCGATCAATATTAATACAGGAAAATTAATTTGGTCTTTTGATGCAAAAACTGAGGTTATTTCAGAGCCTGCTATTTGGGATGGAATTGTATATTTTCTAGCTGGAAATAATGTATTTTATGCTTTAGATGCTGCTGAAGGAAGAGATCTTTGGATATATTCTCGAGTCGATTCTCAAAACTTTTCTATTCGTGGAGCATCAACTCCTGTTGTGATTAATGGCATCTTGTACATGGGATTTACTGATGGGTATATTGTGGGTTTAGATGCAAAATCTGGAGCAGTAAAATGGGAGCAAGTTTTAAATAAAAATAAAAAATTTAAAGATCTCGATAGTAGTCCAATTATTGATGATGACCAAATTTTTATTACAGGATATGATTCGGCTATTTATAGTGTGAATCGTATGACCGGACAGTTAATTTGGAAGTCAGATACGGGTGGATACGGTGATGTCTTGTTATATAAAGATTTTTTAATATATAGCACTTCACAAAGCCAAATCATTGCACTTAATAAAACTAATGGTAGTAAACTATGGACCTATAATTTAACAGATGGAGTAGGGAACTCTCCTGTAATTTACCAAGATAAAGTTGTTGTAACTCAATCACAAGGGCCTGTTTTATTTTTAAATCCAACAAATGGAAAATTGATAACGCAATTTGATTCTGGCCGAGGTAGTTTTTCACCACTTGCTATTGATCAAGCAAAAAATGAACTTTATTTTATTTCTAAAGAAGCTCTTTTATATAAATTAAAAACTAAAGAGCGCGATTTAAATCAAGAAATATATTTTTTACAATAACTGCATATGATTAAGTCTGATCGCTTCGCGATTATATCAGACATAATCATATGCAGTTATTTTCTTGTTAAAATCGGCCGATCTTCGATCTGCCATTTTCTACATATGATTAAGTCTGATCGCTTCGCGATTATATCAGACATAATCATCTTAATCTTGAGCAATTAATTTTAAATTTATTTTATCAATTGAATAATGGCCATCAAAGTATTTTATTAACTTTGGATATTTTTTATTTAAACGGATCATCAAATTTTTAAATCTATTTTCTGCTGTTAAATAAGATATATCATTTCCAAATAATTGGGTAATTAAATCTGTTTTTTGGACTTTCGATTGGAGAAGTGAGTGAATTACAACCAGTTCCATTTTTGAAAAAAAGTTTTGTAAATTATTATAGTCATTTTTATTATACGCTTTTAAAAGATAATTAATTATGGGGCTATAATTTTTAATTTCATTTAACTCATGTTTTGAATTTAAATTTATAGTTATTTCAAGATATTTTTTACTAGCTAAATAGTTTTCTTTTTCAAAATATAAAATGGAAAGCATTAAATTGAGCTTGAATAAATTTTGATAATGTTCAATTGGATAAAAATTGAACTGCTTTTTTTTAATTATTTCATTTTTTTCAGATGTAATTGCAGTTTGAATATCTACATAACTATTATTCGATAAATTAGCATTACTACATACTTGTTTTTTAAAAGTTGAAAAGTCTGGATTAATCATAAACTGACTCGGGATTTGATAAATTACTTTCTTCATTTTTAATTGGTTTGAGTGATAGTTCACCAATTGAATATAAATTATTTGAATAAATTATTAATTTTGAATTCTTGTTTCTGACTTTCCAAATTATTTTTTTAAATCTTAATTCAGTTGATTCATTAATACCTAATTGAGGCCATAATTTGCTAATTAAAGTGAACTTGTTTGTTGGTTTTTTTAAAAGAATTGCTAATAAGTATTCTTCTTGTTGATTCCATTCAAAAGTTAATTTCCCATTATGGATTGATCGCTTTTGCCAACTTATTGGTAAGATACTTGAATCAATTATTTTATTATTTTTAATTGAGGAATTTGAAACTTCTAACATAGGTTTAGTTTCAATGTGTTGACTTAAACTAGATTCTTCACGATCTAATAAATATTTATCATTATCACCGAGTTTAGAAGCGACTAGGCTTCTATGTAGTAAGGCTTTAAAGTAATTATTCGACCCTTTTTCGTTACTCAAGTAAGCCAATGCTCTATTTACATATGCAAGTGAATTTCTAACAGAACCTATATCATAAAGCTTTTGAGAGAGAGCCAAAAATGCCATACCCACGGCAGAGAATTCTTTAATTTTACGACCTACATTAATAAATTTAATATATTCATATTGAAGAGTGTCTGAATTTTCATTTCTGTTTTTGCAAATAAGAGAATTGAAAAAAGACTTTGCCGATTTTTTTAATAACTTATTTTTAGCATATGAAATTTCTGCTTTTTTATAATAAAGATATGCAAAATCATTCTCATATTTTAAATCCAAAATTCTAGCAACTATAAAGAAATATTCACCAAGATAAGGATCTATAACTAGATTTTCAATTTTATTTTCATTTAACCATTTTAATATTTCTTGAGTAGGAGTTTCAACCAGTCTCTGTTTTTCTAAACAAAGCAACCTTAGTTTTGCAACCCAAAGAACTGATTCATTAAATAAATTTTCTGATGTAAAACAGCCATAAGAAGAATTCAACTTAGCTTCAAAATTATCAATGAGTAATTTTAATTTTTCTGTTTCTGCTGAATTATAATATTTTAGAACCTCGAGATAAAATATATCAGCAGTACTACGGTTTGAAGCAAATTTAAAAGTTAATAAATCACTTAAACTCATTTCAAAAAAAGAATACAAATTACTATTTTGCAAATTTAAATCGTTCATAGAGGTATTAATATAATTGAAAGGTAGTTGTTTTTCACCTGTAGATAAGTAGTCATGATGACAAAAAAGGCCATCGTCATTTTATGTGAATGGATTTATAGATACATTGGTCTATTATTTGCAGCTACTAAATCATGATTAATATTTTTAGATTTCGCAATTTAATGAGACCTTTTTCAATGAGTATACTCTTCATATGACTAATTTTGTAAGATTGTATTTTATTTTTTTAATTCTAATTTCTTTTCAATCATTTGCTAAAGAAGATATTAAGAATTCGTCTGAAATATTCCCTAAGTGGATGGTAAGAGTTGAGTCAACTTATTCTTATCTTGATAATTCTAGAAATAACAAAGTAGCCCGTATTAGAGGTGTAGGTTTTATAGTCCATGTTCCTGCCAAAGTGGAACCAAAAATGGATGAGCATTTTATAGTAATCACTGATGCGCATCTTTCACAAGGAAATGCGGGTACAAATTTATCAATTTTTCGTGAGAATAAATGGATTAATTTAAATATTAAATCCAATTCGTCAGGGCAATTACGATATTCTAAAAATTTGTTTGATATTGAAATCATTGAAGTAGAAAAAATAGCAGAGCTTATACCAGATGATTTATTTATTTTTGAATACCGAGTAGGAAAAGATGAGTTGGGAAATGATATTGATGACTCGTATTTTTCGTTTAACGATAATACACATTATAAGAATGAACTTCTTGTTGGTACAAATTCATTTGTCGTGATACCACCTGATTTGGATACTTTATCCACCATTTCAATTAACTTGGAACAATACAATAGTAAATTTTTAAATCACCCTACTAATTTATTAAATCAACTTCGACGGGAAAATGAAGAAAAGTATATTCTCGGTATATCAATGACAAATTTTGGCAAAGAAATTCAAAGTCATAGTCATATAATCGGTGGTATGAGTGGTTCACCACTTTTAGTTCGTAAAGAAGGAAGACTGAAGGTAAAAGGTCTATCAAAACGATATCATCGTTATTTTCAAAAATCTTATTTTACTCCAGTTTCAGAACTGAGTTCTGCATTTTTAGATTTTGCAGAGAAGTTTTATTTTGGTGGAGACCTTCCAAATAATAAATTTATGTGGAGTTTTTTACCAGATCTTGGAACTTATTTAAAAAGTGATATTTATAAAATATCAGAAAACCCAACTGAAAAGTTTAATTCAGGTACCATTGAGTTAATGAATTCAGCAGGAGGCAATCATGATACCGCTGACGCTGGTGGTGGTAATCATGACACTGCGGATGCTGGTGAACCTAATGGTAAAGTAAATCCAATTTCGATTGATTTGCAACCCCTCAAAATAAAGGATAAAGAAATATATGGCTTTTCAATTGCGAATGCAAATCAGTCATTATCACAACTGCCGGCTCAGTTTAATATATCTGCTAGTTTAGATAGTTTTAGTTTTGCTAGTACAATTTTAAATCTTTCGGAAGACATAAAATTAGAATACCTGTATAAAAGTGACCTCTTCAAATTGCTCAAAACAAGATTTGCAAATTTGAAAACTCAAGATGAAGTAAATAAAATATTAAAAGAAAATATCGAAAGAGCAGAAAAAAATACATCTAGTGCTGATTTAAGAACTTTAAACTTATTAAAGAATCATTCGATTCCTGGTTGTTACATTAAAAGCTCAAGTATTCCAAATTTTGAAGATTTTAATTCAATTGAAGAACTACCAAATATTGAAATTGCAATTATCAACCCGGCTCATTTCACTGAAGATAACATTTATAATTCCTTTTATCGATATAAAATCCCATTGCGTCCACAGTTAATAAAATATTCAAATTTAAGCTTAGATACTAAAGGACTTTTCTTTATCAATGCCAATGATCTAGATTGTCCAGTTCTAAATTGTTCAACAATCACTATTTTTCATGCTATTCCATATTTGATTCATCAATGGAAAGACGAACAAGAATCAAGTATTAACCAATGTGTAAAAGTGGACAATGATGACGAGTTTAATAAATTCAAAATACCTGCGAATGATTAAACCTGCTCACTTCGCGATAATTTCAGACATAATTATGAACCATTACTACTCAATTATTTTTTCAAATTGTATTTATTTTCAAACATGAACAATTATTTTACATTATCAATAAAGCACTCAAAATCTAAATAAAACTAACCAAAAGTATCTCGTTTATTCTTTGCAATTATATTATTTAAATTATAAAGAAAAAAGGAGTTACAATGACGAATAAAAATTTAATTTTAGCATTTTTAGCAATTAGTATTTTCTCAATGAATATCTTTGCATCAGGTACAACTGTATTACCTTCGATGACAATATCTGGAATATTAGCAAGTGATCCACAAGTCACAAAAGATTTTAAAACTTGCGACTTAGCTGTCTTAATTTTTGCAACTTTGCTTTGTGGTGTAAGAGATGCCGCTGAAATAAAAATGAACGCAGAAAACGTTGTATTTAATATTCCAATTTCAGAATCATCAAATCAAAGACTTTTAGAGGTAATTTATGAGGTGAAAAATAATATTCAAGAAGCAAAAGTTAAATCTGATGATGAAATTTTAAATGAGCTTGCTTCACTAATAATATTATAAGTAATCAAGGTTATTATATACAGGTCAATTAAAACTGAGGGCGTATCATTATGAAAAATAATTTTAAATTTCTATATCCAAAAAAATTAAATTATTGGATTTTAAAAGTTATCTTTTTAAACGTTACTCCCTTAGTTTTTTCTTCAATCAGCTATTCTCAAAATCTAAATTGGGATATTCCAGTCACCTTTCAATCCACTCAATTAAGTAAATATCTAAATACAGTGGAGCAGATTTTGCCAGTTAAAATGGTAAATATTTTAAAGAAAAAAACTCTTAAATTGGAATTTAAAAAAGTAAATTATGAAGAATTTGGCAGTACTAATAAGGTTGATAAAATTATATTAGATCAGTTTATTTTTCAAACACTTTTTGATTCAAATTTACAAAATCTAGATCTAGATAAGTGGAGAATGCTTAGGTCCCAGTACTATAAAGTTGAGACACTCTCAGAAAATAATACTCACATAATTAGAGCAAAGCATGACAGTGTAAAAAAATTAATACTTTCCGTTTTAATACATGAGCTGACACATATTTATGATTTTATGAATGTGTTTTACTCCGAATATTATTCAACACGCAAAAATTGTATTATGTCCATTGCGGCAACAGGTTTTAGCGGAACCTCTTCTATTGATCCAACTTGCAAAAATATTTTATCAAAAAAAACTTCACTTTCAACACTTCCAGAATATTTGGAATTAGCGGAGTGGCCTGATCGTGGATTTTTATTTGTTGATTCAGAACCAATCAATACAAAATTTGAAACTAGTCCCTATCCTTATGAATATTCTTCGACAATTGAATCTATCGCTGTTAATATGGAGTATTTTTTACTTGATCATGAATTTAAATGCCGTAGGCCCCAACTTTTTAATTTTCTAAAAAAGTATTTTAATCATCATCCTTTTGGTTTAAATTCTAATTCTAATTGTAAATTGATTAATAAAATTATTATTTCTAAAGATTCTTTTCTTAAAAATAATAAAATTGAAAACTTAGATCAAATATTTTCAACGGCTGTTATTGATCCTAAAAGAATTTATCAAATTCATTATTTATATGCTGGTAAAAATGATGAGTTATCAAGTAAGTGGGGACATAGCATGTTTCGCTTAATAATATGTGCACCTTCTAGAGCAGAAATTGGGCCCGATTGTTTAAAAGATCGCGACTTTCATATTGTGGCTTCATTTGGTGCAATCATTGGAGCTAATGACATGAATTATTTTGATGCACTTGTTGGAAATTATAACTCATCCCTTTTTTTCTATAACTTTTCTGATGTTTTAAAAAATTATACGGAAGATGAATTGAGAGAACTTTACAGTGCGCCACTTAATTTGTCATTAGCTCAAAAAGAAAGTTTTGTTTATGCACTTCTTGAAGCCCATTGGAGTTATGTCGGAAAGTATAAATTTACTTCAAATAACTGTGCAATTGAAGCATTTTCAATCATTAAAAAGACATTTATAAATATTCCGTTCGTTTTTGATTCCTATATTCGTAGTCCATCTGGCTTATTGGACAAATTAGAAGAATTAAAAATCATCGATCAAAATTTATTTTTAGATAAAGCAATAGCTACTAAAAATGGATTTTATTTTATTTCTCAGCAATTAAAATATGATAAAATACTACAAATCTTTAACGAAAATAAAATAGTTGATGACGACTACAGTTTGAATGACTTTATTGATAGTACTCCTGATGAACAATTATTATTGGCAGAAAAAATCAATACTCTTCAAGCATTAGAATCTTTTGAAAAACTAAAACTTGGATTTTATCTTCTTTCAAATCTTGCTTATTCAAAATTTTCAAAATCTGTAATTGAAGAAATAGTAATTGGACTGGACCCAAAGAATCTATCTACGCAGAATCCAGAAATTCGAAATTTTCAAACTTTATCTGAATTGTTTAAAGTTCCAACGATTATTAGTAAAATAAATTCTAGATATGGTCTGCCTATAGAAGATGAGTTAACCTATGGAGTAAAACAATTACAATCAGAATTTAAAAGTTCTGATTTAGAGACTTTTAAAAAACATTTTTATCAATTTCTGAATGAGAAAATAACACCGGCAAATAAATCTAAAAATGACAAATTTTTTAGAAATTTAAAATTCTTTAAAAATTAGCTTAATATTTTAATTATCTAATGGCACTAAGCACAATCAAATTTTTTTTCTTAAATTTATTCGATTGTTCAATTTTTGAATTTTAACTTTGCTAATCAGAGTTTGAGACCTTAAGATTTAAAATGTCCAAGTTTTTGTTACTGTTTCTTAGGGGAGGGTCAGATATGAATTTTACATTTAAAAAATATATGAATTCAAAAATAAAGATATTACTTAGTTGTTGCTTTTTAGCATCGCTATATGGTTGCACTTCAGGATATTGTCGTATGAATAAAAAATCAGATAAAAATTTAGAAGCTTCTCCAACAGCAACTCCAAATCCACCTGCCAATATTACTGTCAAGGTTTTTAAATACGATGGGTCACAGCAATGCAGTATGGGAAAACAAATTTCGATTGAGGAAATGAAAAAGGATCTTAAAGATATTAAAGTTATAACTCAAGCCCATCTCAATGATGGTTTGATGCGTATTCAACTCTGTGGCTCACCGACAGGTTATGCCAATGTTTATGAAATTTCTAAAGCAGATCTAGAAAAAGCACTTGCTTTAGGATTCAGAGAATGGACGTTTGATTAATTTTAAATTGATACCACCAAACTACTTGATATTTTTAGAAATTGTGCTACACTCACTGATTCACTGTTTTTTATATGTTTGGGGTTAATTTAAATATGAATAGTCAAGATGGAAATACTCAATTGAATTTTAAAACAATTCAATTAAATGGTCAGGCAGAAACATTTACAAAACTAACCTCACAAATTAACAATGAAGTTTTTAAAACTTCATTTCCAATACAAAATTCAGTTCAAAAAATTTTAATGATGAGTCAAGTGATTCATGACATTCATGTCCAAGAAGAACAGGGGCAAATAAAAATTGATGTATTTATGGATTTTGAGAACTCAGTTCGTAAATTGCATTTTGAATTTTCTTTTCAAAAGACTCTAGATCAGAAGTATGATGTTTTTTGTAACTGTGATTGTGAACCATTTCAAAAAAATTTAAAGTGTGAACATTCTGTTTTTTCATCTATTTTAGTTTTATGTGCTGCCGGATATTTTGATACTAAAAAATTAATGGGTCGAAATTACTATATTTCAGAATCAAATATGAAATGGATTACTCATATAAAAGAAAATCTTACTCAGTTTGATCAATATGAAAATCCATCTTATATTTTGATTACTCCATATTGTGCAAAATATTTAAATGGAGCAGAAATTCAAACCTCAGATTTCTTAGCATTGCAATCAGAGGTTATTTCAAGTAAAGAAAGTGAATTTTCTACAACATCAATTTTACTTTCTCCTCTTAAAGATAATTATAAAAGTGCACCGATGGTTAAACCAGTTTTTTGGGGTGAGAATATTCAATTTGTTTGGAAGGATTATCGGGTATTAAACTTAAGAGAAATTCTGCAAGGTAAAAAGGGGATGTCCATAGAGTTGTTGAGTGAAATTCAAGCTCTGACTAAAAATTATGTATCCCAAGATTACGATATTATTTTAAAAATAACTGAGTTTTTTATTCAGCAAATAAGCTATTTTCCAGAATCCCATATCAACGATATTAAAAAGAGTAGTCGTATTTTATTTGGTTTAAAAGAATTTGCAGAGAAGCACAAAATTCAATTAGCATTTTCTCCTCAGTGTGATTTTTCTAAGACACGAGCTATTTTCCCTTTAAAAAATATTAAATTTCAATCTTTAAAAACAGAAGTTCCATCATATAAATTATTTCAATCTAAAGAAAAAAATGAAGATACTCAAACAAATGATTTTATTTTCCAATGCAATTCACCCGCATTAAAAGAATCCCTGTTTTATTTTTATGATGGATGTTGGGATCCTGATATTCAAGAATTTACTTATTATGACATTGGCCCTTCTTACTCTCGTATTTATGATGAAATGAAGTCTGCATTGCCAACTGTACGCTCAGTGCAAACATTAACTCCCGAAGTAACCCGAGAAGTTTGTTTTAAATCAATGTTTGAAGGTTTGAAAACATTTGAACATCTGCAGGAAATGAATATCAATGTAGACAGTAGTTTGCCAGAAATTCAAAAATTACATTGTGATGTTAAAAATATAAAAATTAATCTTCATAAAAATATAGAGGGACAATTAACAGGCTATGATTTTTTAATTGATTTGCAACATGGAGAAGATAAAAAATCAGTAACCTTTCACCTTGATTATATGCTATTTCCCAAAATATTTATGGAGGGACTTTCTGCATTTAGTTATCAGGACCACAAGGAATTAGCATCCAAAAACTCTTTGTTTCGCTCTCATGATTTAAAATTCCTAAGACATTTAGGTAGTGCAATTACATATCTTACAGAAAACATCAGTTACATTTTAACGGATAGATCTAGTGACGGAAAGTCATTTCAATCTCAAGCTGATTTTTTTAAATTTTTAGAGTTCCGTATGTTAAAATGCGTATATCCAAAAGATGATTACGATGAATTTCATATATCACCAAACCTACGCAAAAAATTTTTTAAAACTGGTATTTTAGATGTGTTAACTGATTTTTTAAATGAACCAGTAAATCAAATAGTCGGTTTTGATGGTAGCGGCCCACTGATACAGATTGAACTTGATCCTGAAATCTTTTTAGATTTTGGATTGATGGATGTATTGTATCTAATGGAATCCCAAGGTCCTAGCTTACTTATGAAAGAAAAAAGTGATATTTGGCAAAATACTTTTATTCACCATTTTTATAATGGGGGTATAAATAAACAATTAACTAATCCTTGTTTTGTGGATTTAACAAAACCCTCACATCGGGGCCAGCAATTTACATTTTCACAAATCTCAGGATTTGATCCCTGGACGTGGGTTACTCGTATTACAGAAAGTGGTTATCATGTCACTTTAAATCATTCTGAAATTGAAACACTTGGTGGATCAGATTTTGATACTTCATTTCAACTAAAATCAACTCACAATTCCTTAATGGGTGAACGTGCTCCCAATCAATGGTTTGAGCTTAATCCTGAAATCTTTTTTAAAGGTCAAAAAGTTGAATGGGGTGAAGTTGATATAAAACCAGGTAAACGATTTATCGAATACCGTGGTCAATTATATATGATTGATAAAAAAACCCTACCTCGTGTTGAAGCTCTCATGCAATTTTGGGAAAAGATTGAATCCAGTTCTTTAAAAGGTAAAAAAGGTGAAAAAAAATCTCAATTAACATTACCAAAACATGCTATTTTGGAACTTCTGCATTTACATCAGCAAGGGATAAAAATAAAAGGTGGCAAAGAGTGGGATCAGATTTTAAGTTTTTATGAAAGTTTAGCAAATCCTGAAAAGAAAATTCCATTAGTGGTACCTAAACAATTAGATCCAATTTTAAAATCTTATCAACGTGTCGGGTATCAGTGGTTATATGAACTTTATCATTTACGTTTAGGTGCACTACTTGCTGATGATATGGGTTTAGGTAAAACAATTCAGACCTTAACGTTTCTTGAAAAATTGCGTTTAGAAAATAAACTTGGTTTATGCTTAATAGTTGTTCCAACAAGTTTAGTTTATAATTGGATGTCTGAAGCCGAAAAATTTACACCTGATTTACCAATTCAAGTATTAACTGCTCAAACCAAAAATACACTTTTAACAGAAGAAACAGCTTCTCGTTCTTCTGCAAACGATTTTTCAAGACCTATGATTTTGGTTACTACTTATGGGCTTATGGTGGAGCATGATGAAAAGATTTTTTCACATTTTTATAATATTTTAATATTTGATGAAGCTCAAAATTTAAAAAATTTAAATTCTCAAAGAACAATAGTGGCTCGAAAAATAAATGCCAATTACAAAATTGCAATTACTGGAACACCACTTGAAAATCATTTTGGAGAATTTTACTCTCTTCTTGATTTGGTTATACCTGGTGCCCTGGGAGACTATTCTCAATTTATTAAAAAGTCTGGTATTAAAGCCGATGCAAAAATTGATTTTGAATTCTTAGGACATGTTCGTCAAATTATGAAGCCAGTTTTATTGCGAAGAACAAAAAAAGATGTGGGCTTAAATTTACCTCCAAAAGTTGAGAGTGTTCGTAAACTTGATATGGAAGATAAACAACGTACATTGTATCGTAATATAGCCGTTGCTTTAAATGAAAAAGTCAAAGAACTCATTGAAAATAAAGGTGAGAACTTTGCTCAATTAGAAATGTTAACGGCACTTCTTCGTCTAAGACAAGTATGTTCTGATCCTGCTGCCGTACCTGGTGTTATCTATAAAAATCTATCACCAAAAATTCAATCCTTAGTTGAAGAAGTCGAAGAAGTCGTCACAGAAGGTGAAAGTGTATTAGTGTTTACCCAATTTTTATCTACTCTTCATCGAATTGAAGGTGAGTTGAAAGAGCGAAAGGTAGAATATCGAATTATTGTTGGAGAAACGCCTCGGCTTACACGTGAATCTATTTTGCGAGATTTTCAATCTTCAGATAAACCTATGGCCTTGATTATGACACTTAAAACAGGTGGTGTAGGTTTAAACTTAACAAAAGCCAGTCGTGTATTTCATGTTGAACCATGGTGGAACCCTGCAGTTGAAAACCAAGCCACAGATCGAGCCTATCGCTTAGGGCAAGAGCGAGATGTTAATGTAGTTCGATTTATTATGCGAGATACAGTTGAAGAACGAATTCAAGTATTAAAAGATTTAAAAGGACAAAAATTTTCTGCTCTCTTTGAATCTGAAGATTTTAATGAAGCCGCAATTCGCAATAGCAGTGGACAAAGCTTTTTATCAAAATCTGATTTTCAACAATTGTTATCTTTGGATTTCAATAAGCAACTTTAATTAAAAAAATAAATTTTAAAACTCACTAGAAATAAATTTTCATAATTCAGAATATCATGTTTGAAATGAATTTATTTCCTTGGAAAAAGTTGTTCAGTAATCAGTAGTTTTTGCTCCAGTAATAAATGCAACCGTTTACTTGCATCAGGTATTACCGGATTAAGGAGACAGGAGTAACATCTTCAATCTTTTGAAAACCTATTTCTGAACTAAAAAATTCTTGTAACTTTCAAGTTTTTCGACACCTATATTTTCTTTCTGGCTAAACAACTCAAGTGGTCCCACCAAGAATTTATTGAAACATTTGCTAACAAAACCTCAAAACCCGCTTTTTTCAATTCATCAAGAATTTCATTTTTATTACCCATATATCGGTACGGAACTCCATTCTGGATCAAACATCGACTTTCAAAATCAAATTCTGATCCAGACTGGATATTTTTTGGATCTCCAATCATTGTGCTAACATAGAAAATACCATCTTTATTGAGAACTCTATAAACCTCACTAAGAAGTAATTGCCGATCATTACCGATTATACAATGAAGACAGTTACCATCAACAACAGCATCAAAAGAATAATCTTCTAATTGCTTCAAGTCGCACGCATTGCCATTTAAAAATTGAATATTAAGACCGAGGTCATTTGCCTTTTGCTGAGCCCAGTTTACAGCGGTTTGTGAAATTTCAATTCCAGTAACTGAATAACCTTGTTGAGCTAGCATAATTGAAATGTCGCCAGCACCAGCACCAACCTCAAGTAGATATGAAGGAGGTGGTGGAAAAATATTACCTTCAATTAATTCTTTAATAGTATTTGACCATGCATTCATCCTCGATGAATAACTTGTGCCACCCCAGCCTTCGGCACCTGAGGCTCTAAGGTCTTGGTATAATAGATCATGTATTTGATAGTTATTTTCCATTTTTTAGATTCTCAGATTGTGAATTAATTTTTTGAAATGTTGAACAAACCCATTCAGAAAAATGATAATCGCAAAAAAACTGTTTATTTGCTATTATACATTCTCCATCATCCCAATGATTATGCCAACTTGCTCGAATGGAAAAAACTCCAGTTTTATGACCAGCTTGCATGTCGTGCTCGTGATCTCCAACCATAACCATTTCATGGGTATCACAATTGAATAGAGATTTAATTTTTAAAAGTCCTTCTGGATTTGGCTTCCTTAAAGAAACACAATCACCAGAAATTAAATATTCAACTTGTTTTTTTAATCCAGTATATTCAAGAACGGCTTTTGCAGATTCCAAATCACGACTTGTCCAGACTGCAATTCGGCAACCATTTTTCGATAATATATTAAATATTAAAGAAATTGAGTTGAATGTTGAAATACTTCCTGCATCTAATTGGCTGCGATGATTTAATTCCTTAAGTGCTATTTCCACTTTTTCTGATTCTAATTTATCTGCAAAAATTTGTGAGGGATGAACTCCAATATAATGTTTTTTTTCTTCTCGAGAAATTTTTTGGCCAATAAATTCTTCAATAAGACTAAAATAGTGACCAAACGAATCAATTAATGTTCCATCTAGATCAAACACCCAATATTTCATATATCAATAGTCCATTTTCTATTTTTGTTAATTTCTTCTTTTTTTCTAAAAGCTGATTCCAAATCTATATCAAGTCTATTTGCAATCGAACAAATCATAATAATGATATCAGCCAGTTCTTGAGCTGGAGTAGAGGTATTTGACTGAGGATCAATACTCATTTTAGTTGATTTGCGAATAGATTTAAATAATTCACCAACTTCTTCTCCCAACAACAGACATTTAGAAATAACATCTTGGTGAGAAAATCCTCGCTCAATTTCCAACTCACGGACATAATTCTGAAAATCAACAAGTGAAGGATTTGGTTTTAAATTTTCCATGAAAGCCTCTATTCCAAGTAATTATGTTTTGGATACCAGATTTATTTTGGAAATTAGTTGAAATCAAAATGAAAGTCTATCAATCAAAACCTCGCACTGTGCTACCTAAATTAATATTAGTGATTCTGATCAGTTAAGGATGTGATTCCGGAAAACCATGACGTTCAGTTAATGCTTTAAGAATAGCATCTTTATCAGATATAAAATTGAGACCTTTGTAAGTTCCTGTTTGATACTTTGAACTAGAACCTTCAGATAAAATTAATAGTGGAAGAGATTGATTTTCTTCTCCCACCAAGGGAATTAGAGTTTCTCGAGGGCGTGACCAATCAATTCTTTCTATATCTAATTGGCGAGCTAGTGTAGGAAATGAAAAAAGAATCCCTTCTATTAGAGCACAATGCCAGCAGTAAAATCGTCGACCTGGATATGGACAGGATCTTCAAAGTTTGGCTTCAATAAATAAAGTTTATCGCGTTTAATATTCATTAATTCTCTTTCTTATTTATGCTTTTCTTGAGGTCAAATATGAAACCATTCAATCATTATGATAATCCAATTAATATAAAAAATCATCAACATTAATACCTCTCACTTTAATGCTATTTTTAATAGTTTCTATTTTTTAAAACCTATACTTTCAACCTCTCCTTTTTGCAAACACTTAATAAGTTCAACAATACCCGAAGTTCCTTTCAAGGAATAAATCTTTGCAAAACGAAACATACCACTAAATGATCCAAACTTTTCACTTATACTTGATTATCAAAGAGGAAGGAATTTCGTTGCACACAACACCGTTCATTATTTTGAACGGAAAGTTTAGAAAGAAAAATGTAAATTTTAAAAAACTATTTACTCGTCAGCGCTTGCATAAGTCATATTTGATTGCTAATACAAAAAGAAATTAGCGAGATGTATAATTATGGTTCCAACTATAGAAACAAAAGTAAAATTTGATGGGGACATATCTCCCATTAAAATCTTATTTAAAGAATGCAAATGGGATTGGATTGAACCAGATTCAGAAATGTTGATTGCGTTTCAAAATTCATATCGAATTTATATGGTTTATAATTTTCAAACCTTAATTGGTTTTTCCAGGATTATAAGCGATGGTAAAACTTATGGTCATCTTGTGGATTTGATGATTAGCCCAAATTATCGTCGAAAAGGCTATGGAAGATTGCTGATTGAGCATATTTTACTGGACTCTAAAAACAATGGAATCAAAATTATCCAACTTCTGGCCTCAAAAGAGGGACGACATCTCTATCAGGACAATGGATTTGAAGTTTGTTCTAATGAAGCCCCTGGAATGATTAAAATTTTATGAGTTTAAAAATAAAAAAAATTAGCTTTATTTAGAATTTGATCGAAAAAATAGATTGAGTTTATCCCTGATGAAGGGAAACACCTTATTCTAATTCCGATATCATCCCAAGTGACACCTTGTTTTTGCTCAAATTTTTTAATTTCAAAGAAATAGACTTCTTTATATAATGACTTTAAAACCGCTGTCTGTTTTGTAAACTAGGCAAAAGAAATGCCGTGAGGTAGACAGAATGCCCATTTACTTTCTTCTGAAATAAATTTACAACTTGTTTTGGTGCATTCCGATTGAATTCAAAGTTCTTCGAGCATTGAGTTTGTCTTAAATTTTCTATTGAGACCATTCAAATGGGGTTTTTCCAGATATGATCTTTGATGCCTTGATCGTAAGCTTAACTGGAATCTCAGTTATTTTATGTAATCCTGGAATAAATGGTGAAAGATAAAATATAGTGAGGCTGATAATTAGTATTTTTAACAGGTATCGAGAATAGTGACTTGATATCATTTTTTTCTCTGAGTATTTGCTTACTATAAATGAACCTGTTGCAAAAAATAAAAATACTGGAATCCCAAAGAGAAAATTACTATATCCATCTTCAAAAAAGAAATTCGCTTCGTTTGAAGAGTACCAACATATCCTAGCAAAACAAAAAATTATCATAAAATTAAATAACCAAGAAATGTAATTTAGAATTTTACGATATTTTGTATGATTCACTTTACTTCCGATTTGAAGAAAAATTGTAAGACAATAAGTAATTGTTGTATTCAATAAACGCTGCCGCATAATCAAATAGTAATGCGGTGGTCACTATTTTGTCACGTGTAGATTTAAAACACTCCAATTGACGAAAAACTCCAGTTCATTATATTCGTGATATATTTCCCATCTATAATACCGTCAAATATAATGGCTTCGGGACTTAAGATTAAAACTGCATCGAAGGATTTTCCATTTTTTGATGAAGGAGTGAATTTTCCAACAAATCGACCTGAATGCATCCCTGGCCCACGCAGTCGCAGAAATTTATTTGCTGCTTTCAAAAAGACATCCTGGCTTTCCAACTAAGAGAAAGCGATCAAACCCATCTTGCTTTGTTAATTTCAGTTGAATAATCCCCAAAAATTACAGTTGAAAATTCCCCAGATTTTATTGTGCTAGACTTTGTGAGTAGTAACTTTTGTTACGATTGTAAGGAGCACAAATGATAAGCACGGAGGAATGGTCAATGAAATATCTTATCAATCTACTCCTGAAAAATTGATATTCGATATGCATACAGGCTGCCTTGCAGATGATAAATCACTTGCTCTTGGTTATAATAAAATAAATGTTAGAAGACCTATTGTTTCAGTAGGAATAATAATAAATGGAGTTCCTCAAATAGTTCCAATGATTTTAAATAAAAATGGTCGCTGGATTGGAAATTTATGAGTAAAAAAAGTATATCCTTTTGGAATGGTTTTTTGAGTATACTAGACATAAATCCTTCTAAAAATGAAAAAATAGAAGTGAAATATTGTAAAACTAAAAACTTTAATGAGATTATCAATTCTTTTGAGGGTAACGTAATTGAAGGAAATAACGAAGCATTACAACCTAAATTCGTAGAACTAGACAAAATCAAAAAAATCTCTAAACAAACAACAAAAGATTATGATTATATTTTTAAAAAGATAACGGATTATGATAAGAACAAAGAGTAATTATGAACAACAATCTAAATAAAGAAATTGAAGAACTACTTACTGGAATTGTTGATAAAAACAAAGTAGAGTCTATTACAAAACAAATCATAATTAAAATGGATGATTCTAAACTAATAGAAGACTCTAATTTTACAATTAATACGTTCTTAGAAAGAAAGCATTTTAGGACTGAAGCCGAAGTTATAAATGCTGGATTAAAACTTTTATTGGATAAGCAGGTTGAAGAGGACTCTAAATATTGGGATGAACAATCTATGATTGACTCTTCTATAATAGAAAAACAACTTTTTTATTAGTTTAAACACCTAACTTATTCATTATATTAAAGTCGAGAACATAGCAGTGACTCTGTTCCTGTTCCAGCGGAGTTAATAGTCATGACTCCTGAAGATTGAGTCAACCTATACATATTTGTATCTCCTCCAACATTTACATTACCTATAACTGAACCACTATGGAAATTACCTATTTCATATTTATGAGCTGCTATATAAGAACTTGAAAAACTTGAAACACAGAGTGCATCTTTTGTTGAATCTGAACTTGTTGAAGCAATTGTTGTTCGAGTAATTCTAAACGGTGAATCTTTTCTGATACACATAACTGTTCGATTGCCACTTGAAGCACCAAAAGTAATTGTGCGAATAGTTCCATTATCATACATATACATTGCATTGGAAGTATATGAAGCGAAAGTTACTTCTTTATCTGTGTAAGGTGCATATAAAGGCATTTCAAGTCGATGGGCAGCTTCATAATTACTCCCATACTCTGATTGACATTGAGTATCCTTAGTTGAATCACTTGCAGCTATATCTACTTCAGTTCGCGTAAATTTTACAGTTGTAGTACCAGCAATACCTTGAGCACCAGTTGCTCCTGTTGCACCAACCGAACCAGTCGCTCCAGTAGCGCCTGTAGGACCAACTAAGTTTGTATAACTTCCCCAACTACCACTTGCTTTAGGTCCATAAAGTCTATTGTTAGATGTATCAATGTAAAAATCACCATCAACTCCAGCTCCATTTGAAGGAGCACCAGAACCATTTCTAACCGATTTTCCATCAACCCCGTTACTACCATTAGTTCCATTCGTACCGTTTGTACCATTAGCTCCAGTTGAACCTGTTGGTCCTTGTGAGCCTGTAGCTCCAGTTGCACCTGTAGAACCTTGAGGTCCAGTCGTACCTTGAACACCTTGAATTCCTTGGGGTCCCTGTGGTCCAGTTAAATCAATTAATGACCAAGTATTTGATGAACATGTTTTAAACTGATTATCACCTTGGATGTAAATTAATTTACCATCATTTGTTTTATTACATTCAGGTATCTCATTTGTGCTTGCATAAACTTTATCAATTAAAAAATATCCTATGGCTGATGTGATAGGAGAAGGATTTGATGTGTTACCTCGAGAACTACTTTCAGACTTATCACTACAAATTGTTAAAGTTCTTAGTGCTTCTTTAACTATTACAACATTCGGACAATTCATTTTATTACTTTGTGAACATCCAAAGAAAGAAAGACTCATTAAATTAAGAAACATTATTTTTTTAAACATAACTCACCTCAATAATTTAATCATAATAAGAAATTAATTTTAAACAAGTATAGTTTTATTAAATGTTCTCTAATAGAGAACTAGTTAAGAAAAATTAACCACTAAACTTTAGTTAGTTTGCTCACGGAGAACCAAATGAAACTAGCTAAAAGAATTGGTAATAAGATCACAAAAATTAGAATGAAAAGAAATTTAACACTTGAAAAATTAGCTTATGAAAATGATATTTCAAAAGGTTATTTATCTGAGATTGAATCCGGTAAGAAGTTGCCTTCATTATTGATGCTTGAACGTATAGCTGTAGCTTTAGAAGTTGATATCAAAGATTTATTTTAAAATTACATAAAGCTTAGTCCAGTTAACTAAATCTTTACTTGAGGTGATAGGATTATTTATTAGGATAAGTGTATGGCTGGAGGTTTTATCATGTCTAACTATACAAAAGATGAAAATATGACACTACAAGATTTATTTTATGATAATAAAACTAAGTTTGAAGATTTTGAACTTTTTTTAATTAATGATTCTAAAATCTTTGTAAAAAGTATTATTAATGTTCAAAAAGACTACTTCGTTGTTTTTAGTGAAAAAGATGAGTATATAAAAATACCATACCACTCAATTTTAAAATTTATTACTTCAACAAACTCTTAATGGTATTAATCCCAATATCAGTAAGTATGAAACCACTATAATATTCTTCACAAACCTTTATTGAATTACCCATACTTTGAGCCACTAACTGTATGGGTATCCCTTTACCAATTAAATGAACCGCATATGAGTGACGTAAATCATGCCATTTGCAATGTTTGTCTTTTGATTTAAAAACTCTTCTGCATGCAACTCTAAATCGTTTATTAATTATATTTCTTGAGGCTTCAAATTCTTCTTTATGTTTAATCCAGTAATTAAAAGATTCTAACCCATTTTCAATTAAAAAGGCTTTTCTTTGTTTTCTATTTTTAGGTAATCTTTTTTTACCGGCTTTATCAATTTGATGTTCAATTAAAATTATACCTTCAGACTTCAATGATGATTCTTTTACAGCTAAACATTCACCTATTCTTAATCCAGAATAAAAAGAAAGTAGGCATAAATGTTTTAGCGTCTCATCTTTTAAATGTTCTGAAACTTTCAATACTTCATTTTCAGTTAA
>SXGU01298146.1_pt1 | contig 45899 bp, 42 predicted proteins | sample 3174531 | NCBI WGS metagenome assembly SXGU01 (sample SAMN11356863, study PRJNA531348) | freshwater metagenome | isolation source: freshwater sample F1-140 | place: China: Fuxian Lake, Yuxi | collected 2017-12-25 | reverse complement strand
TGTGGAGACGATGAAATGAACACTAATCTGAAAGTAGGCGATAAAGTCATCTTCAAAGTAGATGGAGTTGATCATTATGGCTTTACTAAAGGTACTGTTGTTGGCTTCACTAAATGCAAAGTAAGAGTCAAATATACTTATGCTGGTTTTGAGCATGATAAAGTTCTTTTTGAACGTAATCTAACTTTGGTTCATTGAAATGAGCACTATCAAGATAAAAGCTCGTTACAAAACTGAAAAAGATAATCTTCGTCATGGACTTTATATTACTGAAGATGGACGACGAGTATTTGATCCAGTATATCGGTCTTTTTCTTCAAAAGTTGAAGATGTTAAAGACGTTCAGTTGTACATCATAAATAGACTGAATGTTCACCATTCACAACAATTTGTATTTGAAATCTATCCAGTCCCACTAAAAGATCTTATTGATCTTCAATATCCAGCTAATTTGAAATGGCTTAGACGTGGTAGACATATAGTTTATGAGATAAAGAAGAAATGACAATTGAAAACTTAGAAACGTTACAAGAATTCATTCCAAACGGAAGTTATAGTTTTGGAGCAGTTGAAACATATCGTTCTGATATCTTTCACTTTAGAACTGGTCCAAACATTTCCGTCCTTGAAATATGGTATGCTGAGAAGTATAACATCATGTTATACGGCGAACATACTGTATCTTCTGATTATGAATGTTGGCAAATTGTTTTGAAGTTTAGACAAAATCAATTGTCTGATATAGTTTTGATGATGAGGGACGAGATATCAAAAGTCAGTCATGAACTAGGACAAAAAGTAGTTCGTGACGAAATCAAACAAGCACTATTTGGCAAATACGTAAACATATAATGAACACGACTTATACTTCAAAAAACATTTGTCGCATGGGAAGTTTTGATAATTCTCACTTCCTAAAAGCTCATTGTACTTGTATGGATGATGATCATGTTCATACATTGAATGTTGATTTTGATGAAGAACTTGACATTCTTGACTTGGTTATGTATGTCAAATCGTTTACACCGTACAAAGACAACTTTCATTGTAAGGGTTTTTGGCAACATCTTGAGTATTGGTATAAAGACAAAGTCCAACGCTTCAAGTGGATAATGTCTATCATCTTTAGAGGGTATGTTGAAACTGAAGCTTCATTTGAGTTTCATGGAGTTGAACAGATCAATGACTACTTGACAGCTCTTGCAAATAGCCGTGACAAAATCCTCTACAATCAAAAATTGAGAACCACTTCACATTCTGACCGTTTACAAGTTGATGAAAGCAGTATAGAATAATATCATAGGTTGAATAAAGGGGTACGATGTCATGGGAACTAACTACTATGTAGATGATAGTCCTCGATTTATTTCTCGTAAAAAACATCGAGTTCATATTGGTAAATACTCGAGTGGATGGGAATTCGGGTTCAAAGCTTGGAAAAAAGACTCAAAATTTGGCAAAGAAATCCGAAGCTGGAAACAGTGGAAAGAACATATCGAGACTATAGGTTATGTTTTTGACGAGTATGACAATATTTGGTCTGCTGAAACATTTTTCGCAATAGTTGAAAAGTCTCGAGTTCCTTATCGTCATATGTTCACTAATGATATGATGACTCCAACCAATCATTATGACTATTGCAAAATCCATCACCCATCTGAAATAACACCAGAACGTGGATGGAAAGATGAAGAAGGCTGGTCTTTTAGTGCTACGGAGTTTTCATGATTATCATTGAACAGTACAAAGTTTATAACCCGGAACTTCAACTTTACTCTAAAGGCGGAGCTTATTGCTTGTCTAACTCTACAGTTCATTGGGGGAAGAAGGGTAAAGTTTGGTCTTCTGCTGGAGCATTGAGGCGACATCTTTTCCAGTACTGTTCTGAAAATGGATATGCAACACAAAACGGTATCCCTGAGCATTGGGAAGTTCATGCGGTTACTTCAAATGTAGAAGGCAAGCTTGAACTTACAGTCTTTAATGCAAAAAAGTTTTATGACAAAATACATTTACAAGAAGATAAGACTGTAGTATAATATGGTCATATTTGTACCTACTTCAATTTACACCGAACGGAAGAAAAAACCGATGAATGATAAAGCACCTGTAAAACCACTCTTTACTCCAACTCAAGTCACAAAACCTAATTCATTTATTCAGGAACAAATGGAAAGTAATCCTTATGTTCTCAATAAAGGTGGTATAACAAAAGGTTCTGAAGTGACAGTTATAGCCGCTAATACAAATACTGGTAAAGTAGTATTCAACCCTGTCTCTCCAAAGGCAATTGCAGAAACCGGTGCTTCCTCGCAACGAGTAGTCAATTTGCTTTCTACATTTGACAGCTCAACTGGTATTCTTGACTTTGGTAAAGATGTCATGGCAACTATTTCTGCCAAGTCTGACCAAATGCTTCAAGAAGTCAAAGATGCCGATGTTGATTTTGTTGAGTCTCAAATGCGAAGTATTTTGACAATGGCAAAGTCACTCCATTTGACTAAACCTGGTCAAGACAAAAGTAAAGAAGGCTGGTTTACTGGACTTGTTTCAAAAGCAAAAGAACATTTCATTGATACGAAAGAACAGATGTTATCTGAGTTCAACAATGTATCAACTCAAATGGACCGAGTAATCGGTGAAGTTGAACAGGCTAATCTTCGTATCATTGACAAAGTCAAAAGCCTTCAAGTGATGTATCAATCAAACTTGCAGGACTATAAAAGTTTGGATGCGTTGATACATGATGCTACTGAAGCATATGAAATCAAGGTTAGAGAATATGAAAAGCTAAAAGCTAATGTCACCGATGCACTTCAAGCACAAAGTCTCCAACGAATGGGCAGTAATCTTGATAGACTTGATAAGAAGATTTCGAATATGAAAAGCTTCCAATTGATGTGCTTACAAGATGCTCCTAATCTTGCTCAAATGGAAGATAATGCAGTTACATTGCTTGAAAAGTTTGATACTATCAAAACAATGACCATTCCTTTGTGGAAAAAGCAGATTCGTATGCACATTGAAAATCATGAATTACAAAAAGGTGCTAAGCTTGCATCAGCTGTCGATGATGCAAATAATGCAATGATAAAACAAAATAGTGCTATGATTACAAGTTCATCCACCGATATTGCTAAGTTAAATCAACGTGCGTTGATTGATGATTCAACTATTGAAGAAGTTCATTCAAATCTAATCAAAATGATTACTGAAGTTTCTGATATTACAAAGCAAGGTCAGGAGTCAAGAAAAATTACATCAGTTAGGATTGAAGCAATGAAAAATCAATACCGAAGTTTGTCGTAAGCAATTTGCAATTATCGAAATGCCATCTATTCATAAGAGCTTGCCCTCCACCTATGGTTCCACAATGAGGGCAAGTAATTTTAGGTTTGGGTTGTTTCATTGCTTGTTTATGTGCTTCTGATTTAGGAACACCTTTAGCGGCTTCCGAAAGATTTTTCAAATGTTGTTCGGAAAATACTTTATTTTTAGCCGAATTAGATTTTTTAGATTTAGTTTCTTCAGAGTCAGTTTTGCCGGTTTTTACTTCTTTGAGAAGTAATTTTGTTTCGTCAGATACAACTTTACCTTTATGAGCTAATCCAATTTTTCTTTTTGTTTCCTCTGAATGTTTTTTACCTTTACGAGATTTACTCATTTTTTGTTTAGTAGTAATAGAAGCTTTTTTACCAACATTTGCTTCAGTGCTATAAAATTTATTATTTACCCAATTATTTAGAATTAGTGGATTTTTGATATTTTGAAATATAATTTCTTGTTCAAACATAAAAGCTTCTTTGCCTTCAAAAAATTCAGCAAGAATAGTCCAATTGAAATTATCGAATCCAAGTTCTTTTACTTTTTTGCTTGATGTAAAATATTTTGTTCCTAAATCTTTGGATGATGTAAAATGATTTGCTTCACGATAGCCAATATAAAATTGACCGGTTTCTTTATGAATGCCCATATAAACATAAGGCAGGACTTTTTCAGAACTATAGATAGTATTAGGCATGTTGTTTCTCCTTTACAGAACAATGTGATTAGAAGGATACATTTGTTTGCAGCATTTGTATCCTTTGTTATTTATAGACTTTGTAAAGTGTTACCTGCTTCACAAAATTCATAAGTGTTGATTTACTTCTGGTCAAATTAGTTTATAATTTACACATATTCAAACAACAGGGTGGAGATATAAAAATGAAAGCAATCACGTTAGCAGTATTAGTGGTATTGACCTTTGATGCATCAGCAAAAGAAACAAAATCTGAAGTAAATGAAATTTGTACAATTATGACACAAGGACATGTTAGTATGTTTGATGCACATAGAGCGGGTGTTCCAAAATTGACTGTTTTAGAAAACTTTCGTAAATTTCCTGCTTCACTTCAATTATATTTCAAAGCACAAGCAGATGACATTTGGGCGGGTGTATATAAGTCATATCCAAGAGCGACATATGAACAAACAGTTTTTAATAATTGCAAAAAATCATTTGCGAAAAAATAAAGTATTACCTATTTCACAAAATTCGTAAAGATGAAAGTAAAATTGACTGGAAAACAATATAAAGATTTCCTGAATGATGAAGAGTATTGGTGTCATGGAGAACTTTGGTATGAAGATGCTGTTACTTCATACAATGGTCTAAAAGATGATGACATTGACAGTGCATGGATAAAAAATACTGATATTATCACCATTGAAGATGGATTTTTGAATAGCGACAATGTTCATCATCGATTATATGGTAAGTCATTTGTTTCTTTTATCAAAGCTTGGTTAAAGAAACAATCAAGTGAGCAGATTTTAGTAGAAGTTCCCAATGAAGTAAAACAAGAATTTCTCAAATGGATTGAAAATCATAAATGCAAAATTCTGAATTAGTAAAACCGATACCTCCTCTATCAATAATACTTAGAGAAGGTAGTGTGAGATTTTGTTTAAAGTGTGGTAGTTCTATAAAGACTACATTTTGGACAGGTAAAGAACTCGGATGTATTCAGCCTGAGTGTAGCAATTTTTATAAACATAAAACAAAGGTGTAAGATATATGGCTATTGATATAAACAAACGCGTTGAAACTGTTGGCATTGTTCTCGAAAAACGTAAGATGAACAATATCCCGTGTCAAGTCAAACTTGCAATTGACAAATCAGGTTCAATGCAAAATCTCTATGAAAATGGTACTGTTCAAGATGTAGTTGAACGAGTACTTGCAATCTCTCTCAAAGTTGACCAAGATGGAACAGTTGATGTTTATGCATTCCACTCAACTACCAAAGAAGTCAAATCGGTTTCTCTGCCTTTGATGGAAAACTATGTCAAGAAAGAAATCGAAGACAAAGTTGGTTGGGGTGGTACTTCTTATGCTCCTGCATTCAAAGCAATCGTTGAAAGTTCAAAAGGTAAAAAAGGTTTGTTTGGTTTTGGTGCAAAACCTGCCGATCCTACTTTGGCTATCTTCATTACTGATGGTGAAAATGATGATGCTCGTGAAGCTGAAAAAATCATCAAAGACTCCCAAAGTGAAAATATCTATTGGTTGCTAATTGGCATTGGTGATGCAAACTTTAACTTCATTCAACGTCTTGGAGAAGACTATCCAAATGCCGGTTTTGTTCCAATTTCTGACATCTCTGCGATTGATGACGATGATTTGTACGAAGCAATGCTGAATGAAGAATTGGCTGCTTGGTTTCAAAAGTTCAAAAAATGAACAATAGACAAATAGAATTATTGGCGACAAGCATATCAACAGGAATACTTGCATATATGCTTCAACCAATTCTTGGGTCGCTGATAGCAATCGTTATCAGCATTGTTTTGGGTTTTTTAGTTAGGGCTAAGTTCTTCGCAGTTGGAGTTGTATCAATTGCATTATGGATGATACTGTTTAAAGTTTTTGGTGTTATAATGGCTATGTTGTTGATTGGTGGCATAGTTGTAGGTTGTTTAATTTTTCTTAATAAAGAGGTATGATGATATGATGAAGTATTTTGGTAGTTCGTTTTTGGTTGCTGGCATTGGTTTAGGACTGGCATTTTGGATTGGTGGTATTCAAACTCTTTGGATCGCTATAGTTCTTTCCGTTCTTGAAGTAAGTTTATCGTTTGATAACGCGGTAGTCAATGCTCAGGTGCTCAAGGATATGGATACAGTATGGCGACATCGATTTATTACGTGGGGTATGGCGATCGCGGTATTTGGAATGCGAATGTTATTTCCATTGATAATCGTTTCGATTGCATTAGCTATCAATCCACTTGCATCTTTCCTATTAGCAGTCACTGAACCGGAACAATATGCACATGCTCTTGAGTCCGTTCATACCAGTGTCATGGGTTTCGGTGGTACTTTCTTGATGATGGTCGCTTTCAAATTCTTTATTGACGATGACAAAGAAGTTCATTGGCTTCGTCAAGTTGAGTCTAAATTGACTTTTCTTGGAAAGATTGAAGCAATACAAGCTGCTTTAACATTGGTCTTAGTATTCTTTACTTCTAAAATCATTGGATATTTGCATGGATCTGAAGATGCATTGTCATTCTTGGTAGCAAGTATTTGGGGATTAGTAACTTATATCTTGGTTGATGGTATTGAGGCATTCATTGGAGTCGAAGAAGGCGATGCAACTATGGCAGTCGCAAAATCTGGTTTAGCAAGCTTCTTATATCTTGAAGTATTGGATGCAAGCTTCTCGTTTGATGGTGTTCTTGGTTCTCTTGCTCTTTCAGACAACATCTTTATCATTATGATTGGTTTAGGTATTGGTGCAATGTTTGTGCGAAGCTTAACATTGCTAATGGTTGATAAAGGTACAGTTGATCAATATCGTTATCTTGAGCATGGTGCCTTCTGGGCAATCTTGGGATTAGCAGTAATTATGTTCATCAATACAGTATTTGAAATCCCTGAAACAATTACCGGTTTGATTGGTGCTGCATTTATTGGTGCTTCAATTGTATCATCAGTTCGTCATAATAAATCAGTAATTGGTGACATAATTACTAATGGTTAGATTTACTGAAATAATCTTAATCGCTGATGAAGTCAATAGTAATCAGCGAATTTATCCAAAATCAGTTCTTGAAAAGATAGTTGAAGATTGTAAAGATAAACCGATACTTGGTCAGATTGGAATGCCAGTTTGGCCAATGACTTCAATTGATTTATCACAAGCAGCTTTCAAATGTGAAAATTTTAGAATGAATGGTAATGAAATGATATGTGATATTCAATCACTTGATAATCCTCAAGGTAAAATGTTTGAAGATATTGCTCAACATGTATCATTAGCATATCCAAGTATTGGTGTTGCAACAATTTCAACTGATGGTATTGTCATGACTGATTTTCGTTTAACGGGAATAGCTGCAATACCAGAACCCGATTGGTCTTTTTCAAAAAATTTAGGTAAAAACAATGGCAAATAAAAATGTAATTTCGCTTGAAAAGAAACAAACAGTCAATTTGACTAAAGCTTCTGACTATCTTTCTAAAGTACGCGTTAGAATGTCATGGGTCACCCCTACTAACGTCTTCCCTAAGTATGATTTAGACATATCAGCTTTTCTATTGGGTGCTGATGGTAAGCTTTTATCTGAAGAAGGATTTGTCTTCTTCAATCAAGAAGCTACTCCAGATGGTTCAGTGCGGAAATCTGAAGACGAACAGTCTGGTGGTTTTGAAGAACTTTATATTGACATACCTAAGCTTTCTGACGCGGTCAAAGAAATCAGCTTGGTATCAACCATTCATAAAGCTGAAACTCGCAAGCAATCATTTGATCAAGTCAAAAATGCAAAGTTGGAAATCTTTGACCAAAATGATCAGCTAATTGCATTGTTCAATCTTGATACTTTAGCACCAGGTTCTTGGGCAATTCAAATCGGTTCTTTCTACCAAACTGATGAAGGCTTTACTTTCCAAGGTGTTGGCCAAGGTTTTCAGTTGGAGCTTGTAGCATTTTTTGAAGGTTACAAATAAGTCTAACTTGGCACAATGACAAGTTTTAGATTATAATATAATTTCAGTAACAAGTGCTGATAAACACAAATTTTAAATAACGAGGAATAAATTTTATGGCTATTAATTTAAATAAAACCGAAGGCAGCAAAATCAACTTGACCAAAGAAGCTCCTACTTTGCAGAACATTACTGTGAAGTTGTGGTGGAATGCTTCCAAAGATCCAAGTGTTAAAATTCCATTTGACTTGGACATTTCTGCATTTATGCTTCGTTCAACAGCTGATGGTCCAAAATTGATTGCTGATGAATACTTGGTATTCTATAACAATGAAAAGTCTCCTGATGGTGCTGTTTGGAAAACCAAAGACGAACGTGCTGGTGGTACTGAAGAACTCTATGTTTCAATTCCAAAACTTGTTGATAATGTTGAAGAAATCAGTTTGGTTGTCACCATTGATAAAGGCCCAGAACGTGGTCAACATTTTGGTCAAATCGAAGAAGCTGGTTTGGAAATCATCAACTCTGATACCGGTGAAAAAATTGCATTCTATGATCTTGATGAACAAGGTCAAGGTGCTACTGCTTGCCAAGTTGGTTCATTCTTCAAACAAGATGGTCAGTTCTCTTTCCAAGGTGTTGGTGCAATGTTCCCGTTGGGTTTAGGTGACTTCGTCGGTGGTTATTCTGCCTAAGTGTGGTTATACCATTTCCAACCTTAGATAAATGTAAGAAGGGGATCGTAAGAAGGTCCCCTTCTTTTGCTCCTGAAGGTAAAGTTATTTGTATGTTTTCTTATAAACGTAAAAAATTGTTTGATAAATATAATTTTAATAAATCGTTATAAGGAGAACTTCAATGTTCAAAACAGCACTTTTAAAATTACTCGGAGAATTAGGTGATTTTTTATCAGTTCTTTTTAAAACTGGTATTCAAAAAGAACTTAAAATTCTTTTACCAATTGCACTTAAAGCGGTAAAAGAAGTAGCTTCTGATATTACTTTAACTACTGGTGATGCTAAATTCAATGCAGCATTTGATATCATTGGTAAAGAGTTAGGAGCTCAACAATCAGCAATTGGTCGTTCACTTGTAAATTTAGCAATTGAGTTGGCTGTTCAGAAGTTCAAAGATGCCTCACCCACAACCTAACCCGTGATTTTACCTTATGTCTATAAACTTGTTCATAAACAAACCGGACAATTTTATTTTGGCTTAAGATATAAGAATGTAAAATTAAATCTAAAATCAGAAGAAGATTTAGGAATTAGATATAAATCTTCTTCTGAGGAAGTTAAAAAATTAGGATTTGAAAACTTTTATTATTTCGTAATAGCCGAATTTTTTGATTGGCAAGATGGCTATGATTTTGAACAACTTATTATTTCTGAAAACATAAAAGATGATTTATGTCTAAATAAATCATTTATTCATTGTGGAAAAATCAAATTTCAAAATATTGAACATTCTGATGAAACTAAGAAAAAAATTGGAAAAGGTAATAAAGGAAAAAATAAAGAAAATTGTCCAAATAAAGCCAGAAGAGCTAAAGAGATGACAGGACAAACTAAAGAAACAAGTGAGCATGTTGCTAAAATCTCAAAAACTGTAACAGGTCGAACTAAAGAAACACATGAATATGTTGCAATCAGAACAAAAAATATGATTACAACTTTAACAGGACGAACAAAAGAAACTCATGATGGACCAAGGAAAACCGGTGAAAAACAGAAAGGTGTTCCCAAGCCTAAAGTTTCCGAAGCTCTTACCGGGAGAACTAAAGAAACGCATGAATATATAGAAGAAGCTAATAATAAAAAACGAGGACGAAATAAAAACAACTATTCAAATTTTGCAAAAATGGCAAGGTCTTTTTGTATTTTGTCAGAAGCTGAAGAATTAAAACTTTATGAATTACGAAATGAAGGTTTTTCAAGAAAAGAAGTTGCTAATTATTTTAACAATAAAATTGCTGTGCAAACAGTATCAACCATCTATTATAGAATAAAAAATCAATTGGAAACTATTACATATGAATAAGAAAGAGTCTGATCGTTTAAAAGCCGCGGCAAAAAAGCAATACCAATTACAACAATCTATGCTTGAAACTGCAACATCTAATAAGTTTCAACCAGCTTTACCTTCGGGCAGTGGTGAAGCATGTTGCGGAGATTATAGCAGATACTTTGTATGGGGTACAGCAGTATTATTGGTAATGATTTTCGTTATCCTTTAATTCCTACCGTACTGAAGGTTTCGGGGCTGCCTGGTTTCATCCACAAAACGTTATGGCAGAGATAACTTAACAGAGTCTAATTTTTCGGGCATCTACTCTGTGTGCCGTTTCAATAGGAGTTATATCTCGTGGTCTATAAAAAGAACTTTGCATTAGCAATTAAAGCAAAAGGTAAAATCTTACGTGAAGTTGGAGAACAAGTATTCATTCCATTTGGAAGTGAGTATTCAATTGTTCTGAAGAACTTACATTCTGTTAAAGCATCAGTAAAAGTATGGGTTGATGGACAACTTATAACTGAAGGATGCTCTCTAATCATCAAACCAAATGAGTCAATTGATCTTGAAAGATTTATTCGAAATGGTAATCTTTCAGCTGGTAATCGATTAAAGTTCATCGAAAGAACTGAGTCTATCGAAGAACATCGTGGTATCAAAATAGACGATGGTATAGTTAGAATTGAGTATCAATTTGAAAGAAAGCTTGAACCTATTCCTGTACCTCTAACCGGGCCAATTCACCACCACCATCATTATCCAACTTTATATCCACCAGGAGTAAGATCTCCAAATCCAATGTATCGTCATGATGTATGGTATTCTGCAAATATAGTAGAATGTAATGCAGTACTTAAAGGTAATGTTAGATCTTCAGCTGCATCGGTATCACCTGCAGCTTTAACATCTCAAGTCGGAATAACAGTTGAAGGAAGTATCTCTGATCAAACGTTTGATCAGGTATTACCGTTATGGTTAGAAGATGAAGTACATGCAATGTCTCTTCAATTAGTTGGAAAAACTGATGAAGGATATAAAGTTGAACAACCTGTTACTGTCAAAACAAAACCCACTTGCAAAACTTGTGGAAAAGTTAATAAAGCTACATCAAAGTTTTGCAGTAATTGTGGAACTTCGCTCCAATTAGTATAAATAGAACATATTCAATTCTATTATAATGGAGAAATTATTATGTCAAAAGATTTAGAAACCTTTTTAGCTGCATGCTCTAAAAAAGATTATCGTGTTGATTTTAAATTACCTGAAGCAGGTAGTGCTGAAGTTACTCCAACTCCAGTAGTTATTCCTGAACCTGTTGTAGTTGCTCCAACTCCAGTAGTTGAACCAGAAGTAGTATAATCTTATAAACTAATATGAGAGTTATAACCTAACTCTCATATTCTATTACTCAATAAATAGTTTATCTTTATCATAAACTAAAAATACAAGTAAGAGAGTAATAGTATGAGACTAAATCAATTATCATCTGACAATAATGAACTACAGAAGGAAGATATTTTATCCGAACGTGGTCCATTAAATGTTCCAACTGAAGACCTTGATATAAGAAAACCTTTAGGTATATCTGATGAAAGATGGACTGAAGAATTTATAGAAGATCTTAAGGAAATGAAAACATCTCGTCCGGATTTGTTTAGAAAAATAATGCTAGGACTTTAACTACAGGGAGTTAAACCAATATGAAGTTCTCACACCTCACACCTAAAAAATCTTCTACTGATACCATCGACATGACAATATTGGAAATGGCAGCACCAAGAAAAAATAAAAGTGCTCAACCTGGTGGAAATGCTTTGGGTGATGGACCTGAAGCCGTATCCGAAAAAATCCCAGAGTTCAAACCAAAAAATTCATCACTTGAACAAACTGTTGAATTGTTTGAAGATATTCTCGAAAATATGGCAAATAAGCGTGACTATAAACAGTACGCTGGTATGCTTTTGACTGGTGATCCTGGAACAGGTAAAACACAACGTATTAACTTACTTTCAAAAGTATTAGGCATTGACCTTATTACTGTTGAAGCACCGCATATTGTCGAAGAACATATCATCAATATTCCATTTATTGTTTTTGAACCTGCAAAAAATAAACAAACAGTTGAAACTACTTCATTAAAAGGTGATTTGTATAAAGTAGTATTAGCTGATAGCAATTTATATACTGCATTGAAAAAAGTTGATCATGTTTCGGATGATCAGCATTTGAAAAATATTTACAAAAGCTCTAAGGATGTAGTTGCAACATATGAAGCTTTAGGTGGAACTCCAACAGAATTACCTGAAGAGATTGTTGATATTCGTAAACAATTTAAGGTTATCCTTTTTCTTGATGAATATTTCCGTCAAAACTCTCCACGTATCAAAAATATGTTACGCGGTATTCTAAATGGTAAAATTGGTAATCATGACATTCCAAAGGGTGCTTATGTTGTTTATGCTTCTAATATGCATGATGAAGGTCTTTCAGAAATACAAAAGAACTTCCAATTTGAAAATGTTGAAATTAAAAACCCGTCAAAAGATGAATGGTTTACATGGTTAGTCAATAAGTTCGAAGATGATAAACATGTTAGATTGAAACCTGCTCTAATTAATAGATTTCATCATATCTTAGATGACGAAGATATGAGTCACAATGACATTGGTGCTGATGTTAGAACATCACCTCGTCGTTGGGAACAATTATTACTTTATATCAATGCAGCACTTCCAGCAAAAGATGAGAAAGATGCGATTAGTTTGATGACAAATGTCAAAACTAATTTTAGAAATTATTTGGAAGGTGATCATTCAAGTTTAGCCAAAAAAGTTCTTGAAGCTACTGCAACTTTGATAAAAGAAACTTCTGGATTTGAAGTTTCAGCTACAGCTCAAAACTCTGCTTCCGATTGGCGAAGCACTCTAAAGCATCAAATTGAAACCAAGATGAAACTTGGTGATATGCGTAAGTATGTTCCTATTATTGCCGGTCTTCCTGGTATTGGTAAAACAGCACAAGCATATGATTTGTCTAAAGAATTAGATCTTCGTTTTATAGATATTGATTGTTCAACACTTACTTCTGAAGATGTTGCAGGTTTACCATTACCATCAGCAAATGAAGATGATCCAGAAAAAATCGAAACAATTTTTTCAATGCCATCTTTATATCAACTATTGATGGAAAAAATCAAGGAAGAAGATAAAAAGTATTTGAAAAAATTAGAAAAACAGTTTCCAAAAGATTTTGACGAAAAGAAAAAAGAATACGAATCTAGACAATATAAGTATCTTATTTTCTTTGACGAATTGAATAGAAACTCTCCAAAAGTATTCAATGGTATTAGACGTGTATTACTTGAAAAGAACTTTGGACCAAGTAATAAAGGGAAAGGGAAATTGTTAGAACTTCCATCTTCAGCTATTATGTTAGGAGCTATTAATCCTGATGATACTGGAGCAGAACGTCTTACTAAACATATGCAAGACGTTCTTGACATTATGGATGCTAAAAGTTCTTGGAAAGATACATTAAGTTATTTGTCTCATGAGAAAAATGAAATACCTGGAGCACCTAAAGAAATACATGAATTATCTTTAGCAATTGTTAAATTATTAGCAAATAAATTTGAAACTAAATCACCAGAAGTTGATAAAGATCATCGTCCTTTCTTTTGGGATATTACTAAAGGTGGTGAAGGTCAAGAAGTTTATATTTCACCACGTGAATATAATCAACTTTACATTGGCATGGGTAGATCTATCAATCGTGCAATCAATAAGATCAAAAAACTTGATCTTAATTCGATGAAGCAAGAAGAATTGATGAAACTTGAAGGTAAAGTACGTGCGAAGATTTTTAAAGCCATAAAGAAAAATACCAAATTTATTTTATTTAAACATAATACAGTTGAAGATTTCTTCTATCATGATTTAGAAGCATATATTATGCATAGTGATGATATTGATTTAGGTGAGAATTTCTTTTATAAGAAAGCAGTCAATGTTAAAGAAATTTCACTAGAAAAAGTAATTGGAAAATATTTAGAAGGTGATTCAGATAAGATAGCTGATAATGATTCGTTTTTAGTTTATTTACAAAATGCTGATATTCAAACACTTAGAGAAAATTTAGCAGATGTACTTACTAGCAAAATAGTTGATGATGCATCAGCAAAGAAATTTATATTTGATCATAGTCATCCTGCGCTAAGACTTGCTGTTGATGATAAATTATTCACTAAAAAAGATTTGAGTAATGATGTACTTCCAAACGGAATTATATTAGACGAGTCTAAAAAAGTATCTTTACTTGAAAACTTTTTTAGAGGTGTTGCCTTTTCTTTACAGATACATTCAATCGCAAATGACAGGATCAATGTCATATTGATCGCAGCATTAGATGCAGCTGGAGTCATCCATAAAAACTTCAAAACTGATCAAGAAGAAGAGGGTGGTATTGAAAGTGAAGTATCTAAATTGCAGACAATGGCGTCTAAAATCACAAAACGTCTTGCAAAATCTGATGAATTGCCAGATGCATAAAAAATTGTAAAAGCTATTTACATTTACCCTAACTTAGAGTATAATTAGTTTATATTCTAAAGTGTAGGGTAAATGTCAAATGATGAACTCGATACATAATGTTAGTTATTCTCAAAAAGACAAACAAATACAGGATGAACGTGAAAGAGTTTATCGTTTCATTGCAACTCGAGCACTAAAAACTGATAAACGTGAACTGACAGTTGATAGTTATGGTTTTGTCAACTTGAATGTAGTAGAATTCACAGTTGAAAAAGAACTGACTACCGGAGACATTGACCATCGTAAGTTGGGTTTTCACTTTGGTGCTGTTCGTAACATATCATTCAAAAGATTGGGATTAGACTCGCTTTATGCATTTCCATACTTAGCTAATATGGTTGATGCAAGTGAGAACAATATCTCGTCTATCAATGAATTGCCAATGTGCAAATATAAGACATTGAACCTTGGCAAAAATCCAATCACTTCTTTACGTGGCATTGCTAATAAGCTAACTGAATGTAAGCAATTGGTAATTCCAAACACTATCACCAGTCATATCTTAGGTTTGTTAAAAGTCAAGGGTTTGAGTAGTGTTTCAATACAGGGATTTCCCGAAGATAATCCCAACTTAACATCAGCCATAAAAATCATCAATAAACACTTATCTTCTACAAATCCTGACATGATCAAATGCCAACGCCAATTGATTGAAAATGATTTAGACGAATTTGCTGAAATGTGAAGTTCTTCACAACACTAATCAAGTTTTTGCAGTATAATATATCATAATCGATAAAGACATAAAGAGGAATAACATAATGTATGTACCAGAGCGAGTTTATAACCATCTTCCAGAATTTTGGCTGACTTGTGCAATCGGTTCAATCTTTTTAGGATTTCATGCAATCCTTGGAAGTTTGATGTTTGCCGCAATATGTGCTACGGTTTTAACTATGCGTGGTAAATGGCATACTGCGTTTTTGCTTCTTGCTTTCTATATGTCGTTTCTATTGATTGTCGCCATGTCTCCAAAGCTTGGCATTTGGTAAGATGTTATCAAGGTATCAGACACAAAATCTTATTAATACATGGAATAATTCTAATCGATTAGTTTTACACGAGATAACAGAAGATGGGATTATCAATGTTGAGGGAGCAATTGACTTATATAGAATATCTGATGGATGGAAGGCAATGTCACAAAATAGTGGTACATTGACTGTCAATTTTGGGGTATGTGAATCGTTTTTTGCCTCACGAATGGAATTGAAATCAATGGTTGGTTGTCCAAAAATTGTGTGTGATAGTTTCAATGTTTCACATAATAGCATTACAACATTAGAAGGATTACCATCATATGCAAGAGTTGTTGATCTTCGAAATAATCCAATCAAATCATTTGAAGGAATTGGGAACTTAAAAGAATGTGAAGAAATATGGTTACCCAATTCAATTACTTCAAATTTATTAGGCATTTTGAAAATTAAAACATTAAAGAGACTTTATTGCGATGCTAACTTTACTAATAATAGTCGATTTCATTTAGTTTTTAAAATCATCAAAAAGCATTTTGATACTGATAAAGATATTATAGCATGTCAACGTCAATTGATTGAAAACGACTTAGATGAATATGCTGAACTTTAGGAATTCATATACCCGTCAATGACACTATCTTTTGGCTTATGAGTTCTGTAATGATGTAGAAATCCTGAACCGCCTTTAGTGCCTTTTCTCATGCCTTCTTGACCTTGTCCGTGTGACATATACATGAACTCTTCTCGCGTTAGAGATGAATAACCTTGAGTGTAAGGATTGTTGGCAACAGGTCCTTTATTAGCTCCGGCGATAGTTCCATTTGCATGAAAGGATTCATACCCTTTATTTTCATATTTGACCATATGCAACATTGCTTTAGTAGCAAGTTCAACATCGCATCTTTGTTCGCATGTAGGTGATGGAATTCCTATCTTAGCAAACCATTGAGGTGCAGTTCCATTTAACATTTGAAACAATCCTAACGCAGAAGAAGTTTTAGCTTTAGCATACGGGTTATAAGAACTTTCCAAATAAGCAATCTTCAGCATATAACGTGCTTCTTCAGTAGTGGCTCCATTTGCTAAAGCGACATCTTTGATTTGTTTAGCTATTTGTGCATCAGGTGGTTGAACATAACCAGGTGGCATACAGTTACTTCCGCCTAATACTTTACCCGGTTTACTGCTTTCAACCCTGTCTTCTGCATTGGCAGGTTCTGTAAGTAACGGTATCGGCTGACAATCTTCAGCCGCTTTGACTTGCTCTTGAGTAATTCCTTTATTGGTATTCTGAACCGTTTGCGCAGTTGCTGGATTAGCATCGTCTGGATCAATTGCACCTTCAATAGCTACAGGGTCTACCTTTATCGTCCCGTTGATATACTTCAACGGGTCAACACGAGTAGTTCCTCCAAGTAATACCTCAAAATGCAAATGATGTCCACCGTTTTTACCATAGCAAGCACCAGTGTTACCTTCATGTGCTACTACATCTCCTGCTTTTACGGTTTGTCCATCTTTTACATATATCTCTTTTAGATGACAATAATGCGTAGATGCTAATAACTTACCTGATGAATTACGGTGTTCAATGAAAAAGTTTGTGCCGCATCCAGACTTAGAACCATTAGACATTTGAATGTTCTTGACTATACCATCACCAGCAGCTAAAATCTTATTCTTTCCACCTGATGCATAATCTATTCCTTGATGATAGGCACTTGCATTCGGACCTGGTCTTTTTCTTGGACCAAAAGTAGAAGTGACCACTGCTCCAGGACTGGGATGTACTAAACGAAGATCTTCGTCATTACATTTCTTAGGGACTATTTTGTAAGTCTTCTCATCAATAGTGTTCTTGTTGGGGTCGCTTGCTATAATCTCAAGTTCTGGAATGTCTGCTTGTGCTCGTGCTTTGAGTGTAGCAGTAAACGTCTTCTTTTCGAATTCATCTTTGACAGTTCCACTCAAATGACCAGTGGAATTATCATAAGTCAGTCCTAAGTCAGTTGGAGTTTTGACATTGCCCTGTTCATCTTTGATGACAAAGTCCCAAGTAACCGGATGACTACCTTCAGACATTTTGAAAGTCGTATCTACTTTCATCTTGCAATCGACGGGAATAGAACCTGTGACGATATGATCTTCGGGAACAACTGAACCTGGCTCAGGTTGAGGGGGTTGTGGTCCTAATCGAGCAGCAAAACATTCGTCAGTTTCACCTTTCAATTGAATTGCTGGAACGTCAGTCCATTCTCCGTCAATGTTTTCTGAAGCTTTAGCTCCTGAGCATCCACATCCCATATTACTCGTTTACCTCATTTGACCATTTGATGATTGCATTTAGTTGTTCTTCTAATCGAAGTGTTCTTTCTTCTGACTTCAGTATCCATTCTGCCACATCACGTTGAGTCGCACGATTGATGTTGATTGGCATAATTGGTGCTGGCATAAGTAAAAGTTCCGAAGGTGGTTTGACTACTACTCTTTCTACTTTGACAACTGTCTTGACTTCTCCAGGAACAAGTACCTCTCCATCATTAGGAACTGAAGCACACCCGTAGAAGAACGTTGAAAGCAATATGGATAAGATAACATACTTACTTGCTTTCATTTTGAACTCTCCTTATTACGTAACATTTGAACCTGACGAATAGTCTCACGTAATACAGGAGCAAGTTCTCCATCTTCTAAGTGACTTACTTGATTACCTATCTTTGACAATGCTTGAGTATTTGCTCGCATTTGAGCATTGAACCCTTCAACTAATTGTTCCACTTGAGCTCTATCTCGTTGAAGTTGTTCATAGATTGCCTGGTTTTCTTGATTGAGTTTGATAAGGTCATTCGTTTGGTCAATCAATCGTTTAGACTGTTCCTGTACTTGAACCATTTGCTCTTGTACTTTGACTACTTCTTCAGCTGCTTGCTTGTTCTTGTGGTTCAAGTAGAGAATGTATCCACCCGCTCCAGTAAGTGCAGCAGCTAAAACTGCGATAGTCCATCCTCTTTTGATAATACCAGTCCCTGCAGTCCAGTAGAGTTTGATGGCATCCCATGACTGACGAAAGTATCCCGTCGCTTTCTCTTGTGCGTCGTCCATATGTTTGTTCTTCTTTATATGTTATAGTTTGTTATGGATTTACAATACAGCGATATTGAACTCCATATTCTTGAGTTAGAACTCGTTCAAGTTCCGCTGGATTTAGTCCAGTTTCTGTAATGTTCATCCCACCCATCTTCCATACTTTAGCAGCAAGTTCAGAACAAAACTCCCCAGTTGTAAGTACTATGTTAGGAAGTTTCAAGTACTGACGTACTCCTGAAATAAAAGCTCTTACGTAACTGTATTCAGCAGTTCCAACACGTTCAACTAATGAGCCTACAAATAAGTCGAACCTGACATGTTCTGGTTTTGCAAGTACATGTAATCGGTGCTTTTGATAAACTGAAAGTGGAGTAATACGACGGGTTGCATCATATGCTTCTACAACAAATAGTCGTTTTTCACCATGTTCAGTGTTCATCCATAATGCAATTGCAGTATGATAGATCGGCGACTTAGTCCAATATGTAATGACTTTCTGTAATAGAGATGCTCTCTTATCAAGACGAAGCACACTGATAATATCTCCGTCTTGGATAACAGTTCTTGCTTGTTCATATGATATTGGTTTCATGATGTATTCTCTCTTATGCTATTCGTGCTTTTCCTGTTTGAGGTGTTGACCATCTTACTATGACAGTATCTTCATCAACACATTCAACTGCGTAAGGAACCACAGTTTCAAGATTTCCGTTGACATATACCATAGCATCAACTACAACAGGGTTTTTGTTTAGATTATGAATAATAGTCCATGTATCACTTGCAGTATTTTGAACATGAGCTAATGATTGTATACCAGGTTGAGGAACGAAAACCATATTATGTTATCCTACAAGATGTGCTTTACCAGCAAAAGGTTGAGAGAAGAAGATTTTGATACGGCTATTCGTAATACGTTCAATTGACATAGGAAGCATCTTTTCTAAGATACCATTATTGTCAATCAAAACATCCACTATTGGAGCAAAGTCCATCTTGTAATCAATATCCCATTCTGTACTTGGAGTAGCTTGAGTATGAGTATATTCTCGAGCCATTTTCAATGAATATGTTGACATAGTATTAGACCAATTTAGCAACACCTGTTTGCGGTGTAGTGAATGATAAAGTTACTTGGTTGCTCGAGTTATGGAAAATAGAACTTGGTTGTATTTCATAACTTCCAGAGAATACACGAGCAATTGGTGCATATCCCAAGTTGTGAGTAATAACCCAGCTTGTAGATGGAGTAGTTTGGTGGAACTCTAAAGCATATGTAGGTTTTTGAGCACCATCTAAAGAACCTGATAAGATAACAGCACGACCTGCCGCATTTCCACCGAAATCAATAGTAATTTGTGAAGCAGAATTGATTGTGACTAAGTTAGGAATAACCATTTGGCTATTACCATCAAATACCTGAACTAAGACAAAAGCAGTATTGAGTGGATGATTGATAATCCATTCATTAGATGCAACGTCTTGAACATGAACGTACATTTCTATTTCACGAGTTAGTGGAACCCATATTGGTAATCCCCCACTTATTTGAATGCAAATATAAACTACGCTATTTTTGAATACAAGTTGTCCTACTTTTGGATTAGCAGGCCAATCATATTCTGTTTGCATTACGGCTTGCTGTAATTCGTTTTGGTTGAGTGCAATATCGCCATAGAATCTCATGATTAGTGTTCCTTAGTTGAATTGTGATAATTGAATTTGGATAACTATATTTATCAAAAAACCTCAATCAGCAGATAACAAAAAGGGCCTTTCGGCCCTTTTCATTGTTTCTTCATAGTATGAAGTTTATGTAGCAATATTAGATATTACCAGCAGAACCCATAACGATGATTTTTACTGCCAAGCTAACATTCAATGCAACAACTAAGCTGTTAGCATCAGTGAATGTGATAGATTGTGGAATGATAACTTCATCATTAGAAGCATCAACAACTGTTACGTTGCAGTATTTTTGACCTAAGGCATGAGTTACAGTATGACCTGTAGACGCACCACCTGTGTACAAGTAATACAATTTGTTAACACGGTTGTTGATTTGAGTATCAAGAGCTTTAACAGCAGTATCAAGTGCAATTTCAGCAGCTTTGATAGTTGAAGTAGCATCAAGATAGTTAGTACCAGAGAATGCAGCTAATGTACCATCAGTATTCAAACCAACAGCAGCTTCAACAAGATTTACTTCAGCAAGTAAGTTACCTGCAGCAGACTCAGCAGAGTCTAAACGACCTTCTACTTCATCAATAGCACCTTGAACTGTAGTAGCAGCCAAAGCAGAAGCAGTGTTACTGAAAGTAATTGCAGCAGCTTTGTGAGTGTGAGTACCAGGAGCTGCTTGAGTTGAACCGTTACCTAAAGTAACACCAACGCTATCAGCAGTAACTGTTACAAGACCAACGCCACCCCAGTTTGCAGGATCATCTTGCGCACCAGAAGTACCAGTACCAACATGAGATACAACTGCAAGAGCTGAACCATTACCACCAGTCAAACCTGCACCAGCTACAGAAGCAGTCAATTCAGCTTCAGTGATTGTGTTAGTTGTAACTTTCAAACCAGCAGCTGATTGAACTAATTTACCATTGCCAGTTAAGTCTAACAATAAGTGTAATTTAGCATTAGTTGCAGTTGAACGGCTAGTAGCATCTTCAGTTAAGATGATAGCAGAAGAAGTTGGATCATAAAGATCGATACCAACGTCGTCAGATGGAAGTTCAACGATACCAGCACCAAGGTTTACATTCAATGTATTACCAACTTTTGCTAAACCGATACCAGCAGTGATACCAGCAGCACCATTGAATTGTGTCCAAACGATATCATCAGTTCCAAAAGCAGAAACTTCAGAAGTCATTGTCCAACCAGTGTCATTTTGTGTAGCACCTTGTTGTACGAATACTGCTGCACCATTAACGCTATCAGCCAATGCATCGAAGTCAGTAGTACGAGTCCAAGCGCCAGAAGCAACTAAGTAGATACCATTGTCTTTTGCAAGAGTTTGATTTTTAACAAGAACACGGTTACCAGCAACAACAGCTACACCGTCAACAGTTTGCTCGCCAGAAAGAGTGATGTCAGCAACAGTAGCTGCAACAACTGCATCTTTCCAAGATAAACCAGCAATGAAAGATTGCAATTGGTTCAAGTTGATAGCATCAGTACCGGCAGTACCAGGAGCCAAGTTGGTGATTTTGTAGTTGTTGAAAGCGATATCATTAGCAATGTTAGAAGAAGCAGCATTTGCACGAATGAAATGTGACTCGTCCATGATTGCGATGTTGCCCAAACCTAAAGAAGTACGAGCAGTAGCACCACGTTCCAAAGTCCAACGTGAACCTTCAACACCACCTGTACCAACGATGATATCGTTAATGCCAGAATGTGTGATTGAAGTTGTGTTGATTGTCAATGTTTCTGAACTATCAGCAGCTGGAGCAAAACCTGCCAAAGTATCTAAGTCAGCATCCCAAGCTTGGATGTCAGAACCTAAAGAAACACCTAACGCAGCGCGGAAACCAGCAGCATCTTGTAAGCTATAAACACCACCAACGCCACCTAACAAGAAGGCAGAAGTTGCAGTTGGAGTTAAGCCAGCAAGTGAAGTTAATTGAGCATCAAGAGGTTGTTTGTTATCCAATTGGTCTTGGATTGCAGAAGTAACACCATCAACATAGTTCAATTCAGTTGTTGTAAGAGTAGCACCTGTTAAGATGTTAAGCTCAGCAGCAGTTGAAGTAACAGCATGAAGTTTTACTAAGTCAGCAGTTACGATACCAGAAGTATGCAATTGGTTAACTTCAGAAGCAGTTGAAGTAACATCAGAGATGTCAGCTAAAACTGGAGTTACATTCGCCCATTCAGAACCAGTGTATTTGATGAAGTTGCCAGTTACTGGAGCAGAGTCAGCAGTATCAGCTACGTTATCAAGTTCACCTAAAGTATTGTGAGCAGTCAAAGCAGATTGAACTAAGTTGATTGCTTCAGTGATGTTTGTAGCACCAGCCGCATAGCCAGAGAACTGACCTGAAACGAACTGACCTGAAGCAGAGATAGCAGAACCTAAAGCGGTTTCTAAGTTATCAACTTCAGTTTGAAGAGCAGTAGCATTACCACCAGTAGCAAACGCCATCCAAACGGTGCCATTGTTGTAGTAATAAATGTTATCAGTAGTATTGAAAACAATGCGTCCTTTTTCAGAAGCATTGACTGATGGAAGTGACGAAACACGTTCAATTAACGCATTTTGAACTTCGCCTTGACCACCTGTAGGTAAAGTTACGTTACCATTTACACGCATAGTTATATCTCCTTATTGAGAGTTATTGAAAGAAAGATTATTAAAAATCTATAGGTATTTATAGACAATAAGCCTTTTTTGACTAAGATTGCCTTCTTACTGCAGTCGTCAAACTCTTAATATGATTATTGAAAGATATTGGTTCTATCTTACATTGTCCCATATCAAATTCGTTGATGATTTCGTTTGGGATATTACTGAAATAGAAAGTCCCTTTATTTCCAGATTTTTCTATTCTACTCATAGAATAGCCTAAGGTTTTTAGTGTCGCGGCTAATACAATATCAGCAGTTCCAAAATCAGGTGTCATATTCATTATGTAAGTTCTCTTTATTATTAGAATGTCATTAGCACTAATCTTCCGGCCTGTGGAGAACCAAAAAATACATGCATGGTATTACTATCTATCAATTTTACGGTATCTGGCATCACCATTTCATCGTCTTCATCCCATAATGTCCAATGAACTCGTTTAGTATTCTTATTATGTGATATAATCCATTGAGTAGCAGGAATGGCTTGAACATGTTCCATCCCAAACCCAGCATTACCACTTACATTTGTAATGAGGTTATTCAGTTCATCTAATACTTGTTGAACATTTGTGGCGGACGGGTCGGCTGAGATTGGTGTAATGGCAATCTCAGATGCCATATGTTTGCCGGTTGATGAGAATGTTGTATGGGTTGAAACATTATCAACCAAGCCCATGAAATCAACGCCATTCAATAGACCATTGAATGTTAGCTCACCTGTTGTTGCACTCATCGAGAAGTGATGCAATTGATCAGCAGTTCTCCATGATATGTCTTGACCGGTGTTTAGAACAACTACTGCTTTCCCGGCGGAATTAAGTTGGTTATTATAAACTTTTTGAAGAGTAACTGAACCTATACCAGAACCGGGTCCGCCAGGTGAAGTCGATGACCCATCGTCAAACAATAACCCTTTACCATCAACTGTAAAAGTTGAATGTGACGTTCCACCAATGTTTGAAATGTCGCCATTTGCAGTTCGATGCAAACGACCTAAGGAGCTAAGATAAACTAAACGTTTGATATCTGAAGATGAAGGCATTACTTAAAGAACCTTTAGAAAAATGATTACAAGATAATTGGTAATTGAATGCGAAGATAGATAGTATCAGCATCATATACATATCCTATTTCTTGTAGCATTCCTACAGGTGGTGGAGTTAGTGTTACTTCTCCATTTTGACCACAAAAAAGTGGTTGATTTACCTGGGCTGGTAAAAAGTTCCATTGTTCATTTCTTACTAATCCATTAGAAATAACATTTCCAACTTCACCAATAAAATATTCATTAGTCATAATTCCACTAACTTCAATATTTGTATTCAAATAAGATGCCAATTGAACTTTTCTTGGGGAAATATATGAAACAAGTGAAAAGGCTGGAATGAAACCGACAGCTTCAGCAAATAATTGTGCCGTATCAAATTTAACATTTTCTCCTGTGGTATGACTTATTCTAAGATTACACTCTGTCGTAACAAATGTTCCATCACTATCACGAAGCGGAGTATTATTCTTACCAATCATAATGTTTCCAGCATCACACCTATCATTCTTATTGATTTGTGTTCCGCGAAGTCTCGGAATTAGAACAGCTGAACTATTGTACGTTGCAGCAAATACTCTTATTTTTGGTATCCATTTTGAACCATTCCAAACTTTCATAATCATTGTAGTAGTATCATACCAATGTTGGTCATTTAGAATTGGAGCGGGTGGAGCATTGACACCAAAAAATGGATTGACGGTTGTATAACCAAATGTTACTTCAGCGTTAAGTAACGAGATATCCCAATACAAGTATTGGGTTTGACCTAAAGGTGGCATTGGACCCCATGCATCAGTAATTGTTCTATTGAACTGTACTAAATAGTTATTATTTGCATGAGCTGCTGTAAAAATCAAAGGGGCTTCATCACACACTAAATCAATATGTTCATCCCCATTTCCGGACTTACGAACAAATGTCGATGTTCCAGAGGTATCAGTTTGATGTCTTACAATACCATGTCGAAAATTAAGTTGCATTATGGTTAGTCCATTTAGTAAAAATTAATATACAGCAATTAGACATATTTATAGCTTTACTATCAGAAGGAACATTATGATTGACGTACATATGCTACATTTAGAAAGTGAAAATAAAGAATGGGAAAGAGAATGTCTTACTATATTAGAACGAGAACCTAATATAACTATTCATCATTTACCAGGTATCTTTCGTAATATCAAACAATCTCGTATCAATGGTTATTCAACTGGAACTTCTGAATATGTTTCTTTTGTTGACCCTGATGATTTGATTGAACCAGGTATCTTTGCAAAATGTGAAAAAGTATTAGACTTAAATCCTCATTTAGTTGGGGTTTATACTCGTTCAAGTATCATAAATGAACATTCTAATATCATTCAACCTTACATGAGAAACTATAGAGAATGGCGAGATATCTATATGTTCCAAGATTTGTTTGAAATACATCAGCTTGTAGTTATCAGAAGAAAGTATTCAGACATTGTCAATAGACAAATTCAATTGCTTACTGATGAAGGTCGTCATACCTCAGATACATACATTGAACATTTACGATATACTCTTCTTGGGTTATTAGCACCATGGAAAGCTTTACCTGATTTAGGATATCATTGGAGAAAAGATGGAAACGGTGGAAGATATAATCACGGGTACTCTGCTAAAAAGATAGCAGAGTACCATCGATTAGTTTCTTACTTAGCCAGACGAGCTGCTATCCAATAACTTCAACAGTTCTAACAAATGCAACCCATCTAATAGTTTTTGATGCTTCACCTGTAACCATAATTCTAGGGCCACCATTTATAGTATCAGCATCAACAGTAACATTCCATGCTGCAGTATCCTCGCCTATAACGGTAACTGTTGGAGTTCCGACAAGTGCAGTTGTTGCTGCACTTGCATTTCTATCAATGCAACCGCTAATAGTATATGCTGCACTTTCATCATTGACATCCGTTCTTCTAGCAACAACATGGATTTCAAATTTCCAAGTAGAGTCATTTACTAATGTCATTTTAGTTGAACTTCCATTTAGGAATAATTCTGTTGGTGTAGCATTAGTAGTTGAATTACGTAATACATATTCACGAGTAATAGCATCACCATAAGTTGCGAAATTTCCATTGTTTTGAGCTAGGTTATTAGCTAAAAATTGTACTTCACCGGTTCCTTTTGGTGCTAATTTGACAGTAATATTTGCATCAGTTCCATTTGCTCCAATTGTAACAGGACTTCCAGTAACACTTCCCTGTAATGTCATATAATTGACAGCCGCAACAGTTTCGGGTATTCTTACTTGCTCAGTATTGTTTGTGAAAATAGAAAATGGTAATAATGCTCCAGTTCCTAATGCTCCTGCTGATATTCTAGTATAAGTAGCATCTGCCATCAATTGAACGAATGAGCAATTTGCAATACTTGAGCTATTAGCTGCAAATATACCAGCATTAGTAGCAATACCACTTGGAGCGATTGGTATCATTGTACTAGAATTTGTAGCAGAAGTTTGAAATGCAACTCGATTTGCATGTGTTGCATTACTAAAATCACCAAGTATTCTTTGACCAGAAGTACCCATCAATTGTAAATTACCGACAGTAGTAATTCTTAACTGTTCAATATCGCTAGTATAGAACGTCAAAGGTAAAAATGAACCAGTTCCAATTTTACTTGATATCAATCTCATATCAGCTGCATTTGCTGCAACTTGGATATATGAAAAATTCGTAATGTTAGAAGTATTAGTTGCAAATATACCTGCAGTAGTAGCGGTTCCATTTGGAATGATAGGAATTCCCGTGTTACCATTGACAGTAGAAGTTTGAAATGCAACACGATTTGCATGTGTTGCATGAGAAAAATCTCCTATAATTTTTTGACCTGGTTGAGAGAATTGCAAATACCCTTGGTCAGTAATTCTAAGTTGTTCTAATCTTAGGTTCGTAGTATTCTTCGTCGTCTCAAGTGAAAGGTATGTACCTTGTGATGTAGCGGTAAAGTTTTCATTTGCGACAATTTGAATAGCTCCTGCATTTGAACTAAAAGCTCCACCTGAATGATAACCCGCAGAATATAGTCCAAAAATTCTATCACCTGATAAAATTGCAGTAGGTACTGAAGATGTTCCACGAGCTTTCTTAGAAGTAATAGTTCCAAAAGCAGCATCAGTACTATATTGAGATAATGTAATTCCACTATTGTTAGTATTCGTCCAAGTAGTTCCATTATATTGTAATAACTGACCTGTAGTTGGAGTAGTAATCACGACATCTGTCAAGTCATCTAATATTGTTGCTCCAGCTCCACCAGTAGCTGAAAGTAATCCACTTCCATCAATTGATAATCCAGAACCAATCTTAACAACACCTGTTGTCATATTAGTTGCTATTGGAAGCTGAGAATTTTTCCATGTACCTAAATGATATGTAAGAACATCAGATGCCATTAGAGGGAAAGTATCATTTATACTTACATCAGAAAGGTTATCTAATATTGAAGGAATTGCTAATGTATTCCATGTTGGTAATGCAGTTCCTCCATTTGATGTTAGTACTTGTCCAGAAGTTCCAGCATTTCCATTGATTTGAAGTTGTCCTATCAAATCAATATAATAATCAACACCACCACTTATGCTTATAAATGATAAATGCGAAACATTTGATTGAACTAATGAAATGACAGATGTTGCAGTACTTGGTGTTAGTGATGTAATAGCAGACGGAATAATTGTTTGAGTATTATGAGCTGGCACTCCATCAAATTTACTATCATTTGCAATAACATGTGTTCCAAATGTTCCAGTGATTGAACCATCTTGTGGGTATTTCAATATCAAACCTGATGAAGCATATGTATCAAAAGTACTTCCTGTTACGTAAACTGCATTACCATTTGTTACAATTCCATTTAGATTATAATGTCTATCTCCGAATGAAGGATGTCCAAAAGTTTTTTGCCATTGAATTGCTAAAGATGAATTGAATTTTACTAAAGACAATTGATTGTTTGAAGATGGAGTTGTATTACCTTCATAACCTAAAACATAGACGTTACCATTACTGTCAATTGACATACCAACGCCATTGACAAATCTTACAAAAAATGCATCATAGAACTGTTGACTTGCTTCAACTGCTAAAGTAGCTTCATTATACTTGATAACCGAAATATCTCCCATTGAACCAGAAGAAGCTGGTTGAGTTCCTAATGCATAAATAGAAGTTCCTGACCTTTTTAGATCGACATATCTTTTACCATTGAAAAGATTTGCAGTAACATTAGAAATAAAAGTGAAGCTATTTCCTGTTACATTGAATTTGAAGATATTTGCAAAATTATCATCTAATGGACTATCAAATAAATCACCGCCAACAAACAATTCATTTCCAGTAGAACTAAGTTCTAACGCATAAGTTCTAAATCTTTGAAGCTCATAAAAGAAATCTACTGCTCCAGTAGTCATATTGAATTTACCAATATAACCCCATCCATTGGAGTTTTGATATCCTGATACAAATAATGAAGAGTCTGAAGCTCTTATTACCATATCAGAAATAATACCATAATAAGTATCAAATTTAGTTTGCCATACTATATTACCTAAATTGTCAAGTTTGACAATTGAACTTTCAGCATCGCTTGTTAGACCAATATAAGTTGAAGCATCGCTTTGATTGACTGCTAATGCTTCAATTGTTGTAGGTGTTGATGTTGGACTTGCTTGTGTTGCGGCTCCTTGAAAACCCTTTTGCCAAACAACACTTCCTAAACTGTCATATCTTGCAACAAAAGCTTTATTCTGAATAGCAGCTCCAGCATTAACGTTTTTAGCATATCCACCAACAATAATATCACTTCCTCCAATAACATCAATACCTGTTACATGAAACTCAACATTAGATTGCAATACTGTTCCTGCATCAAAAAGAGAATACCAAAATTCAGGTGGAGAACTTTTACCAATAGATGTAATAGATGAAGTAGTAGTAATAAGAGCTTCATTATTCAATCGTTGAATAATATTTGGAACCGTATCATCGACAACAATAGAACTATCGTTACTAACTATTCTATCTAATGATTGATTGACCCATTCAGTTCCATTCCAAAGAAGTGATTGATTAGCAGCAGGAGATGTAACAGTTACATCTAATAAGTCTGGTAAGTATTCAACACTTGCAGGGATAGAAAGAGTACTATTGACCCATTGTGAACCGTTATATTGAAGTACTTGAGAGTTTGTTGGAGAAGAAAGTGTTACATCGGTTAGTTCATTTAGATTAGTAGCACCAACATTATCAGCGACATTAGCCGCTGCTATAACACGACCCTTGACATCAACTGTTACTGAATTATAAGTACCCGCTACTACTCCTGTATGACTCAAAGCTGTGGTGATAATACCACGACCACTTGCAAGAACATCTCCAACTAATGTAGTATCGCTATCATAATCAACATTCGATGCTCCAACAATTCGACCTTCTGCATTGACAGTAACAGAGTTATATGTATTTGGAGTAACACCTGTTGGAGTAAGTGAAGTATTGATAACATTTGTTCCGCTTCCTGTAATAACACCAGTCAAAGTCACTGAAGTCAAGTATGGTTCATTTGTTCCTGATACTGCACGACCTTTGCTATCAACGGTAATGTTGTTATATGAACCCGCCACTATCCCAGTGTCAGACAAAGTTGTAGCAATAGTTGAAGAACCACTTCCAGTTACATCGCCTGTTAGAGTTGATGTTAGGTCAGGGACATCAACTGATGCGGCGGTAATACGACCTTTAGCATCAACCGTTACACGATTATAGTTACCCGGAGTTACACCGGTATTACTTAGTTCAAATACAATATCACCAGGAGCAACTATTGTTCCTAAACCATAATTAGTTCCTAAGAAATCAGTTCCAAAGTTTAGAACTTTAGTATTCCATCCAGTAATAGAAAGTGATGATGCATTGATAAAATCAACTAATAATGGTGGAGTATTAGTAGCTGGAACAAAAGTTCCATTGACAACACGACCTTTGCTATCAACCGTTACTGTATTATAAGTTCCTGCTGAAGTAACATCAGCTAAAGTAACAGGGATAGAAGTAGAACCACTTCCTGTTGCATCACCACTAAGAGTAATTACTTCATTATGAAGTAAGTAAGGTTGATTGGCTCCGGTGATTGCACGGCCTTTAGCATCAACAGTCAATGTATTATATGTACCTGCAATTACTCCAGTATTTGAAAGAGTGGTATCAATTGTTGATGAAGATAAACCAGAACCAGTAACATCTCCTGCTAATGTAATTCCAACAACTGTTTGTATTTGTCCAATACCACCTCTCCATTGAATATCAATAAAGATTGAAGTTTTGTCATATACATATCCAACAACATACTTATCTTGCAAAGAAGGTTCGATTAGTGAGAGTTCTCCACCTGGACCAATGTAAAGAGGGTGATTGACTTGAGATGGTAAAAAGTTCCATTGTTCATTTCGAACAAGACCATTAGCTATGACGTTACCTATTTGACCAGGAAAGTATTCGTTGGTCATAATACCATTGATGATTTCTTCAGGTCTATTACTTGATGCAAGTTTGACTTTGCCTGGAACTTCATAAGTTACAAAACAAAACGCAGGAATAAACTCTATAGCTTCACCGAATAGTTGCATTGCTTCAATTTTTAGATTTTCACCTGAGGTATGAGAAGCAATTAGGTTACTTTCGGAGGTGATGAATGTTCCATCACTATCACGTACAGGTTGAGCTGAAGACCCGAGAATGATGTTTCCTGCTTTGCATGGAACATTCATTCCTGCTTGAGACCCACGAGGTGACGGTATGACTATTGCATTATTTGAGTATGTTCCTGCAAAAAGACGTAGCTTTGGTATCCACTTAGTCCCGTTCCAAACTTTCATTTGGTTGATGTTAGTATCATACCAATGTTGGTCGTTCTGTGGAGAAACTGGTTCATTAGGACCAGCATATGGAGAAACTGAAGTAAAGCCACGAGATAAAGTTGCGTTGAGAAGTGAAATGTCCCAGTAAAGATACTGTGTTTCACCATGAGCTGCCATTGGGCCCCAAGCATGGGTAATAGTTCTTGGTTCAATTACAAGATAGTTAGCATTGATACCATGAGCAATAGAGAAGATAAGAGTATCTTCATCACATACTAAGTCAATGAATTCGTCATTAGAACCAGACTTACGTAAGAAGGTTGCAGTGCCAGATGTATCGATTTGATGACGTATAATGCCATGTCTAAAAGTTAGTTCCATAATGATGAATACCCATATTTATGTGATTAGTAATATGGGTATTTATCTGAAATAGACTTCTATGATACGCTGATTGTTAGAGTATATCGTAATCTCAAGTTACGATTTTGGGTTTTAGCAATCGGATGAAAGACAATATGAGTTAGTAAGAACGGATGATTGACATCATCACTTTCAGCGAATAAGCCAAGTTCATCAAATTCAAATGTATACCCACCTGGACCATTAGTATTTTCAATAGGGTTCGGACTTAGGTATGAGTCTGAAACCCATTGACCACTACCCGGATCATCAGGTGCAATCGTAAAGATAACTTCAACTAAAGAAGTGATGTCTGTTGTAGAAGCCATAGCTGTCACTGAGTTGCCGACTGCATCGGCATATTCTGAATAAGTTTCGTTATAAAGTTCTGCAGTAGTGCCAATAGTATTTGGAATGTTGAAATGTAATGCTCCAGTACTATCAACATAACTTCCACCATTACCAACTGCTACTTTCCAAATGTGACTTTTGTTCTGATTAGCAAGTCCTCTTGCAATGATGTAAGCCATATTCTCTGGATGAACCGCATTACAATCATCTAAGAAGATTTCACCAGTATTGGTATCTTCGATAATAACTCGTGAAGCAAACTTAACAGCCGCTTTATCTTGTGTTTGCATAGTATGTATAACTCCGTGTGTAAATGTTTGTTGTATTTAGTAAGATACTATTTGAAGTGGTTGAGGTCTATGAATAGTAATTGCTTTATACGATGGTTGCCCAAGAACACTATTAGTGGTATAATCTATTCCTTCTTGTAATAAGTATCCTCTAACTCCAGTTCCAGGAACTGACGGTGCATTAGTATAAAGTTCAACAGTATTGCTGGCATTTTGTAACTGAAGTAATAACTCAGCAACTGGATGTTCAATTCTTGTATCAGAAAAAGTATCATAATGTTGTAATAAGACATCTAATACTCTGATATTTGATGGGTCTGGCAAATCTTCTTCATACCCACCCAACATATATGGTAGTCCAGTATCTAAATTGATTGCAAAATCAACCATATCATATCCATACATATCATAACCGTGATAGGCAAGTATTTCATAATCAGACCTTGCATCAAGTGAAAAGTCAGAAAAACGAACTTCTTCTACGAATTCCTCTTCATCTATATCATTATCGTAAAGTTGATTAGGATCATCAACATATCCCCAAACTTGTTCAGAACTAAACTCAAGTTGTTCATACATCTTTACTCGTACTAAGTCATTGTATTCATCAGCTTGTTCTACACGAATAGTTAGTTCAGTGTTTAGCTTCAAGTAATTTGAAGCAAAGTGCGGAGTAACATCAAGTACTTGTCGATAAACCTTATCGATTGGATCAGCCATCCATGTAATCGTTCCAACTTTGTTATGCTTTGCTTCTGATTGATAAGCAACATTACTCAAGAAGACGTCATAGATGTAAGCTCTATCTGGAATGTTTGGTGATTGCTTATGCGGCTTATTAGGGTATGCACCGTCATTAGCTGTTCCATAACCTATAGTATCATAAGGTTCAAATTCAAAGATAGCATCATATGTCCCAACTCCTAAAATATCAACGTTGATTTCATTGAAGTTATTGAAGATAACTTGTCCATTTTGAATGAGTGTTGTTGCAGGACTTGTATAGTTCTCTGGAGTAAGATTATTCCCAAAGACATCGTACCCAAGTCTAAGAATATGTCCGTCATATCCTTTGCCAACGTTATAATCATCGGACGCGACAAGATATGTTGGAATAAGTTCAGAATAGCTTCCAAGTTCAGGATGATTAGTTCTGAGTTCTAAAGTCAGGTTATCTTCACGATAAGTATTGACACGTAGCGTATTGATTGGACTAACTTGATATGGAAGAAGTAAGACATCTTGAGAATGACACATCTTGAACTTATTAGCAACAATGCTAATTGAGAATTCAAAGTCATTTACATATGTTCCAGGTTCAATGGTAAAGTTGAACATGTTACTTCTTTCAGCACCACGTTCAGCACATTCTGCAAATACTACTTCATATGGGTCACCACCAACAACAGCCGATTGGAGTTGTCCTCTTGAACTTGAATAGACTAAGAATTGGTCATAATCATCTACAAGCGGACAATTGTCAATTTCTGAATGGAACTTTAGGTCTAATCGTTCATCATCTGCATCAAGACGTGGCGGTTCGTTGAAAGTAATGACGTTCCCATTTGAAAGAGTAATAGCCCCAGCTCCCGTAAGAGCATTTCCCTGTAAAGCATTTCCTTCATGAACTTGATATTTTGGGAAGTCAAGTTGAAAACCTATCTTCCCGTTCCAATAATATTGTCCAACAACTGCAGGTTTAGTATAGCCGGTGATTGAACCATGAACTAAGTAGTTAGGTCTTTCAGCAAGTATCTCAAAGTGGAAAGTATCGCCGTCAAGTAAGTCTAATGCTGCTATACTTCTTTCAGTATATCCAAGCATATAGTTACGAGGGTCTTCTAACATTTGAGTAATGTCAAAAACTTCTGATGAACTTACAAGCCTAAACCTTACCAAACCATTATCATACTCATGTCCAAGGAATGCGTTAGGATGCTCTCCCGTTACTGAACCTTCAACATAGAAACATTTTTCGGAAGCACTAAATGTAAGCTGAATGACTTCTGTTACTGCATTAGAATATGCTTGTCCAAGAGGCAATAGTTTGAGTGTTTCGCGGCCAGGATGAAACTCAGTAATAGTTCCAAAGTATGGAATGTTAGTTAGACCATTATCAAAAGGGTTATAGATTGGTGAGCTATAGTCATCAGTATCATATCCAAATGCAAAGTATGCATAATCTCCAACATGGAGTTGTCTTATTCCTGATGTAATATCAAATTGAAATAAGTTACTTACAGTGAAAGATGAACCTGTTCCATTATAAGTTTGATTAGTTACTAAATCGGTAATCAGATAAGTATCAGGTAATGATATAAGTTCAATCTTATAACGATGACGTAAGTAGTCAAACTCAGGTAAAGTAATGTCAAACCCGTTTGGATCAAGAGGATTAGGAATATCCTTGAGTGCTTGTATTTGAACAAGCGGTAATCCAACATATTCATGAACTAATTGTCGATAAGAAATTGGATTGACTTTGATAAGTGTCCAAACTTCTTCAGGTGCATTAGGGTGAATAGTAAAGCCTTCTTCTCGAAGTTCAATATATGCTTCTACGCCATTCCCACCAATAATATCAAATGAAATATGTTCACTTTCAAATCTGTCAATTATATGACTAAATACGATTGGAGTCAAATCATCATGAACAGGTTGATCAAGTCGAATATGACCTGGAGTGATTGAAGTAAAACCAGTGCTTAGACCATTAACTAATACGGTAGATGGATTATGAGCAATATAGAAATCTTGTTGTTCAATAATAGGAGTAACCGCAATTGAACCAGTTGTTACAGGTTTTGCATATCCTAATAATCCATCATTTTTACTGATTACTTTATATGAATTGTTGTACCCGTACGATACATAGCCTTTTTGAGCAGACGGGAAAGTCAGGGTCATTGCAACAGGTGACACAACAAAGTCAGGTGAATAATCCTGAACATATGAGCCTATACCATTATCAATATAAATTGCGAAGAATGAAAGATCCGTTCCACTAAAGTTTCCAGGAATAGTCCATGTAGTTGCAAGTGTTGATTGAGTAAACCCAAAAGGTAAATTAGGTAAAAAGACTTTACCGCTTTGAGGAGAACTAAATTGGAGTTCAACACTGTTTGCGTCAAGAACTTTAGTTTCAACTGGGATAAGATACTCGTACGTAGATGGAGCAATCTCAATAAGCGGTTGAGCAAAAACATTTAGACTATTATGATTATGAGTAATAGTCCATGTTGTTGAAGGAACGGTTTGAACATATACTTGGTCAGAAATAGTTTCATATACTACTACTTTACCACTATGAGGCATGCCCAATGTAATTTCAATAGTATTGTTATCAATAACAACAACTTGCATTGCGAGAATAGCTTCATATACACCCGGAATTGAAGTCGATTCAATGTATGCTTGCCACATAACATTGGTTGAGTCAAAGTTATGATGAACAGTCCAAACATTTGATGCAGTTGGAAAATCAAATTGTACTATAGGATTTCGTTCAATTGTCCATTTATCAAATACTGGCGAAGCATCATTGAAGTATATGTTTGATATATTGATTGGATTGAGCGGGTCTTTTTGAACTAATAACGAACCTTCCCAAGTCTGAATTGGTGATTGAACATTACGATGTGGTTCTTCCCACTTGCGAACACTGGCCGAGGGTTCATTCAGCTTGATAGACAACATCCCCTTACTTACATAGTAATCAAGTCCTTCAGCTAAACTTTCAGTCCCATTGACTATGACTGACTCAATACCTCTTGATGCTCGTAATTGATATGCATTATCAATCCCATAACTTGTTAGAAGATAGTTCGCCTTTCCGAAGTTTGAAGCAGTACTAAAAGTGCTATCATAGTAATGTTGGTTAGACTCCAATGAATAACGTGGAAGATTGTAAGAAGGTGTCAAGAACCTACTACGTTGCCCGTCATTGAAATATGATTTCTCCCATACAGAACTAAGTTCAATATCGATGAATAAGTTATCTTTGACATTGACATTGAACGAGTCATAGAAGTCATACTGCTCTATGATTTCTGTTAGCTTTGAATGATAAGGTTTAGTATCAAGAACGTAATCAACTAAACCTTGAACATATTGAGATTTATTAGAAATAGACATCTGCGTTGTTTACAATAGTTTCAGGAGTAACGGTAATGATGCTATGAACTGAAAGTCTTGAAGTTTTGAAGATGTCAGTGAACTCATAGTTGTTAGCAAGTGCATCATTTAGCACCTCAAAGAATAGTTCGTTGATATGTTGTGGCAAAGCATGTCTCCAGATATAGTCCAAAACTTGACGAGTAGAAGCCGGTGTCACAAACCAAGTAGATGATTGTGATAAGTCTAACCCGTTGATAGTTGCTGTAGTATTTATCCCGTTTAGATAAACTGAAGTTTTAGGATTTAGAATGCTATTCGATAAAGAAGCAGTAACTAATGAACGTTCAGCTAATACTTGGTCATCTCTAAAACCATAACGAGTTCTCGTACCATGTCGTTCATCATATAGAACTTTGTTCAATGCAGGAAGTGATTGACCTGCTATGTTTTGACCTGCAGCTGAGTCTACGAGCTTATTCCAAAGAGTAAGAGGTATCTTCATATCCTGTTGAGGTCTAAGTAATGTCCATTCAGTATGAGTATTCTTCAAGTCAAGGTCTTGAGGATTATCTCGTAAACTAAAGTCACGAGTAAAGCGGAGCTTATAGGTATTGTCCTTATTGACCATCATGTTCAATCCAGCAATAGTAATCCCGTGATATGCATTATCAAATAACTCTTGGAAAGTTAAGTATGTAGACGGACCTTCACGAAGTAATTGAGCAGATTGCTGACAAGTCAATTGCTTATTACCTACGGGTACTGTCTTATCTTTTACCCAGAAGTAATAAGTATCTCCAGTGATATTTCCAGAACTATCTCGTGTAGGACGTATAACATATTGATAATCTGACTTATATTGGGTTTGGATACTTGGGTCATCAGATACATCAGGGTCAAATGCTAACTCTTCAGATGTAGGTTCATAAGCAGATACAATACCAACAACTTCATGTCCATTTGGAATGACTTTAGTTGTTGAGACTAATGTTGCATTGATTGAATAGAAGCTTTTTGGTTGGCTAATACCATTCAAGTAAAGTCGTAATGTATTGTCTGCTATCTTACTTCCGTTGAATTGAAGGTCTAACGTAGTATTAGTTCCAAACTTACGAACGACTTCTTGTTCAAGTAATACCCAATCACCCCAAAGTGGATTGAACTTTTCTATGATTGTTCCATCGTTCAATTTGAGTGGTTCTTTTTCATAAGCAACAATCTCGTCAATCACTGAACGAACTGATGGAACTGATGAATAGTCGCCATACACTGGTGTCCAGCTATTATGAGGATATTTCAAGTCAGCATCCAAGATTTCTTGAGATGGTACTTCATAACCTATCCAACCATATTCGTCAAGTATAGTAGAAGTGCCATTCTCAATGCCAACAGTATTAGAAGATACATCATATCCAACTACTACTGATGCACCTATAGCACTAAGTTCGTCTATGACATCAGAAGCTTCTACCCCGCTTGATAAGTATGAAGGATGAACTTCTACCTCAACCGAAAGATGACTTCCAGCAAAGTTGAAAGTAAATGTTTCAGTTAGAGGTTGAATAGCTAAAGCAGCAGAAGTTAAAGTGTCAATAGCTAAAGAGCTTATACGAATACTATCTTTCATTAGGTATAAGTAGTAAGTATCATCTAAGGTATTCAACTCACCACTTATTGAGTATACTCCGATTGATGCAGCAGCACCTTTGACAAAAGTTACGTTGCTAAAGACATTGATACCTGATACCATCAATGAATTGTCATATGATACTGGTAAGCTAATAGGTAATACATTGTCAAGTATGTTGTTAGGAAATGGTATCAATACCTGAATTGGAGAGTACTCTTTGATTTCAAGGTTGAACAATCCAACACTTGGTGATAAGACTGATTGAAGTGCTACCACTATTTCAGCACTTGTCATAGTAGTTACTGCACTTATTGCAATCATCTTGATACCAAGCTGCACAAAGTCTAACTCATAAGACCCGCCTTCTTGACCACTATAGTCATAAAGCGGTTGAGTAACCGATACTCCCGATGCTCTTTCAACAGCTCTCATATAGTAAGTAGCACCGATTTGAGACCATTCGAAGTCTATGTTACCTATTGCTGCACCAATGTAGTTCTTATTGTCAGACCATACAAACTGAATAAGGTCAAAGAAAGTTCCATCACCAGCACTTACATGCATATCACCTGAATGATAACCATCACTTAGAGTAAAGCGAATAGGACCAGTAAGAACTGCTTCTCCATAAGGTTTACCACCTAAGAACCCGCTAAAGTGCATACCTGGTACTAACCCGTATTGAGCAAAGCGACCTTTCTCTAAATGCACATAGCCTTCACCAACACCAGGTGAGTTCAGTGTCAAGCGAGTTGTACCAGCTTTGAACAATTGAACATCTTGTGCCTCAGGCGGAGTTGGAACATATGACCATGCAATCGGTCTTGCTTCCCATGTTCGGGTTCTTTTGTATAATTGCTTACGAGCAGCTTTACCTGTCTTCTTATCTTCAAGTGCAACGTCTGCTGACAATTGGTCAATTGCTGATTGAGCATCATACTCGCTTGGTGGAATTGAAGACTTGACCCATTCGTACAAGTTGATTGACGAATACTCTGCCATGCTTCCCCATCTTCCAAGACGTTCTTCAAATGTTGGGAAGATAACTTTGTCATAGTAAGGTACATAGTCAAGTAATGTTTGGTCCCACCAAGTTCTGCCAACTTCTCTATCGCCCCATGACTTCTGAGGGTCATAGTTAGGGTTCTTGACAGTTAGAGTTGAATAGTTGTAGAAAGCAGGGTCTTTCTTAGACACAACATTGATGACTTCCATAGCAATAGCTGTATGATTGTCAAATGCTGGATGCCAAGTAGTGATGTCTTCAATCAAAGCTCTATCGACATAGTCAAATAGTTTGATAGGAGAGAACTTTGGTTTAGCAGGAACAAACATCTGGAACTTATACTCGCCTAAGGTATCACAAGATATGACTGATTGAGTATGGAATGTTACATTTGCAGTTGTTGTAGGTTTGCTAACAATCGTATAAGCATCTGCTTTAGGTAACTCAACTAATGTATCAATCTCAGTTATGATAAGAGTATGTGTTCTTACTTCAGGCTCAAACTTCAATGATGTATTCAAGTCACTTAGAGTATACCATCTATTTTCATCAGTAGGTAAGATTGAGATGTAAGTAGATGGAGCTTGAACCGATAAACTATCAGGTTGTTCAAAGAATAAGCGAGTATGTTTGAGGGTGCAATCATTAGCTTGAAGTTTTAGCTCAGGATATGTAGGTGTTCTTGCATCTCCATATTCTGCAACTTTGTAAGCCCAAAACTCGTCAAGTTTTGCATGTTCAAACTTGACAGAGTTCAAGAATGCATCAATGCTATATTGAGTACCTTTTGCATTGACCATAGCTCTCCAAAAGTTGAACTCTGAACGTTCATTGGTTCTAAGTAAGTCAAAGTATCCTTTCTTGCTAAAACCTAATAACGAAAGAGCATGTTTAGTCGTATCATCGTTATCATATATTTTATCAGCATTGTAGTAATTAGATACATCATCAATACTTCCAGCAATGTTCTTCTTGAAGTCATGTTGGTCATTCAAAAAGTAACCACCAAAAGTTGGTCTAAAAGTATGGTTTCTTCTTGCTTTAGCATCAATCAATAGTTTCTCAATTGATAAGTTCAAGAACGGGTCATAGAATAATCCTTCAGGAAATGGTGATGACGTAATGTAATTCTCAAACAAAATCAAATGTTCATATTCATCAATTGTCATATGAGAACCAAACATTGGCACATCACCTTTGATTTCAGTATGGTCGTCAAAACGAATAACGGTTGAACCATGAGGTTGAATGATATCTCCTGTTACATCATAGATAAATTGCGAAGTTAGAATATCATCAAAGCGACGTTGAACAAAAGAAGCTGGCAAACCAGTGGGAGTAAACAACCAAAACTTTTCCATGAATGGGTTGACACCAAAACCTTTACCTGGAGAAACTCCTTTATACAAGCCATCAATGAAACGTTCTATTTCAAGTTGCCAATTCTCAAGTCTTCCAGTAATAGGGTCTTGAGCTGGAGTATCACCTTGCCCAAATGCAAAACCTTGGTTTTCTACATACATTGCATAAGCATGTAGGAAATTGACTACGTTTTGAATACCGGTAATATTGATAGGCAAATTGATTGAAACTATACTTGTTACTTCTAAATAGTTTCTCCATTCATCAACTGAATGAGCTTTAGAAAAAGCATTGAAAGTTTCAAATGTACCACTTGTATTTAGAGTATAAGTATCTATTTGTGGATGACGAGAGAAATAGTTCTCTATTCTAAACTTCCATTGTGTTCCTGCATTTTTTGGTTTATATAGAATGTTACCTTCAACATCTTGTCCAGTAAGTTCTTTATCAATTCCTATTTCTATTACTTGAACACGAAGTGCATGCAACCATAAGTTCTTAGCAAGAGTACTCTTATTCATAAATAAGCGATACGATGTGTCAGGAATATTGCGATATGTATCATTAGATAAACGAAGATTACCTTGTTCAATCAGTGTTCCTGAACGATATGCAAGTTGGGTTTTCCAATTTCTAAACAATTGTACATTCTTAGAAACTGATGAGTCCATTGCATTATATGCTAAGAATTGAGTATAAAGTTGGTTCAATCCTTTATAGGTAACTATAGTTGCTGGAATAAAAGTTGAAGTTCCCGTTCCGTTTGTAAGAAGGTCAATTTCAAACTTATCCCCTATAATCAAAGGTCTTCCATTTTCATTTACTACAAAGTCAAATGAAATATCAGCTCCATTAGTAAAAGTAGTCCCTTGATGTAAAATGATAATAGCTTCATCTTTAGTTGCAAGAATTAGCTGTCCGTCTAATTGTTGATAAACCACTTCTAATGTAAAGTTTCTAGTGCCTCCAACTAATACATTACTAAATATAATTTCAGGAATTCCTAATAAAGTATTACTAGTATGAACAGGTTCTCCGTGTAAAGAGAACTTATAATGTGTCATCAAATCACCTGTCATTCTATCTAATTCAAGTTCATTCGAAGTAAAAGTTTGGAAACCCCAATTAGTTTCAAGAAACTTGACTGGGTTTATCTTATAGCTTGAACGTGCTTGTGAATAAGCAAAAGCTATAGAATGTCGCCAAATAAGTTCAACTGGACCTTCGTCTCCAAACATATAAGAGTCACGAACCCCCAATGGTTCGGTTGTCAAAAGAGCTTGAGAACTCATGAATGAAGAAAGAGAAACATAAGGAGGTAACAATACATCAGTATTAGTATTGACACAAAGTTTGATACCTGGATACAAGGCTTGAACATCAGTCCATAATGAAGATTTCCATACTCGACATTCGTGTATTGCGAACGTATCAATGTCAATAGTCGTAGGTACAGAAGTTACTATCCAGATAGAATCAGTGTAAGGTCCTTTTTCAACAACAAAGTAATCATATAACGAAATGTTGCTTGATGTATCATATCCCGCAGCACGAGATAAAGTCAAACCGTTCCAAACATATAGGCCATTTTCAACATCATTTGTTTGAGCAGTCAATAGAACAGTATCACCATTACTTAAAACAATTGATGAAATGACAAGAGGAGGTACAAGTGTCAATAAGTCAATATTAGAAGTTGATACAACAGTTACACTTTGTTTGAATGTTCCTTGTTCTAATAACGCAAGTGGATAATCTGCTTCATATGCCCATTTACCTGGAGGTGATGAAGGTTGTGCAAGTATAGCTTCTGCATAAGTATCATGTCCAAAGAACTTCCAAGGTGTTGCATCAGGACGAGTAAGACCTGGAGCTATACCTGCAAATGTTGCAAAATAAGCTTCATATAGTTTATGCCATCTTGCAATAGATGGCAAAGTTCCAACTGTTGCTAAATGGTAATTCCATGTAAACGGGTCACTGATATCATACACTGAACCTAATGGGTCATATGAGTTTTGAATAGCAAACTTAGCCAATTCATATTGCAAATTGTAAGGGTCTTGATAGACTGGGTTAGAGATATCCCATCTAAGAGTATTAGTAGAAGAACCTAATGTAGATACATCATAAAGTTTTTGTTCTGCTTTTAGAACTAATGCATTTACTATATCTTGAATATTGATAACAACCCAGTTCAACATTGATATAGAGGCTAAGTCCCATACTAAAGTTGTTGCATTGTAAAGTCTAAGTTCATTAGTAACTCGATTATACCAAGTCTTACCACTTGGGTTCAACACTCCAGATACATCAGGTGCAACTTCACCTTCATAATCAACAGAAAGATACTTTAGTTCTGTACCATTATACCATAATTGACCTCTATATGGTTGAATAGGTGTTGAGACAGAAACTGTTCCTCGTGTAATAGTTCCATCATATCGTAAAACTTCGGCTAAAGCAATGTTATGCGAAAGTGTTGAGTCTGCAGTAAAAATTGGAGATTGATGTCCATCATGATGAATAGTAACATATGCATCAAGTTCAAAGTCATATACCTGTAATGGTTGAACTGCATTCATCATTCCCATCATTGGTAAGGTTATTGGCCAATATGTAATTGGTGAAGTTGTTTGATTGAACGCACCAACTGAAGCCCCTTTTAGTGCATAGTCAGCTTCATACATACTAAACAGATTATCAATACTTCCATCTGCTGACATACCTAATGCTTCAGGTAAAGATGTCAAAATATATTCAGGAATAGAATTTAGTGCATTCCCGTATTGAAGTTCTGCAAAATCTAATAACGAAATCGGAGTCAAATCATGTTGGTTCAACAATGAGAAGAACAAATTATGTGCACCATTCAAAGTTTTGATTTTGCCACCAAAACCAGGGTTAGCATTTTGTAATAGTCGATGGTTATTAGAACCAAAAGCACTTCCAAAGAATTCAGGTTGATTTGCTATAATGTTGATAAAGTGATTAGACAAATCACCAAATAAAACTTCAGAACGGTTCTCACGTTCAGGGTTCATCATCAATTGAGGAGGTGTAAGCCAACATCCTGGATGATTGACGTCATTATAGATTGTACCAGTTTTTGGCATACCGTCTTCATCACTTATAGCATAACGAGGTTCTTCAAATGATGAGGCAACACGAAACATCATGTTATCACTTTGGGCACTGGTAAATGTTACTGAAGACGGAACAGGTGCATCAAAGTTGAATGCAATGAAATCGCTAATATAAGTTGAACCAATTGTTGCATCGAGTAATTGTCCAGCTTTTGAACCTCTTACTTCATAAGTTGTTGGGTTCTTATAGGTTAGTGTCCAAGTTTCGTTATTTGTATTGATAGAAGCTTCAATACCAGAGATAATGATGAATACATCACTTTGGCTATAGGTGCCATTAGCTTTCGGATGAATGAAGAACGAGATGTCCCCTGATGAACTTGTATAAGGAGTTCCTGCAACTGCATCAGGTGTTTGAACTCCAGCTCTTGACCCTGTCACAGTAAAAGTAACACCATCACTTTGAGGAACAATAGTCCAAGTTTGGCTATCAAGCACCGGATTGACTTCAAACGAAGTCAAGTTACCTGTACCACTTCTGTCGATAATAGCTTCGTTTACATAAGGTTCAACATTCTGTTCTGTCGAACGCCAAATAGTTCTGATAACTCCATCTTGTTTGAACGCAAGCATTCTTCCATCGTTATCGGGGGTTTTGAGACCTTGAGCAAAGTAAAAGTTACCTGTCTTATCTGCTTTGACACGACGTTGGAGAACTGCATCAAAGTCTTCGTTGGGGTCTTCAACATAGTAGAAGATTGAAGAAGTCCAAGGAGCTTTAGTTCCGTCAAGAGGCCAATAAAGATTGAATAGCGGAGGTTGATTGAACCTTGACTTGATTTGACCTGAAACAAGTTCAAGACCTTCGTCATACTCAATGATAGGTCTTGTTGCACGTTGAACGTCACCACTGGCATTTAGACCAAATAGATGTAAGTCTTTACCATGAACCCAATAGTTAGAAGTTTGCCAATCAGACAGTGGTTCTAAGTTACTATCTTCAGCATAAGTTTCCCCATCTAAAGATTTGAACATCTTTCCATGATTATCGGTTCCACTTTTGACATATACTTCAATACCATTATCTGAGTAACTTCCAATAGTATCATATGAACGAACCCAGTTCCCAGCAGACACTAAGTATATGCCATTCTCACTTGATACTACTTGGTTCTTGACTAATACTCTCATGCCTTCAGTCAATGTAGTTCCATCGATTGAAGTAAATGGTAATGTTCCTCTTGTTCCTGATAAGACACCCGTTCCAGTTCCAGTAAAGCTTATTTGTGCTGGTAATGTTGAAAGATGTTCAACTTGAATAGTAAAGATATCTCCGCTAACAAAAGGATTAGTTCCAACTTCAATAGTAAAAGCTAAAGGTTTTGAGCCATCATAGACATAAGTTGAACCACTAAAAGTAATAGCTTCAGGGATTGTATCAACTGAACCAACAATAGTAAACGAAGTTGGACCGGTAAAAGTAATAGTCCAAACTTGATTGAGCTTGCCAGTTCCATTCAATGCTTCAAGTGGATCGGTTGTCGCCAATAAGACTGGAAGTTTTTGCTTACTTGTTATAGAAGGTTTAGCAATAGTATAGTATTCAGGTTTCTTAAGAGGGTTCCAACTGATGTCTTCATATGGTAAAGCAGACTGAACCCAAAAGTAATTTGAATAGTTTGCAAACTTATCAATGTCAATAGGTGGTACAAAATTGAAAGCTTTAGATGACATCCAAGAACTTACAGTTGATAAGTCAATTCCAGAAATTTGTGCTTTATTCAATAAGTCGGCAAATGACATGAAGTATTCTTCAGTTCCAACTTTAGTTGCTATCATTGGAACGAATTGATTGAAAGTACGTTCAATGTTTGATTGAGTTACCCAAGGTCGAGTTTCTTTAGCATTTGGAAAGTATCTGCCAATAAGTCCGTATAATCTGACGGACTCTTCATGTGTCAAACTTTTGTCAAACAAATCTGATAAGAGAGCAGTATTGACAGGGTTCTTGATGCTATTAGGAAGTAATGAAGTTAGACTTCTAAACGGTTTTGAGTAATCAGATGTTGACATATAAGGTTCTTCTTCTCTCGTATAAAAGGATGTATATCAACTATTTATGTACTTTAGCAAACTGAAAAACTGACAGACTATATAATGGAAATGATGTGTGTCTAAGTAGTTGATTTTATTACTCGAAAAACTGACAGACTAAGGGTATATATTATATTCAGTTTCTCCCTCTCTCCTTTCTCTTTCTCTACATTTCATATCAATTTCATCTTTACAAATAGTTGATGTTTTTCTAAGTAGTTGATTTTATTACTAAATTATTTACATTCATTTATCGTAACTTATTGATTTTATTACTAATTTTCAAACACTTTATTTTTACTGATGGATATGGCAGTACTTTTTTAGCAAAAAAGACGAAATGCTTAGAAAACACTTCGTCTTTGAGATTTTTTGCTAAAATGATTGACAAATAATATCTTTATAATCCGCCTTGTCTAAGAACTGATGCATTCAATTCAGCAACAATTTCAATGTCACTTAGTTGAGCCGCAGATTGAAGTATTTCATCTAACCCTGAACTTACAGTAAATAAAGAACCGAATGAATTTACTGCATAAATTGGAACAAGAACCACAGATGCAATTTCAGTCGGGAGTCTTTGATGAATAAGCGAGAACAATTCAGTTGCGTAGAATGTTTCG
>SXGU01316341.1_pt1 | contig 45977 bp, 38 predicted proteins | sample 3174531 | NCBI WGS metagenome assembly SXGU01 (sample SAMN11356863, study PRJNA531348) | freshwater metagenome | isolation source: freshwater sample F1-140 | place: China: Fuxian Lake, Yuxi | collected 2017-12-25 | reverse complement strand
TCGAGCTTTCCGGGCGCATGTACGGCGATCGGGCAAGTACCATAGAGCCGGTTCTCCACCACCGGCGCCTGGATGCGGGACTGCCCCGGCACCTACTCGAGGTCCGAGGTCGCCGCCCGGGGCAGGTGCTCGGCGGCGGCCGGGACCGACGGCGGCCCGGCCCGTCCGGCCTCGATCCGGCCGAGGCCGCTCCAGACCGCGGGGTCGGCATCGAACTCGGGAAGGGCGGGCAACCGGCCGAGTTTGGCGCCAACCCGCCAGCTCCACAGCAATGACCATTTGAGGTACGACTGATACGATTGAATCAGACAGAACACCAAGCCCCGGGTTCCGTCGAGGACCCCCAACTGAAGAAAGTAGGTTCGCAGAAACCGGAACCCGGGACGGATCAGCACTTCGCCGAGTCCGGCGCCCCGGCCATCGCGCCAGCATTGCGCGGCCCCCCAGTAGCCGTATTGGTTGATCTTCTTGACGTAGGTATGAAAGTCCTGCACCATGTGATGGTGGATCGGGTTCTGGAGCATCGGGGCCCCGCCGATAGTCACGATCCCGGCATGGACCCGCAGCCGGCTGTAGAATCCCGAACCCCGCCGGACCAGGCGAACCGCTCGGTCGTTCTGCCAGCCGGAGAATCGGAGCCGCCGGTCGAGAAAGTAGGTGGTTCGGGGAATCGTAAAGGCGGCGGCGGCGGGATGAGCGGCGAGCAACTGCTCGATCTCCGCACGGAGGGCCTCGCTGCAACGCTCATCGGCATCGAGAACGAGGAACCAGTCGGTCCGGGCCAAGTTGATGGCCCAGTTCCGCTGGGCACCGTCCCCGTAGTATTCGTGCTGATAGAACCGGACCTTGGGGTTCCGCTGCGCGATTTCCGGGGTACAATCCGTCGAGTACGAATCAACGACGATCAGTTCGTCGCACCAGGCAAGACTGGCGAGGCAAGCCTCGATGTTCGCCGCTTCGTTGTAACAGGCAACAATACCGGTGATCGTGGGCCGCGCCGTTCCCGTCTGCCGGGAGGGGGCCAGCCCAAACACCGGAACGTCCGGTCCAATTGAGGCACGCGGCATGTGGATTCGCTGGCTTGGTGAGCAAGGGTTGAATGACAATGGTACGGTCGAACCGGATGCCGCACCAGAGGCCCCCCGATGACTCCCGGTGATTTGCCGGTGGACCAGAGCACTCCGGCGCCGACCCCTGACGACCCCGATCCCTGGCCGATCCCTCATCGGCTGGTTCTCGGGGACCGGGATACCGCCCGGGCGCGAGCCGAGTATTGGCTCTATCGCGGGGCGGCCGCTCTGGCGTCCCGGCTTCCGGGGTTTGCCAGGCGCGGCGTGGCCATTGGCTTGGCGCACGCGCTCCGGCGGTTCGAACACCGGCATACCGAGGCCGGCCGCCGGTTCGTTGCCCAAGGGATGGGACACCTCAGTGCGCCACATCAGGACGCCTTGGTACTCGCCGCCTGGCGCCACTTGATCGAAGTGGCCTTCGAAGATGCGGCGTTCAACCGGCGGGTGCTGGGCCCGGCGATCCACCAACATTTTGAGACCACGATCTCCCCTGACGTGCTCCGGGTCCTCGAGAGCAAGCGCGGCGGGTTCTTCGTGGTGCCTCATGTCGGAATGTGGGAGGCGATGCCGGCGCTCGGGGCAGCCCTCGGTTTTCGACCAGCCTACGTCGTCTCCAGTCCGCCCCGCAACCGGCCCCTGTCGGCGTACGCCCAACTGGTTCGCGAAGCCCGGGGATACCGCCTGATCCCCCGGCGGGGGGCGGTCCAGGATCTTGCCAAAGTCATCCGAGCGGGTGGGTGGGTCGGGTTGATGCTCGACCAGCGGGTGCGAGGCAGGAAACGATCGGTGGTCGCGCCTTTCTTCGGCCGGCCGGCCCGGTGCGAGCGCAGCATCCCGGTCTTGATCCGCCGCCTCGCGTGCCCGGTGGTGTTCGGTGCTTGCTATCGAACCGACCGCCCGTTCTACTACCGGGCGGTCATTGACCGGGTCCTCGAGCCGGAGGCGTTCACCGCCGCCGATGACGCTGCCGTGGCGACGGCGGTCAATATCGAAATCGAACGCCTCATCCGGCTCGCGCCGGACCAGTACCTTTGGCTTCACGACCGGTTCCTTGGCGCTCCCGAGGCGGACCCCATCGACCCAAGCCGCCCATGACGGCCGCCCCCCTGACGGGGCGGTTCGCGCCCGGCGGCCGATGGTTGCCGGCCGTCTTGCTCGCGCTAGGCATCGCCATCAGGCTGATCGTTTGGCATGGCAATCGGTCCCTCTGGATCGACGAAGCAACCGTGGCCATCGGCAACCTTTGGAAACCGTTTGCCGCAACGTGGGGCACCCATGACTTTGGGCAGATCTCGCCATTCGGTTGGCTTTCGATGGTGCGACTCGCGACCGAGCTCTTCGGTCCGAGCGAGCCGGCTCTGAGGCTGCCGACCCTCTTACTCGCCATCGGGTACCTGCCGGCCGTGTGGCTGCTCGTCCGCCATCTCGCCGGCGAACGCGCGGGACTCCTGGCGCTCGCCTTCACGGCCGTATCGCCGGCATTGGTGAGGTACTCGGTCGAACTCAAGCCGTACGGCGCCGAACCCTTGATCACCGTCGGGGTGATCGCCGCATTCATCCACCTCATCCGTCGTCCCCTCTCGGTTCCCGCGGCGCTTGGATTCGGCCTGCTGGTCGGGCTTGGGTGTTGGGTCTCATCTGCCGCGGTCATTGTCGTCGCCGGCGGGATTCCGAGCGTGATCCTGGCCGGAACCCGCCGGGGGGCGTTCGCACCGGACGTCTGGCGGCGGGTCCTCCTCGGCGCCGTCATCGGCGCGGCGTTCTCGATCCTCTACCTTGGCCACCTTCGTCTCGAGCCCTGGCTGCAGGCCTATGTCACGGCGTTCTGGGAGCGGGGGTTCCTCGACCCCGGTGGCCCCCAGTTCGCGCGGCGGATTTGGGTCGCGGCAATGGACCTGGTCTCCCCGACCTACTTCGGTCACGGCGGCGATCTCATTCCAGCCCTGCTGTTGGTGGCAATCGGCTTCGGCGTCAGGCAGCTGATTCGGATCGTGGATGGGCCGACCGTCAGGATGCTGACCGGACCGATCCTCATCTTGGTGGGTCTCGCCGCCGTCCGGATCTTTCCGATGGGAACCCGGCTCAGCCTGTTCCTGGCCCCGATTCTCACCCTTTTCCTCGCGACGGGACTGGCCCACTGGTTCGAGGCGGCTCGGCGGCCGTGGTTCCCGGCCCTGGTGATCGCGGCCCTGCTCCTGAATCCCGCTAGCGCGACCTATCGCATGGTAGTTGATCCGATCGGGTACCAGGGCCACGCCCGAGTCGTGCTGGAGGAGATGACCCGCCAGCGCCAGCCGCAGGATCTCGTGTACGTGTTCGCCCGGGCGACGCCCGAGTGGTTCTTCTATACCACCGACTGGCGGCAGCCAGACCGCACGCGGATCGCGCTGGTGGAGGCCGAATATCGGTATCCGAACGGGCGGACGTCGGCAAGCGGGCTTCCTCGGGGTCACGCACCGGCGCCCATTGGCGACGACCTCCGCTACGTCTACCGCGGGGCCACCGAAGTGTACGGCCAGTATTCCGGCTACATATGGCGAATGGGGTTTCTGGAGCATCGATCGGTAGATCCCGGTTGGGCTCTGGCTGAGCGGGAACGAATCCTCCGGGTGCGCCCGACGTGCGTCTGGTTGGTCGGGTTGCACACCGCCAAGGTCGAGCGGGCCGCACTCCGAGCCGCGATGGTGGCTGGTGGCTATCGGGAGTGGCTGGACATCGCCGCCGGCGGTTCGAACGTCGCCCGGACCTGCCGAGATCGCCCCCGTTAGGTATCGACGCGAACGAACCGACGGGCGGTCGCCGTGATCCTCGCGCCAGCCCAGCACTCCGGAATGGCGTCGCGGGTACGATCGGGCTAGGTTCTCAGGCCGACGAGGAGTTGAGCATGAGACGAGCATGAGACGAGCATTACTACTCGGGATCCTCGCGGGCCTTCCAGGGTGTGGTAGCCCGACGCCCCGGATTCTGCTCTTCAGTCACACCGCGGCCTTCCGACATCAGTCGATTCCGAGCGCCAAGCTGGCCATCACCACCCTTGGAGGCACCCACGGATTCCGGGTCGACACTACGGAAGACGTTCGCTACCTCACCGAGGATTCGCTCCGCCAGTACGCCGCCGTCGTCTTCCTCAGCACCACCGGTGAGTTGCTCGAGCGGCCGGCCCAGGTCGACCTCCAGCGGTTCATCCAGGCCGGGGGCGGATTCGTCGGAATCCACGCCGCGGCCGATGCGGAGTACGATTGGCGCTGGTACGGCCGGTTGGTGGGCGGGTACTTCAACGGCCACCCTGCCATCCAACCGGCCACGTTGGTGGTGACCGATCGAGACCATCCGATGACCCGCCACCTGCCGGCGACGTGGGAGCGGACCGACGAGTGGTACAACTTCAAACGTCTGGCGCCAGACCTCGAGATTCTGCTCTCGATCGACGAGACCAGCTACCAGGGGGGGACCAACGGCCAGAGCCACCCGATGACCTGGTATCACCAGTTCGATGGCGGCCGGGCCTGGTACACGGGGCTGGGCCACACCGATGCCTCGTACGCCGACCCGAATTTCCTGACCTTGCTGGCCAACGGAATCCTCTGGGCGGCCGAGGGCCCCGGTCTCGACTATCGAAAGGCCACGGCGATGCGGGTGCCGGCCGATCCAGGGCTGGTCAAAACGGCGCTCACGCAGGGCCAGTTTATCGAGCCGACCGAGATGGCCGTCCTGCCTAACGGCGACGTCGTGGTCGTCGAGCGCCAGGGCCGGGTCCTTCGGTACCGGGCCCTCGACCAGACAGTAGCGGTCGTGGGGCAACTGCCGGTCTACTGGCAATCGGGAGTGAAGGGCGTCAACGCCGAAGAGGGGCTGCTCGGGGCAACGGCTGATCCAGGGTTCGCGGACAACCGCTACCTCTATCTGTTCTATAGTCCGGTCGGTCCTTCGGTCAATCGGGTGTCCCGGTTCACCTTGACCGAGGACTCGCTCGCGCTCGGCTCCGAGAAGGTCGTGCTCGAGTTCTTCTCACAGCGGAAGATCTGCTGCCACACCGGCGGCTCGATGGCCTTCGGTCCGGACGGCAACTTGTACGTGTCGACTGGTGACAACTCGACGCCGTTCGACGTGCCGGGGCAACGGTTCGCCAATCACGGTTTCGCGCCGATCGACAACCGGGCCGGGCTCGAGCAGTACGATGCCCGGCGATCCTCGGCCAACAGCAACGATCTCCGGGGCAAGGTGATTCGGATCCGGGTCGGACCCGACGGGTCGTACACCATTCCCGCGGGCAATCTGTTCCCACCAGGGACCCCGAACACCAGGCCCGAGATTTTCGCGATGGGCACCCGGAACGCCTACCGGCTGTCGGTCGATTCGAAGTCCGGCTTCGTGTACTGGGGTGACGTCGGGCCGGACGCCGATGCCGACAGCCTCGCGACCCGGGGGCCGCGGGGGTACGACGAGATCAATCAGGCCCGGACGGCCGGATTCTTCGGGTGGCCGCTGTTCGTCGGGGAGAACTATCCGTATCGCCGGTTCGACTACGCGACCGGCGCGACCGGGCCGCTGTTCGATCCAGCCCGGCCGGTCAACGAATCGAAGGCCAACACCGGCGTTCGGGAACTACCCAAGGCCGAGCCGGCATGGATCTGGTATCCCTACCGAGCCTCACCCGATTTTCCGCAAACCGGCACCGGCGGCCGCTCCGCCATGGCGGGACCGGTGATTCGGGCGGAGCGGTACCCCGGCGGCGGCGCCCTGCCCCGGTACTACGACGGGAAGCTGATCATCTACGACTGGATGCGAAACTGGATGAAAGTGGTGACGTTGACCGAAGCTGGGGACTACGAGGCCATGGAACCGTTCCTGCCCGGGGTAAAGTTCGCGGCACCGATCGACGTGGAACTCGGGCCGGACGGAAGCCTTTATGTGCTGGAGTATGGGATCGGCTGGTTCAAGCAGAATCCGGACGCCGGCCTGTCCCGGATCGCCCCGGCGCCCCGCTAGAATCCCGAGGCCCAGGACGCCGAGCGCCGAGCGCCGAGTGCCGAGTGCCGAGCACTATGGCACCACCGGCACTACGAGCCGCGATGGCCGGCTCCGGTCGTGCCAAATCGTCTGGCGCGCCACCACCAACTCGGCGGACTGTCCGAACGGGGCGCCGGTGTTGGGATTCCGATCGTAGCGGGGAAAGTTGCTGCTCGAGACCTCGAGCCGGATCCGGTGGCCCGGCAGGAACCGGTTGCTGGTGGCGCCGAGATCGATCGTCAACTCATAGGGCTTTCCGGGTTCGAGCAGCACGGGCTTGGTCTTGCCGGAGCGATACCGGGCCCGGAGAATCCCGTCGGTCAACGCCCGAGCCGTCCCATCGGGATGGACATCCACTAATCGGCCGGTGAAATCCGTGTCCTTGGCCGAGGACGAAACCCAGAGCGTCAACGTGACCGGCCCAGTGACTTCGACCGCGGCCGTCAACGGCTCGGTGGAGTAGACCAAGACGTCCGGTCGGGACTCGACGGCCCGCTGATCGGTCGGTGCTCGGGAGTACGCGCCGGTGGCCCCGGTGGGAACCGGGTTCGCCGGATCGTAGTCGAACGTATCCGGCGCCTCGGCCACGCCCGGCGCCGCCCGGCTCAGACTCCGGCCGCCGCCCAGAAAGTACTCGGTCTGCCGGGCCCGTCGGAGCGGCCACTCCGATTCGTCGCGCCACCGGTTCTCGCCCATCACGAAGATCCGAACCGGCGGGCCCGGATAGTCCGTCCCGGCGTCCTTGCGCATCCAGTGATCGAACCAGGCCACCATCATTTCGAACGAGTCGAGGCCGGCGTCCGGCCCGTAGCTGACCGTGCCGATCGTCGTCGAGCCGGCGTTAGGCCTGGCGTGGGTCCACGGGCCGACGATCAGCCGTTGGTTTTTCCGGGCCCGGTCGGTCCCGGCGCCCGCCCGAAGGCCCGAGAAGTTCCGGAGGGTTCCGTTCAGCAAGGCGTCGTACCAGCCGGTCAGGTGGTAGGCGGGCACCTCAAACCGGGAGTGGCGGGCCGCCACGTCGAAGGTGGCCCAATAGTCGTCGTACGACGGGTGGGCCAGCATCTCGAAATACCCTGGCATGTAGCGCTTGAGCTCGAGTGCATCCATCGCCGCAAGCGGGAGATCCCAAAGCCAGCGGGTCTGGAGGAGCTGCCGGTCGGCCGGCGACAGTCCGATTTCGCCGTCCCGGTCGGCAGCCGGTTCGAGCACCCGGCGGCGAACATCCATGGCTTGGCCGAGATTCCAGGACAGACCATCGGCGAGGTAGAACGCGCCGCCCTGGAAGACCATGTCGTACCGGCTGGCGTACGAGGCGGAGGGAAACAACGCCACCAAGTGGGGGGGCCGGAGCGGCGCCGCCAGCAGTTGGGTCGTGGCACTGTAGCTCCCGCCAAACATCCCGACTTGGCCATCAACCGACGGAAGCGTAGCCAGCCACTCCACGGTGTCGTAGCCGTCCGCGCCCTCATCGTGGGGCCGCGCCACACCGTCGGACATGTAGCGGCCTCGAGTATCCTGCACCGCCACCACGAATCCCCGGGCCGCCAACCGGCGGAACCGATCGTCGCCGGGACCGGGGTTCTTCGAGTACGGCGTTCGCTGCAGTAACGCCGGAAACCGGCCGCGGGCGGCGGGCCGATAAAGATCGGCTCGGAGGACCACGCCGTCACGCATCCGGGCCTCGACGTTCTTCTCGACAACGACGGCCAGGTCCTGACCTTCGACCGCCCCCGGAGCGCCCGAGAGCACCGTCCAGACGAACACCGCCACCGTCGTCACCCGCATCGGATCGATCCTCGAGAAATGAGCCCGCCCCCCATGCTACCGTCGGGCGGAGTGACCGGCACCCGTCGCGATCGCCGGCCGGGCGTGATAGGTTCCGAGAATGAAACCCTTCATCTTGGCCCTTGGCCTCGTGGCGTCCCTCGCTCCGGCGGCCCGGGGCCAAACGGCGGCAGACCTCGATCAGACCCTCAACCGGCTGGTCAAAGACTACATCGATCTCTACACCAAGGAAACGCTGCCGCAGTGGCGAACCTTGTTCTTACCTACGTTCTCGGTGGCATCGACCACCGCCGCCGGCGCGGTGTCGGTTCGGGGCCTGGATCAATTCTACGGGTCGCAGGAACGCGGGTTCGCCACCAGCCGGAAGATGGGCGAGCGGCTCGAGAACGTCCGGATTGAGCGCCGGGGCCGGATGGCAAGCGTGTGGGCCGACTTCGTCTTCTGGTCGGACGACGAATCGAGCCGGGGCCGGCTGGTGCTGTTGGCAATCCATCAGCGCGAGGGATGGCGGTTCCACGCGCTGATGTTTTCCTACCAGGACTGAGGCCAACCCGGCCTCATCAAGGAACCGGAACCCGCCGGCCTGGAGTCCACGGCGCCCCCGCCGCCTCGAGCGCGGCTTCGATCCTCACCAATTCCCCCTCGACGACCTCCGCGATTGCGCGCGCCACCACCGCAAACTCGGCGGTGGCCACCTCGATTTCCCGGCGCTGGGTGGCTGTCGGGGTCTCTCGGGTCTCGAAGTGGCCGCCGATCACTTCGCCGACCCGGTCTTGAATCGACGGAACGGTCGACTCATCGAGCCGGCGGCGGACCGGATCGCCCCGAAGCCGGAGGCTCAACGCTCCCAGGGTCCGAGACACCGAGTCCATCCGGGCCGAGAGACCGGGGTCGGCCCGGGGAGCCTCGATGAGGGCGGCCCGCATGAAGCGGATCCGTTCCCGGGCCCGATCGATCTCCGCGCCGGCGCCGTTCAGTTTTCGCATCAGCTCGCCGGCCCGGGACTGAAAGGCCGCAACCGCGACATAGTCGGTTCCGGGCAGCGCGTTAGGCACCGGCTTGACCTCGAAGCCCTGCGGTTCCCCGATCCGGCGGGCACCGGCCGCCGAGACGATCATCAACTCCGCCGTGTACCGGCCGGGCGCCGCCAGCGGGCCCAGCGGGGAGGACTCCCACGGCGCCCGGAATCCAGGCTGACTGAACTCGACCGGATCGGGCGCCGGCCCTCGGAGATCCCAATTGACCCGATGGAGACCGGCCGTGCCGGGCCCGACGATCCATCGGACCGGCCGGCCCGCGGCGTCGGCAATCCGGATCAATACCCGCGGCCCGGTTTCGGCCGTTTCGGCGCGAAGTTGGTCAAACCCCGGGAACGGGGTGTCTTTGCCCGCGTCGCGCAGCGCTCGCTCGGCGGTCTCCCGTCGTTCCCGGGCGGTGGTCAGCGGATCGCGGAGGAAGTACGTGAGAATCGCCCCCATCGGCGGATTGGCCGCGGTGAAATCGTCGCTCCCGCCCTCCGGCCGGCCCGTCGCCTGCCCCAGGAGAGACGGAACGAACCACCACGCATCCCGCACCGCGAAGAGCCGGGCCTCGGCGGTAAACGCGGCGGCGGTGAACTCGCGGAGCGGCGCGTAGTCGTCGAGGATGTAGAATCCGCGCCCAAAGGTCGCGCCGACGAGATCGTTGTCGCGGCGGTGGATCTTGAGATCGCGGAAGGAAATCGTCGGGACCCCGCCACTCAGCTTGATCCAGTTGGCACCCCGATTGACGGTGAAGTACATCCCGGACTCGGTGCCGGCGAACAAGAGGTCGGGCTTCATGTGGTCCTGCTGGATGCTCCAGACCAAGGTGCCTTTGGGAAGATCACCGGCAATCGACCGCCAGGTCCGGCCCGCGTCGGTCGTTTCGTAGAGGTACGGGGAGAAATCGCCGATCTTGTGGGCGTCCGCCGCCACATAGGCGGTCCGGGCCTCGAAGAGTGAGGCCTCGACGTCGTTGATCAACGACAGCGGCGGGAGCCCCGGCAATGGCGCCGCCGGGGTCCAGTTCTGGCCGCCGTTCACGGACACCTGCACGAGCCCATCATCGGTACCGACGACGAGCACTCCGGCTTGCACCGGCGATTCCGTAATCGCCGTCAGGGTCGCGTATTTCGACATCGCGCCGTTGTCGTGGAGCGCATCCACACTCCACACCCGGCCCATGAACCGCCGCTCGTAGCGATTGGCTCCCTGGGTCAGATCACCGCTGATCGCGGTCCAACTGCTGCCGCGATCCTCGCTCCGCCAGACTCGTTGGGAGCCGAAATAGACCCGATCGGGATTGTGGGGACTCAAGAGCAGGGGCGAGTCCCAATTCCAGCGCTCGGGCGGATCGCCGGGCGCCGGCTGGGGCCGAATGTTGAGTCCTTCTTCGGTTCGCCGGTCCTTGCGATAGAGGTTTCCCTCTTGGCTCATCAAGTAGAGGATGTTGTCGTCCCGCGGATCGATCGCCACGCCGTAGCCATCGGCACCGAACGGCACGTACCAATCTTGGTTCCGGATTCCATCCCGATTGAGGGTCCGGGACGGGCCATGCTGGGTGCCGGCGTCTTGGGCCCCGCCGAGCAACTGATAGAAGGGAATCGTGTTGCTGAGGGCCACCTTGTAGTACTGGCCGAGCGGCAGGTTCCGGAAATGCCGCCAGGTTACGCCCTCGTCGAAGCTTTCGTACACGCCGGCGTCGGTCCCGGCAATGAGGTGCCTCCTGTTGGCGGGGTCAATCCAGAGGGCGTGGTTGTCGCTGTGTTTTTCGTGGCCGGTTTCGAGATAATCGAACGTGGCGCCGCCGTCCCGCGTCACGTGGAAGAACACGTCCATTTGGTAGACCCGGTTCGGATCGGTCGGCGAGGCTTCGATTTCCTGGTAGTAGTGCGGTCCAGTCCCGCCCGAGATGTACCCGTTTCGCTTTTCCCAGCTTTCCCCTTTGTCGCGGGAACGATAGAAGCCTCGTTCCTGCTGGCCCGCTTCGATGGTGGCGTAGACCAGACTCGGATCGGCCGCGGTCACCGCCAATCCGATCTTCCCCACGTCGCCCTTGGGGAGACCGGTCGCCAACCGGCGCCAGGTCGTCCCGCCGTCAGTCGATTTGTAGATCCCGGACTGCGGACCGCCGCCGAGAAAGCCCCAGACATGGCGGCGACGCTGATAGGCCGCCGCATATACGACATCGGGATTCGAGGGATCAAATTCGAGATCGGTGACCCCGGTATTCTCGTCGATCTGGAGCACCGGGGTCCAGGTGACACCGCCATCCTTCGATCGGTAGACCCCCCGTTCACCCCCAGCCGCCCAGAGCGGGCCTTCGGCGGCCACCAGCACCACATTGCCGTCCTTCGGGTGAACCAAGATCCGTCCGATGTGCTCCGACTTGGCGAGTCCCATCCGGTGCCAGGTCCGGCCGCCGTCCCGACTCCGGTACACCCCGTCGCCCCAGGCGACATGGCGACCGCTCACATTTTCGCCGGTGCCGACCCACACGATCTCGGGATTGGACGGATCGAGGGTGATCTCGCCGATGGAAAAGGAGGGCTGGTCGTCGAACACGGGCGCGAAGGTGGTGCCCGCGTTGGTCGTCTTCCACACCCCGCCGGAGCCGGCCGCGACGTACCAGGTGGATTTATCGCGTGGGTTGACCTCGAGGTCGGCGATCCGGCCGCTCAACAGCGCCGGCCCGATGCTCCGCACCATCAGGCCGTTTGCGGCCTTCTTGATCGCATTGGTGTCGGGTGCTTGGGCGCCGGACGAGCCGGTGAGGACAGCACTGATCGCGATGGCGAGTCGAGCGCCGCGCCGGATGGAGTGGTGATTTGTCATTCGGCAAGGCTAGCACGCGGGGCTTGCCTCGCGCAACCTTCGGCACGGCCGCTCGGTTGCCGAACCATCAGGCAATCCGTCCCTTCCCGGCCAATGTCCGATTGAAGCCTTGGAGCGCTTGGTGATGGCCTGCCTGGCCAAGAAGCCAGAGGGGCGGCCTCGCGACGCCGGCGAGTTGGGCCGAGCGCTGGCGGCGATTGACGAACCCCGCTGGACCGAGGCCAACGCCGCTGCGTGGTGGGAAAGCCGCCCTGCCGCGGCCACGGCCTAGCCCTTTCGGCCCCCGGAAGTATCTTCTGAGACCCTCCACGGAGCCATTATGAACCTCGTCGCCCGCGTCAAAGCGATCCTGCTCTCTCCAAAAACCGAATGGGCCGTCATCGACGGCGAGCCCGCCACCGTCTCCTCTCTTTACTCCGGCTACATCATTCCGCTGGCAGCGATTCCGGCCGTAGCCGGGTTCATTGGGATGTCGATCTTCGGATTCGGCGTCTTCGGGGCCACCATCCGGGTCCCGATCATGACGGGGCTCACCTCAGCCGTGGTCCAGTACGTTGGAGCGCTCGCGGGGGTGTATCTGCTGGGGCTGGTCGCCAACGAACTGGCGCCGAACTTCGGCGGCCAGAAGAACCCGATCCAGGCGCTCAAGGTCGCCACCTACGCCAGCACCGCTTCCTGGGTCGCGGGCATCTTCACGATGGTCCCGGGACTCCGGATGCTCGGCATCCTTGGCGTCTACTCGCTCTACCTCCTGTTTCTGGGGCTACCGGCTTTGATGAAGACGCCCGAGGACAAGGCCGTCAGCTATACCGCGGTCGTCATCATCGCGGCGGTGGTGCTGTTCGTGGTTGTGGGATCGATCAGCAGCCGCCTCACCGGGTACGGGGCGTTCGGGTACTAGCCCGGTTGGCTCCGTCGGTCGATTTCGGCCACTCGCTCGGCCGCGAGTTGCCAGTCGATCGTCGGAGCCACTTCCTCGTCCGCGAGCCCGAGCGCGGCCCGGGCCCGCTCCACCACCGCCTCGCCCCCCGGCGCCAGTAGTCCAAACTCGATTTCGGCCTCCCGACACCGCCGTTCTTCATCGGCCGCCGCGGCTTTCGATCCGTCTTTGATCCCGGCCGCACCGCACCGGGCGTGGACGCCCTCGTGCACGATCGACGCGCCGACCTGGGCCGGCGTTATGTCGGGATGTACGAGGAACGTCAGTTCGATCAGGCAGACCCCGAGATCCGGGTAGTACGCCGCCCGGCAGGGATACCGCCGCACCAGAATCGCCGTGAAGTCCTCGCGGAGCCGGGCCATTCGATCCGGCACCCAGCGTTCGATCAGGCCGAGCGCCTGATCTAAACGCTCGAGCGCGGCGGCAGTGCTGATGTCGGGCCGGCTGTTGTGGACCAGCACGGCAAACCCCCGCCGCGAGTGCTCCTCGAGCGCCGGAATGTCGGGATCGCGCCGCAGCGCATCGATCACGGCCGCCAGACGGGCGGAGCCCGGCACGGTCATCAGGGCACCATGCGGCGGTACTTCGCGAACCACCCTTCGAGCGTGGTGATCTTGGAGGCCGCATGGCTCGGCCGGCGCCGAATCCCGTGCGGCTCCTCGGGCACCCGCACCAGCACTGACTCGACCCCAAGCATCTTGAGGGCCTTGTAATACTGCTCGGACTCGGACATCGGGGTCCGGAAGTCTTCCTCGCCGGTCATCACGAGGGTCGGTGTTTTGACGTTCTTCACCACCGAGAGGAGCGAGCGCTTGGCGTAGTTCTCGGCGTTGTCCCACGGGAAGCCGGGGAACCAGTTGTTGACCGACGAAGGCGCCATGTCGGCCGTCAAGGAGAAGCTTTCCCAATTGATGACCGGATAGAACGCGAGGGCCGCCTTGAAGCGGTTGGTGTGGCCGATCATCCAGGCGGTCAGGACGCCGCCGCCGCTCCCGCCGGTCACGAACAGATTATCGGGGTCGACGTACCCCTTGGCCACGACGGCATCGACTCCCGAGTTCAGGTCGAAAAAGTCGTCGCCGGGGTAGGCGTGGTGAATCAGGTTGCCGAACTTCTCGCCATAGCTGGTGCTGCCACGGGGATTGGTGTACAGGACCACGTACCCCGCAGCGGCCATCAGCTGCTTTTCCTCGTCGAACCGGTCGCCGTAGTTCGCAAACGGCCCGCCGTGGATTTCGAGGATCATCGGATACTTCCGGTTCGGGTCGAAGCCCGGAGGCTTGATGATCCAACCCTGGATCGGCAAGCTGTCCTTGGAGGATTTCCACCAGAGCTCCTCGACCTGACCGAGGGTCCGGTCGGCGAGAACATCGGCGTTGATTGCCGTCACCAGCTTGGCGGCCGCCGCGCCCGTCGGGGCCGGACGGACCACCGCCACCTCGGACGGCTGGCCGGGGGCGCTGAGCGAGAAGGCAATGCTGCCGTCCTTCGCCACGCTGAAGCTCCCGCCTCCATAGGCCGAGGTGCCGGCACCCAAGTCCTTCGCGACGACCCGGACGGTGCCGTCGAGCGCAATCAGGTTCACCTTGGTGTTGCCGCGGTCGTCAACCTGGACGTAGACGCCCCGGCCGTCCGCCGCCCAGACCGGATTCCCAACGCTGTTGTCGATCCGCTCCGAGAGGACCCGCTTCCCGGAGCCATCGCGGTTCATCAGATAGAGCAGCGTGTTCTGGTAGCCCTGTCTCCGGTCGTCGTATCCGGTGTAGGCGATCAGCCGGCCGTCGGGCGACACGGCCGGACTTTGGTCGGGACCGAACCGGTCGGTCAGCCGGCGAAGCGCCCCATCCTTGACCGCCACCGCAAAGATTTCGGACTCGCGGGAATTCCATTCCGGGTTCTCGCCGCGGCGGGCGGGGATGATGACATCGGCGCCGTCCGGCGTCCAAGCGATGCTCCCGCCGCCAAAGGGCATTCCGCCGTGGTGGAAATCGCCGGTGGTAAGCTGGCGGGCCGTGCCGCCCTCGGCCGGCACCACGAACACGTGGACGAAACCGGTCGGCACCTCGCCGACCCCGTCGAACCGGAACACCAGCTTGTCGGTGTATTTCGGCGGGGCCGCCCAGGTGGCGCCCGGCGGCGGCGCGAGCGGCTGGCCGACGACCAAGGCGGGCTTCCGCACCAAACTGAGGAACGCAATCCGGGTCCCGTCCGGCGACCAGGTTGGCGTTGTCGGCGGACTCATGGAGTTGGTCACCGGCTGCGTCAACCCGCCGTCCATCCAGCGAACATAGACCTGGGGCGTCCCATCTTTGTTGGAGAGGTACGCGATCCGCTTCCCGTCCGGTGACCAGCGCGGCTGCGACTCCGTGAACTTGCCGGTGGTGAGCGGCCGGTGGTCCGATCCGTCGGCCTTCACGAGCCAGAGGTTCGAGTAGCGGCGGTCGGTCATTGGATCCTGCCACTGGCGGACGTAGACGACCGACTGTCCATCCGGAGCAATCTGGGGATCGGCGGCGTACTCGAGCTGGAAAATGTCGGCGGGGGTGAGCTTTTGCTGGGCGGTGGCCGGCGGCGCCAACAACACCAGTACGCTAAGAACCAAACGGGATCGCATTGAGACTCCTGGGCAGGAACGCGGTCAGTCGGAGACTGGATAGATGTTACCGCCCGAGGAGGTGGGAGACAACGGGAGTGGCACGCGCTACGGCACCGCCGCCGCGTCCGCCTCCCGTACGGCCTGGAGGGCCGCGACCAGCCCCGGCATCTCGCGCTGAATGCCTGCCAGGACCGATTCGGAGCCCTCGGTGGTTCCCGAGCGAGCCGCGGCTTCGAGCGCCGCGAACCGCTCGGACAGCGTGGCCGCCCCGAACCAGGCGCAGGAGGACTTGAGGGTGTGGGCGATCAGCCGAACCTCCGCCGCCTCGCCCTCGGCGAAGGCCCGGGCCAGGGTCTGAAGCCGGTCTGGCGTCGTCGCCAGGAAGGTGTCGATCATTTTGGTCAGGACGCAGACTCCGTCCGTGCCGTTGAACCGGAGCTGGTCGAGCGCCGCCTTGTCCAACTCGACCCGCTTGGGATCGGCGCTCGGGGCAGCGGGAGCCGGCGGGGCCATGGCTGGCAGGACGGCTGCCGCCGCGGTCGTCGCCCAGGTCACGACTTTGGCCCGAAGGTCGCCTAACGCGAGCGGTTTGGTGAGGAAGTCATCCATGCCGGCCGCCAAACACCGTTCCTTGTCTCCCTGCAGCGCCGAGGCGGTGAGCGCGACGACCGGCAACCGGCGCCGGGCCGGATCGGCGGCCTCAAGACTCCGAACGGCCTTGGTGGCCTCATACCCGTCGAGTCGCGGCATCATGCAGTCCATCAGCACTAGGTCGAAGGCCGCATCCCGGGGGTCGTCCCGTTCAACCGCCCCTCGAGAAGCTCGGCCAACCGGCTCAACCGAGTCTCACCGAGGCTGATCGTAGCGGCGCCGCCCGCCATTTCGCGGACCAACGACCCTTGATGATCGGCCACTCGGGACTCGATCAGTCGCTCGGAGAGGATCCGCTCGACCCAGAGGCCGGCCGGGAGGAGGATGGCCAGGGCCAACCCCACGAGCAAGGCGATCCGAAACGGAAGCGTCCGGAACCGGTTCCAGGGTCTGGTCATGGCCGACCTATCGGCAGTAAGCCGGCCGCACCGGACCGCCCATGCTATGCGCTCACTGTCCGTTCTTCCGCCAGTCCCGAACGTCGTGGAGCCAAGAGAACGGATCGATCGTCACGCCGGATAAACCGGACCCAAGCACCGCCAGGTTGGTCGGCGTGTAGAGGAAGATCGCCGCCGCGTCGCCGGTGAGCGCCTCGAGGGCTTCATTCCATCCCCGCCGGGCGTCCTCCGCATTCCGCGCCGACTGCGCCGCCGCGAAGAGCGAGTCGAAGACCGGACTACTGTAGCGACCGAAATTCTGAACCCCGATCCCGCGGGTGGCCCACTGATTGGCCAGGTTCCGCGGGCTCGGGTCGTCGAGCCAGGCGCCGATCATGGTGTCGAACTTGCCCTGGCGGAGCCGCTCCTGAAACACGCTGAAGTCGACCGCCGTGATCTCGGCGGCAACCCCAACGGCCTTCCACATTTGCTGAATGCCCTCGGCCAGCTGTTTCCGGGCGGTGCTCGTCGACGGCACCAGGATGCCGAGGGTCAGTCGTCGCCCAGCTTTGCTCCGGATCCCGTCCGAGCCCGCTTTCCACCCGGCGGAGTCGAGCAACCGGCGGGCCCGATCGGGATCGAAGCCGGGGGCCTTGAGGCTGTCGTTGTAAATCCAGATCGCACGGGACACCGGTCCGGGGGGCGCTACCGCGTCGGGTCCGATGACCGCATGAATCAGGTTTTCCCGGTCGACCGACCACGCCAGCGCCAGCCGGACGGCACGGTCACCGAGAATCGGGTGCGGGCCACCGGCATCGGCGTGACGGAACCCGAGAAAACCCTGGACCGCCGAAGGGTAACTGACGGTCTTCACCTTCGGATTGGTGGCGACTCGGGCCCGCGCCGCGGGACTGGTCACCGTCTCCATCAGGTCGGCTTCGCCGGAAAGCACCAGATCGAGCGCCCCGTCCGGATCCCGGGCGAAGCGCCAGATCACCCGTTTGAAGCCGGCACCAGTGGAATCGATGGCGGCGGCCGTGAGCGACTGCCCCCGGATCCAACTGGCGATCCGATATGGGCCGGAGCCGATCAGGGCACCGACTCCCGAGTCGGCGCCCCAGGCCGAGCGGAGCTTCGGATCCCAGACATGCCGGGGCAGAATCCGGACCTGGGCCGTGGCATCGTACAGTTGCTCGCTGTAGCTCCGGGGAAATTTGATCTGGACCCCGTCGGCCCCGTCGGCCGATACGGTGACCCCCTCGAGCGCCTCGCCGGCCGGGGCACCGAGGGTCGTATCGGTGTAGGCCTCGAACGAGAAGACGACGTCGGAGGGTAGCACCGGTTGCCCGTCCTGCCACTTTGCCCCGGGCCGGAGGCGGAACCGCCAGGTGAGCGAATCGAGTCGCTGCCAGGTCGTGGCCAACCCCGGCTGATAGCCGGCGGTGTCGACGGGGGAGGCCCCGCGCCGAAGGACGGCCAGCCGCTCGTAGACCAGATCCGTGATGTCGCGCCCGACCGCGTCCTGGATCAGCGGGGGGACCAAGACGCCCGGTTCCCCGGTCGCCGCAACGACGAGGGTGTCGCAGTTCGGACACTCGGGCTTGGTGTCGCCGCAGCCTGCCGCGAACCCAAGTGCGAGGGCCAGTGCGGCCAGAGGAATCCGGTGATGGACCGCCGCCGGTGAGGGCCGGGCGCTCGTCCAGGCCGTGGCGTTGATAGTGGTGGTCATAACCCTCATGTCGGAAGAATCCGGTCAAAGATCGACCCAAGCCATCCCTTTGTCACCTCGTGTCACCCTGGATCCGCCGACGGCTACGCGGACCGCGCTACTAAGCCCACGCCGGCCTCTTCTTCGAGGACCATCGTGGCGAACACTTCGGAAATTCGGCGGTCCCGCCAACCCCGATCCGCCTCGGCCCGGATGATCTCGATGGCCCGTTTCGGAGGCAGGGCCGCCTTATACGGCCGCGCGGCTTCTCGCTCGGGGGCCGAACGGGTCCGGAATATTTCGGCCGTGGCCTCGGCGCGACCGTCCATGAAATGGAGAAATCCATTGAAGACGCCGAATCCGAGATCGCGGTCGAGCGGCGTGCCCGAGGGATTCAGAGTCCCGGCACTCAACTGATCGGCATACGCTGACATCCCGACCCGAAGCCCGCTGGTCAGCTGGCTGGTGACCGAAAGCGTCACCGACTTGGCCCCGTTGTTGTCCCCAACGGCCGTGCTTCCCAACCCATTTGGCAACCAGGAGCCTGAAGCCGAGGTGCAAGGCGGTGAGGTCGTGACCCGCCAGCCCCGCCCCGTTGACGTGGATCGGAAGGACCCCGCCGTCGTCCTCGAAACGAACCGCCACGGGCCGCTCGATCGTCGGATCGAACAGGCTGCCGTGATGGCGAGCCTCGTTCCAAAAGCTGATCGGGTTGTGGTGTCGGCCCACGATGGCATCGAACCGGTTCGATAACCCAATCGTCAGTTGAATCCGCTCCAAGTCGGTCTCGAAATGGCCGTCATCGTATTCCCCGACGACCTCCGACAGGAACGACAATCGTTCGCTCCAGTTTCGAGGTGACGAAGAAATCGAGTTGGCCCAGCTCGAAATGGGAGGGATCGGACCGATCACCCGCCGCGCGGAACTTGAAATCGGCGAAGCCCCGGAACTTCGTCTGTTGGCCCGCAAGTGGCGCAGCCGCGGCGAGCACGAGGACCGTGTGAAGTACCGCTTGCCGGAATCGGGTCATGGGAATGGGTACCTCGGGTCTGAAGGGCGCCAGGTCTCGATCGTGAGAAGCCTGACTGAAGCGTCAACGTGATTGGCCGGGATGAACCCAATCGCGCCCGGGTGGCCGGCAACGGACTACCAGGCTCGCCGGCAAAGACCCGGGCAATCCAATGCCGATTGAAGCGATCCTCGCTCATTCTGAGGGCCTCTTGGTAGAACCGGAGGCGGTCGTCCGCCGACACGACCAGGACGACTCGGGCCTTATTAGGAAAAACGGCGGTCGTCCCGAGATAGAGCCGCCGGAGGTCGTCCAGGGACAGATCCGACACCGGGTTACTCGGATGCACGATCACAGCGAGCGGGCCGCGGCTCTGGGCCGCGACGGCAGTCTGCCGACCCACGAGGGCGACGATGACCGAAGGCACAACGAGGCGTCGCATGATCCTGGCTCTCAAGACGCCCCCGAGAAGCCGGTCACGATTCGTCGCTCCATGTTCCAGCCGCCGAAGCCGTGAAGCCTCCAGTTGGGGATGGGGTACCGGAGCCTCGAATGGTCCTTCAGCACGGGTACTCCCTCCGATTCCTGCGGTCCGTAGGCAAGTATCGGCCATCCCGAACATCCTTGAGATCCCCGGCAGTGGCATTCGGGTCTCCGATCGGACAGATTCAGAGCGGCAGAAAGGCACTCATGACAGCCCTCCAATCGATCGGCGATGCGGTCACCCGCGAGGCCACCGGCCGCCCGGCGGTGAGATGCTCCGCCTCGTCTCCGCGGTGACTCTGAAGATCAGGCCCTGATGTTCGCGCTGACCAAGTGGTATCTCGATCTGGTCACCGACGACGGCCGGGCACTGGTGGCTTATTCGGCCCGGCTTCGCTGGGGGCCGATCCGATTGGACTACTCGGCCCTCCTCCGCAGCGCGCCGGGACTGGCACCGGTTGAGTCTGGGTCGATCCGGCCGAGCGAAGCCCCTCACCTTGACGGCGATCTGATCACCTGGCAAAGCGCCCCGCTGGGGCTGGTTGGCTCTTGGCGGCGGGAGGCGACTGCCATCACCGCGACCCTGCTCGATACCGAGGCCGGCGGGATCGAGTGGAACTGCCCGATGCCCCGAGCCGAAGCAAGCGTCACCTGCGGCGGCGAGACCTGGGTCGGCCGCGGCTACGTCGAGACCGTCATTCTCACCATCGCCCCCAACCGGCTGCCCTTTCGGGTCCTTCACTGGGGCCGGCACCTCTCGGATCGACACGCGGTGGTCTGGATCGAGTGGGCCGGCGAGACCAACCGCCGCTGGGTTTGGCTCGACGGCGCCGAGCTTCCCGCGGCCCGCCTAACGTCAACCGGACTCGGCCTCGGCGACGGGCGATCGGTCAGGTTCTCCGCATCGCGCGACCTCCGGCATCAGGCGGTCGAGGCCAACCTCTCGCCGGCGGCCGCTCCGGTCCGGCGCCGCCTGGCCAGGTCCCTCGGCGGAATGCGGGAGCACAAGATCCTCTCCCGGTCGTCCTTGGTCGGGGCGAACGGCGCGGCACTGGATACCGGCTGGGCCATCCACGAGGAAGTGACCTGGTGATCGGGCGCCTGTTGTACGGACTGCTGTTCGCCGGGATAATTCCCGTCGGGCTGTGGTGGTGGGCCCGGGCCCTGGAGCCCTCGTTCCCGCTCCCGCCCGTCCATTGGCCCGCGGCGGGGACGTCGGTCGGGATCGCCGGGTTGGTCCTGCTGGCCGCCGGGATGATCGAGATCATGACCCGGGGCGGCGGGCTCCCGATGAATGCGTTCCCGCCGGCCCGATTGGTCCGGTCCGGCGTCTTCCGATGGTTCGACAATCCGATCTATGTCGGTTTCGGGCTTTTGGTCGCGGGCTCCGCGCTCGCCACCGGCTCGGCGCCGGGTCTTTGGCTGGTGACGCCGGTCACCGCCCTCGCGATGACCGCCCTGGTCCTCGGCTACGAGCGCCACGATCTCCGGCGCCGGTTCGGGGCCTCGGCCCTGGAACCATCGCGGTTGGCCCTGCCCCGACCCGACGATGGACGCCCCGGCTGGAACGACCGGGCCGCCGTGTTCCTCCGGGTCCTCCTGCCTTGGCTCTTGATCTATGTCGCGGTCCAGACGTTAGGCAGGGCTCCCGATGTCTTCGTCACCACTATGCCGTTCGAGCGGCGGTGGCCGGTACTCCCGTGGACCGAAGCGGTCTACGCCAGCACCTATCTCTTCATTCCGCTGACCCCGCTCCTGATCGCCACCCGGCGCGAGCTTCGGGCCTTCGCGATCCGGGGCCTGGTCGCCACCACCATCGTGGCAGTCTGCTGGCTGGTGATCCCGGTCGTGGCCGACAACCGGCCGTTCGATCCGGCCGGCCCGATGGGCCGACTCCTAGCGTTCGAGCAGGGGAACTCCCGCGGGGTGGCGGCATTCCCGGCGTTCCATGTGCTCTGGACTTTGATCGCCGCAGAGAGTTGGGCCGCAAACGCCACCGCGACGGGCCGGCCGGGGTGGCGGTGGATCGGGATCGGATGGGCGACCGCAATAACCCTCTCCACGCTGACCACGGCCATGCACTCGCTGATCGAGGTCGCGGCGGCGTTGCTCTTGTTTATTCCGATCCGCCGGCTCGACCGGACCTGGAGCGTCATCCGCGGGGCCACCGAGCGGCTGGCCAACTCGTGGCGCGAATGGCGACTGGGCCCGATCCGGATCATCAATCACGGCGTCTATGCTGCCGCTGCCGCTGGCGTCGGGTTGGTCGTGGCGGGAACGGCTCTCGGCACCGGGCGAAGCGGGGCGGCGATTTGGGTCGGGTTCTGCGTGCTGATCGGAGCCGGCGCCCTGGCCCAATGGCTCGAGGGATCGTCGAAGCTGCTCCGCCCGTTCGGCTGGTACGGAGGCGTACTCGGCGGGGTGTTGGGCGCGGTGACGGCCAAACTGGCCGGGGTACCGGTCGTTCCGCTGGTGGCGTCGTTCGCGATCGCGGCCCCGTGGATCCAGTCGTTGGGCCGGCTCCGCTGCTTGGTCCAAGGCTGCTGCCACGGGGGACCCACGTCCGCCGACGTCGGGATCTGCTACCGGCACCGCCGGTCGCGAGTGACCCAACTGTCCGATCTCGCGGGCCGGCCGATTCACGCCACGCCGCTCTACTCGATCGCCGGGAATCTGATCATCGCGGTATTGCTGATCCGGCTCCGGATCTTGGGCGCGCCCGATCCGCTGGTGTTAGGCGGCTATCTGATGGCGAGCGGGATTGCCCGGTTCGTCGAGGAGTCGTACCGGGCCGAGCCCCAGACCAAGATCGTCGGCGGGCTCCGGCTCTACCAGTGGCTCGCGATCGGATCGCTCCTGGCCGGAATCCTCTGCACGCTGCTCCCGGCGGAACCGCGAGCGCCCGGCTTCGCGACGCCGACGGCCACGCTGCTTGGCGCGGCGGTCGGGATGGCCCTTCTAGCCGGCGTCATGATGGGCGTCGATTTCCCGCGTTCCAACCGGCGGTTTTCCAGGCTGGCCCCGGCCGACGACTGACTCAGGCCAGTCCACCTTCTTCGATCAACGCCCCGACCGCACTCTCGAACGCCGCGACCGTCCGGTCGACATCGGCCTCCGAATGGGCGGCCGAAAAGCAGAGCGCCTCGCCTCGCATCGTCGCGATTCCACGATCGAGCAGGTGGAGATCGAGACGCTGGTGCCGAGGCGTGGCCGCCGGGTCCATCAACTTCGCGGTGGCCGCGGGGGCGGTGGTGTCGTCCGCCGGATCAAGGTCCACCGATCCGAGATAGAGCTGGACGATCGACCGGCCATAGCACCGCGCCGGGGCGCCGATCCGGCGGAACATCGCGTTCGCGTCCCGCCGGAATCGATCGGCCCGGGCCCGCGCGGTCCGCTGGGGAGCGCCATCGGGATACAGATCACAGGCGGCGATCCCGGCGGCGCAGCTGATCGGGACGGCGTTCCAGGTACCGCCGTGGATCACCCGGCGGTCGGCCGGCGAGGAGGGGCTGAGCGCCGCCATCAGATCAGCCCGCCCGAGCAGGGCGCCCGCCGCGAGGCCGCCGCTCGCCGCCTTGCCGATCGTGGTCAGGTCGGGTGTCATCCCCACCACGGACTGCCACCCCCCGGGCGCCTCCCGAAACCCCGTCACCACCTCGTCGAGAAGCAACACCGTGCCGAACCGCCGGCAGAGCGCCGGCAGCGCTTGGAAGAACTCGACACTGGTCGGAGCGCGGCCGGAGACCCGCCCGCCCCCGCCCTCGATCAGGACCACCGCGACGTCACGGTTCGCCAAGTGCTGCTCCACCAGGCCGATATCGTTGGCTGGAATGACCGTCACCTGATCGTCGATCGCACCCGGGGCACCCTTCGGAGCCAACTCATCGGCCCAACCGTGGTAGTTGTGCTGGAACTTGAGAAGCTTCCGCCGGCCGGTATCCGCCCGGGCAATCCGAATCCCCATTTGGTTGGCTTCCTGGCCTGAGGCGCAGAACTCGATTCGCTCCGCCACCGGCATCAAGGCTCGAATCCGCTCGGCCCACTCCACTTCGAGCGGGTGGTTGTCTCCATAGTGAAGCCCGAGTGCGGCCTGGCGCTGAATGGCCTCGACCACGGCGGGGTGGGAATGACCGAGCACCAGCGAGCCGTGTCCCATCACGTAATCGAGATACTCGCGTCCGTCGACGTCCCACTTCCGGGCTCCTTCCGCCCGCACGATGTACGGACGGTACGGGTTGTGAACCCGGGAGAAGTGGGTGGCCCCTTGGGCGGGAAAGAGCCCGGTGGCTCGGGCATGGAGTTCGGCCGACCGCGGATGATGGCGGCGGTAGGTTTCGATCGCTGAATCGGGTGTCGGCACGCAGGCTCCGGAGTCCGGGGGATGGCCCTAGTCTGCATCGGTTGGGGGCCTTTGACCAGAGCCCCCGCCCCCACTGAGCGACTTCCACCGCTACCGGCCCGGACGGGAGCTGCCGCTAGTCGGCCTCATCCTTTTCACGCAGCGAATGGCGATTTCGACGCGGGTGGCGAGTGCAACCCTGGCCGGTGCCGAGTTTGTCAGGTACCTGACAAACTCGAATGATCGAGGATCCGGCCCACGCTCGACGCCGAGCTTCCAAGCCATGCGTTTCTTTGTCGGCGGGATCGCGGCGGCATGAAGGTGTAGCAAAGGACCCCGATGCCCAGCCGTCCCATGTTCGCGATGGCGGCTTCGAACTGTTTGATTTGCTCCTCGCGGCCATCCTTCCCGAGGATGATCCGATCGATCGGAGGCCCGCATTCGACCACCGAAATCGAGAGCCCCAGGTTGGCCAGTTCCCGGACCACGCGCCGGAGGTCGTCGTACTCGACCGGCATCGTCGCCATATCGTAGTACACCAGGTGGTCGACTCCGATTTGCTTGACGACGCGGAGTTGATCGATGGCGTAGGGGACCACCGCCGCCATGGCAAGCTTCATCGGAATGTCCTCGCGGGAATCGGGCCGTAAGTCAGTGGCCGGAAGATACCGCTCTCGTCATTCCATCACGATTCGGCGGAAAACCTCCGGCAACGACTGTCAGGTGGTGTTGATCGCGGCGGCCGTCGGGGGCTCCGGGTCGGCGACGAAATTGCGCGGCCCGGCGCCGAACACGCCCCGGTCCTTCGCGACGATTAGGATGGCAATCCCGAGATAGACGACCGACGCGATCGTCTTGGCCACCTGCCCCGCGCTCAGGAGGACGGCCGCGCCGTTCAGGGCCGAGTGGAACAGGATGCTGATCGGAATCGAACGACGGCTTCGGTAGTAGAACCAGTTGGCCACCACCGCCACCGGGATCACGCCGACGAAGAAATTCCAGAGGAAAAGCCGATTCTCCATTTCGAATAACTCGCGCTGGTAGGTGCCGGGGAGCAACACCAGCGGCGCATGCCAGAGCGACCAGAGCACCCCGAAGACCAGACTCGCCGGCACCACGCCCAGGCCGGCCCGCAGGCTGTCCATCCCATAGCCACGCCAGCCCAGTTCCTCGATGACCGGCGCCAGGATCAGCGCGATGACGATCATCGGCACCAGGTTCTCCGCGGCCGAGAGCCGGAGTTGCCCGCCCGGTTCCCCAAGAAGCATCGACACACCGACCGAAAGGACCAACACGCCGACCGGCATGGTGACCGCCAGGAGAACATCGGCCGGCCGGATCCGGCGCCAGTCCAGCACCCGATCGCGGAAGTCGCGCCGGAGGGCTTGGTTCCCGGAACCGAATGTCAGGCCAAGGCTGACCAAGAACGGGCCGAGCAGTCCGGCCAGGGAGAGCAGTGACCCGGTGGCCACCGCGCCGGACCGGATCCCGAAGTACCACGGGACCCAGGTAATCAGCGCGGTCAGGCCGAAGAAGAGGGCGGGGCGATAGCGGTACGTCTGCTCCATGACGACCTCCGAGGCGACGTCACAAACTAACGGGCCTTCTTACTCGGTGCGCAACAGGTACCCCCGCACCGCGGCGCACGACCGAGGAGCATCAAGGCAGTCGTTCGTCGGATGCGGCGCTCTCGAGTGAGTGTGTTGGGACAATACGACGACCCGGACGCCTGCTGCCGGCCTCTTACTTTCCTGACAAAGGCGCGGAAGCGAGGGCCGTTGTGGCGAGCGCAACCATGGCCCGGTGCCGAGTTTGTCAGGTGCCTGACAAACTCGGATGATCGAGGATCCGACCCACGCTCGCCCCCACCCTCACTCCGCCGCCGGTCAGCCGGTTCTCGGGCCGAACCTTGGCGCCAGATTATGCCCCGGGCCCCGGGCAATCCGAATCCCCATCTGATGGCGGCGATAGGCTTCGACAGCGGAATCGGTTGTCGGCCGGACTAGAATGTCGCTGCCCGCCAATCGCTCCGGGCAACGTCGCGACCGGCCGCATCCGTCGCCACCACCCGCCGGAACCGCCGGACGTAGTAGACAGCGGAACCTGAGCCGGTCTCGGCGGCTTGGTACGCCCGGCGCGAGACCGATGGCGGAATCCTCACTCGACGGCCTGCTTCCCGGGTTGATACGTGGTATAGACGAAAATCGGAATCGCCACATCCCCCAAATGTTGGCGAACCAGCGTCTCGACATCACCCCAAGCCAGCCCCCCAACCCCGGTCGCGAGCTTCGGCATGGCGAGACTCTTGATCTCACCCTTGTCGATCTCATGACGGAGCCGCCGGAGGCAATGATTGACGTTGGCCAACGTGGCCCGGCCCGGCTTGGCGCCATGGTTATGCTCGCCCTCCTGCGTCAGCAGGTTGGCGATCCTGATCCCGCCAACCCCGCTCCACATCCAGAGCTCACCAGGATGCGGATGGGCCTGAAAGGCATAGTGCCGGAAGTCCTTGGCCATGGCCGGCCAGCGTTCCCGAAGCGCCAGCGCCAAACCACTGTCGAAGTGGTCGTTTGGAGCGACGCCATGGGCGACACAGCCCGCCTTCGACATCAAAATGTCCCCACTCACGTTGTGGATCATTGGAATCCCTGGTTGCGGTCCGGAGGCTCTGCGGCACGGAAAGATTCCACCGGCGCTGCCTCGGGTCATAATTAACCAACGAATCATGAAGGGCCGGTGAGGCCGGTTGTAACTGGGGGCCATTCCAGGACTCGCGCCCCCCTGTCGCACCGGAGCCTCGGGAGTAGGTTTCAAAACCTTCCAGACGGGAATCACGGTGAGTTGGCAGAAAGAAGTGGACGAACTCCGCCGCCGGCAGGCCATGGCCCGGGAAATGGGCGGTGAAGCCAAGGTCCGTCGACAGCATGAGGCCGGCCGCCTGACGATCCGGGAGCGATTCGCGCGGCTCCTCGACGAAGGCTCGTTCCGGGAGATCGGATCGATTGCCGGCGTCGGCCAATACGACGAGGCCGGCGAGTTGACCGGCCTCGTACCCAGCAACCTGCTCTATGGCCGGGGCCGGATCGACGGCCGCCCGGTCGTGGTCAGCGGCGACGACTTCACGGTCCGCGGCGGGGCCGCCGATGCCTCGATTCACGAGAAACAGATCGCCGCCGAGCAACTGGCCAACGAGTACCGCCTCCCGATCGTCCGCCTGATCGAAGGCACCGGCGGCGGCGGGTCGGTCAAGACCATCGAGAGCGCCGGGTATACCTACCTGCCCAACCTCATCGGCTGGGATCAGGCGGTCCTGAACCTCGCCACCGTCCCGGTCGTGGCGTTAGGCCTCGGGCAGGTCGCCGGACTGGGCGCCGCCCGGCTGGTGACCAGTCACTATTCGCTGCTGATAAAGGAACAAGCCCAGATGTTCGTGGCCGGCCCTCCTGTGGTGGCAGCGGCCGGCGAAACCCTCACCAAGGAAGAACTCGGCGGCAGTCACATCCACGCCAAGAACGGCGCCATCGACGACGAGGCGGCCACCGAAGACGAGGCTTTCGCGATGTGCCGGAGCTTCCTCTCGTACCTGCCCTCGTCGGTCCATGAACTGCCGGCCCGCCGCCAGACCGGCGACGACCCCGATCGCCGCGACGATTGGCTGATCGGGGCCGTGCCCCGCGACCGGCGCCGGGTCTACAAGATGCGCCCGATCCTTGACGCGCTCGCCGACGAGGGCTCGGTCTTCGAGATTGGTCGCCAGCACGGGCGCTCGGTCATCACGGCCCTGGCGCGGTTCGACGGCTGGCCGGTCGCCGTCATCGCCAGCAACCCGTTCGAATTGGGCGGGCTCTGGACCGCGGCCAGTTCCCAGAAACTGGTCCGGTTCATCGACCTCGCGGAAACCTTCCACCTTCCGATGATTCACTTGGTCGACAACCCGGGGTTCCTGATTGGAAGCCGCGCTGAACAGGAAGCCACCATCCGCCACGGCGCCCGGGCGCTCGCGGCGATCTACCAGGTCAAGGGCCCGTGGTGCACCGTGGTCATCCGGAAGGCCTTCGGCGTGGCCGGCGCGGGCCACGGCAATCACACCCGGTACCGATACCGCTATGCCTGGCCCTCCGCCGACTGGGGTTCGCTCCCGATCGAGGGCGGGATCGAGGCCGCCCATAAGGCCGAACTGGCCGCGACGGACGACCCGGGCGCGTTGCAGGAGGATATTCTCCGCCGGCTCAATCACGTCCGGTCACCGTTTCGGACGGCGGAGAAGTATTTGGTGGAGGAGATGATCGATCCGCGGGACACCCGGCCGGTGCTCTGCGAGTTCGCCAACCTGGCGGCCCCGCTCCGCCGGGTCGGCCCAACGGCGTTCGGGCTCCGCCCCTAGACGTTAGGCAACGACGCTGGGTCTCGGGCCCGGGGCGCCGTCCAACACCCGGTTCACCACTCGGAGCAGCGCCGCGCTGTCGACCGGCTTCACCACCACCGCGCTGAACCGGGACGACTCGAGGTCGGCCGATTGATCGGCGCCGGTCAACAGCATGATCGGCAGACCTGGATTGAGCGTTCGAGCCCGCTCCGCCACCTCAGGCCCCGACAGACCGGGCATCGCCCGATCGGTCAGCAGCAAATCGAAGCCGGCGGGTGCCGCCTCCAATGCCGCCAAGGCCTCGACGGGGTCGCCATGCGAGGTAACTTGGTAGCCGGCCCGGCCTAGAATTCGGCTCAAGATCCCGAGCACCATCGCATCGTCGTCAACCAACAGCACCCGCCGGCCGCCCCCGAGGGCCGCCTTCGGCAGTCCGGCCGTGGCCGCACTGGCCGGGACGGCGACCGCTTCGCCGGCCGGGAGGTAAAGGGAGAACACCGACCCGGCGCCGAGCGCCGTCTCGACCTCGATCGTGCCGCCATGCCCTCGGATCACCCCGTCGGCAACCGCCAAGCCAAGTCCGGATCCCCGTCCCACCGGTTTCGTCGTGAAGAACGGCTCGAAGATCCGATGCCGGGTCTCCGGACTCATCCCGATCCCGTCATCCCGAACGGAGATTCTGGCGTACGAACCAGGCGAGAGACCGACCCCCGTCGACGCCCCCGGCCCAACCTGCACCCGGTCGAGCGCGAAGGTGATGGTCCCTTTGTCGTTCGGGAGCGCATGGCTCGCGTTGACGCCGAGATTCATCAGCACTTGGGAAAGCTGGGCGGCGTCCGCGATGGCGGACACTGGCTCCCGCGGAGGCTCCCAGCGCACCTGAATCGAAGCCGGCAACGTGGCCCGCAACATCCCAACGGTCTCGTCGATGACCGAACCGAGCCCGACCACGACTCGAGTCTCGGCTTCGGGCCGGGCAAACAGCAGAATCCGCCGGACCAGCTCCCGGGCCCTGACGGCGGCGCTCCGGATCAGCTCCGCGGAGGTGGCAGTGCCGGAACCGGCCTTCGCATCCTCGGCGCTCATCTCCGCATGCCCGAGCACCACCGTGAGCCGGTTGTTGAAATCGTGGGCCACTCCGCCCGCCAAGGTGCCGAGGGCCTCCAACTTCTGACTGGCATGAAGCCGCTTCTCCATGACTAGGCGATCCTCCGCCGCAGCGGTCGCGTGGCGGCGGGCCTCGAGAATCTCAGCCGTGGCCCGTTGGTGCGCGCGCTCGACCCGAAACGCCCGGATCCCGCCAAGCACCGCTAGCACCAACGCGATGGCCAAGCCCAGGGTGGCCGCCATGAACATCCGGGCAACGGCCGCGTGGTAGCGACGGGCGTCCATGGTGACACCCACATACGCTCCGCCGGACCCGGGGATCGGCGCATAGGCCCGAATCCCGACACCCCACGCTGTCTCGCTCGGGCGGTCCTCGACCACGGTTCCCCCCGTGCGGGCCACCTCCAACTCACCCGCCGTCGGATCATCGGGCTGGGTAACGTAGGCCCGGTCCGCGGTGCGGTCGCCATCGAGCACGAAGTACATCGAGTCGCCCCGGATCACCCCGCTGTAAGCGAACCGAATGTCGGGGTTGGCCCGGAGCAATCCAGCCAGCGGGGCGGACAATGAGAGATATTCCGGGGAGCCGGTCGCCGCCGAGTCGGTCACCGCCCGATGGCGATCGGGATCGATCAACGTTGCGGCGGTCTCGGCCGAACTCCGAAGGTGGACCCGCAAGTCGTCGAGAAGGGCATCCCGGATGGAGAGGTAGAACACCCCGATGCTGAGCGCCGCCGCCACCGCGATCGCGAGCGCGGTGATGACGCCGGCCATTTCCGGTTTCCACCGGGACCGCAACGGAAGGCCGCCCGCGTCGGGCGGCGTGCCTGGAGTCGACATAGCGTCCAGTATCGGCGGGGCCGCCTCCCGGCTTGACCTGTCGAGCGGTTTCAACGCCGGGCCCCGCGCGGGGAGCGGCGCGTCGGGGCGCCGATCCGAAACCCCGCCACCGATTCCCGTAACAACGCCACCAAGCGGCGCCCGGCTGGTCCGAGCGATCGATCGTTCCGCTGGACCAACTGCGGAGTAAACCGGTACCGTGAGCCGCCGGCGTAATTGACCTCGACCAACCGCCCCGATCGGAGGTCGTCCGCCACCAGATCCATCGGCATCCAGCCGAAGCCCAGGCCCATCAGGAGGGCCTGGCGCTTGGCCACGAAGCCCGAGAGATAGAACACCCGCTCACCACCGAACATGTGCTGGTCGTCGCCTTGATCGCTCGAATCCTGAACCGAGAGCTCGACCTGTTCCTGGAGCTCGAACAGAGTGGTCGAGCGACGGCCGGCCAAAGGGTGCCCCGGGGCGACACACAGGGCACAGGTGATCTCCGGCAACGCTTCCGCCCGAAGGTAGGGATGGGCCTGGTAGTCCTTCACGATCATCAGATCCGCCCCGTCTTTCTCGAACCGGTATTGCACCCCCTTGAGGTACTCGACCCGGACCTGAATCCGGGTGGGAATCCGTTCCTCGGCCATGGTCTTAAGGGCGGCCAGCACCGGCTCGAGCGGGAGAATGCCATCGAGAATCAGGACGAGCCGGGGTTCGAAGCCCTGGGCGAATTGCCGGGCGAGGCCCTCGACCTGCTCGGCCTGAGCCAGCACCCGGCGGCCCTCGGCCAAGATGGCTTCGCCCGCGGCGGTAAGACGAATCCGGTAGCCGCGGCGGTCCAGCAACTCGAGACCGAGCTGCTGCTCGAGCCGGCGGAGTTGGTAGCTGACGGCGCTTTGGACCTTGTTGAGCCGGCGAGCCGCCGATGCCACCCCGCCTTCCCGGATGACGGCATCGAGTGCTTCGAGAGCATCAAGGTCGAGTCGCATGGATGTTCGTTTTCTTCGATTAAGAGTGACTAAAACATACGCTTTTTTGAGCCCCGCGCGAGCGTTACCGTTTACCGAGACTCAACTGGAGCGCACCCATGAATCAAGCCAATCCCCTTGGCCTCCGCGGCATCGAGTTCACTGAGTTCTCGGGCCCCGCCATCGCCGACCTCGACCGGCTGTTCCTCGCCTTCGGTTTCTCGAAACTCGCCCGGCACCGAACCCGGAACATCACCTACTACCGCCAAAACGATATTCATTTTCTGCTCAACGCGGAACGGGCGGGATTCTCCGCCGAGTTTGCGAAGCAGCACGGGCCGTCGATCTGCTCGATGGGCTGGCGGGTCGATGACGCCAACTTCGCATACGAAGAAGCTATTCGGCGCGGAGCCAAGCCGGCAGACGGTGCGGCCAAGGACCTCCCGTTCCCGGCGATCTACGGGATCGGCGGGAGCCTGATCTACCTGATTGACCGATTCGGGGCCAAGGGCACGATCTACGACACCGAGTTCACCCCGCTCGAAAAACCAGACCTCCGGGCCGCCAAAGGGTTTCTGGCCGTGGACCATCTTACCAACAACGTTCCGGCGGGGACGATGCAGGAATGGGCCGGCTTCTACAAGAACGTTTTCGGGTTCACCGAGGTCCGGTACTTCGACATCAAGGGGGCCAAGACCGGCCTCACGTCCTACGCGCTCCGCTCCGCCGACGGAAGTTTCTGCATCCCGATCAACGAGCCGAAGTCGGACCGGGATCAGATTTCGGAGTACCTCCGCGAGTACCGGGGATCGGGCGTGCAGCATTTGGCCTTCACCACCGACGACATCCTTGCCTCGCTCGATGCCCTCAAAGGTACCGGCATCCAGACCCTCGATATCGACCCGAGCTACTACGTCGAGGCCTTCGAGCGGGTTCCGGTCATCAAAGAGGACAAGGAGCGAATCAAGGCGCACCAAGTCTTGGTTGATGGCGATGCCTCGGGCTACTTGCTCCAAATTTTCACCCGGAACGTGATCGGCCCGATCTTCATCGAAATCATTCAGCGGGTCAACAACCTGGGATTCGGCGAAGGCAACTTCGGCGCCCTGTTCCGGACGCTCGAGAAGGACCAAGAGCGGCGGGGCGTCCTTTAACTACGGAGGGATTCGGCAATGCTGCTCGAACGGATTCACCACGTGGCGTATCGATGCCGGGACGCGAAGGAGACAGTGGAGTTCTATCGCGATGTCCTGGAGATGGACTTCCTCCTGGCCATCTCGGAGGACCGGGTTCCCTCGACCAAGGAACCGGACCCCTATATGCACATCTTCCTCGATGCGGGCCAGGGAAACGTGCTGGCCTTTTTCGAGATTCCCAACTCGCCGCCGATGAGCCGGGATCCGAATACCCCGTCATGGGTCCAGCACATCGCCTTCAAGGTCAAGGACATGGCGACCTTGCTCGCCGTCAAGACGCGACTCGAGCAGCGGGGACTCGAGGTGGTCGGACCCACCAACCACGAACTGTTCCATTCGATCTACTTCTTTGACCCCAACGGGCATCGAATCGAGCTCGCCGCCGACACCGCCGATCCCGACATGCTCCGGAAACTGCACGAGATCGCCCCGAAGATGCTCGAGGATTGGACTCGAACCAAACGGACGGTGAAGGACGCCGCCTGGCTTCACGCGAAGGAGCTTGCCACCAAGGCCTAGCGGTTCTTCCGGCAGGAGCGAGATTGAGGCACTATGTCACTCTCGCTCTTCCTGGCCTTCGGAGCGGCGGCCGCCCAACAGCCGGTCGCCCTCACCATCGAGAACATCCAAACCAGGAACCGCGGCGCGGTCGAGGCCGCCATGGCGCCCGACGGCCAAACGGTGGCGGTCGTGGCGAGTGCCGTGGCCGGCCGGGGGATCTTCCTCGTATCGTCGGGGCCCGATCCGGCCCCGCCGCGCTTCTGGATGGCCGGTAGCTCCCCGAGCTGGTTTCCCGATAGCCGGACGATTGCCTTCAACCACGAGGGCGATCTGTGGACCGCGGTGATCGGCGACACCCTCCCCCGTCGTGTGACAAACGATCGCGCCGACGAGCGGGCACCCGTGGTGTCGCCGGATGGCCGATTCGTGGCGTTCTACTCCACCCGAAGCGGAGCCCAGGACATTTGGGTCGTCGGGGCGGCGGGTGGAATGCCCCGCCAACTCACCCGCCAAGCCATGGCCCTGGATGATGCCCGATTTGCTCCGGCTTGGTCTCCCGATGGACGCTCGATCGCCTACGTGTCGAATCAGGACGACTATTGGGCCGACGACCTCTGGGTTGTGGACGTGCCGTCCGGATCTTCCCGCCGGATTTCCCGTGGGCTGATGGCCTCGACTACGCCCGCATGGTCACCCGACGGACGGTCGCTCGCTCTCCTTTGCACCTCGAAGCAGGGATATTGGTACGAGGACCTCTCCGACATCTGCGTGGTCGACGCGGCGACCGGCGCCGAGCGAACCGTTGCCATGCAGATTTACGGCACCGACTGGCTCCACAGCCAACGGATGTTCTGGTCGGCTGACGGCCGATCGCTGCTGTTTCCCTACCAGGAACGCGGCGCGTTCCACCTGTGGTCGGTCCCGGCGGCTGGGGGCGTGGCAACCCGGGTGTCGCACTTGGGCGGGGCGATCCGGTCCATCGACGTTGCCCGCGATAGCGACCGGATCACCTTCATCCAATCGGGGCCGACCACCGGACCCGAGGTCTTCTTGATGAACCGCCGCGGCGGATCGGCCGCGCCCCTGACCTCGTTCGCCGACCATTGGGAGTCGGTCGGGGCTCCCGAAGAGCTGTCGTTTGCGAGTCACGACGGCCTCTACGTCCAGGGTTTTCTCTTTCGGCCGCCCGGCTGGAAGCCTAACGGCCGGTACCCCGCCCTGGTTCAAGTCCACGGCGGCGGCACCAACTCGTACCTCCAGACCCTGAACCTGCTCGAGCAATACCTCGCCTCGAAAGGTTATGTGGTCCTCGCCATCAACTATCGCGGGGGCTCCGGTTTCGGGCGGGCATTCCAGGACCTCGGGGTGAACGACTGGGCCAACGGGCAAGCCCAAGACGCGGCCGCGGCCGGCCGGTTCCTCAAGGCCCAGCCTTGGTCGAGCGGCAAGGTCGGGATCTATGGTTACAGCTACGGCGGGATCCAGACGATGGCGGCCATCGCCCGCGCGCCCGGGGTATTCGACGCGGCCGTGCCGATGGCGGGGATCTACGACTTCGGCGATGCCTACGGCAACGCCGACCGGCTCGGGCGGATTTTCACCAAGACCGGGCACGGCGGCTCACCCGAAGAGCGCCCCGCGGTCTACGCCGTGAGCAACACGCTGGCCCGGTTGCGCCACATCACCACGCCGCTGCTCATCATGCACGGCGAGGCCGACGTCCGGGCACCTTACCGGCAATATCTTCGCGCCGTCGATTCACTCCGGGCCCATCACAAGATCTTCGAGTCGAAGAGCTACCCCGGCGAGCCGCATGGGTTCCGGGATCCCGCCAACCGCATCGACCTCTACCGTCGCCTCGAAGCTTTTCTCGACCGCTATCTGAAGCCCTGAGACGCAACAGCCTCGTCAACCGACTCGCAGCAAGCCGGCGATGTCGCTGAGGCGAGGGAGGGTTTCCCAGTCACCGGTACCCTGGATGGCCCGAGCGGCCAGGACATGCCCATTCCAGGCGCAATCCACCGGCGGCAATCCTTTCAACAGCCCAAAGACGAATCCGGCCGCAAAGGCGTCGCCGGCCCCGATCTCATCGCGAACGGTGACGACATCGGGCGGAGGCACGATGGCGCCGGCCACCAGGGCACCCCGTTCGCCGAGCCGGATCACGGTGCCTTTGGCCCCGGCTGAGCGGATCCGGGCATCGAGCACCGCGGCATCGCCCGGGCCCCAGAGAGTGCGGGTCTCCTCCTCGCCCGAGAAATACCAATCGACCCACGGCAGCAGGAGTTCCTGGGCTCGGCGAGCGCCGGCCGGATCCGCCCAGAGGGCGGGTCGATAGTTCGGATCGAACGTCACGATCAAGCCGCGGTCCCGCGCCCGCCGGGCCACGTCGATGACGAGTTCGCGCGCACCGTCGCTGAGCGCGAGCGTAATGCCGGTGAGATGGACGACCCGAACTCCAGCGAACGCCGGGTCCGGCACGTCACCGACGGCAAGATGAGCCGCCGCCGAGCCCCGGCGAAAGTACTGGACCGCGGTGCGCCCGCCGACCCGGACCTTCAGGAACGCCCCAGTCCCGGCCCCGGGTTCGGTCATCACGAAACCGACATCCACCCCTTCGGCTGCCAGCGTTTCCGTGATGAGCCGTCCCATCGGATCGTCACCGACCCGCGAAATCCACCGCGTGGCAACCCCGAGTCGTGCCAATCCGATCGCGAAGTTCGACTCGGCGCCCGCAACCCGGAGCACGTAGGGCATCCCGAGCGTCGGCGGCCCGTCCACCCCGGGATCGAACAGCGCCATGGTTTCCCCGAGGGTCAGGACGCTCACGCGAGCGGGGCGCGCATCCGGGTGGGATAGCCGGGCAGATGTACCGCGAGTTCCGCCTTCATCGCGGCAATGGCCGAACCGCCCCGTTTGGTCCGCTCGCGCACCGCGGTGAGGCGGGCCTGGTCGTTGGTCCCCGCGGGCGAGGCAAACGATCCGGCGAGATCGAGAAGCAGCCGGGGTTCGATGTTCGCGATCGCGCTGATCGCGCCGGCCGCGCCCAACCGGAAGGCTTCCTGGACCAGCGCGTCGCTGCCCATCAGGACCTCGGCCCCCGTGCTCAGGTACTCGCGATGACGTTCGATCGACTTGGTCGAATCCTTCACCCCGCGGAGTCCCTCGGCGGCGAGCGTCCGCACGACGGCGTTCGACAACGTATTGCCGGTGCGCTCTGGGATGGTGTAGGCATAGACCGGAACCCGAACTGAGCGAAGGAGCGACCGGAAGTGCGCCTCGATTTCGGCGTCGGAATAGCGGTAGTAGTACGGCTCGACCGCCGACACCGCCGAAACGCCGCCTTCGACGACCCGCGCCGCTAGCGCGACGGTCTCCCGGGTCGAGGCCCGTCCGACGTGAGCGAGGACCCGCGCCCGTCCCTTGGCGACCCGGCTGACCGTAGCCACCAGGTCAACGATCTCGGCCGGATCGAGCAGCACACCCTCGCCGGTGGTACCGGCCGGCATCAGCGCCGTAATGCCGTGGGCCAGGAGGAATTCGGTGTGCAGGGCCACCGCGTCCAGCGCCACATCGCCCGCGGCGGTAAACGGGGTCAAGAGGGCAACGCAGATCTCAGGCACCCGGTCGGAGTGCCCCTTCGAGTACGGCCCGGAGCCGCCGCCCGACGATCGCGTCGTCGCCCGGCTTCATCATCCACGGGCCAATTACGATCGTGTGCTCATCGGAGTGGAGGCCGGCCGCGCCCGACGACCGGCCGGTGCCCGGATTGACTTCAATCGAGGGGTTGCCGGCGCGAAGGGCCGCCGCAACATCGATCGGCGCGATGCCGATCCGCCGCTGGTCGTAGCGAATCATCAGGTGGGGCACCCGATTCGCCACCGGGGGAATCACGATCTCGGTCGTGAGCGTCGGGAGGCCGCGGAGCGCACCCGCGATCCGGTCGGCCCGGCGCCGGCCCTCCGCTTCGATCTGCTCGTCGGTCTGCCCGAGCAACCAGTCAACCGCGGCTACCATCCCGACGATCTGCTCCTTGGCCACCTTCATGCCCCGGCCGAGCGACCGATCGGTCGGCACGTTGTTGGCGGCGGCCGCGTCGATCAGGTCCTTTCGGCCGAGCAGCAAGCCCGCATTCTGGGGACCCCGAATCCCCTTCCCGCCCGAGAACGTGACGAGGTCGTACCCCATTTTGGTGTAGTTCCAGAGGTTGGCGATCGGCGGTACATCGGCCGCCGCGTCGAGGAAGCACGGCACCCCGTGGGCATGCGCCACCCGAAGCCAGTCCGCGTGACCGATCTGCCCTTGCTCCGCCGCGTTGAAGAAGAACGCCATCACCGTGTTGGGTGTGAAGGCGTTCTCGTACTCCGCGAGGGTCTCGACCTCGACCAACCGTACGCCGCACATTTCGAGCGCGTGTTCGTGGGTCAGCCGGTGTCCTTTTTGAATCAGGACATCGGTCTTGAACTTCTCGACCCGGGCGGGAAGGTCTTGCGATCCATCCGGAAATCCCAGCGTCATGCAACCCGCGGTGCCGAGCGAGAGCGCCGAGGCGGCGCCCGCCGATACCAAGGCCGCTTCGCACTGGAGCCGGCGGGCCAGGTAGTTGCCGGCGGCCGTTTGAAGATCACGAAGCCGGACCGAATGATTGGCCGCCCCCGCAACGGCGGCCTGCACTTCCGGCGGCATCAGCGAGGCGGTCAAATAGGTATAGGTACCCGCCGCGTTGATGATCTTCGCGACGCCGAGTTTGTCGTAGTAGTCGACGGCCGGCGGCAATTCTTTGTCCGAGCTGCCTGACTCCTCCGGACGCGGGCCGAGCAGAACGCCGGCGGCAAGCGAGTGATGGACAAAATCGCGGCGAGTTGTCATTTGGAAGCCAATGTAGGGTCAACTTCCGGGGCGGGCAAGCATGTGGGGCCGCGCCTAGCCGAGCGTTTGAGGGACAGGTAGCTTGGCCGGCATGGTACCGACCGGGCGGGTTCGCTGGGCGCTGATTGCGTGGCTGTTCGTGTTGAGTGCGGTAGCCTATCTCGACCGCGTCAACATCTCGATCGCCGGCAAGCTGATTGCCGCGGAGTACGGCTTTACCAACCAGCAACTGGGCTGGGTGTTCAGTTCGTTCGTCCTGGGCTATGCCCTGTTTCAGGCGCCAAGCGGGCGGGTCGCCGATCGATTCGGAGCCCGACGGGCGTTGACGTGGGCCGCCATCTGGTGGGCGGCCTTCAGTGCGCTCTCCGCGTCGCTCCCGGCGGTTCCGGCTATCCTCCCGCTGCTGATGGTGGTCCGTTTCGCGCTGGGCGCGGGCGAATCGATCGTCTACCCGGCATCGAACCGGATCGTCTCGCGATGGATTCCGGGGCCCGAACGAGGGCTCGCCAATGGCCTCATCTTCATGGGGGTCGGAGTCGGGGCTGGGATCACCCCGCCGCTCATCACCGCGGTGATGCTCCGCTACGGCTGGCGAGCATCGTTCATGGTCTGCGCCCTGATTGGCTTGGCCGCGGGCGCGGTCTGGTTGGTCATTTCGCGCGATCGTCCCGACGAGCACCCCTGGGTGTCGGAGCCCGAACGCGCCCTGATCCAGGCCGGCCTCCCCGCGGCGGTATCGTCACCGCCGCTCCCGTGGCGGGTCATTGGCACCAACCGAAACGTTCACCTCCTCACCCTCAGTTATTTCTGCTACGGCTACTCCGCCTACATCTTCTTCACCTGGTTCTTCATTTATCTGAATACCGTCCGCGGCCTCGACCTCAAGATCAGCGCCGTGTACTCCATGTTGCCGTTTCTGGCGATGGCGGTCGGTTCAGGGGTCGGTGGGTTGCTCAGCGACCGCCTCTCGGCCCGGTATGGCCTCCGGGTCGGGCGGTGCGGACTTGCCGCCGTCGGAATCGGACTGGCGGCCATCTTCATCGCGGCTGGAACTCAAGTGGAAAGCGCCCGGTTGGCCACCTTCATCCTGGCTGGAGGCGCCGGCAGTCTGTATTTGGCCCAGAGTTCGTTCTGGTCGGTGAGCGCTGATATCGCGGGGTCCTCCGCAGGGGCCGTGTCGGGGGTGATGAACATGGGCGCGCAGCTCGGTGGGGTGGTGACGGCGTCGCTGACGCCGTGGGTGGCCGATCGGTTCGGCTGGACCGGCTCCTTCCTGGTGGCGGCCGGGCTCTGCGTGGCTGGCGCGCTCGCGTGGCTCGGGGTTCGGCCGGACGAGCCCGTCGCCGGCCCGCTCGATGAAGGCTGAAGACCTCCGGGGGCATGGCTACGCCCGGTCGAGCGCCGCCCGGATTCGACGGAGTAGCATCTGCGAGGTGATCGGTTTGGCCAGTAACTCGCACCCGTGCGCCGCCAGCCAGTCCTCGCTGATCTCTGCGGCACTGTAGCCCGACAGGAACACGCCGCGAAGCCCCGGCTTCTCGGCCCGCATGATCTCGAACGCGGCCCGCCCTCCCAGCTTGGGCATCACCACATCGAGCAGGACGAGATCGATCCGGCGGACGTCCTCTTGAAACCGCTTGACCGCCTCCTTCCCGTTGGCAGCCGTGATGACCCGATATCCAGCCGACCCTAACGTTCGCTCCACCAAGGACCGGATGGCATCGGCGTCCTCGGCCACCAGTATCGTCTCGGTTCCCCCGGCCGGCGGGGCGATGTCCTCGAGAGGACGAACGAGCGCCGGCGCCCCGGACACCGGCCAATAGACCCGGAACGACGTGCCCTCGCCAAGTTCGGTGTCCACCCGCACAAAACCCCGGTGCTGCTCCACGGTCCCATAGACGACGGCCAGACCCAGACCGGTGCCACCCTGATCCGCCTTGGTGGTGAAGAATGGCTCGAAAATGCGCCGCTCGGTTTCCGGCGTCATCCCGGTTCCGCTGTCGGCCACCACCATTGCCACGTAGGATCCAGCGGTGGCCCACGGATGATCCGCGACGAACGAGGCGGGCACGTCGACCAGTTCCGTTTCCAAGATCAGGCGACCGCCGCTTGGCATCGCGTCCCGGGCATTCAGACACAGGTTGAGCACCACCTGCTGCACCTGGCCCCGGTCGACCTTGACCGTCGGCAACCCCGCGCCCGGATGGAACTCGAGTTCGATCTGTTCGCCCAAGGCCCGCCGGATCAGACTCAGGATCGACGTCAAGACCTCGTTGAAGTCCACGGCTTCGAGTTGCAGGACCTGGCGCCGCGAAAAGGCCAACAATCGCCGGGTCAACTCGCTCGCCCGGTCGGCCGCGTCCGCCGCCTTGGTGAGGTCGGGCACGAGGTCGGGCGCTCGGGTCGTCAGGTTGTCGATCGTGAGGCTGAGGTACCCGGTGATCACCTGCAGCATGTTGTTGAAATCATGGGCCACGCCGCCGGCGAGCTGGACGCTCGCTTCCATCTTCTATGACTGGCGCAACTGCTCCTCGAGGGCGGCTTGACGGCTTTCAGCCGCCTTTCGCTCGGTGAGATCCCGAACAAAACCGGTGAAGACCGGGCCTGACGGCAGCGTGGCCAACGCGATCGCTACTTCGCACGGGAACTCGGTGCCATCGGCTCGGAGGGCGCGCGTCTCGAATCGTCTCCCGGGCATCGGGGCCGACCGGGACTCAAGGTACCGCTCGAGGCCGGCCCGATGAGCGGCTCTGAGTGTCGGCGGAATGACGAGGTCCGCCATATCCTGGCCGATGGCTTGGCTCCGGCCCAGACCGAACATCCGTTCTGCGGCGCGGTTGAGTTCCACGATCCGCCCGGTTCCGTCGAGCGTGATGATCGAGTCCATGGCCCTCTCGAACATCACGGACTTTCGCGTGTCGCTGGCCAGCAACTCCTGCCGCTGGTCTTGGTCGACCCGGTTCCGAAACCGGAGGCCCAAGAGGATCAAGCCGGCGACCGCCGTGCAGAGCGCGATGAGACTGGGCACGACGCCACTCACCGCCACACTCGGAGCCCGAGCGGCTAGCCAGCCAAGCAGGCCGAGATTGAGGAGGGCGACCGCCACGGTGGCGCCCCAACCGAACAGCAGACTCGCCAGAACCAAGTCGAGGACGAGGAACGCCAGAGTGGTGGGGTTCCGCTGGGGCGCCGACGCTAACGCAGACGCCGCAATGAACGCCGGGATCAGGAGTACGGTAGTGGCTGCCGCAAGCTGCGAACGCCCGAACCGGTTCAGGGCCAGGCAGGCCGCCAGCACCGCGTACCCGAGCCAGGGGACCCGGTAGGAGTTGTCGGTTGTCCACCGGTACAGGGCGTTCACGGCGAAGAGGACGATCATGGTGATCAGCAGCGATTGCAACATTCGCTGCCGGTGGCGGAGCCAAATCGGATCGGGGGCCGGCACGGTCGTCATTTGGAGGCGGAGTCGGCTCCCGCCGGGACGGCCGCGGCGAGCCCGGGCAGGTAGTCGGCGCCGGCCTCGAGCCGGATGCTGGAACCTTCGAACGTCTTCGGCAGCGGCGCGGCCCGTCCGCCCAGACACCGAGCGAGAAATTGCTCGGCAATTCTCCAGAACGAGAAGCTGTTGGCCGGACGCGCCAGGCCGTGCCCTTCGTCAGGGTAGACAGCATAGACGACCGGCACCCCGGCACCCTTCATGGCGGCAACGACCGTATCCGACTGGTATTTAGGAACCCGTGAGTCATTCGACCCTTGGCCGATCAGCACCGGGTGTTTCGTCTGGGCCGCAAAATTGATCGGAGAGCGCGATCGAAGCAATTGCCGTCCTTCCTCGGTTCGAGGGTCGCCGACCACCTTCGACATCCGGTCGACGTTCCAGTGCGGCATGAACTTTTCGAGATTCGAAGGACCCACGAGGTCGACGCCGCAGGCGAATCGGTCGGGCGTCATGGTCATCCCGACCAGCACAGCATAGCCGCCATAGCTCCCGCCCATGATCGCAACCTTGTCGGGCGCGATGATCCGCTCCCTGACGGCCCAGTCGATCTGCTCCAGCAGATCGGTATGCATCTTCCCGCCCCACTCGAGATTGGCGGCGTTCATGAACTTCTTCCCGAAACCTGGGGAGCCACGGAAATTGAGGTATAAGACCGCGTAGCCCCGGTTGGCCAACCAGTGGATGAAGGGACCAAACGCCCATTGGGCCCGCTCGTCGCCGGGCCCGCCATGTACCAACACCACGGCAGGCACCGGAGCGGCCGGCTTGCCGTCGCCATCGGGATCAGCCCAGGGTGGAAGGAGGTAGTACGACACCAGCGGCAGGCTGTCGCTCGACTGAATCTCGAACGGATGGAACTTTGAGAACCGAAAGCCCGCCAACTGCGGGGTTCCGACGAAGAGCCGGTCGGCTTTGCCGGACGCGCGGTCGTAGAGATAGAACGCGGTCGGCGCGTCCGAGAGCGTGTACTCGACGACCCACGTGGCCAGGTCATCCGACCGGCTAAGGACTCGAAAGTCGCCGTCAGCCACGGTGGCCAGTCGTTCGAAGTCCTTCGCGACGGATGGGTCGACTGCGGTCCAGGTGGTCCGGGTCCACATCGTGGCATACGCCTGGACCTGGCGGGTCACCGGGTGATACAGGACACCCGCCGGATCGCCCCGTGCGTCCGCAAACACCATGTCCCGCCGGCCGGTTTCGGGGTCGAGCGCCGTCAGCACCGCAGCGTCCCGCCCCTCGGTGTCGTAGAGATAGAGCCGCCGATTCTCCCCGTCGAAGGCAAAGACCTTCTGGTAGGCGGTGCTACTGATCGCCGCGACGTCCTCGGGGCTCACATCCCAAATCAGCTTCCACTGACCGGCCGGCATCGGCCGATAGAAATCGAGTGAACCATCAGGGGAGAAACCGATGCCGAGCCGCGGCGTCATCGTGCCGTCCGGAATGACGGCCACCATCGCGTCGTTCTTGAGAATCAGGGTCCGCTCACCGGTCGTGAGGTCGAGCCGATAGAGATCGGGTGTGAACGGCCCCCTCTCCTTGACCGCAATCGACGCCTGATTGGGATCCCGATCCGAAAAGCTCAGGAACTCAACGGCAATGCCGGGCATAGGAGTCAGGTTCTTCTCAGCGCCTGACGCGATGTCGACGACGTGGACGTTCCACTTTTCATCGCCGTTCTGGTCTTCCGGGAAGAGAATCCGCTTGCTGTCCCGGGTCCACCGATAGAGCACGTTGCCGCTGACGTCGAACGGCTGGAGCCCTCGACCGACTCGCGCGGTGATCGGTCTGGCCGCCCCGATCGAGTCGACCGGCGCCACAAACAGATTCATCGCGCCGGCGATCGGCCGGAGGAAGCTGATCCACCGGCCGTCGGGACTGACCTGCGGAGCCACGTTGGTGGCCGGGGCCAGCAGCGTCTCGAGCGCATATAGTGAATCGGGGGCAGCCGCACGGCCGGCTGGCTTGACCGCGCAGCCGACGACCGCTGAAGCGATCAACACTGCGATTCCAGCACTCGCGAAACACCGCATTGCCGCCTCTTTCGATTGGGAAGACCGCCCTGCGGTGGAATGGTAACGCCCCGCTGGGCCGTTGTCGCTGCCCGCGGCTGCGGTAGCGGCCACCGTCATCTGCTTACCGCCCTGGTCATCACTGGATCGAGCGGTTGCGCCCAAGAGCATTCCCGGACGGTCGCCCTAGCGGCCAGCCGCGCCGCCCCGTCGGACCACAACCGCTTCCGGGAGCTGGCAGTCAACCCGACGTTCACGGGTCCTTCATCGGCGTTTCAGCCACCGAGCCCCAAGTTGTCGGCACGGAGGCGACAATGACTGAGCGACGGGCTCTCCAGGTGATCTTCGGGATCAGCATGTTCGGAACGGCGTTTTCGGGGGTGCTCTCGTACCGCGAGGTATTCGGAACCACAGCACTCTCATGCCCGGCGCCCGGGGCACCGGGTACCGTGTTCGGATACCCGGCCTGCGTCTACGGCTTTTTCATGTACCTGCTGATTGCCGTGGTGTCCGGCCTCGGTCTTCGGACCCGGCCCTCCTAGCCCGTACCGGCTAGTACCGGGGCAGCGACGGGTCGATCTCGGCCCCCCACGCCAGGATCCCACCGAGCAGATTCTCGACCCGCCGGTACCCCGCCTCGCCCAGCAGGTGCGCGGCTTGGGCACTCCGCGCCCCGCCCTTGCAGTACACCACCACGTCCCGGTCCCGCGGCACCCGGTCCAACGACCGGAGCAATTCGCCTAACGGCACCAGCTCGGCGCCCTCGATCCGTCCGATCTCCCATTCATGCGGTTCCCGGACGTCGAGCAAGAATAAATCGCGGCCTTGGCGCCGGCGTTCCGCCAATTCGAGCACCGAAATGTCCCAGCCCCTCTTCACCTCCGGCACCGCACACTCGACATCGAGATCCTGAAGCTCCCGAATTTCCCGGGTGCCGCACGCCGGGCACTCAGGGTCCTTCCGGACCTTGAGCCGCCGGAACTCCATATCGAGGGCATCCACCAACAACAACTCGCCGATCAACGGCCGTCCGATCCCGAGCAGCAGTTTGATCGCCTCGGTGGCCTGGATCGTCCCGACCAGCCCGGGCAACACACCCAGTACGCCACCCTCGGCGCAGTTCGGCACCGCACCCGCCGGCGGCGGCTGGCGAAACAGGCAGCGATAGCACGGGCCGTCCTTGGTGGCGAACACCGAAGCCTGGCCCTCGAACCGATAAATGCTCCCGTACGCGTTCGGCACGCCGAGGATGACACACGCGTCATTGACCAAGTAGCGGGTCGAAAAATTGTCGGTCCCGTCGACCACCACATCGTAGCCCTGGATGATCTCGAGCGCATTGGCCGCCGCCAGCCTCGTGTCGTACCGCTCGACCTTGACGTAGGGATTGAGGTTGAGGAGCCGCGCCTCCGCCGAGTCGAGCTTCGACTGGCCGATGCCGCTCGTGCCATGGAGAATCTGGCGCTGGAGGTTCGACGCATCGACGTCGTCGAAATCCACCAGGCCGAGATGCCCGACCCCGGCAGCGGCGAGGTAGAGCGCCACCGGCGACCCCAATCCCCCACAGCCGACGATCAGCACTCGCGACGTCTTGAGCCGCTGCTGGCCCGCCAGCCCCACTTCGGGGAGAATGATGTGCCGGCTGTACCGTACTAACTCCGGCGATGAAAGTGCCGCGGTCGTCATGGTCGTCAGCCCCCCGCGATCGCCGAGACGATGCTGATCTCGTCGCCAGCCGTGACCGGCGTATCGAGGCCTCCCGCAAACCGGGCGTCCTCGTCGTTGAGGTAGACGGTGACGAATTCGTTCCCGGGGAGCGTCGCTTCGCCAAACCGCTTGCCGAACTCCGGATAGTCGCGGGTCACCCGGTCGATCGCTTCCCGAACGGTCGCGCCGGCAACCACGTGCTGCCGCTGGCCCCCCGCATGGCGGGCGAGCAGAGCGGGAATATTGACGGTAATGGCCATGAGAGACATTCCTTACGTTAGGCTGATTCAATGACCCGCGCCACGTCGCTCAAGCGACTCGAGGCAATCGGCAGGTCAAACAGATCGGGAGACACGGCGTCCGGGGTCTTCAGTCCGTGAGCCGTGATGCAAAGTACCACTTCGTCGCTGGCGGTGAACCGGCCCGCCCGGGAAAGCGCCAGTGCGGCCGCACCGGTCACTCCCCCGGCCGTTTCGGCAAACACGCCCGAGGTCTCGGCCAAGACCCGAATGGCGTCGATCAAATCCGGATCCGAGACCGCCGCGGCGTACCCGCCGCTCGCCCGGATCGCCTGGAGCGCCCGTGCCCCGTCCGCCGGGGCCCCGATGGCCAGAGAACGGGCGATCGTGTTGGGCTCAACCGGCGTAATCCGGCTCTCCCCCGCCTCGAGCGCCCGGACGATCGGAGCGCAACCCGCCGCCTGCGCGCCGAACAGCCGGGGACGATCGCCGGTGGCCAGCCCCGCGTCGATGATTTCCCCGAAGCCCTTGTGCAACTTGCTCAAGAGCGAGCCACCCGCCATCGGAGCAACCACCGCCGTCGGAAACCTCCACCCCAACTGCTCGGCAATCTCGAACGCCACGGTCTTGGACCCCTCACCGTAGTAGGGCCGGAGATTCACGTTCACGATCCCCCACCCATACCGGTCCGCGAGCTGAACGCAGAGCCGGTTCACATCGTCGTACGTGCCCTGAATCCGAAGAACCCGGGCCCCATGCACCGCACTCGCCAGGATCTTGGCGGGCTCCAGGTTCTCCGGCACCAACACCCAGGCCGGCAGACCGGCCCGGGCCGCGTGAGCCGCGACGGCAATCGCCAAGTTCCC
>SXGU01181548.1_pt1 | contig 45977 bp, 37 predicted proteins | sample 3174531 | NCBI WGS metagenome assembly SXGU01 (sample SAMN11356863, study PRJNA531348) | freshwater metagenome | isolation source: freshwater sample F1-140 | place: China: Fuxian Lake, Yuxi | collected 2017-12-25 | reverse complement strand
CCCATGTTTTCGAATTTATTTTCTAATTCGATTTCTTTAGCAACAGTCACACCATCTTTTGTGATAAGTGGAGCGCCAAAAGATTTGTCGATAACAACATTTCTACCTTTAGGACCAAGAGTAACTTTAACCGCATTAGCAAGAGTGTTTACACCTTTTAAAATGTGTGCTCTTGCATCTTCACTAAAACGCAATTCTTTAGACATAATATTCTCCTTAAGTTTTTAAATTCAGTTTTTAAATTTTGATTTATGATTAATGAATAATTCCTAAAATATCTTCTTCTCTCATCATTAAATATTCTTCGCCATTAAGTTTTAATTCAGTACCTGCATATTTGCTGAATAAAACTCTGTCGCCTGTTTTAACTTCAAGTGGTAGCGTTTTACCATCTTCAGTGATTCGGCCTTTTCCTGCGGCAACGATTTCGCCTCTTTGAGGTTTTTCTTTTGCTGTATCGGGAATGAATAATCCCCCAGCTGTTTTTTCTTCTTCAGACATTCTTTTTACAAGAATTCTATCGTGCAATGGACGTACTCCAACTTCCTTCATATTAAGCCTCCTTAAAGGGTAATTAAATATTTTGTTAAATTAACTAGCTTTTTAAATTCGTTAATTTAGTTACTGGTTAAATGGGTATACCATTCTTATTTTTTTTTGTTCAAACAAAAAAAATTTGAATCTCCAATAAAGTTTGTCAAGGCATCAAGGAAAAATATTTTTTATTCTTTAAGAATTTATAAGATAACTTCATAATAATTTCTTAACTGAAACTAAACTCTAATATTTATTTTTCAAAAGGCATTAAGAATGGATTTTTACTAAAACTCAAAAAGTTTAGATAGATAACGCGGAACTGTGTAAATTAATTTGCAAAAATCTCATACTGTTCAGTGTGATATTTTGGTTCTACCTTAAAAGCCACAGTTTTACCAAGCTTGCTTTCAAGCTGGTCTAAGGTATTTCCTTCAACTTCGTAAATCCAGTCAACAACATCTAAATGACAATGCACAACAACACCACCTTTTTGGTTTTTCATAGAATCTAAATCCCTCTCCAATTCTCTAAAAATTTCATTGGCAACAGTGGACCTTTTTTTTGTGTAACCCTTGCCATCACAATATGGACAAGGCTTACATAAAGTTTTTATCAAACTTGGACGAGTACGCTTACGAGTCATTTCGACTAAACCTAAGGATGACATAGAAATAACTTGAGTACGTGAACGATCTTTTTGCAACTCTTCTTGTAAGTGATTAAGAATTTTTTCGCGATGAGTGTCTTTTTCCATATCAATAAAATCAATAATTATTATTCCACCGCAGTTTCTAATTCTTAATTGGTGTGCAATTTCCTTAACAGCTTCCATATTGGTTTTTAAGATCGTGTCTTCTAGATCCTTTTTGCCAACAAAGCGACCCGTATTGACATCAATTACGACCAGGGCTTCAGCTTCATCAATGACAATATATCCTCCAGATTTTAACCAAATTTTTCGATCCATTGAACGTGAAATTTCTAAATCAATATCATACAAATCAAACAATGGTTTTGAATCCGTATAGTGAAAAAGATTTTGTTTATATTTAGGCATAAGTTGTGAAATAAATTTCGTAACTTTTTTATAAACCTCCTCATCGTCCACATACACACTTACGACATTTTCGCTGAGCAAATCGCGTAGAGCTTGCAACTCGACATCAAGTTCAGAATGAATCAAGCCTACGTTCTTTTTTTTCTCCGACATTTTTAAAATATCTTTAGAAACACGATCTAAATACTCAATATCGGTTTTTAAATTTTCTTCGGTTGCGCCTTCCCCAGCGGTTCTAACAATAACTCCTCCAGAGGGATTTATTTTTCCAACTATAGATCTTAAGCGCTCGCGCTCATCTTCTTTTTCGATACGGCGACTGACTCCAATATGTTTTACCTCGGGTATGTAAACTATAAATCTTCCAGCTAAAGATAATTGAGTTGTGATACGAGCACCCTTAGTGCCTATTGGGTCCTTTGCAACTTGAACAAGTAAAAGCTGACCCTCTTTGATTAATTCTTGTATGGGTGGGTATTTAACATTCTCAGTTGAGGTTTCGGCAGCAGAGGAGTTAGCGTCTGCTGTAATTTCTTCGGTGTCGTCATCTTCAATTGTATCTGCGATTGAAATATCTTTTGAGGTCACTATATCACCCACATAAAGAAATGCCGCTTTTTCAAGACCAATGTCTACGAATGCAGCTTGCATTCCAGGCAGGACCCTTGAAACTTTACCTTTAAAAATTGAACCAACTAGGGTTGGCGAAGTTCTTCTTTCGATTTTTAAATCATTGAGTATGCCAGCATCAACGTAGGCAACCCTTGTTTCTTGAGGACGAACATTTATTAAAATTTCAGCAGCCATCATTTAGCCTTTCGGTAATATCCAAGTTTGTTTGGATGGTCTACGACTGTCCTATTCAATGAATAACAAACCTAATAAGAATATTTGAAAAAAATTGATGAACAAATAATTAATAGCAAGTCTAATTATTAAAGTATAGTGCTGTGGCATTAGAGCATACTACAGACTAGAATTTAGGCTAAACTATATCTAAAAACTTAAGTCAAACAAATATCAACCGATATAAAGTGCATGGCAGTTATTGATGAATTACTTAAATTACTAGTTGATCAGGGAGCTTCTGATCTTCACTTAACCAGTGGGGCGCCTCCTTATTTAAGAGTGCATGGTCAAATGAAAAGTGCTAACTACCGCGAACTTTCAAACCGAGATGTTCAGGGGTTGATGTTTGAAATTTTAACAGAAAAGCAAAAAAAAATATTTGTTGATAAGTGGGAATTAGATTTTGCATATACAATTCCCGGACTGGGTCGTTTTCGTGGCAATATGTTCATGCAACGAAAAGGACTTGGTGGTGTGTTTCGTACAATCCCTGAAAAAATTCAAACGGTGCGTGACCTCAGCTTACCTCAGCCAATTTTAGATCTCATTGATACTGACAGAGGCTTGATTCTTGTAACAGGACCAACGGGTTCTGGTAAATCAACCACATTAGCAGCCCTCATTAATCATATCAATGCTACACGCGAAGGGCATATCATTACTATAGAAGACCCAATCGAGTTCATTCATGGAAACATAAAATGTTTGGTCAACCAAAGAGAACTGGGTAGTCATACAAAAACTTTTGCAAGTGCTCTTAAATCATCGCTTCGTGAAGACCCAGATGTTATTTTGGTTGGTGAGTTGCGGGATTTAGATACAATATCTCTTGCCATTACAGCTGCAGAAACAGGACACTTGGTTTTTGGAACTTTACACACTAATAATGCATCTAAAACAATTGATCGCGTGATCGATGTGTTTCCGGGAGATCAGCAAGAACAAATTAAAACAATGCTCGCTGAAAGTTTGCGTGGAGTCATTGCGCAAAACTTATTTTCAAGAACAGACAAACCTGGACGGGTTGCAGCTTTCGAAATTTTAAAAAACACGAGAGCAGTTTCAAATTTAATACGTGAAGGAAAAACTTTTCAATTACCTACATTAATGCAAACAGGTCAAAAATATGGAATGAACTTATTTGAAAAATCCATTGGAGACTTAGTAAAAAAAGGGATAATTTCAAAAAAAGATTCAGATCAGTTTTTTGGTTATAATGATACAGATGGAGTACCTCAAGGTGGAGTATCAAGTAATCAACCCAATTCAGGAAAAAGAAGTGTTGGTAACGTTGCCTAGATTTAAATGAAAACAGTTAAAATTAATTACTCGGGTTTGATTTAAAAATTAGTTTTTCAACTTTATCAAGTCGATCTTTAATAGCCGAATATTCTTTATTTAATTCTTCATTTTTCTTTTCGAGTTCAAAAATTTTAGAACTTAAGTTTTTATTTATGAAGTGAAGTTCTTTTAATGATTCAACAAGTGGAACTACAATATGGTCATATGCCACTGATTTTAACCCTGTTCGAGGATTCGTTTTGACAACTTCTGGAAAGATCACTTCAAGGTCTTGAGCTATAAAGCCAATCTCAGACTGAGCACCAAACTTTTTTTTATCTTTCCAGTTGAAACTTACTCCCCGTAAATTTAGAACCTTGGATAAAGAATCTTCTAACGGTTGGATATTTTCTTTTAACTTTATATCTGAAGGTGAAGAACAACCAGAGTTTGTACAAATTGGGGAACCAGCAAAAAGTAATGAGCTAGCTCCAGCTAAATTTATATCACCATTAACATCTAATTTATAGCCAGGGATTGTACCTACCCCTACATTTCCGATATCATCAATTGTCATTCGAATAGCCGCGTTGTTGGTTCCTGAAGGTGTTGTTGAAAATTCAAGCTTACCTCCAGTTGGTTGAAGCCCACCTGAACCATGATTCCCAACAGCGATACTTTCGATTTTAGCTCCTATATTAGCAGCTACTTGATTTCCAAAAAAAATAGCTCCTAAGCTATCTCCAGATAACGGATAAGTTGAAGATGCATTTGTACCTCTGGAAGATTGGAACCATAAAGTTGGCTTGCCTGATAAAGCTCCACCTGAAGAAAAGATATACTGATAAATATCACCATCGTTTGCAAATTGCATAGAAGCTCCTCGCACATCAAGTTGATAAGCTGGAAACGATGTTCCTATTCCAACTTTACCCGTTGAATCTATTCTTAATTTTTCTGTTGGAGGAACTCCATTAGCCCGAGTTGAAAACGACAAATAAGCCGAATTGTCACCAATTGTACCATTAGACTTGCCAGATTGAATTCCTGCATAGGGGACTAGAATTCCACTTAAATCATAATAGCCACTAAAGGTAATACCCCCACCATTATTGGCAGCTGGGCCATTAGTATCTGCAAAATCAGCGAGAGACTTAGTTCCTGCAACGGGAACTGCAACTGCTGCAACTTGCACTGGAGCAGTTGGAGAAGATGTTCCAAATCCTACGTATCTAGTAGATTTAATCGTCATAACTGGGCTACTACTTGCTGCAGTAGTATAAAACATTATATCACCCGTTGTCGAATCATTTACTATATTTAGATTTTCTCCAATTGAAGTAAAGTAAATAAAGGCACTTCCAGGCGTCCCAAGAGAAGTTGTTGTTGTGTTTGCAGATCCAGTAACACCCATATGAAATGATGAACCAGCGCTGTTTGAAGCTGAAAATTTTGCACCTGCGCTTCCTCCACCTGAGGTGTTTATTACACTTATAGCAGTGAGATTATTATTAGTGGAGTAAGCTTCGATTAATGAGTTTGGGCTGGGCGTCCCTATCCCAACAAAGCCAGATTGAAAATAAATATTAGAACCTGAAGTGATCCATTGATTAGTTCCAGTTGAAACAGAGGACCAACTTAAATTGCTTCCATCTGTTGACAAAAATTTGCCAGCATTGGAGGCTTGAGATGGGAGCAAATTATTAGCAGCAGCGGATTGTGTTGAAGCTCCTGTGCCTCCATTTTCAATTGCTAAAGTTCCCTGAGTTATTTGAGATGCTTGAATTGAAATTGAAACGCATTCAAATGAATCTAATGCAGAATTATAACTTATTGCTTGGTTATTATTGCATGAGACAGCAAGTGCTGAACTATTATTAATTGAAGATTTAAGATCTGAAATGTTTATATAACTAGGAAACCATTGAGTCCCATTAAATTTTAAGAATTGTCCATTATTATTCGGAGAATCAGGAGATATGGGGATACCTTGTAAGGACGTTGCATTGGAATTAGCTGTTGAAGATTCTGTTTGATCTAAACTCTCTGTTTTTCCCCACATTGTTCCATAACAGGAGGTCTGAAAAAAACACAATAACAAAGAACTTAAAATAAAAGAAAATTGAATACCTTTTTCAAGATAGCTTGAGTTCATAATTAAAGAAAGTTCTGATATTTTCATTAATTATATAATCGTTTATCAAATGATTCTTTGTAAGATTAAAACTCAAAAATAAATAAAATCAAAACATAAGTTTGGTTAATTAATAAGTTAATCAAAACTAAAGTCTAAATTCATTGAAATATGCTCATAGTTTTTAAAATTAAAAAAAGCTTTTAAAATAATTTTGTTATAAATTCATTTTTTGGTAATATTTTAAAATGAAAAATTAAATGAAACTTGAGTTGAATTTAATTTTGAAAAATTAATATTCTTTTGAGAGGGAACATTAGAATATTCGTGATCTGGTGATTCCCATGATTCTGATGTTACATATGCAGACCCTATTAGTAACCCAATTATAGTACCAACAGCAACATTACTTAAGTGATTTTGAGGTCGATCATAGAAACTGAGTGTACTAACTCCAAACACAGCACCTCCCAGGCCAGCGAACATTATACGTGCAACTTTTCCTTTTACTGCAGAGGGGTCGCTTTTGAACTTGCTTTGTTGGGCTGCTTTAGAATAGGCACTAGATTCAGAAATTGAATCTGACTCAGTGTAAGAGAATTGCTGTTCTAAAGAAAAAGCAAAGCATAGATTAGAAAGGAAAAAAGCCGCCATGAATGATTTCAACAATAACACTTTACTCATATTTAACTCCATGTACACTTTGTTAAGTACTCAGATTAATATTATTGGAGAATTTAATGGAAGACTCAAATAAAAAAAACATAAATCTTGCCCCATATATTGACCAAACTTTATTAAAAGCAGATGCCACTGAATTAGAAATTAGAAATTTATGTGAGATATCAATTAAACATAAATTTAAAGGAGTTTGTACCAACTCTCGTTTTACCAATCTAGTTGCTAAACAATTGAGTGGAACAAATATTTTACCTGTAACAGTTGTTGGCTTTCCCCTTGGAGCATGCGGGTCATACATTAAAAAATTTGAAGCACTATATGCAATTGAAAATGGTGCCCAAGAGATTGATATGGTTATTTCTATTGGTGCCCTAAAAGAAAAAAACTGGAGCTTTGTTGAAGAAGATATTAAATTAGTGTGCAGTTCCCATCCCACTCCTGTTAAAGTTATTTTAGAAACCTGTTTATTAACAAATGAGGAAATTGTTGAAGCTTGTAAAATAGCTGAAGCCGCTGGCGCTGCATATGTTAAAACATCAACTGGTTTTTCAACAGCAGGTGCAACATTGGCAAGTGTTAAATTAATGAAAGAAAGTGTTTCATCTTTACTAGGAGTAAAAGCTAGTGGTGGAATTAAAACAAGAGAACAAGCTCTTCAATTTATTGAAGCTGGAGCGACTAGATTAGGAACAAGCAGCGGAGATTTATTAGTATTAGGCCAAGAGATAAAAGACACGTTATATTAATATATATGAACTTTAAAAAGGGATATTTACATGGATCAAAATAAAGTTTTAAGTTTTATTCCTGCTGAAATTATTAAAAAAAAAAGAAATAAGCTTGAACTTTCTAATGACGAAATTAATTGGATGATTCAAGAATTTACCAATGGAAATCTGCCTGATTATCAAATGTCGGCATTATTGATGGCAATATATTTTAATGGATTAAATAAAAAAGAAACCTTAGCTTTAACAAATGGGATGATAAATTCTGGACGAGTAATGAGTTATCCTAATATTGCCGCCTGTAAGGTAGATAAACATTCAACTGGTGGAGTTGGTGATAAAACAAGTTTAATATTGGCGCCAATAGTAGCCGCCTGCGGGATTGTGGTTCCAATGATATCAGGAAGAGGGCTTGGTCATACGGGTGGGACTTTAGATAAATTAGAAAGTATTCCAAACTTCAATGTAAATTTATCGTTAGCTGAATTTTCAGATATGCTTTCAAAATTTGGTTTAAGTTTTATTGGTCAAACTGCAGAAATTTGTCCCGCAGACAAAAAAATGTATGCTTTAAGAGATGTGACAGCAACAGTTGAGAGTCAGCAACTCATTTGTGCAAGTATCATGTCTAAAAAAATTGCCGAAGGAATTGATGCTCTAGTCTTAGATGTAAAATTTGGTACGGGTGCGTTTATGAAATCTATTGAGAATGCTGAAAGTCTAGCGCGTTCACTTAAAGAAATTGGTGAAGGAGCCGGAAAAAAAGTTAATGCCTTGTTAACAAATATGAATCAACCATTAGGGTCATTTATTGGTAATTCTTTAGAGGTTTATGAGTGTGTTGAGATTTTGAAAAATAAAAAATTATTTAATGAAAGAGGAGTTGATTTATACACTGACACTCGTGAATTGAGCCTTGAATTAGCGGCTCATATGATTGTTCTTGGAAATAAGGCCACAACAATTGCCGAAGGTAAGAAGTTAGCTATCAATGCTCTTGAAACTGGACGAGCATTAGCACTTTGGAATAAAGTGTGTGAAGCTCAAGGGGGAAATCTTTCTGAGCTACCAAAGGCAAAATTTTCACGAACCCTTAAATCAACTCGGAATGGTTATGTTGCGGCAATTCAAACCGAAGCCATAGGTATTAGCGCAATCCTTATTGGCGCGGGAAGAGTTAAAACAATAGATAAATTAGATTATACTGCTGGAATACAAATTCATTTTAAATTGGGTGAGAAAATTGAAATTGGAGATTCATTATTTACAATTTATTCTGATGATCAAAATAATTTGACTAAAATAGATAAGAATTTGATAGAATCAATTGAATGGTCGGTCCAAAAATTAAATTTTGCACAGTTAAATAAGCTTATCGAAAAAGTTATATAACTGCTTATGATTAAGTTTGATCGCTTCGCAATTATTTCAGACAAAATCATCGAGTAAGCAGTAGCCTATTTGCTTAAGAAGGAGAACTTATGATGCTTGAGAAGTTACAAAACACTATTGCTTATATTAAATCAAGGTCCCAATTTAAACCGAGTATCGGAATAATTTTAGGTTCTGGCTTAGGTACATTTATAAAAAATGTAAAAGTAGATTCTTCGTTTTCATTTCATGAATTACCCAACTTTGTTCCTCCTACAGTTGAGGGCCATAATGGGAATTTAATTTTTGGTCATTTGAAAGAAACACCAATTGTCGCATTACAGGGAAGAATTCATTATTACGAAGGTCATGGCATGGATACAGTTGTATTGCCTACCCGAGTAATGGCTATGTTAGGAATTAATACCCTTTTTATTACAAATTCTGCAGGGGGGTTAGATCCCCAGATGAACCCTGGCGAATTTATGATTATTGAAGATCATATTAACCTTATGGGATCAAATCCTTTAACAGGACCAAATCCTGCCGCACTTGGGCCACGCTTTCCAGATATGACAGAAGCCTACGACAAAACTTTACGAAGCAAACTTGAAAACGCACTTAAAAATAACAAAGTAAAATATCACAAGGGTATTTACTGTGCTGTTAGTGGACCAACTTATGAAACTCCAGCGGAAGTTCGCTACTTGAGAATGATTGGTGGCTCAGCGGTTGGAATGAGTACTGTCCCAGAAGTCATTGCCGCAAATCATTTGGGCTTAAAGGTGAGTGCAATAAGTTGCATTACCAATAAAGCCGCTGGAATCTCAAATAAAAAACTTTCTCATGACGAAGTCACCGAAACCGCAAAAAAAGTTGAACAACATTTTTCAGAGTTCGTAACTGAATTTATAACGTCACTTTAGACATTCTAGTTTCACTAGTAATGTTATATTTTTTAACTACCCTCTAAAACTTTTAACACACCCAAATACTTCTGTTTTTAAGAAGTACCCTAGGGAGATATCTCCCTAGGTAGGTTGGTACAACGGGGAAGGAGGTAGGTTTCCCCAAGGAATATTTTTTTTAAATTTTTAATTCTAATTCTAATATAAACTCTAACTCTTATTAATTATTACCCAATTAATTTCATTGCCATTTGAGGAGATGCGTTTGCTTGTGCAAGAGTGCTTACAGAAGCATTGAGTAAAATATTATTTCGAGTAAGCTCAGCAGTTGAAGAAGCTATGTCTGTATCTCTGATACGAGAATTTGCAGCTGCTAAGTTTTCATAAGATACACCTAAGTTGTCGACAGTTGATGCCAATCTGTTTTGTAAGGCACCTAGACCAGCTCTATATCCATTTGATTTAACTTGAGCTTCGTCGATTATATTTAAGGCTTCTTGTGCACCTTCTTTAGTTGAAAAATCAATTGAAGCAATTCCTAAATTATCAGTAGTGGCATTAGTGTCTGAAGCTGCATACGAGATACGATCTAGTTTTTCATCATTATTTAATCCAACTTGGAAATCAAAAGTTGTTCCCGTTCCATCTAATAAATTTACTCCACTAAATTTTGTTGTTTTAGCTATACGATCAGCCTCTTGAACAAGGTTTTGAACCTCTTTATTGATAAATCCACGCTCTCTTTCGCCTACAGTGTCAGAAGATGCTTGAATTCCAAGTTCACGAAGGCGAGTCATTATGTTTGAGATCTCATTTAAACCACCCTCTGCAACTTGCACCATTGAGATACCGTCGTTAGCGTTTCGAGATGCTTGTTGCAAGCTTCGTCCAGTGGCTTTTAAAGTTTCACTGATACTTAATCCTGCGGCATCATCTGCAGCTTTTGTGATTCGACTTCCTGATGACAATTGCGCGAAGCTTTTTTGGATCTCTCTTTGAGCTCCAGCCATACTTCTTTGTGCATTGATCGAAGATACGTTTGTTGATATTCTCATTCCCATAAATTACCTCCTTAAGGTAGTTGAGCAGATTCGTTCCGCCAGAATCTTAGAACCGGGAATTACCTACTTTCCGCTAGTTTAAGATTTTCATCCCTGAGAGTTTTTGTTTTTTTCGTGCTCTCTTTTATTTTTGTTTGAACTTATTTGTTCTCACACCCATTCAATCGGCGAGGCTAGCGCAACCTTTAGTCTGTAACGTCAAAACTGGACCGAGGTCAGATATGATCTAGACCAAAGAAGAGTAAAAAAAACAAAAAACAGTGCTTGAGCTAGACCTTGGACGTGAAGTTACAAGCCGTTGATCAAGGTTTTTGTTAAATCAATATCTTTCATTAGTCGTAAATGATTTAAGTCAAGTCGAGCACTTGCAAGACCAAATACTAATTTAGAAAAAATTCAAATGAGGTGACCGAGGTTGATGTGCTAGAAGATTTTTGCTATTGCAAAGACCACAATTAAACAATCAATCAGAAGGATAATTTGCAAATGTTAAAATTGAATTTCACATGGTATTTTTTAGCTGTAGTTAATATAAATTTAATAGCCTACTCGAGCCCTGTCGAAAAGATGATTGAAAATAATACTGAGTTAATTTCTTATATCGAGGAGTTAAATTATAATGGAATAATTTCTGTTAGAAAAGGAAATGAAACATTAATCGATAAAGCATTTGGAGTTAAAAATATTGTAACTCAAGAGAAATTAGTGATGGCAGATAGGTTTCAAATAGGATCCATCACCAAACAATTTGTTGCAGCAGGTATCTTAAAATTAATTGAAGAAAATAAAATTTCACTCTCAGATCAAGTTTCCAAATTCATTCCTGCGTTTTTAAACTTAGAACCGATGACAATTAAAAATTTATTAAATCACGCAAGTGGATTAGTTAACTTTACCGAGATTGAAAATTTTTGGGAATTAGCTACAAGTGGCAAATTGAATACCGATGATGATTTAATAAATTTATCATTAAGTTTTCCTCTTAAATTCAAGCCAGGATCTGAGTATAAATATTCAAATACAAATTACATTGTTGCGGGGAGAATCATTGAAATTGTTTCAGGTGAGCCCTGGATTAATTTTATTAAGATAAAATTGTTAAACCCTTTAAACATGACCAACACTGGGTACGAATCAAAATTTTCAAAGGCATCCGAAGTTTCTGGTCATATTAAAAATTCAGAGGGCCAATTTGAAGTTTTTCCTGACTTTGAACTCAGGTGGGCAAGCGCTGCAGGTGGAATTTATTCAACAGCAGAAGATATGCAGAAATGGTGCAATATATACTCAAACGCAAATATTTTAAGTGTCGATTCAAAGAAAGAGTTTTTAACGCCTTATTTGAATAACTACGCTTTGGGAGTGAAAGTGCTTAGGGCACCAAATATGACCAGGGTATTTCATGATGGCAAAACCCCTGGTTTTGGGGCAACTCTCGACTATTTAATCGAAAAAGATTTGTGTATAGTTACATTTAATAACTTTGATGGAAATATAATTTTAAACGAAGTGCTTTACTCTTTTTTTACCAATGGAAAATTTTTTAAATTAAAAAATAAAAAAGCAGAAGACTCAATTATAAATTTTCAAGATTTTTACGGCTACTATGAAGGTAGCAAGCTAAAAATTAATGTATACAGCAAAGATGATAATTTGATTTTTTTCCCTGAGGGACAAAAAGAATTTACTTTACTCCATGTTGATAAAGACAGTTTTGTATTGCCAAACATATTTGGGGATGAGTTTTTGAGAGATGAAAATGGAAAAGTATACGCCATAAAGCATTACCAAAACGGAACTGTTTCTGTATTTAAAAAAGTTCAATAAGAAACACTCTTTTAAATAAAACTCAATTTAAGACCAAATAAGAACAAATTGACTTCAAACTTGGGTATTGTTATTTGAGGGTTCGTTATTATTGTTTTAAATATTTTAAAAAATTAAAGCATAATTTATTGTACTTCAACAGAGAGTGAGCTTGAACTCGCGCTTAGGAGACGAAAGATGAATTCACCAGAGCTATTAATGCCTGCAGGATCTCTGCAAAAACTTAAATTTGCCTATGCTTTTGGTGCAGATGCTGCCTACGTAGGTGTCCCTTTATTTTCTTTAAGAGCTCGAGAAAATGAATTTAGTTTTGAAAAATTAAAAGAAGCAACTGAGCTGGCTCGATCAATGAATAAAAAACTTTATGTCACTGCAAATATTTTTGCAAGAAACAGAAAAATTAACTCGTTTGAGAGTCAAATAGATGATTGGGCAACATTAAAACCAGATGCTTTAATCATGAGTGATCCAGGCTTAATAAGTATGGTAAAAAAACGTCATCCAGAAATTCCGATTCATTTATCTGTTCAAGCAAATTGTATGAATTGGCAGGCTGTAAAATTTTGGCATGAGCAAGTGGGTGTTGAAAGAGTTATTTTGAGTCGCGAACTTCAAGTTAATGAAATTAAAGAAATTAAAGATCGTGTGCCCACGGTTGAGCTTGAAGCTTTTGTTCATGGTGCAATTTGTATTGCATACTCTGGTCGTTGTTTAATGTCTTCGTATTTTAGTTATCGTGATGCTAATCAAGGTGTATGTGATAATTCGTGTCGTGAAAAATTTCATATTTATGAGACCTCCCCTCTCCAAGATAAAGAATATTATGTGGAAGATCTTCGCAACAAAGGTCAATTTTATCAAATCGATGAAGATGAACATGGTACCTATATCATGAACGCAAAAGATTTACGTTTAATTGACCACTTAAAAGAGATCGCAGATGCGGGCGTTTGTTCATTTAAAGTTGAAGGGCGAACAAAATCTGAGTACTACGTATCAATGGTGGCGAGATCCTATAGACAAGCTATAGATGATGTAATGGCAGGTAAAAATTTTGATCCAAAATTAATCGAAGAGTTGGATAAAGTTGCGAATCGCGGTTATCACACAGGATTTATGGTTAATACTCCAAAAGAAGAAGGGCAAAACTATGATACAAGCGTTCCTCGTTTTTACACTCAAAAATTTGGTGGATTTTTTATAGAGCAAACGGGGGAGATTCCTGCCCCAGCGGGATATAAAACATTAGAGGTTAGAAACAAACTCAAGCTTGGTGATAAGGGAGAGATAATAACTCCAGATTATCGTTCAATACCTTTTGAAATTACTGATATTATAAATCAAAAAATGGAAAAGGTAGAAAGTGCCCATGGGGGCGCTGGTGCTTGTTTTGTAAGATGTGATGAATTAAATATTCCGAATATGTCACTATTATCAGTGCATGCTTAAGCACAAAGTATATTTTTTTAGAAAGCTATGAGTTTTTAAATTTTCTTAAAAATGGGTTGAAATTGATAATGAAGTATAGTCGAATGGGCAGCGAATTTACTATAAAGGATTAATCAAGGAGAGGTTTATGGCAAAAATTATTTTAGGTTTGGTCATATTGGCATCAGTAATATCATGTCAAAATAACTCAAGCTCGAGCGGCAGCCCTGCTAAAAAAGAAAATGTTGTTGATAAAAAAGTAACCCCTGCCTCCTGCGAACAAGAATGGGAAATGATGTTAAAGTATGGCGTGAATGGGAAATTTACTAAGTACGAAGAATCAAAATTTACTTTAAAGGGAAATAGTAAAATTTTAAAAGAGAAAAACATTAATACGACAAAAATTGTTTCAAATGATGGAATAGTAATAAAATTTTCTGAAATAATTGAAGATCTTGTTCCAGAAGTTAAAGTTTCTGAACATAATTTTGAATTGAATAGACAAAAATATATAGATGATTGTTTGGGTGAAGTAGAGGATTTAAATATAAAAAGAACAAAAGTTCTTATCGGTAGTGAAAATATAATGGTTAGAAGTGGTAATTTTAATTGTACACATACTTTAGAAACCTTAATTTCTAAAGAAATGAATTTAGAGATTAACTCGTGGACTTCGACAAGAGAACCAAAAATATTTATTAAAGTAATTTCAAAAAGCAATTTAGTTTTACAAGAGGGTCAAACAATTCCCCCAGGCTATGAAGAATATTTTGCTCCCCAAATTACTGAAACCGAACTAATCGAAGCTAATGTTTGGAACTAATTGTTTAGAAATCGAGGACCAATTTTGAAAGTAGTAATTTATTCGATAGTTCCATGCCCATATTGTGAAAGGGCAAAAAAATTTTTTATGGACAGACAAATTTTATTTGAAAATATAGATCTCACTGGTCAGTTCCAAGAGATGCAAAGTTTAAAAAATAAAACTCATCATTCAACTTTTCCGCAAATATTTATAGATGATGAGTTTATTGGGGGATATTCAGACTTAATGGAAAAAGTTAATTCTGGACAAATAAAGATTTGAATTTATAAAAATTGAATCTACTTTAAGTAAAATCTAATTTAAATTTAATAGACAACACCAGTTTATTTAATAGAATAAAGAGAGTTAAATTTTTTACTCATTTCAAAAGGACTTGCTATGTTTGGTTGGAAAAAAAATGTAAAAATTGGACCTCCTTTAAAACTATCTGCATTTCGTAAAGTTGCAATCGGCACTTGGCAAAGTGCAGGTGATCCAAGTGTGTATAGCATTTTGACTTTTGATATTCGCCCTGCAGCGGCTTTCATGGAGAAAGTTCAAGAAAAAACTTCAGACAAAATTACAATGACTCATTTTTTTGGAAAAGCAGTGGCCTATGTTTTAGCTCAACATCCAGAATTAAACTGTATTCTTCGTTGGGGAAAACTTTATCCGCGAGAAAATATTGATATTTTTTTTCAAGTGGCTTCTGATAAAAAGGGCGAAGACTTATCAGGGTACACAATCAGAAATGCAGATCGAAAAAGTGTGCGTGAAATGGCTGAAGAGTTATCACGAGGAGCAAATAAAATTAGGACACAGGGTGATCCCGATTATAAAAAAATGAAGCAAAGCCTCAAATTTTTACCGAGCATTTTATCTTGGTGGATTATTCAGTTCACAGCATTTATACAATATAATTTAAATCGTTGGCATCCAGCAATTGGAACGCCTCAAGATTCATTTGGATCTGTCATGATTACAAACATCGGCTCTTTAGGATTAGAGTTGGCACTTGCTCCTCTTGTTCCTTATTCAAGAACTCCGTGCGTATTAACTTTGGGTGCAATTCATAAAGCGCCAGTTGTTGTTGATGGCGACAGGGTGGAGGTTGCTCCCGTTATTAAAATTGGTGTTAACTTTGATCATCGTTTAATTGATGGCATGCACGCTTCAAAAATGTCGAGAGTTTTAAATGATATTTTTAGAAACCCAGAAAAATACTTAGACATTTAATCTTTAATTCAATTTTTTGAATCGATTTCTTCTATCAAAACATCATGTTTTTAGCATATTCTTAAAACATGATGTTTTGATACACTATAAAATACTGAAAACATTGATAAATTAGTCATTGAAAACGTCATGTTTTAGTATTAATCTATAAACATGACGTTTATTAAAAGCAAATATATTCATAGATCATTTACAGAACTAGAAATAAAAAATTTTCTTTTTGAGTCTAAAAGAACAGCGGCGTTATGTTTTTTGCGGGGTCGAAGAAGAATCGGAAAATCTACTCTTTTATATCAATTGCAAAGTTTATATAAGATTCCTGTGTTTGTATTTACTGGGGGTAAGGACGAAAAAGAAGTAACTCTTAAAAAGAGATTAATAACTGAATGGAGTTTATTTAACCCCAAGTCAAACTTAAGTAAAATGAAAATCAATTCAATACTCTGGAGAGACATTTTTGTAGAATTTGGCCAACATGCAAATGAATTAAAAAGTCCACTATGTATTTGTATTGATGAAATACAGTGGGTAGCTAAAGGCCAAACTGGCTTTATCGGTCAATTTAAAGAGGCCTGGTTGACTTTAGAAAAAATAAAAAATCTTAAAATAATATTAAGTGGCTCCTCAAATAAATTTTTTCACAAATACACTGGAGGAGAAGAGCAAATATTGAGAGGCATGTGTACTCATAATGACATATGGCTTACCGATATATCACCGAGTGTGTTAAAAAAAGAATTTGTACCTCACTGGAAAAATGAAGAAGTCATATTTGCATATATGTGTTTAGGAGGAGTTCCATATTATTGGCAACAGTTTGATGAGAAAGTAAATTTTATTCAGACTTTTAACAAAGCCTGTTTTACATCCTCAAGCTTTGTGTTGAAAGAGGCACTTGAAATTTTAAGATTAGAGTTTAATAAAGCAGGGACAACAACCGCAATTAATCTTCTTAAGGGTGTTGGCTTTTTAGGAAAAACTTTAGAGCAGCTTGAAAAGGTATCAAGATTACCTCACTCTTCCGCCTCCATCTTGGTTGAGAAACTTTTAGATTATGGAATCATAAAAACATTCAATGATCCTAATGAAAAATTTAAAACTACAAGTCGAGGACAGAGATATTATATTCAAGACCCATTTCTAAATTTTTATTTTCAAATAATTTGGAACATTAAATCTAAAATCAGTCGCAATCAAACCAATGAACTTATTTTTGCAAGTCTGCTTGGATCCAAAAATGGATTTTATATAAATGAATTTTCAGGCTATGCATTTGAAAATTTGGTGCGAAGACAACTTCTCGTTTCTGTTGATCGTAGTGAAAAAATATTTAAAACATTGGGGCTAATAAATTGTGAGTTTGAAGTTGGAACCATTAAACAATCTGATCGACAAATAGATATTGTAATATTCAATTCAACTGACAAAACTGATCGTTGGATCGAGTGTCGGTGGAGTCAGTCAGTAAAAGAAATTTCAGATTTAATTGATGAGGTTTTACTTAAAAAAAATGAAACTGAGGATCTAGAAATATTTATAGCAACTAATGTTGTGCCAACAAAAACATTGCTTCAAAAAGCAGAAGTAAATGAAATAAAATTAATTGGAATTAATGATCTTATGTGAGTTTTCTTAAAGGGTATAATACTTAGGATAAGCGGATTGGCTGCAAGAAAGAATATTTTTTAAAGTCTGAATCGCGAGTATAAATTCTTCTTACATTGTTTTGCTTAAGGCAAATTGCAATTCTGGCATCAAAGATTTCATTACCTTTTAATCCTGGTATTTCTTTTGCAATTTCGTTAAGTAATTTCCACCAATTATTATTTTCTTCCAAAATACGAATATTGTAACAGCTCATTAAATCAGCCAAGGCGGAGATCGCTTTAGTGATTTTTAAGGGCGATGAAAAAACTTTTGGATGTGTTAATAAGCGAAGAACTTCACCAATGTTGGTAGGGGTTGTGCAGAGGTCATCATTTAAATTTTCTAGACCCTCTACAGCTTCTTTATGAAATGATGAACTTTCAACCATAATAGCAACAAGGATATTTGTATCAAGAGCGGTCATCGTCTAGATCCTCCATCCAATCTTTTCTATTAATTAAATCAATTTTTTCGATACCAAGATCAAGAGGTTTGAATTTTTTTTGAGGAAGAACTTTCTGTAATTTCCATTGCTCACGGCCAAGAGAAGCCCATTGACTGATAATCACGCTAATAGATTTACCAGTTTTATTTGCTTCCCTTTTAGCTTCTTCAAAAACTGCATCTTCTATAACAAGGCTTGTTTTCATATATTGCTCCTGTATTCTTATTATAAAGAATACATATTCAAAAGTCAAACTTAAGAGCAAAATATCTCGAAATTAGATTCTCAATATATGAATAGATATTTACAACGGTTTTATAGTGTCAAAATAATTAACAAACTAAAAATTATACCTATATCTTAGGATCAACTCAATATGGAGCATATAAGAAATGATTTTCCTGTTCGTTTGGGTGATTATCAATCACCCCGTAAAGTGGTAATTTCGAGTTACCAGGTAGTATCTTTCATCTCTTCGCCATTAAAATAAATTTTGGCATCACTGCAATTAAATTTAATTTCAATTTTGTTGCCGCCAACATCGGTAAGAATATGCGATCCTGATTTGTACCAAACAGCACAATTTGATTTGAAGGTGACATCAACTGCTTTCCAGCTCATGCTGGCTGTGCCATCGATGACTTCGAACTTCACAGTTCCACCTTCTTCTTTTTCATTTACAAAATTTCCTTCAATTGCAAATGAACCAGAACCAACCATAGTTCCCTCTGCCCATTGGCTGACCTGTGAATTGGAATTCACCATAATCAAAGTAGGTGTAAAAGTCACATCCCATTTGTAAGTGTATGTATAATCTGTTTTAAGTATGCCATGTCCAGGAGCTTCAAACTCGGCATATTGGCTTCCTTTAAAATCTGATTTAAATTTTGTTGAATCATTTGTACCAGAAGTATCCCAGTAGCCATTGAAGGATCCACCAAAAAGTAAATTTTCAGAATTGTTTTTATAATACCAAGAGGGAATATCAAACTCAAAACGATATCCACCTCTATCTCCCGCAACAGTATCATCTTTATCAATGGATTTATATGAACCCTTATGATTAAATGTATTTTCACCAGAAACAAAATCTTCGCAATCAAATGAATATTCTTTTAATAAGGCTATGCCATCAGAATCTGCATCAATTGGAGTAGCCGGACTAGAAGTATAACAAGAAAGTTTTTCGGCATAGGTTTCGATAGAATCATTCAAAGAGTATGATTTTAAACCAGCCCGTGGTTTTTGCGAGCTGACTCCAATTGGATTTGTTGCGACACCATTCCCTTTTGGGAGCTGGTTCAAAACAGTTTTAAATGTAGTCACCACAGTAGGAGCTGTTTCAATTGTAACAGCTCCCTTTCCTCCCACACATGCAGTTAATGAAAGCGCACCTAAATAAAAAAAGGAGCACAGAAAATTAAATAAAATATTTTTCATTTAACTCTCCAATTAAAAATTATAAGTGACTGCAGCAGAAGTCATAAATGCAGTACCATTAATTTGGCCTGTTGTGCTTGCAGAAAGAAGTCCATCTAATGTTAAGTTGTTATGTTTAAAACCAAGCCCAGTTGCAACTGTAGTATTATTATTTATTCCATCAGCATCATTACTAACAGTTTCGTCTTTTGTAGAACCAAGGATAACGTTTTGGCTTAATGAAGCTCTAAACATTGACCAAGAGTTTAAGTTTAATTCTAAACCAATGAAAACTGGAAGTTGCATTAAAGTTACTTTTTTTCCTTCAATGTCACGGCTGTTATTTTCTAGCATAGCTCCATAATAAATATCTGCATCAGTAGTTTTCATGCTACGATCTTCCCAACCTAAAGTAATATTCATGTCTTTAGTTGTAGTTTCAACAGTTCCAGCTTCTGCTTTTGTGTTTCCATATACAAGGCTACCAAAAAATCTATTAGTTCCCATGTCTTTATTCCCCCCCAAAGTTATATATGGAGAAGATGAAATTTTTTGATCAGGAGTACCTTTTTTTTCTGCAGAAGATATTAATGCCAGGTGAGCGTAGTAAGCCATATCTCCATTTATAGCACCATATTTACCAACTAAAGTAGTTTCTTTGGTGCCAGATTTTTTGTTATCAATTGTTGATAAAGATCCAGAAAAAGCCATATCACCTTTTCCATAAGTTACTTCAATTGGGTTTTGTTGTTTTATAAATGTAGTTCCGTCTCTTAAATCATTTGTATTGTCATGCCCTAGATAAATCCCTAGCATATTGCCATTCGAAAGTTTACGAGCAAATCCACCTTCTGCGCCATTTCCAGCTGCACCCATTTCAAATGTTAGATAAGGATTAAGTAAACTGATATGTGCAGGATTAGCAAAAATAGTTTGAGTATCAACGATATGATTAGCGCCTTGGAGGGCATTTACTCTGGCTTTAGAAGCATAAGAGTACGAATTAAAAGATAGAACAGTTAAAATAGACAATAAAAATTTCACAAAAACTCCCTTTAGTGTGATTTGTTGTTAAAGATCAATATAGATAAAATATTGAAAACTTATTTAAATTTATGATATTTAAATTGAATGAATAATTCGAAGTGATGTCAATTAAAACAAGATTAATTATTATTTTTTATGAATATATATGTCATTGTTTTTAAAACTAAATTATTAAAGTAATAAATATTTTTATGGGTCAGTATCAGATGAGACATTTATTTTAAGTGCCAAAACTTTTTCCAACAGCTGAACCATTTTTTCAAAATCAGTTTTACCAAATAAAACTTTTTTAACACCTTTAGTTCTATAGGGACGACAATAATCGGTATTTTTAATAATAATATTTGTGAAATCAGCATCGGCTTTTGCTAGAGCTAGTGGTTTAAGTGATTCTTCAATTTGTCCTTTGGAGCATGATGCTAATCCACTGTAAGACTCACCAGGAGGCAAATCATCGATATCTTTAATTTTGACCTTGCCATTGCCAAGAAAATAAATTTGTGCAGACTGTTTAGAAAATGAAAATGAAGAACTGTTAAGTATAATTTCAGCGTTAGTTGAAGCATCTGTAATAATTTGCAAAACTTTGCTATGCAATCCCGAAGAATCCTTGTCATCAGGAAGCAAAATTTGCATTTCGTTAGCTTGATTTAATTTTTCATTTAATTCAAAAAAAGAATATGGTTTTGATCCAAGTTTTTTGCAAGAGGCTAATTGGCAAAGCCAAAAAAGAGTTTCTTTATTTGTACTTGGTTCAATAATTAAACGAGTTTGAAAATTTCCTTTTATATCAAAAAACCATGATTTAGAATGACAAATCGAGCTAAAAAAAATTAAAAGAATAATAAGTTTTTTCAAATGCTGACTCCAATAGTTTATATAAATAAATAAATTTTAATTAATCACTTCAATAAGAATATTTTTAGTGTTAAAAAATGTCTAGGTTTATCATTTCAAATAATAATTTCTCGACTATCCTTGATTAATGCAAATTTTCGCTTTCTGATACTTTGGAGTTTTCTCCATTGCAGTTTAGATTTGTTTACGTTAATTTTGAAACAAAAAAATTTTATAAATTAAATCAAGAATAACAAATGTAAATTATATTAATAAAGGATTTCAATGAAAAATTGGGAAAATATTTTTCAGGATAAAATAAAAAAAATTGCAACTTCAGATGACCCCGCTCATGATTTGTTACATTTTCAGAGAGTTGTAAAGACCGCAAAACAAATTTGTGAATTCGAGAGAGGATGTTTTGAAGAAGTCATTCCAGCAGCATGGTTGCATGATTTTGTGATTGTTCCTAAGGATAGTCCGTTGCGTAGCCAAGCTTCTAAAATATCTGCAGAAGCAGCAATTAATTTTTTAAAAGAAATAAAATATCCACATCAATTTTATGACAATATTTTTCATGCTATAGAGGCTCATAGTTTTAGTGCAAATAGACAAACACAAACATTAGAATCTAAAATTGTTCAAGACGCTGATCGCTTAGATGGATTAGGAGCAATTGGTATAGCAAGATGTTTTGCAACTGCGGGTTTACTAAAAAGACCTTTTTATTCAAGTGAAGACCCCTTTTGTAAAAATCGCCCCCCAGATGATTCATTATATACAGTTGATCACTTTTATAAAAAACTTTTTAAAGTTGCTGAATCCTTAAAAACAAAAACAGGACAAGAGCTCGGAATAAAGAGAGTAGAGAATATGAAACAATATCTCCACGCTCTTGAATTAGAACTATAAAAATATATTCATTAGAGAATGCTTTAGATAAAAGAAAATGTTGGTATCCTGATGATTCAAACCCAAATTGTTTTAAGAAATAAAATAAACTCAAAGTATTTAAATTTAATTCTTATATAATTCAATGGGAGGAGTTAAGATTTTGATAATATTTTTTAATTGAAACTATTCTCATAATTTGTAAATATATTTTTTGGGTTTCAGCCGAAATTTCTAATAAGGTAAAAATCCGGAGGTAATTCTATTCAATTATTAACTTCGATGAACGATATTTCAATCGAAAATGCAATTTTGGCAGCTATTAAGGCTATTCAAAGAAATTTTTCTAAAAAACTTCTTAGTGTTTATGTGACTGGCAGTTATGCAAATGGATATGCTGTTTCAAGCTCAGATCTTGACCTTTTTTTTGTATTTGAAGGTTATTTAAACAAAGCTGATGAAAAAATAGGTGAAGATATAAACACTCTACTTCAAGACATCAGCCCATCTCTTGATATAGCATTTCGAGGCTTAGAAAATCTTATAGAGTCTGGCAAAGTGGGAATGAATGAATATTTTTTGCATGTTTTTGGGGAGCCAGTTCATCTTCGAATTCCAATGCCAAAAATAGAAGATTATATTTATCGTGGAATGCATACTGGTTATTTGCGAATGCAATTAACACGTAAGACAAAACCTTATACTTGGCCACTGAGATATCCAGATGATAAAAGTCCTCTTAAGGGATACGACTGGCGGGAAAAAATTAAATATCAAAATAAGCAATTTAATTCAATCAAAGAAATAGTGGTTTTAACGGGATGGATGGCAACCGGACTCATTGCGTGGAGAGGGAAAATCTATGTCCCTACTAAAAACCATGTAATCAATCTCTTTAAATCGGTTATAGGCGGGCATCTTGCTGATGATTTACAAAATATTATGGAGGTTTGCCGTGTACAGTTCGAATATATGACTCCTGAAACAACCGAAGAATTGCTGGTTCTTGAAAAAGTGCTCCCTCGAGTTTTGGAATTTGAGAACTTCTTTCTTAAAAACTATCAGGACTTTTTAATTGAAAATCTTTATAGTACTAATCCTATACGAGTTCGTACAAGTATCATTCGACTCGGTGAAATTCTATATCCAAATGATAATTCATTAAATGCATTGAAGAGGTTATCATCAGATATAAATAATTACTCAGATTTAATTGATAAATCAATTTCACAACTTCAATGAAAAGTGATTTAACACTTTACTATTGAAAGTGTTAAATCAAATGGGTAGTTTAATCGTAAGTTGTCATTCACCCTATGTCGGTTAAAATTTTGTCGAGGGCAAGGAGCCCGACCCCCAAGAAATCTGCATAGAAAACTTTCCTTGCTTGAAAGTAGACGATGTTACAATTTGAACTGGATTAGGATAACTGATCTGTTACGTTTAATCAGATTTAATCATAAGAGTTTTTTATTTTGATATTTTAGTTACCCCATGCATGTATGGCTTTAGTGCTTCTGGAATTAAAACTGAACCATCCTCTTGTTGATAATTTTCTAATATAGCAATTAAAGTACGCCCAATTGCTAAGCCACTTCCATTCATAGTATGAACAAATTGTGGTTTACCACCACCGCTTGGTTTAAAGCGAATATTGGCTCGTCTCGCTTGAAATTCTTCGAAGTTAGAACATGAACTTATTTCGCGATATACGTTCTGGCCAGGTAACCAAACTTCAAGATCATAACATTTTGCTGCTCCAAAACCAATATCACCAGTGCATAACATTGCAACTCTGTAAGGAAGTTCTAATCGTTTTAATACTTCTTCAGCGTGAGTAGTTAGCTTTTCGTGTAACTCAAAAGATTTATCGGGATGAGCAAAGACCATGAGTTCAACTTTGTTAAATTGATGCTGGCGAATCAAACCTTTAGTGTCTCGACCATGACTGCCAGCCTCAGATCTAAAACAAGGAGAGTAAGCTACAAATTTTTGTGGCAAATCTTCCTCTTTTAACATTTCATTATTATAATAATTTGTTACAGGAACCTCAGCAGTTGGAATCAAAAAATAATCAGTTCCTTCTAAATGAAATAGATCCTCTTTAAATTTTGGCAGCTGCCCCGTACCCAGTAAACTATTGCTGTTTGCAATAAACGGAGGAAGCATTTCTGTATAACCATGAGTTTCAACATGTAAATCCAACATAAAATTCATAAGTGCACGTTCTAATCGAGCAGCTCCGCCTTTTAAAAAAGTAAAACGGGCACCAGTTACTTTAGTTGCTCTTTCAAAATCAATAATATTTAATTTTTCTCCAAGTTCATTATGCTCAAGGGCATTAAAAGAAAATGTCTTTGGAGTACCGACTGTGCGAACAACTTTATTGTCATGTTCAGATTTTCCAATAGGAATGCTACTGTGACATTTATTTGGTAAAGTAAGTGCAAGCTTGTTTACTTCTGCATCCGCATCAGCTGCAGCTTGTTCCATATCTTTAATATTTTTTGAAAGCCCCTGCATTTCTGTAATTAATGTAGATGCATCAGCACCAGATTTTTTTAATTTTGCAATTTCTTGAGTAACTTTATTGAGGTGAGATTTTGCATCCTCAGCTTTTGCGATTTGTTCTTTACGCTTTTTATTTAAATTTAATAAATCATCTAAAATACTAACATCGGCTCCACGATTTTTTAATGAAGTTTTATATTCTTCAAAATAATTTACCCCACCATCTTCAGTTTTTTTTTCAAGTAATTTAATGTCAATCATAGGTTAATCCTTCTAATATAGATTTAAGAGATGGGTAGAATATAGAACAGATATAACAATCAAACAAAAAATTGACAATACTCAATTCGGAGCAATAATTATATACATTCTTAAAAGCATTGCCAATAAAACACAAAATAAGTCAAAAATAATTAATGTGATATAACCCCAGGATTTAGAAGCTCTAACAAATACTGTAGCTAGCATTAAAATTATAAATAAAAATGAAATCTCTCCAAACCTCATCATTTCTTGAAGAACAAGAGCAAAAGTTAAACCAATTAATCCTCCTGAAATAACTTTTAAAGTTAACAATAAGGCTGAAGTTGTTTTACTTTTAAAACTCTCTTTAATTTGATTTGCTTGGTTATTTATTCGATTTACAATTTCCACAGAATCTCTCCTATTTTGGTTAATCAAGTGCAGTTAATATTTAACTAAAACCAACACTAGAGTTCAATTTCTTTTTGACCCTAGCATGCTATTCATTAATAATTCAACTTCTGCTCTGTCAGGAGCACTCGGTGAAAGTGATAGATATTTATCATAAGCTTTTAAGGCGGCAGCAATCTCTCCTTGTGCTTGATAAAGGGCCCCACGTTCCTTATAAATATCAGGGTAACCAGATTCTTTTTCGGCAGCTATATCTAACATTGATTGAGCAACATCCATTGTTCCGGTTAAACGAAAACAGCGAGCTAGTTTTACGTATACATCAGCTCCTAAATTTTGTAGCTTAAGTGCCATTTGATATTCTGTAGTGCAGAGTTGATATTTGCGTGCAGCAGAATAAACTTCAGCCGAAAGAATATAGGGTTCTGCAAGTCTTGGATTTTGTTTTTTTTCAATGGTGGCAAAATCAATTGCTTTTTGCATATCACCCTGTAAATAAGCAGCCTTCCCAATAAAATAATTTGTGCGGGGATAGTTTTTATTTACCAGCAGTACTCTTTCAAATTGCTGAATAGCAGGACCGAAGCGGCCAGTTTCTAAATATAGTAATCCCGCCTTAAAGAGAGCTTCTGGATCTGTTGGGTCGAGAGTGGCTGCATTTAAAAATGCGCTCAACGCTTTATCGACCTGACCCATAGACTGTAAGCATTCACCAGAGCTAATTGATGCTTTTTTAAATTTACTATCAACCAATAAAACTTTTTGATAAAGCTCAAGTGCTTGATCAAACTTTTCTTCTTTTTTTAACATTTCTGCAATTGCTATTTTATAATCCAAAATAAATTTGCTTTGATTTGATAAATTGTCTAAATAGGTTCTGGCGGATTCAAATCCCTGATAATTGTGTAAAACATTTCCATAAGTCACTTGCGCCTCTATATGAGAAGGATCAATTTCGACAGCCTTAGCAATAGCGTGGAAAGCTTCGCTTATTTTCTTTTGACCAAGGTAGCTTTGAGCTAAGATAACATATGTTTCAACATCCGAGTTATAAATTTTAAGAGATTTTTCAGCAAGAGCTGACGCTGCAATATAATTATTTTTTCGTAACTCTATCAGAGCAAGTCCTTTTTGAATTTCATATGAGTTAGACTCAAATCTTTGTGCTTGATTTAAAATTTGAATAGCGGCTCTGAAATCATATCTTTGAGAATAAAAATCCGAAAGTAACACATAGGCTGCAAAATCTGAGGGTTTTGCTTTAATTGCTTTTTTTAAATATTCTATGGCCTGAAGTGATTGATTGATTCGCCACAAACTTTTAGCTGCCTTTATTGCGGCGGCGGAATAGTGTGGGTCAAGATCAAACGCAGTTTTATATTCTGCTTGTGCTGCAAAATAATCACCTGTACGTGCATATTGATCCCCTAAGGCAATCAGTTCCAAAGTTTTGCTTTTTGAAATTTCAATTTTATTATTTCCGCCCAAATCAGAAAACATTTTTTTAATTTTTAAATCACTTGGATTTTGCTTGTATGCTTTTTCTATATATTCTTTTGCAATTGAATGTTGATTCTTAAGCATACTAATTTCAGACAAAACTCTATATGCTTGAGATTCTAAAAGAGGTGGGGCTTTTTCTTCAGCTTGGTTTATTGCAGAAATTAAAAGAGTCCAAGCAGTATCATTTGATTTATAAGAATCATATTCAATGATTCCTGCATAAAGTTTTGCAACCTTATGGTTAGGATTCATTTTTAATACATTATTAAATACATCAAGTGCTTGCTGAAGCATTCCTTGTTTTTCAAGGGACTTGCCTTGAAGAACAAAAGCATTAATAAACTGTGGCCAAATACTACTTACTGAGCTAGCAAAAGCAACGGCATTGATATAATTTTTATCTTTATACAATATTTCGGCTTTCAGCCAAGTGTAGAGTGCAGATCCTGGGGATTCAGTAAGTAAACCATCTATATTAGCTAGTGCCTGATCAAATTTATTAGTAAGAATTGCTTGAATTATTTGGCAGCTTTTACTCTGTGTACTAGCCGGATTAATATTTTTTACTGACATGGTCATTTGATCAAGGGTTTTAATATCTTCAGAATCTTGAAAACTAAAAGGCCATAACTCTTTATATACAAAGCAAAGCATCTCTCGAATTTCAATATTTTGCGGATCTGATTCGGACAACTTTACAAGTAAGTTTTGAGATTCAAGCCAACCTGTAAAATTATCAGATTCAATTAAAGATTTTGATTTTAATAATAAACTTTTAGTTTCATCAATAGAAAGTTTCTCTCCGCCAACGCTTGGTAAAAGTAAGTGTATTTTACCTTCGGTAGCAGAGTCGCTATAGCTATATAAAATATAAAGTAGCAGCAAAATAATTACTAAAATAACACCAAAGAATTTTATTCTCTCCGGAGGTAAATTAAATACTTGTAAAGTATTCGTATTATTTTCAGCAGAAGAATTGGGTTCTTCAAGAGCTTCATTGCTGCCATTTTTAACATTTGTATCCTTAAATTCTTTACCATCAGAAGTTTTAATATTTAATTCAGGTATAGTAACAAATGATTTTTTAGTTATTTGAGTGTTATTCTGTGGCTGAACAGGGGGCGCTGAAGCAACTGATTCTTTTATGCTATCATCTTTTTTTTCGAGAGGGGTTTGTGGTTTATACTTTTCTTCTATTTCCAAACGGTTAATGATTGCGGTTTTATCATTAATGATTTCGAAAGAATCAATTTTTTTAGAGTTATTTAAGCCCTCCATAGTATCTAAGATTAGATCATAAAAAATTTTTTCCTTAGCTATTTCATACCACTGTCCATGTGGCACTAAAGAAATTTGTTCATCTCCCCTAATAAGTCCACGTTCGATCAAAGTTTTGATTGCATCAAAAGAATAAGGTCCAATCACCTTCCTGCTTGAATCTTTTATCAACCATTGTTTGTTTTCAGACACATCAAATCCTTTTTACTGAAAACTCTATTGAGTCCCCAACTAGCCCATTGTAACAATTATGTCGCTCTAGTCATTGGTGAAGGTGTAGTAAAGCAACAATTAATACTTTCGGCTATATATGAAATTGTATTGGTTTGGTTCCAGTGTGGAACCTTGGTTTCATTTTGAGTTCCATTTTAAGGTGCCAAGAACAAACTTCTTGATTATCAATCTTATATTTAAATACGAGTTAAAAATTCACATCTCACTCTTGCAGGATAAAATTATTTAATAAAATTCTAGGTTTTTAAAAAGTAAAAAAACTTTGGCACAGTCTTTGCTTATTGAATTCATAAAGAGGTACGTAATGCGAAAATGGATTATTCTTACATATATAATTACTGTGTTAATGATATCTGGTTTTGCAAAAGCATCAACAGACATATTGTTAAACACTGCAGAGTATGACGAAAGCACTAATAGTATTTCTATCACTGGTTTATTAAATGGATCATGTGGTACTTCACTAGAAACATCACTTGTTGAAACTCAATCGACGGAAGAAGGACCAGTTTTAGTTCTTGAAGTTAGAAATAAAAGTCAAAAAAATTGTGACTTCAATCAATTAAGCATCAATGAGTTTGATTTAACAATTGATATAAAAGCAATATTGAAAAATAAAATTTCTGGTGAATTTTTTGTAACTTTCAATAATGTTTTTACCCATACTTTTGATCCAATGTTTATTGTAAAGCTTCCTGAGGAGGCTGTTGTTGGTATTAATTATGAAACAGTTGCGGCAAAAGGAACTGTTGAATTTAATAATACAAACAGACAATTTGTTTTAAAACAAAATAATGGCGATATATTGGTTTTAAAATCAAATATAAATCTTAATAAATATTTAAATAAAATAGTTTTAATTGATGCACTTGAAATTACACCAATGAGTGGCCCAGGATTTGAACTTGAAGAGCAGGATCCCCTCCATGCTATGCGAGTTAGTAAATCTCAAGCAAACAACTCAAAGGTTTTTGTTTTAGGTATCAGTTCTACTTATTAATTGAATGAAAAAATTAATAAGTGTCTCAGCCCCAATCCCCTCCGTGGGCTGAGACATAAATTTTAGTCTGCTAAGCCCCGTTCCCCCCTCCTTTACGAACGGGGCTTTTTTTTGCGAAGTGAGGGAGTTTAAGGTGCTCTTTTTATTTGAGCGCCAAGAGTCTGAAGTTTACCTTCCAAGTTTTCATAACCTCGATCCAAATGATAAATACGACTTACAACAGTTTCACCTTCTGCAACTAATCCAGCAAGAACAAGGCAAGCGCTAGCTCTTAAATCTGTTGCCATTACTGGTGCTGCTGTTAAGCCGTTAACTTTTCCTCTTACAACGGCAACTCTAGATTTAGGCGTAATGTCGGCACCAAGACGAACAAGCTCTTGAACATGCATAAATCGATTTTCAAAAACAGTTTCAGTAATTACAGATGTGCCTTCCGCAACAGCCATTAATGACATAAATTGCGCCTGTAGATCAGTTGGGAAAAGTGGGTGAGGTGCGGTTGTGATATCTACACCCTTCCAAGATTTTGCGGGATAAACTTTTACAATTGGTTCTGAATGTGAGAAGTCAATTTTGAAACCAGATTCTTGCATTTTTAAAATTAAAGATTCGTAGTTTGAATAAGAGCAGCCTTTAACTATAACTTCTCCACCAGTTATTGCACCTGCGATGAGGAGAGTTCCAGCTTCAATTCGATCTGCCATAATTGAATGTTCAGATGGTTTTAAATATTCAACACCCTGAACTTTTATAATGCTTGTTCCATGACCTGTTATTTTGGCTCCCATTGCAATTAGGTAGTTGGCAAGATCAACAACTTCAGGTTCTTTTGCCGCATTTTCTATTATTGTTTCACCTTCTGCTAGTGAAGCTGCCATCAAAATATTTTCAGTTCCACCAACAGTAGATGTTTCAAATAAAAAAGTTGAACCTTTGAGGCGTCCATTTATTTTAGCTTTTGCATACCCTTCTTCCAATGTAATTTCAGCACCTAAGCCCTTCATGGCATCGAGGTGAAGATTAATTGGTCTAGCTCCAATGGCACACCCCCCTGGCAGAGAAACTACGGCCTCTCCGTACTTTGCGAGCAAAGGACCAAGACATAAGAAGCTGGCTCTCATTTTTCGAACAAGATCATAATGAGCTTCTAGGGATTTTGGTTTATGAACGGTAATTGTAAGTGAATTTGAATCAATCCATTCGTATTCGCAACCAAGAGATTTTAATAATTCAAGGGTAGAATCAATATCCTTAAGTCTAGGGACATTTTTTAAAAAATGTTTTCCATCTGCAAGTAAGGTAGAAAACAAAATTGGAAGTGCCGCATTTTTTGCGCCACTTACTGTAACCTCACCAAATAATTGCTTGCCACTTTTAACTATCATTTTATCCATTTTTAACCGCCTTTATAAATCGATCTAATCCCGAATAATCCTTTATTATACAAATATCATGGAAAGAATTTAGAGATTGAACATAAGTTAAAACATCGTGCCCTTGAGTGCTACCAATTTCAAATATAATCATGCCATTAGGTTTTAAATTGCTAACACCAAATTTAAACCACTGGATAATGCAATCTAAACCATTATTTTTAGCAAAAAGTGCTAAATGGGGCTCAAAATCTTTTACATTTTTTTCAATGTTTGGATCATTTTCGGCAATGTAAGGAGGATTAGAATAAATTATGTCATAATTTTTTTGAGGTTCAAAATAGAAGGCGTCTAAATTCAGAAAATTAATTTTTTTTGCTTTTGATTGCAAAATTTTGTCAGCATTTTCTTGAGCTATTGAAATAGCTGAAGCTGAAATATCCAAAGCATCAATTTTTAGTTCTAATTCTCCATTTAATAGTCGAGATACATTTGGTTTAATTAAGAGTTCTTTGGCTAAAGTTATAGAAATACACCCAGATCCCACTCCTAATTCAAGAAATTCAAAAGAAGCAGATTGATTTTCTAATTTTTTAAAATAATTTGGAATATAATTTAAAATTTCTTCAACAAGTAATTCGGTTTCGGGTCGAGGAACGAGAACTGAAGAATTTACTTTAAAGTCCAAACCATAAAACCCTTTTTCTTGAGTGAGGTAGGCAACCGGAGTTCCTTTGCCTCTTTCGACAATTATGTTTCTACAGTTTTCTATCTCCTCGGGAAGTAAGGGTTGGTCGTACTTCAAATATAAACCCATTCTATTTAATTTTAATAAATGAGAAATAAGAAGTTCTGCATCTAAACGGGGAGACGTGCTATTTTTATTTTTTAGAAACAATATTGATTTTTCTAACACTTCTTTGACAGTCATAAGTAGCCTTGACCAAACTTAATCATTATGTGTTTTTTGTGACTGATTTTTGAGTGCTTCCGCCTGATAATGAGCCATGAGGGGTTCAATTAAGGCATCAACTTGACCACTCATAACATCAGATATTTGATGAATGGTAAGTCCGATTCTATGATCAGTAATTCGAGATTGTGGAAAATTATATGTTCTAATTCGCTCTGAACGATCACCGGTGCCTATTTGAGATAGGCGAGTATCTGATGCTTCTTTGCGTTTCTTTTCCTCTTCGAGAGCATTCAGCTTTGAATATAATATTCTCATTGCCTGCTCTCTGTTACTTAATTGAGATTTTCCTTCTTGGCAAAAAACAATAATTCCTGTCGGTAAATGAGTTACTCGGACAGCAGATTCAGTTCTGTTAACAGATTGTCCACCCGAGCCTTGTGATCTTGTTACATCAATTCTTAAATCTTTAGCGTCGATTTTAACTTCATATTCTTCTTGCTCAGGAATGATAGCCACTGTGATTGTTGATGTATGAACTCGGCCCTGAGTTTCAGTATCAGGAACTCTTTGAACCCTGTGAACACCGCTTTCATATTTGAGCCGACTATAGACATTTTCGCCAGATATGCTTGCGATAACTTCTTTATAGCCCCCAACATTGCCATCTGATATAGAAAGGGTTTTTACAGTCCAATTGTGATTGTTTGCATAGTGAGTATAAGCATTGTAAAGTTCTGCCGCAAATAAACTTGCTTCATCCCCACCAGCACCAGCTCTTATTTCAAGGATAATATTTTTATCATCATTCGGGTCTTTGGGAATTAACAAAATTTTTAATTCTTCTTCAAGTTTTGGAATTTCTATTTCTAGAATTTTAACCTCTTCCTTTAAAAGATCCCGCATGTCGGAATCTTTTTCAGCTTGAAGTAAGTTAATATTAGATTCAAGTTCAGATTTTTTCTTTTTATAATTTCGAAAAGGAATGACTACCTTTTCAAGGGACGCAAGCTCCTTCATCAGTGCCCTATATTTTTTTTGGTCAGAAGCAATATCCGGTTTTTGAAGTTGCATGTTTACTTCTTCGTATCTTGACTCTACTTCGGTGAGCTTGCTAAACATTTTTTATTACCCCGTATTTTTTTATTAACGCTTTATCTATAAATAAAAATATAAAGCGCAATTGAAAAAGCAAGAATCCTACAAAATAACAAAGCTGTTTGGGGTTCCCACAAACAGCTTTTGCATTAGATAATTTAAATAATGATTTGTTATACTTTTTTTGAAGCGTATTTTTTTCTGAAACGATCAATACGACCTTCAGTATCTACGATTCTTTGAGTGCCTGTGTAAAATGGATGTGAAGCTGAAGAAATCTCCACCTTTACCACTGGGTATTCTTTTCCATCAGTCCATTTCATTGTTTCTTTTGGTTTTAAAGTAGATTTACCTAAGAAAGTATAATCACAAGTAATATCTCTAAAGATTACTTCGTGGTTTGTAGGATGAAGACCTTTTTTCATAATTATTTATCCCCTTATCGCTCTTGATTGACGTAAATCATGCATCACTTATCGATTGCTGGGTTTTACGTAATACTAAAGTAGCTAGCTCTATCATCGAAGAAACACATTGTCGAGATTTTTAACTGAGAATTTCAAATTTAGAAATTCTTATATAGCTAAGCGCGCCAAAAGCCCCAGATATAGAGAAGAGTGGTTTAGTTACCACTCATTCCACTTAAAAAATCTTTATTTGTTTTAGTCGCTTGAAGCTTGCCTAAAATAAATTCCATGCTGTCTATGACGTTCATAGGAGCTAGAACTTTTCGAAGAATCCAAGATCTATTTAAATCTGCCTTATCAACCAATAAGTCTTCTTTTCTAGTTCCAGATTTGTTGATATCCATACATGGAAAAATTCGTTTTTCCATTAGCTTTCTATCGAGATGGATTTCAGAGTTTCCTGTACCTTTAAACTCCTCAAAAATTACCTCATCCATACGAGATCCCGTATCTATGAGAGCCGTAGCGATGATTGTTAAGCTTCCACCTTCCTCAATATTTCTTGCTGCACCAAAAAATCTTTTTGGCTTATGAAGAGCGTTTGAATCTACCCCACCAGATAATATTTTTCCAGATGGTGGAACCACTGTATTGTATGCCCGAGCCAATCGAGTGATAGAGTCAAGTAATATGACAACATCGTGCTTGTGTTCGACTAAACGTTTTGCTTTTTCAATAACCATCTCTGCAACTTGAACGTGTCGAGTTGGCGGCTCATCAAAAGTAGAACTCACAACTTCGCCTTTAACGTTTCTTAACATATCAGTAACCTCTTCTGGTCGCTCATCTATTAATAAAACAATTAATTTTACTTCGGGATGATTTGTCGAAATTGCATTGGCAATATTTTGCATTAGGACTGTTTTACCAGTTCTTGGAGGGGCAACTATTAGAGCACGTTGACCTTTTCCAAGAGGAGACATTAAATCAACAACTCGAGTTGTGTATTCCCCTGGATTAAATTCTAATTTTAATCTCTGATTTGGATAAAGAGGAGTTAAGTTATCAAACAAAATTTTGTCTTTACTTTTTTCTGGTGTTTCAAAATTTAAAGAATCAACTTTAAGTAAAGCAAAATATCTCTCACCATCTTTAGGTGGGCGAACTGTACCTACTACCGTATCACCAGTTCTTAAGCCAAATCTACGAATTTGCGAAGGGCTTACGTAAATATCATCTGGACCTGGTAAGTAATTATAATCTGGAGATCTTAAAAACCCATAACCATCTTGAAGTATTTCAAGAACACCACTTCCATAAATATCTTCACCGAGTCTTGCGGCTCTTTTTAAAATTTCAAAGACCATATCTTGCCTTCGCATTCCCGCTGCATTTTCAATTTTTAATTTTAAAGCAAGATTTGTAAGATCAGTAATATTTTTTGATTTTAAATCTTTTGAATTTAACTCACTTTTTTCTGCATCAGTTAAATTAATTTCAGTGACATCAATATCTGATTGATAACCTGGAGCTCCAGCGCCCTCTTGAGGATAATTTTGAGAAGGATTTGGTTGTTGATATGGTCCAGTAGCATTTTGAGGAGCAGCAGCCGGATTGTTACTTTCTTCGTATGTTTGTGAGCGGTGATCTCGGTCGCGATCTCTGTCTCTGTCTCGGTCTCTGTCACGATCTCGACCCTGTTGATTATTGCCGTATCGGCCCTCATTTGAGCGGTAATCTTTTTTATAATTATCTTTATTGCGGTTGTTGTTATTATTGTTGTTATGTCTATTCTTGTCGAACTTATTTCTATTGAAATGTTTATCTTTTAAATAAGAACCTTGATGTCTATTTAGTTGATGGGCTCCCGCGCCGCCGCCTTCACTAGGGGGATAACTTGCAGGATTTGTTACGGCCGGTGGAGTGCTGGTGCCAGTCGAAGCTGCAGCTGGTGATGTTTGACTCTCTTCAGCTGAAGGAGGTGATGTTCTTGATTCACTGCTAGCCGAATCTGGCGTTAAATTAACAGAAGTACTCGGTTCAGCTTTTGGCGTGGGTGCTGGCTCATTATTTTGAACGGCAGCAGTTGATATTGGAGGAGTTGGTGCCGCATGCTGCTCAATTACGGGCGATGAGAATGCAGACGGCGATTCATGAGACTCATCTTCTTTATGCTCCTGTTTTGATTTTGCAGATTTTTTAACGTCAACCACTTTGGTGCGTCTTGGCTTTTTTGTTTCGCTTGGATCTTTTGGTTCAGACAAACAGAACTCCTTTTTACTCAACCACAGAAGTAGTTTTAATATTTCAATTTAAATTGATTAAGTTAGTTTAATATTTTTATTATTATTAATAATGGATTTTATATAGGTATTGGGTTTCCAAAGTTTATTGGTTAAATTAATTAAATTTTTCTAAACAAAGAGGCCCACTTTTAAGATTCAAAGCATTAACACAAGTTGAGGGGTTCTGAAGAATAAAAGTACTGACATCTCTAAGTTCAGAGCTACTATCAAAATAATCACAAATTTCTTCTGTGTATTTTAATAATTTCAATTTGACCAAGTCAGGATGACTTTAAAAACTTTGTTTGTCAATAGGTTAAAAAATGGAACATACGACTTTGGGGTTGGTTTTTAATTTTGTCATCACATTAAGCAATTTTAAAGCCTGAAAAATAATAATAAATTGCAGTTAATATGACTTGAGTATAATTAAATAAAATTTAAAATTATAGGATAAATTTATATCATGCAAAAAAACGAAATAAAAGAAAAAGTAATTTGGCCAGATGGGATAATATTTTCAACAGTGGAAAAAAAAGAGTTTTGGACATTTGTTGAACCACACTTAGAAAAAGTTTTTGTTGAAAATGAATTGATTTTAAGACCCCTTGAAATTTGCCAAGATAAAAGTATTGAAAAAATTAAAAGAATTAGAAGGCAGTTTAAAACAGTACATGAAAAATACTTTTTATTGAGAGATGATAAAAATAATTTAATTGGTTGGAGTTGGGGGCATCAGGCTAACCATGATTCATTTTATATGGTCAATTCTGCAATATTAGAAAAGCATCGTCGTAAGGGATATTATACAAAAATATTAAAGCAAGTTATTCAAAATGTTATCAATGATGGATTTGATAAAATATATAGTCGTCATAATATTGATAATAATTCAGTTATTATTCCAAAATTAAAATGTGGTTTTAAAATTTCATCTTTAGAGTTAAGTGAGTATTTCGGCACGTTAGTTCACCTAACTTATTTTAATACAGAAGTTCAAAATAAAGTTTATTCTTTTCGTGCGGGTTCGTTAAGGCCGGATGAAGAACTCAAAAAATTATTTAAAATTTAACAGGAGAAAATATTAATGCGACAACTTGGAACAATTAAATGTTTAGAGGTTAATAATGATGATAACGCTCCATGGATTATTCTATTTCATGGATATGGAGCAAATGCAGAAGATTTATTTTCATTGAGTGAAGTTATACCTGTTCAAAAAAAAGTAAACTGGTTATTTCCAGATGGTTTTTTAGAAGTACCTATTGGTCCTGGCTGGACTGGAAGAGCTTGGTGGAATGTCAATATGCTGGAACTGCAAGAGTTGGCCCAATCTGGCGGGATTAGAGACTTGTCTGATAAAACTCCGGTTGGTCTAGATAAAGCAGTTGAAAAAACATCGAAAATGATTGAGCAACTAAAGATCCCATGGAGTCAAATTATCATAGGAGGCTTTAGTCAGGGAGCAATGCTAGCAACTGAACTTTACTTGAATGCACCAGAGAGCCCAAAAGGATTAATTGTATTATCAGGAAACGCTCTTCACTTAGACAAGTGGAAGCCTCTTGTGCAAAGCCGAAAGGGGCAATTGTTTTTTATGTCCCATGGAGATAATGATCCAGTATTATCTATTAAAGGAGCGCGAAAACTTGAAACAGCATTAACACAAAATGGAATGAAAGGTCGATTAGTAAATTTTTCTGGTGGCCATGAAATACCAATGAATATAATCAAGAGTGTAGGGGATTATATCAATAATTTAATACAATGAGATTGAAAATCGCCCTGAATTATGAAACTGCTAGTGATTATAGGAACAAACCCCTAAGTTGAAAATATTGAGTTCTAGTAACAAAAGATAAAGCAATTTTTTTATTTAATTTACTGAAATTCACCTTAGCATTTTCATTATTTAAAATAAAATACTGATATAGGGGAATTAATTTTGATCTTTTTGCTTTAGTTATAGAAAGTTTAAATTTTTTAATTTTTGATAAAATTTCATCAATAGTAAAAGCAGCTATTAATGAATTCTTCGAATCGTTTTGAAATATTAGAGATAGATTTGATGTGAATATTTTTGGAAAAATATCAGGTGTTTTTTTTGAGAATGGTCTTGCGTGATCAAAAATAAAAACTTTTGAATCATCTCTTTTAATAAAAAAAGATATTTCTTCAAACAATTTTTCTAAAAAAAGTTCATTTGGTAAGTGGTGAATTGAAAAAATGGATGAAATTGTATCTATTTTAGTATTTTTTAAATATTCAATATTTTGAAGTTGTGTCATATCTGAATTAATAAATTTAATCTCTTCTTTGTTTGTAATATCCTCATTTGTACTAAGCTTACTTATGGCAATATTGATCATCTCACTTGAGAGTTCGATACAAATAATTTTTAAGTCAGGTCTAAGTTTTTTTAATAGAAAAATAAATTGTCCAGAGCCGCTTCCGAGGTCTAATACTGTTCCAGAATAAGGAGTCATTTGACTTATTTTTTCTGCAGCAAATAAATATATTGGTACTAAAGCTCCGTATATATCTCCGGCTTCGTCAAATGACTTAGCGTTTTCCAAATCAGACATTATCATTGGTTCTGGAATTCTTGGAATATTTTTATTTGAAAATGATTCTAATAAAATTAGTTGTAAAATATTAGGTTTCATCAGTCTTCCTTTAATAAGTTTTTAAAATTTATTTTCCTGTTTGTTTGGGGTGATTTTTGAATCACCCCGTATTATGAAAATCGAAACTAAAGTTTGTATTTTCATAATAACATAAAATCTTAATTTAAATTATCATCTATCTTTTTATTTTAAAATGAAAGCTTTAGTTTGAATTTTCATAAAAGAATGAACTCATTTGACTCATAATCCATCCAATATTCATCCACATTAGAGGCCCCCAAAGAGGCCAATTAAAATAGCTGGTATTTGGATATACCCAGAAATTTAAATGGACACCATAAATCTCTACTACCAAACCCATAAATGCAAAATAGAAAATAAAGTAATATGTTTTTCTTTCATTATGTAGTAAAATTAAAGCAAGCATTAATATTACTAATCCAACTAATGTAAGTAAAATTTCACTTTTAATAGCACTAAATGAAATTGCAAATAATACTGTTAATGCAATTACTGGAATTTTCAATTTGTTTCGGACATCGATCTTGCCTATTAATTTATAACTATTAAGACAATAAAATCCCCACATAAAAATTTCATTATATGGCATTAATAAAATATCTTGATGTGTGAATTGAAAAACTAAATTTTTAAGAGCCCCATAATTTGATAATGTAAAAATTAATGAAAAAAGTCCAAAAAACTGATAATCCCTTTTGGTTAATTTATTTTTGTAATTAAAAGTGATATGCCAAAGTACTAATAAAATTAATGTCCTCAATATTGTATTTGGAATGAAAATAATTATAGCTATTGAAATTAAAAATTGTAAAACCCAAAACATAAATTCTCCTTTTATAAAGACTAAAAATATATTTATACTTTTATCTTAGTTAAAAATTCCTTTATTAAAAGAAACAACATTTGTCCCGGAAAGTTGAAAATCGTTTTTTTTTTAATATTTTAAGGTATTTTCTCAAAAAGAAGCATTAATGACATTTGATCAATCACCAAAACTTTTCAATTTGTTTCAACTTTAGAATTTAGAAAATAAAGAAAATAATTTTAATCATTTTGAGAATTTCCAATATTAAATGCAATTTAAATTCGCGAATAACATATTCATATGTTAAATTATAATAAGATGAAAAAAAGATTCTCATACATAAAATATTTATACATTTCTTGTTTGATGCTTTTGGTTTTGATTTTTCAAAACTGTGAATATGCATCTCAGCTTAATATTATTAATACTAAAAAACCTATGGCTCAATCAATAGGAGGTAATGGAGGAGGATATGATGGTAAAATATTGGTCTACAATCATATTGTTCCAAACTTTAAGTGTGAAGGAAGGGAAGCTCCACAGTCTACAATTAAAATTTACAATAACGAATTAGTTGAACTAACTGAGAATAGAAATGATAAATGCGGAAGCCATATTCAAACTTTAGATAATTTTGATCAATCTAATTATAATTTAGAACTGTTGGGATTTAGGGAAAGAATTTATGAATTTGAGAAAGAAAATTGGAGTTTAAACACGCAGAATTACAAAGAGGCATGGTGTAAGCCAGAAATTGACTCAAGTGAAAAATTTGATATTTCAATCGAATTTAGAAATGATACTGGAACTGCTTATTATCAATTTTATTATCCAGATGAACAATATAAACCTTATGTTTCGAATTATTATTTAGTTCATACTCGAAATATTTCAAAAAGTAGTTTTGAGTATAAGGGCAAAGGTTTTCAATTAACAATAGACAGATCTCAGCCTGCTCCCTTAGCGTGGTGGTTTTTTCCTGCAAAATATGAAGGCATCATAGATGGAATTAACAAAAAAGTGAATTTGAATTGCAGAATTGCGACCGGAAAACTTTTGGGAGTTGTACAAAAAAAATATCCCAATAATGGCCAATGGTCAGATCATGTTAAAAATTCAGAACCGTATGATTCCTGCTTAGGTGCCGAACAAAAACTTTCAGAATGTATTCATTCTGGTGAAAAACTGAGAGTTGCAACTAGTGAACCTAATTGTAAACCACTTGTAATAGAAGATAAGTTAAAAGTTTTTGATTGGAAATGTGAAGATAATACTGGTGAAGCTATTTTTGAAACGACTGGTTTAAAACAAAGCAAAGGATTGCAAGATTTAATTGAGCCATTTGAATGGAAATCAAACTCAATTAAAATTTACAAACTTCCAGTTAATGATGAAAACATAAATGTAAATTTTTTTTCGACATACCTCAAAACAGATGATGAAATTATATATGAATCAATTTCAGAAAAATGGTGGGATAATTCAGTTAAAGAATTGCCCAATAGCAAATTATCAAAAGTTGAAATTAAAAATGATTCATCAAAGACAGTCTATATTTTAAATGAAAGTTATACATCACAAGGTATTTTAATAGATAAATCTGATGGAATTTCAATTGTATCATTAGGGTTAAATAAACTTTTTGCTCCTAACCCAATCCCATGCTTGGATAATTCGTGCAGTAATTTTTGGGACTCTCCAAGTGTGATATTATCTAAAAACAGCAAATTTCAATGGCTTGAATTAGAAATTGATGGCATGTCAATAGAAGGTGGAGCACTCATAAATTTGCTGCAGACGAATTGGATTAATATACGAAACTCACACCTTCACCATTCAGGAGTGATATTGGGAACACCTGGTTATGGTTTGTTTATGTATAAAGCTGAAAATACAATTGTTAGCGATAGTGAATTTAATAATAATCGCTATGGAATCTATTCTGCAGGATATAGCAATCAAACATTATTAAAAAATTTGAATTTACATGATCATTCTTTAAATGCAGTTGATTTTGAAGTTTCAGATCGTGGAGTTGTAATGCAAAATATAAATATTCAAAAAACCGATTTTACAGCTTTAAAAATGCGTGCTGTAGTTGATTTGAATATTAGTGCTTTAACTTCTAAACTTAACTCAACTGGCTTGCACTTAGATTTAGATTTTAGTGAAAATAATTTAATATTTAAATCCGATTTATCTGATAATAATGTTGGATTAAATATTGATAGGATCATTAACAGCATTTTTGCAGATCTTAAAGTTTTAAATTCAACAAATTATGCAGTAGGAGTTCAAGGCTCTCTGTTAGGTCAATCTAATTTGCAGTACCTAGGAGAATTTAATATTTCAGGTCTTATCAACAATTGTAATATTCTATCTAACCAAGTAGAACCAATTATTCCAAATGATTTATGTTTAACAGGTAGAATTAATAATTTGCAGCCTAGTTTTTCAAACAAGGAGGGGGCTCAACTTTGCGAGGCTTTGCAAAACAATTTTAATGCACCAGTAGGTCGTGAACCTTTTTTGAGAAATGCGCTTGAAATAATAGGTGATAATGTGGGTAACGAAAATGGAATTTGTGAACCATTAGAAGATTGTTTTTTTTCTCCTGAGGTAGGTTCAGATTTAAAATCTTTTAGCTTAACTCAAATACCTATTTGTAAGATAGCTCAAGGCCAATTTAAAAACACTCAAATTAGATTGAAAATATATTAAAAAATTTCTTCATTCCACAACATTTGAAGGAAGGTGAAGATTGGAATAACTTCAACTTAAGTTGTTGTGCGCCAGAACATCATTTCAAACTTTTTATTTTTATATGAATTGTATGCTCTGATTTCAGAGATAACAAAATGTTCAAAAAGATCTCCAGATTCAAACACACCAACTAACTAAAATTAAATGCGCAGATAATTCTACTCTTTTATTCCTGGGGTGATTTTTAATTCTACAACTTTGTCATCCCGTTGAACTTTGATTGTTGTTTCTTTGTTTGGTTTAATCACCTGCAGGGCAAAAGTGAAGTCATATAAGTTTTCAATTTTTTGTTCTGCCAATTGTAAAATGATATCATTTGCAATTAGTCCTGCTTTTTCTGCAGGGCTGTTTTTTGAAGTACCTGATATTTTTACGCCCTTAACACCATCTTGGGCATAGTCAGGAATAGTTCCTAAATAAATTTTAAATTTTCTTCCTTCTAAATTTTTATTATTTGAACTTTCTATTTCCTTAAATGGTAATGAGTTAATGCCAGATACTTTTGTAATCAAATTTTTTGTAAAATCAGTAACCTTAACTAGGCCATCAAAATTAATTTTTTCAGGAGTATCAAGGGGTGTGTGATATTCCATATGTGAACCTGTAAATAAACTTATAACTGGAATTTTAGATTCAACATAGAAGCTCATAGCATCTGTTGGTAAATAAGGATCATCTTGTGGAACAATACTAAATGGAGTGTTTAAAGATAATCCTTCAATGATTGTTCTCCATTCAAGACTTGATCCTAAACCTTGAGTGTATAAATTTTCTTTTAATCTGCCGACCATATCTAAATTTATATAAGCTTTAAATTTTAGATTATGTAATTTAGATTTTTTTAGCTGATCTAAATAATTTTTTGAGCCCAAGTTTCCAAGCTCTTCTCCAGACCAAATTGCAAAAATTAAATTTGTCTTTAACTGCCCTCTATTTTTTGAAAAATAGTGTGCTAATTCTAAAACGGCACTCACGCCGCTGGCGTTATCATCGGCACCATAGTGAATGCGATCTTTCATATCACTTGTAGCAAGTGAAACACCAGGGAGTCCTAAACCTAAATGATCGCCGTGAGCACCAATTACGATAGTCTCTTTTGCATTTGGTACAGAGAGATAGGCGATAGCATTATGTCCATGTTTTCTGAGGGGTGTAATATCTATTTTAGCCTGCACGGTGACTTTTGATAGATCTAAACCCTCTTGAAATGAGCCATCATCTAATTTTTTTTGTAGAGCTTCTAATGTAGAATAGCCAGAGTCAGTTAAAAGTTTATCAACTACTGGGTCATTGAGATTTAGTACAGCCATACTTGTGTCAGACAAGCCACCTTCAAATTGAAACTTTGGTAGCTTTTGCTTGTAGGCACTTCTTGGGCCAGAAATTAAAATCAAACCTTTTGCGCCAAGGTTTTTTGCGACAGTAACTTTGTGCTGAATTCTTGAATAAAAATTCAAATGATATCTAAATTCACCTTCAATATCATTTGGTATATCACGAAATACCATGACCCATTTGTCTTTAACTTCTAAGCCTTTGTAGGAGTTATATTCGGGAAATTTTTCAGTGGCAGGGGCAAACATACCATATCCCGCAAATACCAACGAGCCTTTTGAAGTATCTCCAGATTGTGAGAATGAGACTGGATTCCAATCAGTGCCAATTGTGTAGGGTTTATTATTAATGATGAGTTCATTATTTGATCCTAATTTTACATCAGCCAAAAACTCAAACTCATTGATAAAGTTTACAGCTAGAGGGGCTGGCTTGAAACCCCATGCTTTGTATAGTTCCGCAAACTTCTTTGTATAGATTAATTCTTCATCACTGCCAGTTGCTCGGCCTTGAAATGTTTTAGAGGCCAAGTAAAAAATATTTTTTTTCAAATCATCAGATGTGATATTTGAACTCAAATCAGAAACATTTAGTTTTACAGGTTCTTGAATATCAAGTGCCTTAAGAGCAGATTCGTGGTTCCAATCAGCTAAATAAATTTGAGATTCACCTTTTGCGTTTTTCTTTGTCCATGAAAGTTGATTGCCATTTGGTGAAAATACTGGGAGGCCGTCAAATCCATCTTCGTTAGTAACACGAACAGGCTCATGTTTTCCTTCGGCGTCAACAATGTACAACTCAAAGTTTGAGTATCCATGTAGGTTAGTTGTAAAGATAATATATTTTCCTGATGGATGAAAATAAGGAGCCCAAGACATAGACTTTAGCTGTGTAACTGGCATTTGATTGGAGCCATCTATATTCATAACATTGACTTCAGCGGATCTTCCATCAGGAGTAAATCTTCTCCAAGTTATTTTTTTACCATCAGCACTAAAAAAAGGGCCGCCATCATAACCTTTTGCCGTAGTTAGCTGTCGAACATTAGTGCCATCAGCGTTCATAATGTAAATATCCATCATATAAGACTGATCTTGTGTGAAAATTTTTTGATCTTCATCACTTAACTTTTCGCTGTAACCTTTACGGTTTGAAGCAAAAACAATTTGTTTACCATCTGGAGAAAAAGAACCCTCAGCATCATAACCAAGTTCGGTTGTGAGTCGGGTGAATTTTTGAGTTTTTAAATCTTTGACAAAAATATCGTAATTATCATCAAAGCTCCAAGAGTACTTATGAGCAGACTGCTTACGAGTCTCTAACTCATTTTTAACCTTTACTTCATTATTTGGATCAAGATGGGTAGATGAAAATAAAGCTTTATCTTTATGGGGCGATAACCAAGAACATGTTGTCTGACCTTTACCTGTAGAGATTAAAGTGGTTTTTCCAGTTTTTAAATTCATTAAATAAATTTGATAAAATGGATTTTGTTCAAATCTTTCACTTTGAAAAATAAGCTCTTCACCATCAGCACTAAAATAACCTTCTCCGGCCCTTGGACCAACAAAAGTTATTTGATGTGGATTTTTGATGAATGGATTCGAAATTATATTTGATGAGTTATTCGAAGGGGGCGAAGTTTGGAAACTATTTTTTGCTACAGAGAAAATATTTTTATTATCAATAAATCCTAATACTAAAAAAAATATTAAAGATAAAAAAATAGTCGACAACGTGATTAAAATTTTTCTTTTCATGTTCATTTCTAAAGCTCCCTGATGACATTTAAAGATTCAATAAATAAAGATTTGAAATTTAATAAAATTATTTTAAAATAGTTATGTAATTTCAAATAGTTATAACTTTTCTCTGGACTTTCATAACATGTTTGTGTTAAGTATGAATTATACAAATTTTAGTTTGAATAATCATATTACTTTAACAAGACGAAATTCAATAAACTAGTAATTTATTTCAAGCTAAAGTGCAATGGGTTTGTGGGGGCAATTTTAATGCTATATCAGTGGTTATACTCTCTAAGGGATCAATATTCACCGTTTAATATTTTTCATTACATAACTTTTCGAACATTTATTTCTTTTTTCACAGCATTTTTTGTTTGCTGGTGGTGGGGACCACACTTTATCGAAAAATTAAAAGGAAGACAGTTGCGACAGCAGGTCAGAGATGACGGACCTCAATCACACAAGAAAAAGCAAGGCACTCCCACAATGGGAGGTGGCTTAATTTTATTGGGGACATTGATTCCATGCTTAATGTGGGTGGATATTTTTAATCCACTAGTGTGGGGTGTTTTAATAATCACTTGGGGATTTGGATTAATTGGATATACAGATGACTATTTAAAAGTGAGTAAAAAGAATACCAAAGGGTTGTCTGGAAAAATACGTCTTATTGGTGAATTTCTAATTTCAGGTTTTGTGATTTGGTTTTTAATTTATAAATTTAATTTTTCAACAGAGCTCAGAGTTCCTTTTTTAAAGGAAGCTGTTATGGATCTTGGTTATTTTTATGTCTTGTTTGGATCATTAGTTATTGTTGGAACTGCTAATGCTGTTAATCTTACAGATGGACTAGATGGATTGGCTATTGTTCCTGTCATTATTGCCGCTGGCACTTTAGGTGTGATGTCATATTTAAGTGGACATTCACATATTGCGCAGTATTTGCAAATTCCATTTTTAAATGGCTTAGGTGAGTTAGTTCCAGTTGCTGCTACAATAATTGCAGCAGGCTTGGGATTTTTATGGTTTAATGCTTACCCTGCGCAAGTTTTTATGGGTGATGTGGGTAGTTTAAGCTTAGGTGGATTTCTTGGTATAATGGCTGTACTAACTCATAATGAAATATTAATGTTAATTTTGGGTGGAGTTTTTGTTGTTGAAGCTTTATCAGTAATAACTCAAGTGATTTCCTTTAAGCTGACAGGCAAGAGAATTTTTAAAATGGCACCAATT
>SXGU01058616.1_pt1 | contig 45986 bp, 33 predicted proteins | sample 3174531 | NCBI WGS metagenome assembly SXGU01 (sample SAMN11356863, study PRJNA531348) | freshwater metagenome | isolation source: freshwater sample F1-140 | place: China: Fuxian Lake, Yuxi | collected 2017-12-25 | reverse complement strand
GTCACCCCGAGGTGTACGTCCTGCTTCTGCCGTCCATGGGCATCGTCTCGGAGATTCTGCCCGTGTTTGCGCGCAAGCCCTTGTTTGGCCAGCACGCGGTCATTTTTTCCGGCATCTTCATTGGCTTCGTCGGGTTTGGCGTGTGGGGCCACCACATGTTCACTTCCGGCATGGGCCCGATTGCCGATGCGGTGTTCGCGTCCACCACGGCCATCATCGCGATTCCGACCGCGGTCAAGATCTTCAATTGGCTCGGCACCCTGTGGGGCGCCAAGATGACCTACCCCACGCCGATGATTTTCGCCTTGTCGTTCATTCCGCTGTTCACCATCGGCGGTCTGTCGGGCATCATGCACGCCAACGCCCCGCTGGATCTGCAGCAGCACGACTCGTACTTCGTGGTCGCCCACTTTCACTATGTGCTGGTCGGTGGCGCGCTAATGGGGCTGTTTGCAGGATTCTACTTCTACATGCCCAAGATCACGGGCAAGATGATGTCAGAGTCGCTGGGCAAGTTGCACTTCTGGCTGTTCGCCATCGGCTTGAACCTGACTTTCTGGCCAATGCACGACTTGGGCAACCGCGGCATGCCGCGCCGCATCTACACCTACCCGGCCGACGCCGGCTGGAATTTCGACAATCTGCTCGCGACGGGCGGCGTATTCCTGATGGCCGCCGGCGCGCTGGTGTTCGTGTACAACATCTTCACCAGCCTCAAGAACGGCAAGCCGGCAGGCCGCGACCCGTGGGACGCGTGCACCCTGGAGTGGCTGTGCGACTCGCCGCCCAAGGCGCACAACTTCGACTTTACGCCAATCGTGTACTCTGAGCGGCCGCTGTGGGACCACAAGCACTCGGCCGACATGGCCATTCCGGTGCCAACAACCGCCGAAGAAATTCACATGCCGTCGTACTCCTGGAAGCCGATGTGGGTTTCTGGCGGCATCCTGATGATCCTTGTCGGCTTGCTGCTGTTCAACACCGTGCCGTTTAGCTGGCTTCTGAGCGTCGCGGGGGCTGTGACCATCATCGGTAGCCTTTATGCCTGGGTGACTGAACCGGTCTAGCCCGGCCTTTGCCATTTGCCGCGGACTGTCGCGGCCGTTCCTTGCAAAGCACTGAATTGTCAAGGGGAATCACATGAGCGCACAACTGGCCGCCACCGACCCGCATGAGGTCGCCCACGACGCAGGCCACGATCACGCAGGCCACGATCACGCAGGCCACGATCACGCAGGTGGCGGTCACGATCACGGCCATCACGCCGTCGTCGAGAACAACTTCATGGGCCTGCCCAACATCAAGCTGGCGATGTGGGCATTCCTCGGCTCCGAATGTATGTTTTTCGGCTCGCTCATTGGCACCTACTTCTTCTACCACGGCAAGGCATTGGCCGGTCCGCTGCCTGCGACGATTTTTTCCATCGGCATCACCTCGATTTCGACGTTTTTGCTGCTAATGAGCTCGCTGACCATGGCGCTGGCCGTGGACGCCATGAAACAGCGCAAGCCGACGGTCACGCGCAACTACCTGCTGGTGACGGCGCTGCTCGGAGCCACCTTCGTTGGCTTTCAGGTCTATGAGTTCTCGCACTTCGTCCACTTGGGCTTGAAGCTGTCGACTTCGCTATTTGGCTCGACATTTTACGTGATGACCGGCTTTCACGGTGGCCACGTCACGGTCGGCGTCATTTGGCTGACGATGCTCGCGTTCCTGGTCCACAAGGGCAAGCTCAACCCCACCAAGTTGCCGATCAACGTCGAAGTCGCCGGGTTGTACTGGCACTTCGTCGATATCGTGTGGATCGTCATCTTTACCTTTGTCTACCTGTTGGAGTTCATCCAATGAGCGCTGCGCACCACGACCACGCCGACGCCGGCGGCTTGCCGCATTCGCACAAGAAGGCCTATATCCGCCTGGGTGTCATCTTGACGGTCGTGACTGCCGTCGAGTTGGCATTGCCCTTTCTCAAGGACTACCCCGACATCTGGATGCCGGTCGAGCCGATGTGGGCGCCGCTGCTAGTGGTGATGTCGGTGTTCAAGTTCGGTGCCGTGGTTGGCGAGTTTATGCACTTGCGCGGCGACCGCGACATCTACAAGTTCCTGTTCCTGTCGCCGCTCGCCATCGCGGTCATCATCTTCTTACTGCTCGGCTCGTTGGCTGTGGCGCTGTTCCTGCCGTTCGGCGAGGGCGTTGCGGTCACGGCGGTGGACGTCAAAAGTGGCTATGTTCGCCCGACCAAGAGTTCGGGGGCGGAACCGCCGCTGGCAGAGGACAAGTTCAAGGCGGCATTTGCAGAGGCCAAAGGCAAGAACTTCGCCCCCGGCAAAACTGTCTACGACAAGGTTTGCAAAGCTTGCCACGGCGACATGGGCGAAGGCAAAGCGGCGCTGGGCTTCAACCTCACGGACGACTGCTACAAGTATGGCGGCTCGTTCAAGGATCTGTACGTGACCGTGGCTGATGGCCGCGCGGGCAACAAGATGCCTGCGCAGGCCGGCGCGTTGAAATCTGAAGAGATCCGGCAGGTCGTGTACTACATCCGCAGCCTCAAGGGCACCAACGCGCCCGGTGGCCAGCCCTGCGTCGGCGACAAAGTCGCGGACTGAGGAACTGTCCCAGAATAAGTCATTCTGGTACTGGTTCCGTTTGCCAGCCGGGTGGGTCGCAAGCGCGCGTCTTTACAAGCCGACTCGCCGCTTCACTGGTTCAAATAGCGATCGAGTTATTCTCAGATAAATCTTAACGCCGCGGCACAGCGACCCGCGCAGCCGGCGTCCCGGTCGGCAAACCATGCAACGCCCTTCTCGCCCATTGGTCTTCGCTGCGGCACTACTGACTGCCGCCGTGACGTGGGCGATCGGCGCCACTACCGCAGCATGGGCGCACCCGGGCAACCTCATCCAGGGTCGGGTGACGCCTAACCTGACGCCGGTCGGGCAGTGGTTCGTCTGGGATTTTCACGAGAGCATTGTGATTGGCACGGCGCTACTGGCCGTTGCTTATGGGTGGGCGTTGCGCCGCTGGTTCCCGCGGCGCGGCCTCAAGGGTGTCGCGGCAACGGGCACACAACAAGCCTGCTACTACGGCGGCCTTGTGGTCATGTACCTGTCGCTCGACGGTCCGCTACACCACCTTGCAGACGAGCTGTTGTTTTCTGCGCACATGCTGCAGCACATGCTATTGCAGCTGGTGTGGGCGCCTTTGTTTGTCCTGGGCATCCCGGCGTGGTTGTGGCAGGCGCTGTATGAGTTGCCCGGCGCTGGGCGGTTCGGGCGCACCCTGGCGAGTCCGTGGCCGGCGTTCTGGGCCTTTCAAGCGGCGATGTGGGTGTGGCACCTGCCGCGGCTGTACAACCTGGCGCTGGAAGTGCACGCCTGGCACATCGTTGAGCATCTGTGCTTCATGGCGACCGCTGTGGTGTTCTGGTTCGTCGTAATCGCGCCGCTGCCGCAGTTGGCGCGCTCGCTGCCCAAGCGCATGGCGTTCATCTTTTTGAACATGACCGCGATGAAGACGCTGGGGCTCATCCTGACCATGTCGAGCCTCATCATCTACCCGTTCTACATCAGCGCACCGCGGGTATTCGGCATCGATGTGCTCAGCGACCAGCAGGTCGGCGGCATGATTATGTGGATGCCGGGCGGTGGCCTGATGTGGTTTGGCGTCGGCAGGGTGTTCTGGCTGTGGGTCAACCGCGCGACGCCGCGGCGCGGGCTGACCGGCATTGCACACCTCGACCAGGCGCGCCGGGCGATTAGTGGCGTCGCCGACACCGATCTGGATGCGCCCGACCTGGCGCCCGACGATCAGCCGACTGCGGTCGCCAGGACATCAGCATGAGAGTTGGGGTGGTCGCCTGCGGCGCTTGCGCGGTGCTGGCTTGCACGCGCGCTGCGCCAATGCCCTCGCCGACGGCAACTGCTACGCCGGCCACGCCAGGCGCAACAGCCGTCGCCGACGCTGCGCCTGCGGCAAGCCCACAACCTTCTGCTGCGCTGCCGGGCACCGCCGTTGAGTTGGGCGGACGAAGCAAGGCCGGCAAGTACACTGCGACGCTACGCTTCTCCGTGCCAAAGCTCGGAGAACTATTCAGCACCAATCTCAGGGTTACCCTGGCGAGCGGTGCCGCGCTGCCCGACGGCGCCACAGTCACTGTTGACGCGACCATGCCAGAACACCGCCACGGCATGATGACGCAACCGGCAACTACGGTTGCGGGTCCGGGCTTGTGGCGCACTGATGGCATGAAGCTGCACATGCAGGGCCGTTGGGTGTTTGCGGTCGACGTGAGCAGCACCGCCGGCGACGACCGCCTTGAGCTGCCGTTCGAGCAACCGCCTGAGGCGACCCCGCCGTGACCTTGCCGCGCACGCCGTTGGCCACAGCGGCACTGGTGTTGCTGTCGCTCAGCGCGGCGGCGTGCGGTCAGGCGAACGATACACCGTGGACTGCTCCAGAACTGCGGCTGATCCTATCGCTGTCACCGCCACCGGCGCTCGCCTACAGCGCCGGCAATCGCTTCGCCGACGACGACCGTGCGGCGCGGCTGGGGCAAAAGCTGTTTTTTGACAAGGGGCTAAGCCGCAGCGGCCAGATCGCTTGCGCAACGTGCCACGAGCCTGCCCGCTTCTTCACCGATGGCCGAGCCCGCGCGAAAGGCGTGGCGGAGACCAACCGCAACGCGCCCACGGTGATGGGCACACAGAACCTGCCGTTTGTCTTCCATGACGGGCGCAAGGACAGCTTGTGGGCGCAGGCGCTCGGCCCCTTGGAGAGCGACGCGGAGCACGCCTTTGATCGCACGGCCGCGGCGCGCCACCTGGCCGCAAGCTACCGAACAGAGTACGAAGCGATTTTCGGGTCGCTGCCCAGCCAGGCCGAGATCGCAGCGCTGCCAGCGCAGGCGCGGCCCCGACCGCTCGACAGCACACACCCACAGGCCCGGGCGTGGGCCGCGATGGCGGAGCCGCAGCGCAGTGCCGTAACACGCGCTTTCGTCAACATCGGCAAGGCGATCGAGGCCTACGAGCGCAAGCTGTTGCCGCGGCCGGCGCCGTTCGATGCTTACGCTTCGGCACTTCGTCGCGGCGACGCCGATGCGGCGCGAATGTTAGACGCGCCGGCTCGTCAGGGGTTGCGGGCTTTCATTGGCGCGGGTGGCTGCGTCAACTGCCACAATGGCCCGCTTTTGACGGACATGGCGTTTCACAACCTCGGTTTGCCGCCGGCCGCAGGGGTGATCGGTGTCGACGGCGGTCGCTCGGTCGGAGCCGATCAGGTTCGACGCGACGAGTTCCGCTGCGGCACCCAGTGGAGCGACGCCACACCGACCGCTGGGGCTTGCCAGGAACTGCACTACCTCAATCCGCAGTTCGAGGATTTCCTGGGTGCGTTTCGCACGCCCACGCTGCGCAACGTGGCGCGCACTGGGCCCTACATGCACGCAGGACAGTTCGCTACCCTGGCCGAGGTGGTTGGCTTCTACCAGACCCTGCCGGGTCGAGCCCAGGTTGGTCACCGCGATCTGACGCTGCAGCGGCTGCCTGGCAGCGTGCAGGCGCAAGACCTCGTGGCTTTCTTGGAAAGTCTGACCGGGCCGTTGCCTGAGCCGCGCTGGCTGGATCCAGGAGGGTGAAACACATGCACCGATTGCTGTGGGCGCTGGTGGCGCTGTCCGCTTGTGCCAAGCCGCCGGCTGAGTTAGACGACTTGGGTCCGCTGCCACCCTTCGTGTTGGTCGACGAGGCGGGCCACACAGTCAGCGATCAGTCCCTGCGCGGTACGGTTTGGGCCGCCAATTTCCTGTTCACGTCGTGCCCGACGGCATGTCCGCCGCTAGCCAAGGCGACCGCAGAGCTGCAAGCCAAGATCGCGCCATGGGCATCTGACGGTGCGCCGGTGCGGCTGGTGAGCGTTAGCGTCGACCCGATGACCGATACACCCGATGTGTTGACCGCGTTTGGCCGCAAGTACGGCGCAGAGCCCAGGCTGTGGTCGTTTTTGACCGGCAACTACGAGACCATGGAGCGTTTAGTAGTGCGGGGCTTTCTGCAGCCGCTGTTGCGCTCGGATCGACCGGTCGGCGGCGCCGAAGACGCCACGGCGCTGACCCAGCCGACGCCACTCGACACCGCGCACAGCCTGCGGTTCGTGCTTGTCGACCAGCGCGGGCACGTGCGCGCGTACTACGACAAAGACGACGCAGGGCAGCACAAACTCGCTGCGGCGCTGCGCTGGCTGCGCGACCACCCCGCACAGGAGTGACCGACCGTGCCTGAATCTGACTCCGGCGGACGCCGCTACTTTGCGCCCAAGCTAGTTCCGACACTCGCCATGCTGGCGATGCTGCCCGTGCTGCTGTACCTCGGCACCTGGCAGGCGCGGCGATACCAGGAGAGTTCGGCGCGCGTCGACAACTACCGGCGGCAGCACGACGATCTGCCACCGCTGCAATCGCTCGATGTCGCCGGCGATCGCAATGCAGCGCTTCACTTCCGTCGTGTGACGCTGGCGGGGACGGCCGACGTCACCAACGCTCAACTGCTGACCGCGCGGTATAAGTTTGGCCAGCGCGGATACTCGGTTGTGATGCCGTTTGCAGTGCCGAGCGGTCCACATCCCAAGGTGCTGGTGCTGTTTGGCTGGGTGCCTGAAGCCCAAGTCGATGTGTGGCTGGCGACACTGGCCAGTGACCCGCCTCGCAACGTGCGCGGCCGCGTACAGTTCGTCAACATGCTCAACCCGGCGGAAAGGCCGGTCAACCAGCGCGGACCGCGGTCAGTGTGGATGTTCCCGAATCCACGCGCGATGGCCAGCCGCATTCCGGGACTGGATCCGGACCTGCTCATCGAGGCCGGAGAGCAGGCCAGCGGCGCGTTCGTGGACCCAACCCGCTGGCCCGTGCAGGGTTACGAGTACCCGGTGCACCCGCTGCCTAGCAAGCACGTAGAGTACAGTGCGACTTGGTACGGCATGGCCGCGACGCTCATCGGCGTCTGGATCGCGCTGTCGTTACGCCGTCGACAGTCAGCAGCCACCGCGGCGTTGCCGGGCAGCGATGGCTGATTGCAGTGACACTTTCGTGCCCACGCAGTCCCGATGGCGCAAAGCCACGCCCTATGCCACAATCGCGGCGGGCGGCGCCGCCTTGAACCCAGGCGTTGACTGGCTGAACATCATGGAACGATTGTGGTTTATCAGGCCACTGGGCGCGGTCGCGGTGGCCAGTGCGGTCGCTTGCGGGTCGAGCGGTGGTACCACTGCAGCGGCCGCTGGCGACAGCACGGTGAGCGGCGATGTCGCTGCCGGCGCCGATGCCAAGACCGACGCGGCGGCTGCGGGTGAAACCTCAGCCGCGACTGGCGACACGGTCACCGACACGGCCAAAGCAGACACGGCGGCGACCAAAGCCCCGTGCAAGCCTTGGGATTTGCCGTCGGATTGGAACTGCCCGCCGGATACGCACTGCGGATACAACGACGACGACGCTATCGCATGCGTGGCCGATGGCAAACACGCGGTGGCCAAAGACTGCTCGGATGGCGCCGGTTGCAAAATCGGTATCTGCGTTATGGCGCAAAATGGCAGCCAGGCGTGCTCACCGTTTTGCACGGTAGACGCCCAGTGCGATTCGCAGTCTTGCAACCAGATTACCGGCAAGAAATACAAAGTCTGCGACGTGGCCAAGTACCAACCTTGCAAGCCAATCGGCAGCACCTGTCCCAAAGGTCAGGCTTGCTACCAGCAGGGCAGTCAGGGGTTTGTCTGCCTAGGCGCCGGCACGGCTGGCAAGGGCGACGCGTGCAAGACCAATTCAGATTGCGCACCCGGGTTCACCTGTACGGGCAACGCCGGCACGGCGTCGTCGACGGGGCTGTGCCGCAAGGTGTGCAGCAAGACTGGACCGACGGGTTGCGATGACCCGAACACGCCGTGCAGTAGTCTCGGCGGCGGTTACGGGTATTGCGAAGAATGAGCAACGCCCATCCAACGATCCGCGTCGGCTCCGCCATCGCCAGGATGGCGCCGACCATGGCAATGCGCACGCAGGGGTAGCGGACCATGGCCAGCCCAAGCCTGCTCGATTCGCTAGACACCACGGTCACGCTGGAGTGGGAGTCGACCCGCACCATCGGGACGCTCATCCAATTGGGCGGCAGAAGCATTGTCGTCACTGCCCTGCGCGCGCCGCCCACCGGCGCGACTGTCTACCTGCGCATTGAGCGCGACGGCGACGCTCAGGATGCGATCGCCATCGATGGCGAGTGCAGCACAGTGGACGACAGCGAGTGGGGCGAGCAACAGGTTGAAGTGCTGATGCAGCGCGTCGGCACCACCAGTTCCGCTGCGGCGCTGCGCGAATTCATCGAGACCTACGGCATTGAACGTGGCGGCACGGTTTCGGTGGGGCGTAACCGCGATAACCCCGAGCTCAAGCGCTTCGTTTACGCCCTGCCCGAGGGCGAAGCGGCAGCGGAGCCGGTCAGTGTGCCGCGTACCTCGCCAACGCCAGGCCCGATGGTCGTCTCGGCGCCCGCTGCCGTTCGGCCGCCGTCGTTCATCCCGCCGGGACCGACCGCGCCGACAGCAGCCAGCCGTGCCGGGCCGACGCCAGTCGCCGGAACGCCAAGGCCCGCGTTTGGCATGCCCACTATCGCGCCTGCTGTAGATGCCGAACCGTCGCAGACGAACGCCGCCCGCGCCCCCAGTGCTGGCCAGGCCGCGGTGATGGCTGCGGTTGCACCTCGCCTGGCGCAAGCGGATGATGGATTCGGCGCTCCGATGGGCGACGGCGACAACTTCTCCGCGGACGACCTGCTAAGCGCCCTTGAGGACGCGGCAGCTGCGGCCGCGGGCAAGCGGTCGGGTGCAACCGCCGCAGCCAACCCCTACACCGAGACCACACGCCGCTACCTGGGCACCGAGACGCCGGCGGAGCGCCAGATCCCCGCAACCGAGTCGCTGCGCGACGTGACCCTGCCGCGCGTCGACCTCGACGACCACGACGACTCCGAAGAAATCGTCGTCGCTACTGTCGAACATGGCGTTCAGCAGGCTGCACCGATCAACGTCAAAGGCAGCGACAAGCCGGGTTTCATGGCACGGCTGCTGGGCCGCGGCAAAGACGACGGGGCAGCTACAGACGGGCAAGCGCCGCGCAAGACCGGTCCCGTCGCCAGCGCCGCGCAGCTGTTTGTGGGTGAGTTCGCGCACCGGGTGGACCTCAATGTGCAGTTCGAAGCCGGTCCCCGCAAGAAGAAATTCGGCGGTGTCCTGCTGCGCCTCGCGGAGAGCAAAATTCGCATCAGAACACCGACGTTACCGTCGCTCTACGAGCGCATCACGGTGTATGTGCCCGGCAAAGCCGGCCCCAAGGACATTGTCGAAGTGCGCTGCGAGGTTACCCGCGTGCACGAGGGCGACGGCGAGGCAGGCAATGCGACCTTTGATGCCAAGCTGTCGGCCGGTGGCAATCCGCCCATGGTCATGGCCAAGCTGCGCGAATTGATGCAGGGCGCCGCGCCGGCCGCAGAAGGGACATGAACGCGCCGCGGGTGCTAGTGGTCGAGGATGAACCCGACCTGCGGGCGCTGGTCGTGCACAACCTGGACATGGCCCAATGGCAGGTTTTTGAGGCGGGTTCAGTCCGCAGTGCCCTGGCGCTGGCGCGGGCGCATGTCCCAGATCTGGTAGTCCTGGACGTCATGTTGCCGGACGGCAACGGCATCGAGGCCTGCAAGGCCCTGCGCGCCGAACCGTCGCTCGCGCAGACCGCGGTACTGCTGCTCACTGCACGCGGCGCCGAGTCCGATCGCGTCGCTGGCTTGGAGGCAGGCGCCGATGACTACGTGGTCAAGCCGTTCAGCGTGCGCGAGTTGGTGCTGCGCTGCCGCGCCGTACTGCGCCGTCGGCAGCCGATCGTGGAGCCACCGCGAGCCCTGCAAGCGCACGGCATCGCGCTAGACGACGTCGCCCATGTCGCCAGCGTCGGCGGAGCGCCAATTGCGCTGACAGCGCTGGAGTTTCGGCTGCTTCACATGTTTCTGACCAACACCGGCGTGGTGCTGACGCGCCAGCGCCTGCTCGAAGAAGTGTGGCAGATGCGGCCCGACTTGCAGACGCGCACCGTGGACACCCATGTCAAACGCCTGCGCGAGACCTTGGGCAAAGCTGGCGGCGCCATTGAGACCGTGCGCGGCATTGGGTATCGCATGGCGTCCGTCTCGCCGTGACCGACTCGCACGCCGACTCCCGGGGCCGCCGCGAGCTGCCCCAGCAGGTTAAGGCCAATCTATTCGGGGCGGTACTCGACGCTATGACCGATGGCGTGATGGTCGTCGACGACCGGATGCGCCTGGTTGTCAGTAACCGCGTGCTGCGCGATACGCTGGTCTTGCCGCCCAACTGCCACGGCCAGGCGTTGGTCACGCTGGTCGACCACCCAGCGCTGTTGCAGGCTTTTGCGGACGTGCTGGCAGGCGCGGGTCCGCGGCAAGTCGAGGTCAATCACAAGGCCTTTGTCGCGCGGGTGCTCGACGTGGCAGTTGTGCCGCTGCCGGACCACGACTACTGGGGGCATCGCGCGCTCGGCGTCGTGCGCGATGTCACCGAGCGCCGCCAGACCGAGCGGACCCAACTCGAGTTCATCGCCAATGCCAGCCACGAATTGCGAACACCCGTCGCCAGCATCCTTGGCTGGGCAGAGACGCTCGCAGAGGCGCCGCCCAGGGACCCCGGCAAGCTGGCGGCGGCGCACCAGACCATCTACCGCCACGCCCAGCGCCTGCGGACGCTGCTAGACCAACTCCTAGACGTGAGCCAGTTGGATGGCGAGCGGTGGGACCTTGCGACCGATGCCGTGGATCTTTCTGCGGTTTGTCATGCGCAGTGCCTGGCGCAGCGCGAAGCGGCGGAAGCCGCTGGACTGAGCGTTACGGTTTCCGTTCCCGAGACGTTGCCGCCGGTGCGCTGCGACCGTCAAGGCCTGGATCTTGTGGTTGGCAACTTGCTGCAAAACGCCATCAAGTACACTCCGACCGGCGGCAGGGTCGAATTGCGGGCCGAGTCGCTCGCACAACCAGGGACACGCTGCGTTCGGCTGGCCGTCGCCGACAGCGGTATCGGCATTGCCGAAGAGCACCAGTCGCGGATTTTCGAGCGATTCTACCGGGTGGACAAAGGCCGGGCGCGTCATGTCGGCGGCGCGGGCCTGGGCCTCGCCATCGTCGCTGGCCTGGTGCGCCGGATGGGCGGCACCTTGCAGTTGCACAGCGCGGTGGGCAAAGGGTCGACGTTCTTGGTGGTGTTGCCGGCGGGGACGCCGAGTTAGCCAACCAGGGTGGCGAAGCGCCGGCCGTAGAACGACGGCTCGACGCGAACGCCGTTGATCACGAACGCAATGTAGATGTCGCGCGGGTCGTGGCTCGCCGCCAGGGCGTCACAGATGGCGTCGCCCTGCTCGTCGCTGATGGCCGTGATCGCTTCGACGTCTTCGTTGATCTTCTTGACCTCAGTCTGCAGGTCAGCGTACAGGCGATGCTCGGCTTCGTCCCAGTTGAAGATCGCCAGTTGAGCAAGCATGCCGTCGTTGCGCTCGAACGACTCTTTGCGAATGACGCGCTCGAGGTACGGTCCGTCGATCTTCTGCGGCCGCACGCCCTTGAAGTGACGGAAAAACACGCCCTTGTCGAGCTTGTCGAGCTCCGCTAGGAACGGTCGCAGCGGAATCCGCCGGCACAAGCGCGCGAACAGTCGCGGTGACAGTCCTCGCAGGGCAGCGATGGCGTCGCGGTCATCCGCGCCATCGTCCTTGGGGGCCACCGTCGCAACCTCTGCGACCGCGGGTGCCGCGTCGGGGGTGACCGCGGCGTCTGGCGTGGCGTTTTCTTCGATAGACATACAGGTTCCGGCGGCCAAGTGGGGCCAAAATGGGCGCGAAGTGTAGGAGCGGATGGCGATCTGGGCAAGGGTGGGTAGCCCACCAGTTGGTTGACCTCGGGCCGCCTCCGTAGGATGGGCTAGCTCAGCTGCGCCAATTGCTCGCCCAGAACCTCGAAGAGCCGACTGTTGCCGTCTTGCGCATAGCCGACGAGGTTGGCGTCGAATTCCGCTGCGCGGGCCAGCAACATTTCGACATCGGCCGCCGCGATCTGCTTGCGGTGAAGGCCATAGCCCAGCTTTTGCAGGTACACGGCGTTGAGCGTCTGCTCGAATTGACCTTCCAGCGGCACGGCCAGCATGGGCTTGCGCAGGTACACCGCCTCGCCCATCAGCGAAAATCCGCCGCCGGCCACGACTGCGCGAGCGCTCGCCAAGTCTTGCACGAACTGGGTCTCTGAGAACGGCCGATGCTCCAGGTTGGCATCGCGTTCGGGCTCGCTGATGCCGCGGCGCATGCCATAGACCAGGAAGCGTTGCTCGCCAAACGTCTTAAGCACTTGCGCGATCGACTCAGCGCCCGCTCCGCTTTGGTACACCAGCACATGGTCGCCGGGCGTCGGCTGCGCGGCCAGGATTTCCGGCCGCAAGATCGGCGGGATCAGCGTGGTGCGCTCACGCTTGACCGGCGGGTAGAAAAAGGTGGTGATGAGGTAATGCTGACAGCCGGCGATCTTGCCGCGCACGATGCCCTTGGCCAGCAGAAATCCTGCGGGGTCGGCATTGAACACGTCGTCGTCGTGGTGGCAGCGACTGATGACCTGCATGTTGTCGATGCTGATGACCGGCAAGTGGTGCACCTGGGCATACCACCAACTCCAGGACTCGAAGTCAGAAATGACGGCCTCGGGCTCAAACGCGGCGGCGAGCGCAAACCATTGCCGCACGTTACCTGGCAGCCCGTGGCGCCAGGACTCTGGCAAAAACGTCTCTTTGAGGTTGGACAGCAGCGTGCGCGCCTTCTTGACCTCGTTGTCCTCGTAGATCATGTGCAAGCCGTGGATGCGGTGCACGTCGGCAAAGTGCTTGCGCAGCATGTCGTGCGCTCGCCCTGACACCACGATGTGGACCTCGTGGCCCTGGCTGAGCAGCCAGTCGATGGTGACGCGCGAGCGAGTCGCGTGGCCCATGCCCTCGCCGACGACGCCGTACAGGATGCGCATGTATTGACTTCCTTTGTCGTGGGTGGTGGTCAGCGGGTCGTTGACGGCGCAGGAGGACGCCGGCGGCGCCAGGTTTCGCCCAAGGCGGCCAGTGCCAGAAGCAGCGAAACGGCAGACGGTCGTCCGCCTGTTGCACAACCAGAGTCCTTGCCCGCAGCGGCGGCCGAAGCTTGTGCCGTCTTGCTGTCCGTGCCGGTGTCTGCAGGCAGAGTGCCAGCATCACTGTCGGCGGCCGTTACTCCCGCATCGACGCTTGCGGCAGTCGGCGCCGGAGCGTCCTCAACGTACTGCAAAGTCTTGGGCAGGCTGTCTTCGGTGGTCGGTTCGCCGTGTTCGTCCAGTGGCGCAGGTGCCATGCCCCCTTGCTGCTGCCCCGCCTGCCAGAACACGTACATGTCGTCGATGACATACTTGCCGAGGCCGCCCTGGTCGAGGTGCACGCTGGCTTTGCCGCCCCAGGGGTCGTTGATGAGCGGCCCACCCTCATCCACGCCGACGATCAGCACCCAGTGCCAGTCTTCGCTGCTGCCATAGAACGCCGAGTTGCCCCCTGGCCAGTGCACACCGGCTATTACCGGCATGCCAGCCTTAAGCGCATTGAGGAGGAAGCTTGCAGCCTTGGGCGACACGCATGACGTCGACTCGTTGCTGCCGTGGGCGGGCACGAGACCGCCAGGCGCGCTGCCCCAGATGACCAGGCACTTGCCGCCGACCTTCTTTCCGCCCAGTTCGTAGCTTGTGGCCGCGTAACCGCCGTATTGGGTGCGCCACTTGTTTTCGGTGACGGGGTCGTTACCGTCTTTGCCGTCGACGCTGCGCTGGATGCCGAGGTAGGCGTGCAGCATCGACAAGCTGGTGATCGTACAGCCCGAATTGTGGATGGTCAGGCCGGGGCAAGTGCCCAACTGGTCGCCCCAATCTTTCTGGTTCCACACCGGCAGGCCCTTGCCCGCCCATAAGTCGATCTTGCCGGAGAACGTGGCGCAACCGCCGGACTCGCTTGCGCTGGCGCTACCGCTCGGAGCGGGTTGGTTGGCTGGGGTGGCGGCAGGCTTGCACGCGTCCGGCACGCCTGCTGCGTTGGCCTGGCAGCCACCTGGGCACGCGAACACGCTTTGTGCCGCCCCGGTCTTGCACTGGGTCAGCAAACCGCCATCGCACCAGGCGCCGTCCTGCTTGCCCGAGCAAAACCCCACGGCCTTGGCCTTGCACGCGGCCATGCCGCCCGCCGGTTCGGCGCAGCCCTTGGCGCACGACACCGCCTTGGCGATAAGGCCATTGCTGCACTGCACCAGATCGCCGCCGCTACACCAGGTGCCGTCCCACTTGCCTGCGCAAGCCGGGTCACCGCCGGCCTTTTTGCAAGTGTCAGGCACACCCGCCGGCATGGCCTGGCAGCCGTCCGAGCAGTTGAACGCGTTGGTGACCTTGCCAGCCTTGCACGACGCCAACTGCGCGCCCACGCACCAGGCGCCATCCGCTTTGCCGGCGCAGCCTTTCTGGGGGTCGAACGGCGGTTGTTTGCATTGGCCATCGCCCGCCTCGCAGCCCAGTTCGCAGGCCTGGCTGCCGACGGCCTGGCCGCCCTTGCACACGCGCAAGGTGTCGCCGTCGCAGAAGGCGCCGTCGGGCTTACCAGTGCACGGGCCGAGGGGCTGGGCATCTGGCTTGCATTGGTCAGGGACGCCTGCTGGCATCGACTGACAGCCGTTGGGGCACGCAGACGATCCCGTGCCTTTGCCGCCGGTGCAAGTCAGCAGCTTGTCGCCGTCGCACCATTGGCCGTCGCTTTTGCCACTGCAAGGGCCGCTCGACGACGGCGCCGGCTTGCACAGGTCGGGCTGGCCGGGCGGCATGGCCTGGCAGCCATAGGTGCAGGTCTTGCTGTTGGCCACGGCGCCGCCGGCGCAGGTCTGAAGCGCATCGCCGGCACACCAGGCGCCATCCGGTTTGCCCGTGCACGGCGTGGTGGCGGTCGCCTTGCAAACATCGGGCGTTCCGGGCGGCTTGACCTCGCAGCCGTTGGCACACCCCTGCTTGCTGGTCGCCGCGCCAGCTTTGCACTGAACCAGATCGCTGCCGCTACACCAGGCGCCGTCGGCCTTGCCTGCGCACGGGCCGCTCGGTTGCGGCGCGCTCTTGCAGGCATCGGGTGTGCCGGGCGGTTTGACTTCGCAACCGTTGGGGCAAGCTGTGCTAGCGGCGACGGCTCCGCCTTTGCACTGCAACAGGTTGCTGCCGTCGCACCAGGCTCCATCCTGCTTGCCAGAGCACGGACCGCTTGGCGCCGGCGCCGCCTTGCACACGTCGGCGACGCCGCTCGGCATTGCCTGGCAGCCGAAGGGGCAACCCTTGCTGCTGGCCACCGCGCCGCCTTTGCACTGCAGCAGGTTGTTGCCGTCGCACCACGCGCCGTCTGGCTTGCCCGCGCACGGACCCGAGACCGACTTGCACTGGTCGGGGATACCGGGCGGCATCGCCTGGCATCCCGCCGGGCACGCTTTGCTGGCTGTCTGCGCGCCGTTGCTGCAGGTGACGAGGTTGCTGCCGTCGCACCACAGGCCGTTTGGCTTGCCGGTACAGAACGCAGCCCAGGCGGATTGGGACCAAAGCGTCGCGCCGAGCACGGCAACCAGTGCCGCTGATCGGATGGACCGCAACCGGCGCGCGACAAGCAGGGGTGACACAATCGCCGTCATGCCGGCAGTTTGCGCGGGTTGGCAACGCCATGCAAGGCTAAGGCGAACACCAGCCGCTCGGCGATTACCAGCCGTTCACCTTGGCGACGCTGCCGTAGCCCTGGCCAAGCGGCGTCAACGTAAACGCCTTGGACTTGGACTTGTTGTCCACGTCGTACAGGCCCATGCGGTAGACGTACAGGCCGTGGTTCCACTCGTAGTTGTCCATCAGCGACCAGTAGAAGTAGCCCTGGACCTGCGCGCCCGCAGCAATCGCCTTGTGTAGCGCGGCCAGGTGGGGTTTGACAAAGCCCGCGAACGCCGTGTTCTTGTCGTCGGCCGTGCCATTCTCCGTGATCAGGATCGGCAGCTTGTAGCTTGCTGCCAGCATGCAGACTTCGTAGATGCCCTCCGGGTAGTTGCTGAACAGGTTGCTGTCCGGCAGAAAGTCGAAAAGCTTGTACTGCGGAAACAGCTGAACCGGCTGCGGCTTGACCTTGAGCTGGGTGTAGTAGTTGACGCCAATGAAGTCCATGCGGCCTTTCATGTCGTCGCGCTTTTCTGTCGCAGTGATGTCGCCGCTCAGGTCCACGTCGACCTCGCCCTTGATGACGGCGTTGAGAAAGACCTTGTTGTACACGTAGTCGGCGTGCGGCACGACTTCCAGCGTCTTGGGGTCCTTGGGGTCAGCCGGCGCAACCGCGGCGAGGTTGGCGACGATGCCCACGCGCGCGGCTTTGCCGTCTTTGTCGGCGTCGACTTTGTCGTTGGCGTGCACGGCGTCATACATGCGGGCGTGGCCTTCCATCATGCCGAACAGCACGTTCATCGCTGCGTCGACCTGCAGCGCGACGCCCGGCGGATTGGTCCGCTCTTTGCTCGGCATCAGATAGCCCGGCACCACCACTGCAAACGGCTCGTTGATGGTGCCCCACAGGTCGACTTCGCCACCAAACTCCTTGGCACACCAGCCGGAATACAGCGCAATGGCCTTGAGCAGCCGCGGCCGATCGACCCAACCCTTGTTCTTGCAGGTCGCCAAGTCGGCGTGACAGGCCTTGCCGTCGTGGATCCACAGCGGCAGCGAGTAGTGATTGAGCGTCACCAGCAGTTGGATGCCGCGCTTGTTGGCGCCCTGAAAAATCTCGTGATACTTGGCGACCGCCTTCTTGTCGGCGTACTGGTCGAGTTCAGCGACGGTGGTGGCTTTTTCCGCCGCACCGTCGGGGAACACCCGGCTCCACTCGATCGACGTACGCAAGGCGTTGAGCGCCATGTCCTTCTGCATCGCGTCCAGGTAGTTGGGCCAAAGCTCCCAAAAGCCCGGTCCGTCGCTCGGCGGATCGCCTTTTTGATAGGTGATGGGGTCTTTGATGAGCTCTGGGTCGGTCACCCACTGCCACCAGTCGCTTTTGGTGTCGTTGCAGTCGGCAGCGGGCAGCGTCGGACAGCCCATGTCGACCTGAAACCCGGCGATGGCCGCGCCCCACAAGAAGCCTTTGGGAAAGAGCGTCGTCGGTGACACGGAGGCGTCGGCAGCGGCGGTATCCACTTGAGTGTCGACCGTTGCGGCGTCAGCCGCTGTTGCCGGCGGGGCCTTGGTTTCGCCGCAGGCAGCGACGCAAAGCGCCGCCATCACGGATAAGCAAAGTGCAGTGTTCATGGGTACCTCGTGTATTACGTCCGCCGATCAGCCGCGCGCCCGGTCCACGCGCCGCGAGCCTGCCAAGGGCGATCTCGCAACGTCGACGACTGCCTGCGCAAATGCTGCGGCTGCGGCCTCGCAGGCATACAGCGCCCCCGTCAGGTAGACGCCGGCGAAGTTGGTCTCAGTCGGCGGCCCGAAGAACTGCTTGAGCTCAACATCGGCGGCCTTTAGCGCGGCGTCGATCGCCACCATGGCCTCGATCGGCGGCGCGATGAGGTACGCCAGCGGCTCGCCGGGCGCGATGCCGGCCAGGCGCGACAAGTATTGCCCGGTCTCGCTGATAACGTGGGGAAAAAACGCGGATTTGTGGCTGCCCTGCGCCGGCATGTAGAAACAAGCCTTGCGATCGAGGTAGTCGCGCAGCGCGGCGAGCCCCTCGGCCACCTCATCCGGGTCGGGTCCGGCGAGAACGCCGAGGATCTCGCCTGACAACGGGCCGCTGGCGTGCGCCGCGCCGGCATAGAAGCTCTTGGCGTAGACGACATCGACGCGCGCGAATTTGGTCGCGTGGTCCAGCGCTGCATAGGTCGAGTCGTCCTGGTCCGCGGTAACGAACCCGAGCGACGTGTGCCCCTCGCCACAGCCGAGGCGGGCGCGCAGGTGCGGCTCGGCGTTGGGCAAAATTTGGCATCCGACCAAACGCGCTGGCTGGGGTTGCAGCCCGGCCGGCAGCCAGGCGGGCACGTCGATCACGGCTCGCTCCTTTTGGTCACCAGGTGCGCTGGGGCGCGGCGACCGCAAGCCCGCCCTGGCCCAGGGCCTGCGCTTTCTTCAAGATCTCAGCGGCCTGCCGAGCAGCCTCCTCGACGCTTAGCCCCGCCGGCCGCACATTGCTGATGCAGTTCTTTTCGGCGTTGTCCTGGCCGATCTTGGGATTCCAGGCCAGGTACAGGCTGAGCGAATCGCCGGTGCCGAGGCCAGGTCGTTCGCCCAGCGCAATCAGGGTGGCCTTGGCGGCCATCTCGACCCCGATCTGGTCGGCGACCGCGATGCGCGCGCGGTGCACCCAAATCGGCTTGCCGTGGCTAAACCCTTGCGCAGTCAACGCCCGTTGCAGCGCAGCCAGCAACCCGGGGTTCTTCTGCGCGGCCCAGGCCGAGAGGCCGTCGGCCAGGATGATCTGGACGTCGGCGCCGCGCGTGCCCTGGTTGCGCAAGGCCTGCAACGACGCGTCATCGAGCTGTCGCCCGAGGTTGGGTTGCAGCAGAAACGTGTCGAGGTCTGCCGCTTTGGTGTGCAACTCAACCGCGCCGAGCGTGCGCAGAAACTCCGCGGGGGGCACGGCCGCCACCGCCTCGCGGGCAAGGCCGTGGTCGGTGCGCAAGTCCAGATAGGTTCGGGTCGGGTAGCGCAAGCCCGCGCGGCCGATACCGATGCGCGACGGCGTGGCCTTGGCCAGCTTGTTCAACCCGCCCGGGTCGGCCAGGCGGTCCAGACCGGGAAGCGGCCGAAACGGCGGCTGCGGGGCGCGACTGAAGACGCCGGCAAGGGCCGTGGCGACCTCGCGCTCCACGCGCGTCGAGGGAATCGGCGAGTCGTCGCTCGGCAATGCCGCCGGCCGCCGCGCGCTGTCGGCGAGGACCTGCCGCACGATCTCGGCGATGAGCGGTTCAAGGTTGGGTGCGTCGTTCGCCATGGCGACCAAGTTTGCGCGTGCGAGGGGAGCCGCGCAAGGTGGGCGGCGAACTCGCCGTGATTTCAAACGCCTGAACCAAGGGGGGGGAGGATCTATGTCGCCCGCTCGCCTGCCAGTTGGCCGCAGGCTGCGCCGATGTCCTGGCCTTTGGACTCGCGCAAGCTGATGGTTGCGCCGGTAGCCTGAACGTCCCGCACGAACTGCGTGATCACAGCGCGCGGGGGCCGGCGGTAGTCCGTGCCATACCATGCGTTGAACGGAATGGCGTTGATGTGCGCGCCCACCTCCAGTGCCATGCGACCCAGGCTGCGCGCATCATCGCCGGTGTCGTTGTGACCGTGCAGTAGCGCGTACTCAAAGGTGATCTTGCGGTGTGGGTTGGCGGGAAGCGCACGGAGCGCGTCGACCATCTTGGCGATGGGCACACCCTTGTTGACCGGCATCAGGCGATCGCGGACCTCGTCGCGCGTGGCGGTCAACGACCAGGCCAGGTTGACACCAGGGTGCGCGGCGGCCAGCTTGGGCACCCACCGGGCTAGGCCCACGGTTGAGACCGTTACGCGGCGCGGCGAAAAGGCGTAGCCCTTGGGATCACACAAGATGTCCAAGGCTGCGATGACGGCGTCCAGGTTGTCGAGCGGCTCGCCCATGCCCATGAACACCAGGTTGCGCGGCCGACCCGCCAGCATGCCCGTCTGACCGCCCGCCACGCCGCCACGTCCGCGACCGGCCTCGACGGCCAGGCGGCAAGCAATGGCTACCTGCTCCACGATTTCGCCAGCGGTCAGGTTGGCGCGGGTGGCGATGCGCGCCGTGGCACAGAAGTCACAGCCCATCTTGCAGCCAACTTGCGAGGACAGGCACTGGGTGACCCCTGCCTCCATTGCCATCAGGACGGTTTCGATGGACTGACCGTGACACGTAGCCAACGCAAGCTTACGCGACCCGTCTAGCGCCGACTTGCGGTCAACCTGCACTGAGAGTTGCGGAAACGACGCGACGGTCGCCAAAGTGGCCCGCAGCGCCGCGGGCAGGTCGGTCATCTGTGCCCAGTCGCGCGCCTGCGCGACGTGCAGCCAATGAAACAGCTGGTCAGCGCGAAATGGCGGCTGCCCCAAGTCAGTCAGCCACTGCCGCAGCGCGGCGCGCGGCATGCTGGCCACATCGGCGGGCGGTTGGGGCGGAGAGAGCATCGCGGACTCATCCGGCCTGGGCGCCGGCGCGGCCGCCATGGTATGCGGTTGCGGGCGCCGGCGTCACCGCAGGACGGTCAACTGCCGATTCGCATGAGCAAACGGCTCGACGTGAACAGATGTAAGCGCGCGCTTGCGCCCTGCGCCGTGGCGGACTAGAGTTGTCGCAGTTTGAGACGGCGCCTGGTGGCACGGTGCACATCGCAACCGGGCGGCGGGCAGTCCAGTCAACGCGACCGCATTGCGACACCGCGGCACCGCACAGCGGTCGTTTGCTCATTTGGAAGGCAATGTCCCAGGGCTCCACCCGCGCTACGCAGCCACTCGCCGCTCAGGCCGCGCCGGGGTTGACATCACTGCCGGGCGGCGATGCCGGCATTGCGGCCGACGGTCCGAACGCAGCGCACGTGCTGATCGTCGAAGACGACCTCGCCATCCGAACGCGAATTCAGCGCGCGTTGGTCGCAGCCCACTACGACGTTGTGGCGGTCAGCACTGCGCGTGAAGCGATGGCGGCGGTGGGTGTGTCGCCGCCCGGGGTTGTGCTGCTCGATCTGTCGCTGCCCGACAGTGCCGATCTGGGGCTGTTCCACCGCATTCGCGTTGCGGCACCGCGCGCACGCGTCGTCATCATGACGGCGATGGACGATCTGGACGTGGTCATTGGCGCCACGCGCGCCGGCGCCTTCGACTTCATCACCAAGGCACCCGATGTGCTGCAGCGGGTAATGGTCACGGTCCGCAACGCCACCGATCTGCTGGCACGCGAGGATCAGGTTGCAGCGCTGGCCTCGTCGCTCGCGCGCAGCAACCGCTACGGCCGCATGATTGCCCAGGCGCCAGCGATGGACGAGGTCAAGGCGACGATCGACAAGCTCGCGACTTCGCGCGTCAACGTGCTCATTACCGGCCAATCTGGGACCGGCAAGGAGGTGGTGGCGCGCACCATCCACGAGACTGGGCCGCGTCATGCCCATCCATTCGTGGCAGTCAACTGCGCCGGCATCCCAGACACGTTGCTGGAGTCGGAGCTTTTCGGCTACGAGCGCGGCGCGTTTACCGGCGCGGTGGCGCGCAAGATCGGCAAGTTTGAGGCAGCCAACAGTGGCACGCTGTTTTTGGATGAAATCGGCGAAATGTCGCTGACCTTGCAGGCCAAGCTGCTGCGCGTGCTGCAAGACGGCCGCTTTGAGCGTTTGGGCGGCAACCTCGAGGTGCGCAGCGATGCCCGTGTTTTGTGCGCAACCAACCGGGACCTGCAGACCATGGTCCGCCAGGGGCAGTTTCGCGAGGACCTGTACTACCGAATCGCGGTGTTCTCGCTGCATCTGCCGCCGCTGTCGGCACGCAAGGAAGACCTCGCGCCGCTGGTCGATCACTTCGTGCGCACCGCCGCACGCGACGAGGGCAAGACGATCACGGGCGTCTCGCCCGAAGTGATGCGGCTGTTCGAAATGCACACGTGGCCGGGCAACGTGCGCCAACTGCAGAACGTGCTTGCGCGATCAGCGGTGGTGTGCACGACCGGGCAAGTGTCGCTACGCGATCTGCCCGAGAACTTCGTGCGTGAATTGCCGCCATCGCCGCGCAGCGAAGCGCAAGCTTCGGCAATCTCCAATGCCAGCGCTGCGCCTCAGGGACCGGCACCTGCCCTTCGCAACCAGCCACCGGTCGATCCCTTTGAACAACTTCGCCAAGGGTCGGCGGCGACACGCATCGATCTGGCGCTGACCCTGGCCTTCCCGGGGGCGGCCGACGTACCAAGGGTTGACGACTTGGAAGAAGCAGCGGTGCGCCTCGCGCTGCGCCGCACGGATGGCTCGATGAAGCTGGCCGCGCAGCGGCTAGGCATAAGTCGTGCGACGCTGTACCGGCGCGTCGCCAAGATGCCCGATGTCCGCGCGTCGGGCGACGGGACCGCAACGACCCCAGCGTAGACTTGCGGCCAGTTGGTGCGGCGTAGGCGGGTGAATTTGCCCGCAGGGTCGCAGCGTGGCAGATTCTAGGTGCGTCCTGCTGACCAGGCGCGTGCGTGTCTGGGTGAGCCAACCACTTTCGCCTTTTGAGTCCGGCCTGCACGCAGCGATGATGGGAGCGCTCGATCCCGCGCTGCGGGAAGTCGTGTTGGCGGTTGACGACACGCCGCGCAACCTCGACGTCATCGAAGCGGCGCTAGCCCGCGAGCCGTGGGACCTGCACTGCGCGACCAGCGGGCCGGAAGCCTTGCGCCTGATTGCGGCTACCGAACCCGACGTCATTTTGCTCGACGTGATGATGCCGGGCATGGACGGCATCGAAGTCTGTCGCCAGCTCAAGGGCAATCCGACTACGCGGATGATTCCAGTAGTGTTGGTAACGGCACTGGACAGCCCAGAAGATCGCGTGCGCGGTTTGGATGCCGGCGCGGACGACTTCGTGACCAAGCCGTTCCATCCAAGCGAGCTGCGCGCGCGGGTTCGCGCCCACCTGCGCGTCCGTGCGCTGCAGCGACGCCTGCAAGCCCGCGAGTCCATTCTGCGCACGCTTTTCGCGCGCTATGTCAGCGACGACGTGGCAAAGGCGCTGCTGCGCGACTCCAACCTGGCTGGCCTTGGCGTCGCCCGCACGCGGCTGACGGTATTGTTCGCAGACTTACGTGGATTTACTGCGGTTTCCGAGTCAGCGCCGCCCGAAGAGGTGGTGCAGATCCTCAACCAGACCTTTTTGGCGCTGACGGAGGCGCTGTTTGCCCACGGCGGCACGTTCGACAAGTTCATCGGAGATTGTCTGATGGCGTTCTTTGGTGCGCCGATTGCTGGCACCGACGACACAAATCGCTGCGTGCGGGCTGCCTTGGACATGCAGGCGGCGTTTTCCGAAGTGCTGCATGGCTGGGCCGACACGCGCTACGCCAACCTGGGCCTGGGCATCGGCATCCATCTCGGCGATGCAGTGGTGGGCAACGTCGGCACTGAGCGCTTGATGGACTACACCGCCATCGGCGACACGGTCAACCTCGCAGCCCGGCTGGAAGAAATCGCCGGCCGCGGCGAGATCCTGGTGTCCGAGGCCGTGGCGCACAACGTCGAGGGTGCTTTCGAACTGCAAGACCTGGGCAACAAGGCGGTCAAGGGTCGGGCACAGGGCGTGCGGGTGTTTCGCGTGGTCAAAGCGCTGGCGTAGTCAGGTACCCTGGGCCTTGGGCAAGCGCAGCGCACCGACCAGCCGCTCGATCGTCTCCTGCAACAGGGCCAGGCGCACAGGCTTGCTGAGGAACTCGTTCATCCCGGCCGCAAGGCAACGTTCGCGATCGCCGGGCATCGCCAGCGCCGTGACGGCGACCACCGGCGTCAGCGCGTATTTGGGCAACTTGCGCAGGCGCATGGTGGCTTCGACGCCGTCGATGCCGGGCATCTGGATGTCCATGAGAATGACGTGCGGTCGATCTGCCGGCGGCAGCATGTCCAGCAGCTCAAGCGCCGCTTCGCCCGTACCAGCCACAGCAACGCGATAGTTCCGCGATTCCAGGTAGTCGCGCACGGTGTCGACGTTCGCCGCGTTGTCGTCCACCAGCAACACGCGGGTCTTGTCCGACGTCAGCGAGATGCTCGGGATCATGCCCGTCACATAGATGCCCGACTCACGCCACTTCGCCCGCGGCAACGGCTCAGGCGCTGACCAGGGCAACGACACGGTGATACGGGTGCCCTTGCCGAGCACACTGTGCAGTTCCACGGTACCGCCGTGCAGACGCGTCAGACGTTCGACCAGCGCCAGACCGAGGCCGGTTCCTGCGTGCTGTCGTGACAGCGTCGAGTCCAGCTGCACGAACGGCTGAAAGAGCTTGCCCTGGTCTTCGGCGGCGATGCCAATGCCGGTATCCCACACCGTGAGCTGGACGATGCCTCTGTCGGGGTCCGCCTTGGCGCCTAGCCCCACTTCGCCGCCGGCTTCGGTGAACTTGGTCGCGTTCGACAGCAGGTTGACCAGGATCTGCTTGCAGCGCAGCATGTCCACATTGACCACGCCGACCGCCGGATCGATCTCGGTCTTGACCGACAGCCCCTTGCGCACAGCGGCCTCGCGAACGAGGCGCAAACTGGTGTTGCACAGCTCGTCGATGTCGACCAGCGCCTTGTTCAGCGTCAGCCGCTCTGCCTCGATCTTGGACAGATCCAGGATGTCGTTGATAAGCGCCAGCAGGTGCCGGCCGCTCTCCTGCACCGTGCGCAGCGACTTCCGCTGACGATCTGTGAGCGGCCCGTAGACCTCTTCCTGCAGCGCCTCGGATAGTCCCAAGATTGCATTGAGCGGCGTGCGCAGTTCATGGCTCATTGCAGCGAGAAAGTTGTCCTTGAGCTTCATGGCCTGCGACAGCTCGCGGTTCATCGCCTCTAGTTTCTCGGTCTGCTCTTGCAGCGTTCGCTCGCCCCGCTTGCGCGCCGTGATGTCGGTGATGAGCGCCAGCGCCCCGACGATCTTGCCCGACTCGTCCGTCAGCGGACTGCCTGAGACAAGGACATCGATATCGCGGCCCGTCACGGCCAACATGTTCATTTCATTGGTCTATCGGATGCCATCGGCGCGTCGGGCCAGCGCGGCCCGGATTCCGTCCGCGGCGCCAGGCAGCACATGCGAAAAGACCGGCTTGCCGATCACCTCCTCAGCAGACTTGCCCATGAGTTCCAGGTATTTCGGGTTGGCGACCGTAGTGACGCCTTCCAGCGTACTGGCCCAGATTGCCTCCTCTGCAGTGTCGGTCAGGCGGCGCAAGAACGACTCACGCTCACGCAATTCTCTTTCGATCGTGCGAAGTTCTGTGACATCCTGGGTTGCGCCGCGCAGAAAATGGGGCTCGCCGTGCTCGTCGCGAACGAGCTGTGCGCGCACATGACAGTCGCGTACGCTGCCATCGGGCATCAGGTTGCGATAGCCAAGGTTCATCGGCGTGTCGCTCTCGACGGCAAGGGTGTAGGCTTCGATGAAGCGGGACAAGTCATCGGGATGGATCGCGGTGTGAAGCGTGTCCTGGGTTGGCGGCGGTTCCTTCGCAACGCCAATCACCCGGAAGAACTCGTCGGAACCCTCAACTGCGCCGGTCCTCAAGTCGAGGCTCCAGCTGCCCAAGTGCGCAATTTCCTCTGACGCTTCCAACAATTCCTGGCGCTTGCGCAGCTCCGCTTCCAGCGCTTTGCGAACGCTGACGTCGCGCACCACGCCTGCAAAGCGGTACTTGTCGCCGTGGTGATACGCACTCAGCGACAATTCGAGCGGAAACAGCGAACCGTCGGTGCGCACGCCTTGCAATTCCCGCGTCGCGCCCAGCACGGTCGTCAACTGCGCCTCAGTGTGCCGGCGAAGAAAACTGTCGTGAATTCGAGCGATTTCCTGGGGCATCAGCGCCGATACGTTCAAGCCGTGCCAGGCACCGGGCGAGAAGCCGAACACCCTTTCCGCAGCCGGGTTCATCGACTCGATGAGGCCGACCTCATCACACGTGACGATGCCGTCCACCTGCATCTCGAACAGCGTCCGCCACAGCGCCTCGGCGTCTCGCGCCAGGACAGTGGCCGCCTCACGGGCAGCATCGGCGCGCAGGTTGGCGACGACCGAAGCGCAGGTCTGCACGACCGGTTCCATCGCCTGGGCAACCCGCGGGTAGTAGCCAGCGCGGCGATTGGCGAGCACGAGAAAACCGGCGGTTTCACCGGCCACGGCAAAGGGAATCGCAAGCAGATGACGGATTGCACCAGATCCCGGGGGCAGGTCTGCGCCCAACGCCTCGTCTTCGTTATCGTTGACAAATACCGGCGCGTCCGTTGTCAACGGGTGGCCGAGCAGAGCCGAGCAAGCGTGAACCTGTGTGTCGGCGAAGCCGGAAATCGGCGTCACCGATCGCTCGCCGTCGGCCGCGCCGCCAAAAACCCACCCGCGAGTGGTCAGCGACTGCGTTCCGTTGGCGGTTGGCGCGGTCATGCCAACAAATCCCGCTTCGCTGTCGGTCGCGTGCAGGGCCGCCTGAAGCAGCGCATTGAGCGCAACCTCGGCGTTGCCGGTCATCAACATCTCGCTTTGCGCCAGCGCGATGGCGTGCAGCGTCCCGGCCCGCGCCTGCGACTCCAGCTCGGCGGCGCGGGCGGCCGTGATGTCCTGCAGCGCGCCAGTGATGCGATCGCACATCCCCGTCTCGCCGTACTCGGGCAGCCCCATCAGGCGGATGAGCAACTTGCGGCCAGACGGTGTCTCGATCGGTGCTTCGATATCAAACAATCGGCCGCCATCGATCGCGTGCTCCAGCTGCTCCATGGCGCGCTCGCGCGCTTGCGGTGTGATGAGGTTGAGCAGGTGCCAGATGTCGGCGCCAAACCCCGGCGGCAGATCCAGCATGCGATGGGCGTGACGGGTGAACTCTCCGGCCCCAGACGGAAACGCGACGTCAAAACCGCCGATCGATGCAATCTGCTCAGTCTGGTGCATCTGCGCTTCGCGGCGGAGCAGCAGCATCTGCGCTTGGCGCATGTCGGTGCTGTCGCGCAGGTACACCACAGTCCGCCCACCTTCGCCCGCCCAAGAACGGACGTCGACCGACCGGACTACCGCATTGTGCGCAACGGCGACTTCGAATCCGGATTGGCCTTCTTGTGTGAGCCCGCGCCGCACGACCGGTAACAGGGCGGCGCCTGCGCCAAACTCGCCCAACGCCGCCAAGGGCAGTCGGGCGCAGGCGACGACTTCGCGCCAGGGGCCATCTTGGGCGGCCAGACATTCCAAGACCAGTTCATCGGAGTCGACCACCAGCAGGCAGTCTGCGGGCCCCAACATCTGCGGCGCGGCTGTGGCCAGAGCGCTGCGAGAGGCCGCCGGCCGAGGGGCAAGTGCAGCAACCTCCAGGTCGGCGAGCCGACCCATGGCGCGCATCGTGGTCGCACCTGCGCCGTCCAGCGCGCCCGCCAAGGGGTGACAGACGCACAGGGCGCCAATTGCCATGCCGGTGTCCGCGTGCACGGGAATTGCGGCGACGAACTCGGAGCAGTCTCCAGCACCGCCCGACAGGGCGTCGACATGCAACGAATCGGTGGCTACAGCGAAAGCGGCCACCGGGGCAATTCGCAGCGCCTTGGCCACGCTTGCGCCGGCGCAAGCTTTGGGCAGGATGCGGTCGCCGTGCACGACCACCAGCGCACCCCAGGTGGCGCCAAGGGCGCAGACGGTCGCATCCGTGACCATTTGCAGGGTGGGCAGCGCCGTCGATTCAAGCAACCCCAGCGTGTACAAGGCATTGAGTCGGCGTGCCTCGATATCAGTAGGGTCGCTAGACGCCATGAAAACCCGCCAGCGCGGCCTGCGGTGCCGCGAGCAATGAAGGCCGGTCACGGGGCCCACGCCCAGACGCGCGCAAGCGCGTGACTCGCCCTACTCGGCCAGCCTTGCCATGCGCCGCTCCGCGTTCGAACGCGGTTGCGGAACCGGAGCGTTGCGGTGGCGCGCCGCGATTGCGGCGGCTGTCGCCGACAAGCGCCTGGCGCCCTAAGCGCACCGGCAAGAGGCTGTCAATCACGTTGCCCTTTCGCACCGTTGCCGCAAGTCGAACGCTTTCGCAAGCTTGGCAACCCACGAAGCAAGCCAGCGGAAGGTCGACAAAATCGACCGGGCCTTGTTGGTGTCCTATGCCAGGCCCGTCTTGCGACTCAGCCAGGCGATCTGGTCCTTCTTTTGTAGCTTGAGCTTCTTGACTTGCGCCCGCTCGAGTTCTTCTTCGTGGGTCAGCGAGTGGTAGGTCTCCAGCTCGTGCAGTCGCCGCTCCAACGCCGAGTGCTCGACGTTGAGGCGTTCAAGCAGTTCGAAGGCCTCGTCCTGGTTGGCAATTTGGGTCTCCATGCTGCTCCTACTTGCGTTGCCGCCGCAACGAGGGCTCAACACCGTTGGCTTCGCGCTCGCTGGTGCCAATCCGGTGCGGCGTAGGTGAAGCGCCCGGCCGCAGCATTCGCGACCCGGCGACGTTGTCCAGCCGGCGCTGCGCGGCGACTGGCGGTAAACCTGGGATTTCCGTTTGCGGGCGCGCGCTCAGTTCGCTGCAAGCATTTGTGCTCGAACGGCGAAGCCAAACGCGGAGCGCCAAAGTAAGGCACTGGAAAACAATGACTTGAACAGTCTGGGCGACCAGCGGAGTTGCGAGTCGGCCTCCGAGGCCGCGAGTGGGCGACCCACGAAACAACCGATCGGGCCAACGAAATGACTGAATAAGTCATTTCAAGGCCCTGACGCGCTGTCGTGCCAGGATGCAATCCACTGGCCTCCGTTGGCGTTGGCTGGTCGTCCGGTGAAAGCGGCCGGTCATCGCCGCCAGCCCTTGTGGTGATGGTAGATCGCGGCCGAAACCGTGGCAACCGGTGCGACTCGTTCAGCTGTCCTGCGTCGTCTGGTCGACTGCCGGCAGCACAGACTCCAGCTGCGTGTCCGCCCTGCGCGCGCCGGTGTCGAGCAGGCCCTGGGCAGCGAGGTTGCCAGCCCACCGCACCAACCCTTGCAGCGGCGCCGGGTCGGCAGGCGGCAGCCAGCGCACGCCCAAACCGCGGCGGTCTTCGCCGCCCGCCGACGACACGTAGACGACGAGGCCCTTGACGATGATGTCGCCCCGCGCGGCCCGGCGCGGCGCGATCGCGACCTCGACCACATCGCCAAGCTTGGCCACGGCCGGGCCACGCAAGAATGCGCCCTCCAGGCTCACGTTGGTGCAGACCGCCTGGTGCGAATTGCCGTTGTGTCGAACCAACGCGGGCCGCTGCACGGGATAGCGTTCACTGGTTCGGCGCTCGTTCGACATCGACAGCTCACTTGCGGGGCTTGGCTTCGGGCTTGGCTAGCCGAAGGTCTCTCGAACCTTGCCCTTTCCAGACGGCGTGTAAGTTTCTTCTGGATTGGCGACGAGACCCTCAAAGTTCAGGCCGCACTGCGGGCACTGCACCCGGACCCAACCGTCCTCGCCCAGCTCAGCGTCAAGGTTGCCCTTTTCGCACAGCGGGCAGCGCAGGTTCTCCGGGTGACCGCTGGCGACCGACGTCAGCACGTCTTGCAGAGCCAGCAGCATCTCTTCTTTTTCGAGGTCTGATTGGCGCATAGCTCTCCCCGCAGACGGCAACGGCCGTGTGGACGGTGTAAGCCAGGCGCGGCGTCGATGCAAGTCGCATGCGCATAAGGTCGGAACCCGGTTCAGCTCTCGGAATCCACGCAGGTTTTCGCAACCTTTGTGTCTACCCCAGACGGCCTGCGGTCGCTATCGTCCGAGCGGTCGGATACCGCGCGGCGCCGGGTTGAATGCCGGCTTCCACGGTTTGTCGGCTTCATACTGCTCCGGCGTAATGGACTCATCGCGGAGGAGTTTATCCATGTACTTTGCCGTCTTGGCCTCGTACCAGTCGCCCCAGCCGTTGGCGCGCATGGTGCCCCAGCCGCTGCGCGGCGACGGCTTGATAATGGCCAGATACACCGCCTCTTTGGGCCGCAACTCGGCCGGGCGCTTCTGGAAGAACTCCCACGCCGCCCGGGTGATACCGTACACGCGCGGGCCAAACTCGACGGCGTTGACGTAGATTTCGAGGATGCGCGCCTTGCCCAGCGCCTTTTCCATTTGCCACACAATGATCATCTCTTCGAACTTGCGCGACAGGGCCTTGGTGCGACGCAAGTACAGGTTTTTGACCAGCTGCTGCGTAATCGTGGAGCCGCCGTAAGTAAAGCGACCGGTGGCTAGATCGATGGCGATGGCCTTGGCCAGCAGGTCCTCGGAAATGCCGCGGTGCTTGAGGAACGGGTCCTCGGTCGCCCACATCACGTAGTGCACGTAGCCAGGCATGTTCATCGTCGAGGTCCACGACCCCGATCCCGGGCCAATGAGCACGTCGTTCAGGATGCGACCGTTTTCGTTGACTGGCCGGACCCAACTGGTGCCCTTGAACTCGTCAAAGTCGATGCCGCCCAGCTTGTCGACCGTGCACCACGTGTCGCCGAGCGCCAGGTCGACGGCGACCGCGCCGACATTGGGAAAGGCGACGTCGAGGCCTACGTGCCAGTCCAGCACACCGTGGGCTTCGATCGTGCCGACGGTGGGCAATAGCGACGGCGGAATCGCACGCAGCATCGCACCGCAGTCCTGCATCGGTGCCGCCAGCTTGAGCGCGAGCCGAGGGTTGCCAGCCATTTGCGTGAACGAAATCGACCCACTCAGCGCGGCCGCACCAACCCGGACATCGGGTGTCCGCAACGTCAACCGGTCCTTGTCCGCCACGGCCTCGAACACAAAGGAGGCAGCAAAGTCAGCGATCGGCCGATCAGCCAGCCGCCACCAGTGGATCCCCATGTTGGCCACGGTCGCCCTGCCCTCGACGCGGACCCACGGGTCAGGGTGCAGGTCGATGGCAACGGCAACATCGAGATCTGCGCCGTCGCCGACAGACAGGCCGCCAATGTGGGCACCGACGACCTGCGCCAGCCCGCCGCCCTGCAGCTGTACGTCCAGGTGCTGGCGATCGCTGTGGCCGCGCCGCCACTGCATGCCTGCGCGGCCCCAACTGCCATTGCGGTCAAAAGGTTCGCCGCCGGCCCACCAACCCGAGGTCGCCAGCGATCGACCATCGACCCGCAGGCCCGCACCGCGTATACCGATGAGAGGTTGACCGTTGTCGCCAAGCACCGCGGCGCGGGCGCCCTGGACGTCGAGCGCAAGCCACTTTGGCCAGCTTGTGCCAGGCCAGCGGCGCCCCAGTCGCGCGGGCAGAGTCAGGATTTGGCGGTGCAGTTCTTTGATCTGGCGGGTCATGCGTTGCGGTGGTCGCTCACGCTGCGCAGCAGGCGCGGCGGCCGCTGCCGGCCTGGCCGGTTTTGCGACAACGGTTGGAGCCGCCTCTGGCGCAGGTTCGTCTTCCTGGTCGGCTGCGTCGTCAGCGGGCGGCGGATCGGGGACTTTGCGGATGGCCAGCGCGCGATCGATCCACGGCGCCGCGCGCTCAAACCAGGCGGCGCGACGGCCGACCTCAGCAAAAGGCGCGCGCAAGGCGATTTCGACCCGTTCGCGCGTGCCGTCGACGCCTTTGGGGCCAACCACAGCGCGCAGACCGTCTAGCCCCACCCGCAGGTCGCGGCCGCTGGCAACTGCCTTGTGCGCGTCAAAAGTCCAGTCCTGTCCGCTGCGGACGGCATGCACGCTCAGCATCCGTCCGCTCAGATCGCCTAGCTCGCTCGTCCGGGTCCATTCGGCCGGCAAATGCGCTGGATGCGCCGTTGCCCAACTGGACAGCGCGCCGAACCAACGGCCCTGGCGCACCGACCAGGTGATGTCGCGCAACGTAGCGGTTGCGGTTCCGTCTATCGCCAGGTTGGCCGCCTCGACCAGCGCAGGCGCGCTCGGATCAGCTGCCAGATCGACGATGTGTGGCCGCTCGACGCTCAACGGACCATGCGCGCTCCAGCGAACACCCCGGACGCGCAGGGACAGGTCCGCGGGAAAGGCGCCTGCCGCCACTTGCGGCGCAATGTAGCGCGCAGCCGGCACAAAGGTCAGGCCAGCGTCTTGCGGCCGGCCGGCCTGCATCCGCACGTCAAGGCGGGCTGAGCCACCGCCCAGCAGCGCGGGCAAAGTCACGCTGCCTTGGCCGCCGCTGCTGGTGTCGATGGCCAACTCCAGGGCAGTCCAGCGCAGTTCAGGCCCGGTCAGCCACACCTGCTTGCCAAGCACGTGAACATCGACGCTGCCGCCCCGCACCACAATCTCGCCCACGCGGTCAGCGAGCGTTCGCTGCTGGGTCGGTTCGTTCGGGTCTGCCGCTCTGCGCCACGCGGCGGCCAGACGCAGCCAGGCAACCGGCCGGCCTTCAAAGGCGTCCACAAAGACGCTCGGGCTGTCGATGTGTAGCCACGACAGGCGCTTGCGGCCGGTCAGCAGCGCCCACCACGACAGTTTGCCGCGCAGCGCCACGACCCGGGCAAGGGCAGTCCTGCCCTCAAAGACCTGCAACTCGTGCAGTTCCACCGTGCCGTCGAGGTGCGCATCCAGGTGCGCCCAACGCACCGAAAAGCCGGAATCGGACAGTCGCCGGTCCACCACCGCCCGCAGTTCGGGCTCGATCTGGCGCACGCCCCACGCAAGCACAGCAAGGCCGACCACCAGCAGCGCTAGCGCGGCCAGGGTCCAGCGAGTCCAAAATGATGGGCGCAGTGGCTGCAACGGTCGGTCTTTGGGCGCGCCGCGCTACAGGTCGACGCCGCGCACAGCACACCAGGCGCGCGCGGCCGCCTTGGCAGCACCCGACAACTGGCCATGCCACGTGCGCGCACCGGCGACGTCACCGCGCCGACAGTGGACGCGGACCAGCACAGCGAATGCGCGCGGATCGCCGGTGGTCGCAGCTGCGCGGACTGCACTGCGCTCTGCCGTGGGCCAGTCCTCGCTGGCCAGGGCGGCTTCGGCGACCGCAGCGTCGTCGGCGGCTGCCGCGGGTGGTGAGTACGCAGCGTCAGCCGTCAGCAGTTGCGTCGGGGCATTGGCGGCGACAGGGGCGGCAATGGGTGGCAGTGCCTCGATCGCCACGGGCCCGGCCGTTCTGGTCGCGGTTGGTTCACCAGCGCCGGCGAGTCCATCCGTCGCGACGGTCACTGCGGCATCTGCCAGATCCGTCAACGCGGCTGAGACGGTGGCGGTCAAGTCCGCTTGGGTCGCGGCTGGCTTGGGGCGCAACGCATAGACGGCAATGGCCACCAGACCCACCGCCGCAACGACGGCAGGCACCCAAGCAAGGCTCTTTCGCTGCACCGGCGCTGCGGTGGGCGTTGGCGGAGGCGCGGCGGCAGCCAGTTGCGGCAACGGCACTTGAGGCAGTGGCTTGGCCTCGACGTTGTCGGTTGGCGCGCTGCCGTCGTACGTTGGCAGTTCCACTTCGGGCGAGGTGTCGTGCTCTTCCTTGCGAGTGGACGCCGTCACGGGCCCAGTCTTGCGAAAGGGCGTGGCATAGGACCGCGTCTCGCCCTTCTTGGCTGCCAGTGCCGCCAGTGGCGACCCGGTCAACGCCTCGACAAACTGAGCGACGTCGTCAAAGCGGCCGGCCGCGTCCTTGCTGAGCGCCCGCTCAATGGCCAGCACGGCGTTCGCCGGCAGATCGGGCACCTGCAGGCCGATCGCGGGCGTAGGCGCGTGGACGACTTGAAACAGCAGACCAAGCGGCGTGTCGGCTTGCCAGGGCGGCCGACCGGTCACCATCTCGTACACCATCACTGCCAGTGCGAACTGGTCGCTGCGCGCGTCGACTTCCTGGTTGCGGCCGGCGGCCTGCTCGGGAGCCATGTACTGCGGCGTGCCCAACAGCATCGCTTCCTGGGTCTGCAACGTCTGCGATCCGCGCAGCTTGCTGATGCCAAAGTCGAGCACCTTGACGTGCTCGCGGATGACCCCGCCAGAGTCGGTCGGCACCAAGAACACGTTTTCGGGCTTCAGATCGCGGTGGACCACGTCCTGCCGATGCGCCGCGAACAGCGCCGAACCGATTTGCCGCGTGATGTCACAGGTTTCGGCGAAGTTCAGGGACCCGTATTTGCGCAGCCGCGCGCGCAGATCTTCGCCTTGCAGGTACTCCAACACGATGTACGGCTCGCCGGTCGCCAAAGACGCCATGTCGAGCACGTCAACGATGTTGGGATGGCCAATGCGGGTCGCGATCTCGGCCTCGCGGGCAAACCGCAGGTACGCTTCGTCGCGCAAGCCTGTGCCGATGAGCACCTTGATCGCCGAGCGCTTGTCGGGCAGGCGCTGGTGCCGCGCGAGCCATACGGCGCCCATGCCGCCTTTGCCCAGCATCCGCTCGACAAGCCAAGTGCCGCCGACCACCGAACCGGGACCCAATCCGCCCGTCGCTGGCTGCCCCGTTTGCTGCGCCGTGTCGTCTGCCGCTGCCATCGCTGCCCACGATTGCCCGCTAGCGCTGCAATTCCGATTGCGCCCGCGGTGGCGCGATCTTGGCACGCCGGTCTTGCGCGTACAAATCCTGGCGTTGGCAACGGCGCGGTCCGTCGCCTGCGCGCTTGCAAGAGTCACACGTTTTCGCTACGTTGGGCCTGTGCGCACCGGCGAGATGTCGCGCGCGTGCTGGAGTCTGCCCGTTGACCAGGACTTTGCGTCGCTTTGCGTTGGCCGTGCTGCTGCCGATGTTCGCAGTTTGCGTGGTGGTCGCGGCGTTGTGGCTGGCGCGCGACCGCCTGGCGCCGTCGGTGGCCGCTGTCCGCGGTCAGGTGACGGCCAGTCCAGCCATTGAAGTCCCCGTGTCTGCGCCGCCATTTGACCGCCGCGATGCCCTGTACGTCGTCGCTACGGTGCGCTGGGGTCTGACCAGCGGCGGCGAGCGCGAGCCAGCGGGCGGCGCGCGCGGCGCGGTCGTGTGGGATGGGTACGCTTCATTGGACTGCGGATCGATGGAAGACGCCGATGCCATTGCGCTGGAGGCGCTGCCGGGCCCCGATGGTCGGCCAAGTGCCGGTGATCGCTTGGGGCCCGTCGTCAGCGGTGAAGGCGGCGAATCACGGGTGTACTGGCGCTCGGCGACGCGCGGCGATTGGGACGGCGTGCGGTTGCACCTGGCCGCTTGCAAACCGACGCGCGCTAAGGGCAGCCACGCGACGCTAAAGGTCGTCACGGCCCGCAAAACCTGGCTGGCGCGGCTGGATGCCAACCTCGAGGCGTTCGTGTCCGTGCCCGTGGCGCCCGGTCAGTTCATCGACGTCCATCTGGCCACGGTCAAAGACGTCGAGGCCCTGCAGAGGGCGCGCATCTCTGCCGCACCACAGCCCGTGGAGCCGGCGTCGCCGCTGGCCATTGAGGCGCTGCCGCAGCCGGACCAGCCGCCACATTTGTAATCGTCCGTGAAGGCGACGCCGCAGTATCGCGGTTACACCCTGTTGACATCCATCGACAGCCCTACCCGGAAACGCAATACTACTGTCGCCTGACCGGCGTTGGCGCCGGTGGCCGGAACGCTGCTTGCTGGACAGGCTGACAGAAGGACGACGATCCGCTGCGCTCAGCCACGTGGTCGGCCGGGCAGTGCGACAGTGCGCGGCGCGCGGGTTTGTGGCCGCCGGGCTCATCGCTTGTTGGGCAGCGTGCGGCAATCTGGCCAACCCGACCGCCATCTGCGTCGACAACAAAGACTGCCCGAGCGGCTTGTGTCTGGCGGGCGTGTGCGCCACCCCAGCGCCAGATGTGGCACGCCAGGGCGGCGACGCGGCGGTGACGGGCGACGGCGCATCGATCGACGGGCTGCAAGCAGCGCCCTGCACGTCGGACCCGGAATGCGAACTGGCAGCGATCGCGGCCTCGCTCAACAAGGTGCCGTGCGCACGCTGGAAGTGCGAGACTGGCCGCTGCACGCCAGCGCAACTGTCGGACGGCACCACCTGCACCACTGCCGGCGGGTGCCCTGCGCCCGGGCAGTGCAAGACCGGGGGCTGCAATGCGACGGGTCTGGTGTGCGACGACGGCAACGACTGCACGCTCGACACCTGCCTGGACACGGCTTGTTTTCACGCCAACTTCCTGGCCGGAAGCAGTTGCCAGACGGGCGCCGGCGCATGCGTTGTCGGCGTTTGCGACGATCAGGGGACATGCAACAAGCTGCTGTTGCCGCAGCACTGCCGCATTGACGGAACCTGCTACGCGGCTGGCGACGCCAAACCCGGCACCCCTTGCGCGCGCTGCCTGCCCGAATCGGCAACAAGCACATGGACATCGGTGGTCGATGGCCCTTGCAGCGACGGGGACTCCTGCACTTCGGGCGACCAGTGCGATCCCACCAGCGCTTGCGTCGGCAAGCCCGTCGAGTGCCCTGGCACCACTGCCTGTGCCGTCCTGTCGTGCGATCCCAAGCTTGGCTGTGTCAGCACGCCGCAAGCCGCCACCTGCACGGACGGCGATCCCTGTACGACCGGCGATGTCTGCACCCAAGGCGACTGCAAGGGCGCAGCGACGTTGGACTGCCAGGACGGCAATCCGTGTACCAAGGACAGTTGCACCGCTGGTTTTGGCTGTCTGCATACGCCACAGGCTGGGCCGTGCACCGCAGACGCGGAACCTTGCACCGAGGACGTTTGCATCGGTGGCAAGTGTGAGCCAACGAAAATCTTCGACAAATGCGAGATCGGCGGCAAATGCGTGCCGTCCGGCGGCAAGCCCGACGACCAGCCCTGCTTGATCTGTGACGTCAAGACGCCCAATGCCTGGACCCTGCTGTCGGGCTCAGCATGCAATGACGGCAACGCCTGCACGTCGTTCGACGTCTGTTCGGCAGGCAAGTGTGGCGGCACGCCCGTGACCTGCGGCGACAAAAGTCCGTGCACGGCCGATAGCTGCGACATCGTCAAGGGCTGTGTATTCACCCCCGTGGCCGGCGTCTGCAACGATGACAACGCCTGCACCGCCGGCGACCAGTGCCTGGCCGGAAAGTGCGCCGGAACGCCGCTGGCGCCTGCGGTATGCGACGACAAGAATCCCTGTACGACCGACAGCTGCGCACCCGCGTTCGGCTGCACCCACGCCCCCAACACCGCGCCGTGCAACGACGGCGATGCGTGCACCAAATTTGACGCCTGCGCCACCGGCGCCTGTCTGCCGGGGACCATCATCTGCCCCTGCGGTGGCGACGAAGACTGCAACGACAAGAATCCCTGCACGCTCGACGCGTGTGTCAGCAAAGGCTGCAACAACCAACCCGTTGGCACGGGCGCTTGCGATGACAACAACGCATGCACGGGCCCCGACAAGTGTGCGGGCGTCACTTGCGGCGGCGCGGCGCTGGTGTGCGACGACAAGAACCCGTGCTCGCTAGACAGCTGCGTGGCTGAAAAAGGTTGTGTTGCGCAGGCGTTACAGGGTCAGACGTGCAACGACGACAACGCGTGTACGGTCACCGACATCTGCATCGACGGCGTCTGCACGGGCGCGGTCAAGAACTGCGACGACAACAACCCGTGCACGCTAGACCTGTGCGCACCGCAAAAAGGCCAGTGCGACCACGTGCCCTACGGCGACGGCACCGCCTGCACCAGCGACAATGTCGCCTGCACCATCGATGTCTGCGTGGGCATCGAGTGCAAGCACGATCAAGTCACCAGCGATGCCTGCTACATCGAGAACACGTGCTTGAGCGGCGGGGCCATCCACCCCGCCGATCCGTGCCTGGGCTGCCTACCCAAGGTCAGCCAGAAGGTGTGGTCGCCGCGCACAGGCCTGCCCTGCCCCGACGGCAACATCTGCACCGCCGACGACCTGTGCATGCAAAGCGGCAAGTGCCTGGGCAAACCAATCGACTGCGCCGACGGCAACGCGTGTACGCTCGACGACTGCAACCCCCAGAACAGCAAGTCGCCTTGCTTTAGCGTTCCCGTGCCAGGGCCCTGCAACGACGGCAGCGTCTGTACGACCAGTGACGCGTGCGTGCAGGGCCAATGCGCGGGCATCCCCATCACGTGCAACGACAACAACCCGTGCACCGTCGACGGCTGCGCGCCGGTCAGTGGATGCACGCACAGTAACGCGACCAATGGCTCGACGTGCCCCGACGACGCGTTGGCGTGCACGGAGTCCGCGTGCAGCGACGGCCAGTGCACAGCTGTGGTGTCTGCTGCATGGTGCGTCATCGATGGTGTGTGCCGCGCAGCCAATCAAAGCAATCCGGCCGCTGCGTGCCAGAGTTGCCAACCGCTAGCCTCGCAGACTGCCTGGACGCCGCAATCGGGCAATCCGTGCGATGATGGCAACCCGTGCACCATCGGCGAGACGTGCAAGGCCGGCGGGTGCAAGGCCAGCGAAGGCGGCACGTGTGACGACGCCAACCCGTGCACGACCGACGCGTGCTCGCCGACGGCCGGCTGCAGCCATGTCGCCCTGTCGGGGTCCGCGTGCTCCGATGGCAGCGCGTGCACGACCAGCGACATCTGCGCCGCGGGCAAGTGCACTGGCCAACAAGTGTCATGCACCACCAGCAGCGACCAAGCCGCGGCATGCCAGTCTTCTGTTTGTGAGCCGTCGCTTGGATGCACGGCCGTCACCAACTGCCCGGCGCTGCACGCTTGCTTCGCCGCCAAGTGCCTGTCGTCGGCCAATGGCGTCACGCCTGGTCCGGTGGCGGTGCCGTTTGCGGGCAGTCTCGCCGGTAAGCCCACGCAGCCGAGTTTACGCTGGCACGACACCGCAGCGGACGCGCTGGGCCCGGTGCCGCGTCTGTGGCTCGCCGCGCAAAGCAAGCCGTGCGCCGACGCAGCGGGCACGGGCGCGCCACTGGTGGTCGCACACCTGGCTCCAGCCGGTGGCGGCATCAAGACGCAGGCCATCGCTGGCGTCAACGACAAGGCCTGCGCCGCGCTGCCGCAGTTGATCGCGCACCCCGCCAGCTTTGCGCACCTTGCGCTGGCCTGGCAGGAATGGACCGGCACCTGTCCCAACGCCAGCGGGCGGCTTGCGGTCATTGCGCCAGAGGGCAAGACCGCAGGCCCAGCTACTGGCTGCTTGCCAGCCGCCGTCGGTCGGCCGGTCGTCGCGCTCGGGACTCTGGGCGGCGACCCTGCATCTCCCAATAGCCTCTCAGGCCACATCGGCGCGTCGGATGGCAGCGAGGTCTGGCTGTCCAGTGGCGCCTACCCGCTGGACTGGGCCAAACCCAAGTCTCTAAAGCCGAGCGGCGCCCCACAGGGATCCGTGGCCACCACAGCGGGCCGCCCTGCGTTGGTGGCGGCGCCAGCGGGGCCCTACCTGCTGTCGCCCGTCACCTTCATCCCGTCGGCCACCTCGGGCCTGGACCCTGTGCCCACGCTGCAGCTCGACAAGATCGGCGACCAGGGCGCCAAGGGCACGGCCAAGGTGGCTGCACAAGACATCGACGTGGTGGCACAGGGCCTTGCGTATCACGCAGTCGAAGCCATCTGGGACCCCGAAAGCAAGCGCATCGGTGCCTTGCTGTCCGGCGCGCTGCAGCAGGCAGGGCAGACCAAGGTGTTCCTGGCGTGGTTGCGGCTCGACCCCGACGGCACCGCCACAGTTGCTCCGAGTCTGTGGCAAACCCTGGACGCCCCCAAGCCGGGCGCCACCGCGATTGCGGCATTTCGCGTAGCGGAAATACCCGCCTCGCCCGACTTCTTGCTGGCATGGGCGATGCCTGGCGCGACAACTATCGCCGTGGCCCGCGTCAAGCCGTTGGACGACAAGAAGCTGCTGACGGTCTGGAACCAGGTGGTGGCCAAAGACTGGACGTCGACGACGGCGGCCCAGGTCCTGGTCGGGTCGGGTGGCTTGAGCGAACTGGTCGTTGCACCCAAAGGGGACCGCTTTTCGCTGGCCTACGAGACCGCGAGCGGCTTGTCGGTGTTGACGCTGGCGGTCAGCGGACCGTGACCGCCGGCCTACGAAGTGCATGAGACGACACGAAATCTCCATGGTCTTGCTGGGGACACGTTGACCGATGCCCCTTGCGCCCGAATGGCCGGGGCGTAGACTTTTACAGCACGGCCTATGCGCCGTAGATGAGGCCGCGATGCGTGTGTACCTGTTGTGCCTGCTCGCGACCACAGCCGCGTGCGCCCAGACGCCAGCGCCGCCCAACGCGTCCATCGATCGCCCAACACAGACCACTGCCACGACGACCGGTGCACTAACGAGGACCGCTGCTCCCTCCTCAATCGAGGGTGGCAAAGCCGGCGGCGTGCTACGCGTGCGCAAAGCGATCGACTGGACAGCCGCAGACGCGCACCCGCGGCTGAGCGACGCGCTGACGTCAATCCAAGGCCAGATCCTGCGACGCGCAAAACTGCCGGTGTTGCTACCCGGTGGCGGGCCATGGACCGCAGTTGGCATCGCGACCGGCGAGGCGGACTGGTACGCGCTATCGAGTCCAGTCGACGACCTGACGGTGGTCATCCAAGGCGACCGTATGGCGACGGTCGACCCGGAGATGGTGCCCTCTGACTGGTCGCCGCCAACGTGGCGACAGCCACTGCTGACGCGCAACGAGGGCATCGTCGAGGCGACCTTCTTGGCCTTTGGCGCCAGCTACGCCGTCAGCGTCGAGTGCGCCCTGCCCGACCGCGATGTGCGCTGCACGCAAGACGCTTTTGTCCTCAAATTGGTCGACGAACTGCGCTTGTGGTCGCTACCTGGCGAGGTGTCGCCATGAAGGCGATTCGTCTCGCCACGTCTGCTGCAGCGCTGGCGTGGTCAACTTGCGCGCTGGCCGCCCCATTTACCTACGAGCCGGCCGGGGTCCTGGTGCCGGGATCGGGCACCGGCCTCAAGACCACCAAGGTCTACGCGCCGACGATGCGCTATCCGATACTGCAGGCCCCGTCGTACCCCAATTCGCAGGTCTGGGGGGTGGGTGGCTCGCAAGGCCCCAAGGGCAGCCAGTGCGACGTCAAGAACTTCAGCTACCCCTGGCATGACAACTACTGCGAGACGCGAACGTGGTCGATGCCGCTGTGCCCGGCCGGCAAGGGGCACCAGGGCCAGGACATTCGCGGTGCAACGTGCGAGAACAAGAAGCACCCGACGGCGGCGACCGAGGACGGCACCATCACCAGCATTGGCACGTATTCGGTGTACCTCAAGGGTGCCAGCGGCACGACGTACCGCTACCTGCACATGGATCCTGCGACGCTCAAGGTCAAGACCGGCCAAAAGGTGAGCAAGGGCCAGCAATTGGGCTTGGTGTCCAACGCGTTTGGCGGCACGCCGACCTCGGTACACCTGCACTTCGACATTGAACAATTCGTGGCTGGCGTCGGTACGGTGTTCGTGTCGCCCTATAACTCGCTTGTCGAGTCGTACAAGACCCTCATCGGCGCTGCCGACCCGTGCGCCAGCAAAAACTGCGACGACGGCAAGGTCTGCACCAAGGATGCGTGCGCGAACGGCAATTGCAGCCACGTCCCCATCGCCGGCCCCTGCGACGACGGCAACGCCTGCACGCTGAACGACGCGTGCCAGAACGGCAATTGCGCGGCTGGTGGTGAAAAACCCTGCGACGACGCCAAGCTGTGCACCACCGACACCTGCGCGGCTGGCAAGTGCGTATTCGCAGACAACGCCAAGGCCTGCGACGACAAGAACTCTTGCACGATCAATGATGTATGCAGTAAGGGCGTCTGCCAGCCCGGCAAGGCCAAAGACTGCAGCGACGGCGTCGCTTGCACGCAAGACCTGTGCGACAAAGGGACCTGCAAGAACCCGCCGCAGCCGGGCACCTGCGACGACGGCGACCCGTGCACGGCCGACACCTGCGGGCCTACCGGGTGCAAGCATGTGGGTCAAGGCTGCGACGACGGCAACCCATGCAGCCAAGACGCGTGCGCGGCCGGCAAGTGTACCCACAAGGCGATCGCGGGCGCCTGCGACGACGGCGACGCCTGCACCCTTGCCGACGCGTGCGCCAGCGGCGTGTGCGCAGGCAGCGCCAAAAACTGCGACGACGACAACACCTGCACGGCCGACGGCTGCCTCGGCGGCAGTTGTACCAATGAGCCCAAAGCGGGCGCCTGCGACGACGGCGACGCCTGCACCCAAGGCGACTACTGCGCACTGGGGTTGTGCCTCGCTGGCCTCGCCAAAGACTGCGACGACGGCTTGGACTGCACGGCGGACAGCTGCGCCAATGGCGGTTGTGTGCACGCGGGCGAGACCCAGCCCGAGCAAAAAAGCTGTCAGGGCAAAGGGTTCGTGGAGCTCTACGACGCGTGTGGCGCCGGACCGACCTTGGAGGAATGCCCGGCCGACAAGCCGTGCGGTAGCGGCGAGTGCGGCGGCAAGCCCGACCCAACGCCGGATGCAGGTGCGACCGGGGCAGGCACAGATGTGGGCAAAAGTGGTGGCAGCGACCCCGCAGACGGTCAGGGCGCCGGTGGCGGAGGCGTTGCAGGTGGCCTTGGGGCGGGAGCGACCGCGCCGGGCAACGGCAGCGCCGCAGCAGGTGGCGACGGTGGCTGCCGCGCTACCCACCAGTCGACGGTCGGCTGGCTAGCCTTGGCAGCTGGCGTCGCGGCAATCGTAGGCTTCAAACGCCGCCGCGAGATCCGGTCGACGCGTTGAAGAGGGGGTCGAAAGCAGGCTCAGGCCAGCCCCCAACGCCGGCGAAGGATCCACTCGGCGCCCAGAAGCCCGAGTAACAGCAGCAGGACCTCTGGCCGGCTCCATAGGTCGGTGTGGACCAGGTCCGCGCGCGCGAGCGGATCGGCAGGATCAGCGGGAGCCACGGGCACGCCGTTCGCTGGCGCACTGCCTTGCCAGACGGCGCCGCCGGAAGCCTTGGCCAGCAACTGCAACAGGCGATCGTCTGGTTGGACTGCTGCCGTCTCGGCTGTCGCCTGCGCGACGACCACCGGCACCACCGCGCGTTGCGGCCGGCCGTGCCAGTCAATCTCGACCACACCCAGCCAGGCGCCGGGCGGCAGGTCTGAGATGACCAGCGTGGCCTCGCCGCGGTCATTGGTGCTTGGCCCCGGCCTGGCCACGGCGGCGTCAGGTTTGTTGGCGGCCGGGTCCAGGCGCTCCCAGCGCAACGGCACGTTGGCCAGCGGCTGGCCGGCACCGTCGCGCGCGAACACCCGGATCGCGACAGGCTGGCCAGCAGGCACGGCCTGCTTGGGTGGCTCAAGCCGCAGCAGCTCATAATCGGGATCGCGGACCAGCCAGGCCAGCAACTGGTCGAGCAGACGGTGGTAGTCAGCTCGCGCGTCCACCTCGACATCGCCTGCTGGCTTGCCGTCACTGGTGTCGGCGGTATCTGCGCCAAACGCCCAAGTCCACAGCGAAGCCGAGCCCAACACCGCGCTGCGACCCTGCTCGATCTCGCCAATGGCCAGCAGCGCCCGCTCTTTGGCATCTGCGACCAGCATCGCCGTCCCTTCGCGTGGCAATAGCCCTGTATTGCGACCAAACAGCCGGTGCTTGGCCCAGGCGGCGGCGCTTTGCTGCGGATCGCGACCGAGCATGGCGACTGCGTGGCTGGCGCCGAGCGGCGTCGGGGCCGGCTGCAGTGTGCCTTCGGCCCAGCCACCATCGTCTCCGGGCGGCGCAAGCTGCACCGGCAGCAGGTCGGCAAGCGGCGTACCGTGATAGCCGCCGGCACTCAAGGCCAGCGGGCCGCCGATGACCAGCAGCCCGCCGCCACCGCGAACATGGCGCGCAACTTGCGGCATGTACTGATCCAGTTGGAAGGGGCCATACGGAAAGTCGTGCAAGATGATGGCGTCAAAGCCCGACAGCGCATCTTCGAAAATCTCCTTGGCAGGAAACGGGATGAGCGTGGTCTCCTCGCCAGCGACATAGGCCCCAGCGCCTTCGCCGACCATGATGTAGAAGCTGACCAGGTCCACGTTGGCCGCAGCGCGCAGATGGGTTCGCAAGAAGCGCGTGTCCCAACTGGGCTGCCCGGCCAGATGCAGTACGCGAACGCGATCTCGCACGACCGACAGGCCAGCGTGGGCGCGGTTGTTCGACAAAGTCGCCTCGTCGGACAGCGGCGCCACCACGGCTTCGATGACGTGGGTGCCGACGTGCAGTGGTTGAAATTCTAGCGAAACGGTGCGCCGCGGCAGACCGGCAATGGGCACCTCCTGGGTAACCAGCGCCCTGCCGTTGTCAAGCAATTGCAGCGACAAGGTGCCTTTTTCACCTTGAAGGCCGCTCAACTCCAGGTCCACGGCGACCGGCATGTAGGTGCGCGCGTAGCCAAACTGGCTCATGCGCAACGCCGACACCGCGACGTCGCGCACCGGCTTGGGGTCGTCGATGACCACACCATGGACCGGCACCCGCAGCGCCCGCACCAATTCAGCCGACTCTGCGTCCAGCGCAGTCGCATCGGCGCCGTTGCGCGTGCGCAGTTCAGCGTTGTCCAGCCCATCGCTGATGAGGACGACCGCGCGCAGCCCTTCCGGCGTGACGGTGTCGCGCACCCGCCGCAGCGCGCCCAGCAGGTCTGTGGCCGGCAGGTCGGGGCTGTACTGGCGCACGTCGCGCACAAGGCCGGCGTGTTGGCCGAATGCCCATAGCGTTGCGCCACCGCGCGCCATCAGCGCCCTGGCTGCATCCACTGCTCGGTCCCAGCGCCGCTTGCCTTCAGCGCCCGTTGCCATCGACGCCGACGCGTCGACCAGCACCACCACTTTGCGGGTGCCTTGCCGATCGGCGCGTGCGACCCAGGTCGGCTGCCCCAACACGACGAGCAGCGTGGCCAGCACAGCAGTTCGCAACCCGATCAACACCGCGCGGTGCAGCCGCCGGTTGAGCGTGCGCACGTGCAGCACTGTCAACGCCAGGGTCACCAGCGTCAACGTGAACGCGAGCGCCCACACCGCGCCGTGGCCCGACAAGCCAAGCGCCCATTGCAGGTGGTCGCGCCAGATTTCGCCGCTCGGGGGCATATCGTCCCGTGCCCGTCAGTCTTCGCTGGCAGGCGGCGCGGCAGGCGCGGGGGCCGCGGTGCGCCGATGCGACAGCAAGTACAGGACGTGGGTCTGGTCGTCCTTGTAGTCCAGGCACAAAGCATACATCGCGAGATTGACGGCCAGCCTGAGGGCCAGCTCGCGTTGGGTCTCGCCGCCCGGAACGACGGCCAAGGCATAGCCACCCAGGCTCTGTCGCTGCAGCGCGCCGGCGAGATCATTGCGCGTGTAGAGCACCGCATAGTGGCTGCCGACCCGCAGACCTTCAAGATCATGGCTATCGGCGCGGCGACCGACGGAACGATCGAGGCGGTAGAAGGTGCGAAACACCACGTGGCCGGGCGCCACCTTCTGCAGCTGCTGCGGAATGATTCGACCCAACTCGCGGCGAAGGCTGGCATCAAAGGCGGCGTTGGCTTCGGCGCGGCCAACGTTGTCGACGACGAGCGTACCGCCGGACGAGAAGTGGCGGCGCAAAAGCGCGACGGCGGCGTCGCTCAGCGGTGGCAGCGCGCGGTCACCGGCCAGGTAGAGCAACGGGTAGCGCAAGATGGCCCGGTCGTCCGGTCGCAACGCCACAGGCTGTCCGGGCATCGCCACCGACGTGCGCAGGCGCATTTCCTGCGCCCAGGTCTCCAGCGCCGTCGTCGGATCTGGTCCCGCTGGCGTTCTAAGCCACGCCAACTGCACCGCTGAGGCGCTGAGGCCGTGGCCCTCCTGCGGCAAGGCGGCTAGCGCCGCGAGCAACGGCAGTGCAAGACACCAAGTGCGCAAGGTCAGGCCCGTCAGGCGCCGGCGGCGGCGGCGGTTTGCAAAGGTACCATGAATCGGTGGCGCGCGATTAGCTGCGGCCTGCCAAACCCAGACTCTGCAAACGCTGAAACAGCTGGCGCGCGGCCTCGAGCTCAGCCGCCTTCTTGCTGGTGCCCTCGCCGGTCGCCAACCGCGTCTGGCCGCCCAGGGTTGCAGCACACTGCACCCGAAACTGCGGCGCGTGCGACGGTCCGAACTGTGCTAGGACCGTGTACGTCGCCGGTGTGGCCTGCTGACGCGACAGCAGCACCTGCAGCGCCGTCTTGTAGTTGTCGGTCGAGGCGTAGGCTTCGGCGCGCGACACGAAGTTGCCAGCCTTGTAGCGCGACACCAGTTCGTCGACGCGCGCGCCCATCACGCGCATCGCCACCATGGTCCCCGCCGCGTAGCCACCGTCGAGGAACACCG